>ENA-ORXM01003492-ORXM01003492.1-marine-metagenome-genome-assembly--contig:-NODE-3492-length-15502-cov-2.889854_pt1 | contig 15502 bp, 9 predicted proteins | sample MGYA00237867_ERZ511480 | MGnify/ENA primary metagenome ERZ511480 (study PRJEB26309, sample SAMN06266103) | marine metagenome | isolation source: Algal blade | place: United Kingdom:Sidmouth, United...
TCAATTTCTTCGACCACTTGAAGCTTAAAAGAAAGCGAATAGTCTTTTTGAGTACGCTTGGTATACCCAATGTTTTCGAATGTTTTCATTACACTACGGTTTTAGTGTATCGCTATTTCAGGACGGGACAAAAGATTAAAATAAAAAAGCCTTTTAGTTTCCTGAAAGGCTTTTGGTGTAGCGGCAACTGGACTCTAACCAGTGACTTTCGGGTTATGAGCCTAAGAAAATTTATTTGGTAAAAATGTAACTTACTGATAATTAAATAAGTTTATCTGACAAGAAAATAACAATAGATTATACGTTATTGTTATTTAAGAGAACTGTATTCAATTAAATTCTAATTTTTATTTGTTTTAAAAAATTACATTATGCTTTGCGTTATTCAATTTTCAATTCCCAATAGGTTTCTATCTTAAATAAAATGGCCTTCATTATTACTAAATTATTTCAGTATATTGTTTGAATATTATAAAATTATAAGATGAATAGATTGAATTTCCTCTCATCAGTAGTAGGTAATGGAATTGAAGGGCGTAAATCAGATAATCAAAGAGCTATTATTAGGTATCTTTCAAAAGCAGAAGAACCAATTACAATACCCGAAATAGCAAGTTTTTTAGATATAAGTATTCCTATAGCTACAAAATTCGTAAAAGAATTGGTTAAGCTTGATCTTATTGTGGAGGAAGGAAAAAGAGTATCGGAAAACGGAAGAAGGCCTAAAGCCTATTCTCTTAATAGAACTCGATTTTATGTTGTTGGTGTAGAAATACTCTCAAAATTTATTCATATCAGTATTTTAAGTAGCGATTTTGAAACAATTCATGAATCAGCCGATAGAGATTTTGTGTTAGATTATTCGCCGTCATGCCTCCAATTTATCACACATTTTATTCAGAATAGTATACAAGAGTCAAACATTAATAAATCCAATATCATTGGTATAGGTATCGGTGTTACCTCGTCTGGTAATTTTCAAACCAATGGTCAGGTGGCTTATTTTAAGGAATCAGAAATTTCATTAGAAGATCATTTAATAGGTGTTTTGAAAATACCTGTGTTGATTGATATCGACACAAGGTGCATTAGTGTGGCCGAGCAATCGCTAGGGTTAGCAAAGGGTATCAATAATGCTTTAGTGGTTAAAGTAAGTAGGAGTTTAGGTATGGGTATTATAATTGCAAAACATATTGTAAAAGGACAACAAGGGTTTGCAGGAAGCTTTAATCACATGAAATTTGGTAATGCAAATCGCCCATGCCATTGTGGTAAAATAGGGTGTTTAGGTACTCTTATTGGAGGAGATGCTCTATTGCTAGATCTTGAATTAGCGTTAGCATCTGGTAAACAATCTTTTTATTTTAAAAAAGAATTATTAGGCACTTATGGGTATCATGATATTTTAGATGCTGTTCTCAAAGGAGATGAACTTTCGATTAATATTTTACAAAATCAGGGTAATATATTGGGCCAATCGCTAGGTAATATCTCAAATTTATTAGACCCAGAATCGGTCATTATAGGAGGGGAATTTACCATGGTAAAAGATTTTTTTATTAACGCAGTCAATATTGGTATGGGTAAAACAGCACTGGTCGAAGTGCATAGCAATTGTAAAATTGAGGCATCGACATTAGGTCGCTATTTAGGATCTAAAGCAGGTGCATGTATAGTTTTGAAAGCTGCGGAAATGATAGAATATTAAAAATCGCAATATTTTTTTAATTAAACTACACCAATTAAATAATTTTTTTTACAAGTTATTTTAAGAGTTTTAACGCTTATCTAGTCGATATTTAATTAAGAAAAGCAAAAATCTAGGCTTTTTTATTCTCAGATTTCATTTTATTCCTTTCAGATAATTATAGTATTTTCATTTATATGATGTTTTTATTATCACATTTTTAATTTAAAGAAGGGTTTGGTGCTTTATTTTCATAATTATTCAAAATTTGTTGACATTAAATTATTATTTTAGTTAATAAATCATATTTAATAAATTATTTTATTAAGTTTGTTTATAGATAATAAAAAAAATTATTATTTATAATTATCTTAAATAATAGTAACTAAAATTATTTCTCGATTAATTTTATCTAAAAGCTAACTCTAAAAAAAACCTGATATGAACAACACCCATGGGATTTGGAAAATACATTTTTCCACAATTTGTAAAAATCGACTTTTGTTTTTTGCTTTTCTGATGTTCTCGCTATGTCGGTATACATATGCAAATTCTCCAATACCAATTCAACAAGCATTGACAGGTACTGTTTTAGATGCCGATAGCGCTCCTCTTCCAGGGGCAAGCGTTGTAATTAAAGGAACTGCAATTGGTACTACAACTGATTTTGACGGTAACTTTACTATAAACCTAAATTCAGAGACTGATATTTTATTGGTTAGTTATATAGGTTTTGTTACTAAAGAAGTGACTGTTGGCAATCAAACTTCTATTCAAGTTATATTAGAAGAAAGTTCAGAAGCTTTAGATGAAGTTGTTGTAACGGCACTTGGTATTACTAGGGCGAAAGAAGAATTGTCTTATGCAGCTCAAACATTAAAAGCTAGTGGTGTTAACCAAGCAAGAACGGGTGATATTTCAAAACAATTAACAGGTCTTGTTCCCGGCTTACGTATTAGTTCAAATGGAGGTTCTGGTGTTTCTTCTTCAAAAATTGTATTGAGGGGAGAGGCTTCTTTAGACATTGGAAGCAATGAGCCTTTAATTATTGTTGACGGAATTCCTATTTCAAATAATTTTAATGGATTACCTGGGGGTAATAGTAGAGCTAATCTGCCCATAGATTACGGAAGCGGACTGACCGATATTAACCCAGATGATATACAAGATATTACTGTTTTAAAAGGCCCTAAAGCTGCAGCGCTCTATGGAAGTAGAGCTACCAATGGTGCTTTAGTAATTAGAACCACATCTGGAAGACGGAAGCAAGGTTTAGGCATATCCTATACTTCAGGAATTTCTATGGATAAAGTAACAAGGTTTTGGGATGTACAAAACAAATATTCTGGGGGGCAATATAATCCAGGTACTGGCGAGTATGAATATAGGGCTTACGGAGGCTACGGATTACCATTAGATGGTAGTAATTTTGTGCAACCACAGGTAGAAGAGTGGTACACAGGTGCTGGTACGGCTACACAAACAGAAGCTAGACCACTAGTTAGCAGGAATAAGAGTAAAGATTTTTTTGATACAGGAATTACGACCAACAACTATCTTTCTTATTCGTTTGCTGGAGATGATAAAATTTTTGGAAGGGTAGCTATATCTAACCAAAATACGAATGGTATTGTGCCAAATACAGGATATGATAAAAAAGGTATTTCGCTACGTCTTGAGGCTGAGTTAAGTGATAAATTAACAATAGATTTTTCTGGTAATTATGTAAATAGTTCTTCAGATAATGTTCCTGTGCAAGGTATTGGTGATGATAGTAGGGAGGCCTTAGCTTATGCATTAATGTGGGCGCCAAATAACATAAGTATTAATGACTATAAAGATAATTATTGGGTGTTCAATGACGCAGGAGAAAGAAAGCAAAGATCAAACCCGGCTTGGATTACAAACCCAATTATTATTACAGAAGAAAATTTAAATACTTTTGATAGAAAAAGGTTTCTGGGAAATCTTAAAACATCCTATAATTTTAATGATGATTTATATGCATTTGTTAGAGTAGGTATGGATACATATAATGATAATAGAACATCAAGAAGAGCCATAGGGCAATATTACTTTCCTACGGGAATGTATAGAGAGCAAAAAATAAACTATTTAGAAACTAATGTAGATTTCTTGGTTAATTACTCTAAAACATTTAACAGTATTGGGTTAAATACAAACGTCGGAGCTAATATGTTAAGGCAAACATCAGGTGATTTTCAGGCTAGGGTTGATGAATTGGCAATCTTAGATGTTTATAATTTTGGAAATGCACTAGATCGTCCAAAGATAACAACCTCTAATGTTGAAAAACGAGTAAATAGTATTTATGGCAGTATGCAATTAGATTATAATAAATATATCTTTTTAGATGTTACGGCTCGTAATGATTGGTCGTCAAGTTTGTCACCTGAAAACAATTCTTATTTTTATCCATCTGCTGGTTTAAGTTATATTATTTCAAAATCAGTAGAATTGCCAGAAAGTATAAATCACTTGCAGTTAAGAGCAAGTTGGGCTCAAACAGGTAACGATACTGATGCTCAAGTAATAAACCAGGCATTTGATTATGGTACTTTACCTGGTTCTACAACAAATCAAAACTATGTAGTCGACCCTAATTTAAAACCAGAAAGTACAACTGCATTAGAGGCCGGTTTAAACTTAAGAATGTTTAATAACAGACTAGATTTTGAAGTTAATACCTATAAAAATTCTACAAAAGATCAAATTTTAAGAGTTCCTATTAGTAATTCTTCTGGAGCAAATTCGAGATTGTTTAATGCTGGTTTGATAGAGAATTCAGGAATCGAAGTTTTATTAAAAACAACGCTAGTTAGTAATGAAAATTTTAAATGGGACTTTAGCGTAAATTGGTCTAAAAATCAAGGAAAAATCGTTGAGCTAACTGAAGGTGTTGATAGTTTTATAATAGCACAAGGCCCAGCTTTACCAGGTGTAATTATACAAGCAGTACCTGGTGGAAAAATGGGAGATATTTATGGAAGGGACTATAAAAGAGAAAATGGAGAGATTATATGGAGTGAAGTGGGCGGTATTGCAACTGCTAGTTATGCTGATGATTTAGTGAAAGTAGGAAACTATAATCCCGATTGGACGTCTGGTATTGTTACATCCTTAGGGTTTAAAGGAATAAACCTTAGAGTTGTTGGTGAATATAGGCACGGAGGTGAATTATATACCGAAACAGGTTCTAGATTATTCCAAACTGGTAAGGATTCTGAAACTTTGGCTAGAGAAACAACCCCAACAGTAGTACCACAAGGTGTTATGTCTAATGGTAGCGGAGGGTTTGTGCAAAACACACTTTCTTTACCGTATTTTAACTACGCAAGAAGAATAAGACACTGGGAGAATGCTGCCTTAAATACCTTTGACGCTTCTTTCTTTAAGTTAAGAGAAGTTTCTTTATCTACAGATTTAAAAAAGTATTTTACAAAATTGCCTTTCACAAAGCTTACAGTTTCCATATTTGGTAGAAATTTATATACACATACAAAATCTAAAGAGCTAAGACATTTTGATCCTGAATCATTTATGATAGATAATGGTAACCTAGTGCCAGGTATTGAATCAGGTCAGTTGCCAACACCTTCTACTTATGGTATTAATGTAAGTATTGGACTTTAAAAATTATAAAAATATTAAGATGAAAAAAAATATAAAAAAACAGGTGCTAGGTTTTCTATTATTGATAGGTCTAATTGGCTGTACAAAAGATTTTGAAGAAATTAATCAGAGCACAGACCTGCCAGCGGAAACACCGCCCTCTGCATTATTGAAGAGTGTAATTTTTGACCCTATTAACCCTAGTCTTAATTTGCAATTGAAGTTTACGGGGCAGGTTATGCAATATTTAGTGTTCTCTAATGCAAGTTCTTTTGACAGATATCAGTTTTCTTCTGATACCGGTGTTACAGATGCCTATTGGGCAGCTGCATATAAGGCGATTAGAGATGCAAGAACTTTAGAAAGCATAGCGGACGGTGATAGCGGATATTTAGCAGCTGTTAAGATTTTAACAGCATATAACTATGCAATGCTATCAGATTTATGGATTGATGTGCCAGCTGTAGAGTCAGGGTATCCATCAGAAAACACAAGTCCTAAATATGATAACCAGCAAGAGATATTCACATTAATTTTAAATAACCTGAAAGAGGCGAACGAGATGCTTGCCAATTCAGATCAGAATTTTGAAAAAGGGGGAGATATTCTATTTAAAGGGGATGTAATGCGATGGAGGAAAATGGCAAATTCCTTGCGTTTAAAATATTTGCTAAGAGTTTCTGAGCCTGGTAAATATGTTAGTAGCCAGTCTGAATTTGAGGCTATTATTGCAGACCCAGCTACCTACCCTATTATTACAAGTAATGAGGACCAAGCTGTCTACGATATTTCTGGAATAGCACCCGATGTTTCTGACTTTGCAACTAGTACAACTTTAACCGGTATTACATTAAGTCAGCGTTTTATAGATCAGTTTGTTAATGGAACAAATACATCTTCTGCAGACACTGATGATGATGACCCAAGGTTTGCCTTTTTTGCAACTAAGTCCGATCCTGCTAATACAGATGCTTATGTTGGTATTGTTAGTGGAGGTACCGAGGCAACAGCTAAAACAGTTGCAGATTTACCTAATTCGGTTAAATTAAAACCTATTTTTCAGCAAGACAAAGGGTTGCTAGATTATGGATATATTACCCACGCCGAATTACAATTTATTTTGGCCGAAGCAAAACTTAAAGGATGGGCTTTACCGCTAACTACAAAAGAATATTTTGATGCTGGTGTAACCGCAAATTTTGACTTCTGGGGTATAGAGATGCCAGTTAACTTTTTAGAGAGAATGGATGTTTCAATAACAGGAAATGGAGCAAGTAATGATGAGCAGCTAGAAAGAGTTTTTCAACAGAAATGGGTTGCTGGGTTTGCAATAAACATGTTTGATATTTGGGCAGATAAAAAAAGGACTGACAAACCAGCGTTGAATATTGGTGTAGAAGCAAATACAATACATAATACAGTGCCGACAAGAATGTTTTATCCTATTCTTGAAAAAACTGTAAATGCTACTAATTATAACGCCGCTTCAAGCAACATTGGAGGTGATAATATTACAACGCCTCAATGGTACCAGAATTAATAGATAGGGATCCAAAAGATGTAACGCTTCAAAAATAATATGTTTGAGTTACTTCAGAATCAAAGGGGGGTAGCGTACAGTAATACAAAACCCCTTTTGATTTTTTAATTACTATTTTGAAGAGATGAAAGAACAATTACTGATGATACCCGGTACGTTATGCGATGCTGGTTTATTTAAACATCAGATTACTGGTTTAAAAAATATTGCCAATTGCAAAGTAGTTAGTAATAGTAGTTCCGATGATATGCGTGTAGTTGCCGCCAATATTATTAAGGAGGCGGATGACACATTCTCCATATTAGGTTTATCGTATGGTGGTATTCTAGCTTTTGAAATATGGAGGCAAGCTCCTGATCGTATCAATAAACTAATCTTGCTCAATACTAATTATAAAAAACCATCCAAAACCACAGAAACAAATCAAAAAAGGTTTGTAGAAATGGCAGAAAAAGGGCAGCTTAAACAAGTCACAACTGATATACTTATTGATGCTATGCTCCATCCAGAGCATGCTAAAAATGAGCAGTTACGACAAGCGGTTCTTCAAATGGCTCTTAATATAGGAGAAGAAGGGTTTTATAAGCAGGTTAAAGCACAATTGGCACGGCCTGATAGCAGCAAGAATCTTAAAAACATTACTTGTCCCACTTTAATTATTACCGGTAGAGAAGATAATATATGTCCACTTGATTTGCATAAGGAAATGGAACAAATGATTCCTAAGGCTACATTAAAGATCATAGAGCATTGTGGACATCTTAGTACTATGGAACAACCGGATAAGGTTAATAACGCCATAAAAGCATGGTGGAAATAAGCGAAAAATGCGGAAAAATAAATTAAAAACTATAGTGAATTCAGGCGACCCAATTTATTGTGGTTGGTTGCATATTCCAAATACATGGACCGCCGAAATAATGACTAATATAGGTTGGGATTGTCTTACGGTTGACATGCAACATGGTCTCCATAGTATGGAAACAGCAATACAAATGTTTCAGGCAATATCTACAACAAAAACTATACCCTTAGCTCGAGTTAATTGGAACCAACCCGGAGACATTATGCGACTATTAGATGGGGGGGCATATGGTATTATCTGTCCTATGATTAACACTAAAGAAGAATGTACGGCATTTGTTGGCGCATGTAGATATCCTCCATTAGGATATCGTAGCTATGGGCCAACAAGAGCACGGGTGTACGGCGGGCTTGATTATGGCGACTATGCCAATGAAGAAATTATGACTATAGCTATGGTTGAGACCGCTGAAGCAGTTGAAAATATTGATGACATATGTGCTGTAGCTACCCTAAATGGTATTTTTATTGGTTCTGGAGACTTACGCTTATCATTAACAGGAAGTGCTTTAAAAACCAAAGATTCTAAAGCGTTTGATGATGCGGTTAATAAAATATTGCAAAGCTGTAAAAAGCATGGCGTAATGGCTGGAATATGGTGTTCTACAACCGAAGATGCAACGATAATGATTACTAAAGGATTTCAGTTTATTGCATTAAAATCAGATAGCATGATGCTTACTGAATTTGCATCGCAACAATTTAAAACGCTAAAAGGGAATTCTTAAGATTCAAATAGACTAAAATATTTATGATTTATAAAGAAACAAAGGAATATAACTGGCATGGAGAAAGGCAAAATATGCCTGGCTTTGATAATAGGTATACTAACATTGTAGATTATATACTTAAAATTACCGAAGATATTTGGGAGGATAAACAGATTGATCTTATTTATGACACCTATACTCAAGATGTCATAATGCATTCAGGAGTTCAATTGGTGCAAGGGGTTGAAGAAATTGTGGAAGGTACAAGAAATACCTTAAAATCTTTTCCAGATAGAAAAATGAAAGGTGAGGCAGTTATTTGGTCTCAAGAAAAAAATGGAAATTTTTACAGCTCACATAGAATTGGTTCAACAGCGACCAATTTAGGGGATACTGTTTTTGGAAAAGCTACAGGCAAGGAAGTCTTTTTTAGAACAATTGCCGATTGCTGCGTAGCTGAAAATAAAATATATGAAGAATGGTTAGTTCGTGATAATCTGCATTTAATACAACAATTGGGCTTTAATCCTATTGAAATGGCAAAGCGTGACAGGCGGTATACTGATAAAACACCACAGCTAATAAAAATTGAAGAAGGTATTGTTTCTGGAGATAAACTGACAGATTTATCTGACCCAAACAATGTCATAATTGCAATGTTTAGTAACGTTTGGAAAACGAAAAATTTTGAAAATTTTGAAAATTATTACGAAGACACCGCTATAATTCATGCCATTTGCGATAATGATGTAAAGGGCGTAACCGCATTAAAAAGTTATGTTAAGCACCTTTTAGACTCATTTTCGAACTTTGAAATTACACTAGAAAGAGTAAGTTCAAACAAAATTGGTGATGCCTACGAAGTAGCAGCTCGTTGGAAAATTACGGGTATTAATGGCGGCAAAGGTTTCTTTGGCGCGCCTAGCGGTAAACTTATAGTACTCCCTGTAATAAGTCATTACATAGTGAAAAATAATAAAATAACGGAAGAATGGATGGTTTTCGACGGCTTTGATGCGCTTTGTCAAATATACACCGATGTATCGCCTGTTTATATAGAGGATGGTGTTTTCGAAAACTTAGAAGCTCAAAATGTAAAATTACAACACAAACAATTAATCCTAAATTTTTTCAACGAAAGTAATAATGCATCAACAGAGAACGAAATAAAAAAAAATTTACAAAGATACTTAGCGCCTGATATTGTTTTTAATGGTACTGAACCTTATAAAGAAATGGTGGGAATCGGCAGTTATATGACTGATTTTTGGCAACCGCTTTTGCATTCTTTTCCAGACCTTGAAAATCAACCCTATATTTTACTGGGAGGAGTATACGAGGGTCGAAATTATGTAAGTTGTACGGGGAATTTTGTAGGGAATTTTAAAAATGCTTGGCATGGAATCCCACCAACAAACCGACCTATAACATTGCGGTATGCGGGACATTTTTTAATTGAGAACAATACAATTGTTAAGGCTTGGTTTTTCTTTGACACCTTAGATGTAATGCGTCAGGCAGGTTTTAATTTTTTCCCGCAACTTGGTATTGCACATGTGCCGCCAGGACCAGCTACGAAAGATGGTGTTATAACTTATAAAACAGACCCAAAAGAGGACAAAAAGTCCATTGATTTAACTAATGCTATGCTTACGGGCTTAGGAGAGTATGATGGTAAAACCTTACAGTCAATGGATCAAACCCGTTTTTGGGATGTACATAATATGATGTGGTATGGTCCATCGGGTATTGGTACTACAAAAGGGTTAAAAAATTTTGAGAATAAACATCAAGTGCCTTTTATCAAAGGTTTTCCAGATAGAGGTATTACCGAAAAAATAGGTAAAGATTACTTTTCGCAATTGAGCGAGGGTAACTATACCTGTGATTTTGGATTTCCTGCCATGTACGGTACACATAATGGTGATGGATGGCTAGGTTTAACCGCAACCAGAAAAAAAATAACACTACGGGTAGTAGATTATTGGAGAAGAGAAGGAGATAAATTAATAGAGAATTGGGTTTTTATTGATATGCCTCATGTCTTAAAACAATTAGGTGTAGACGTGTTTGAATTATTAAATAATGAAATACAAAACAGAACTAAAGAATAAATATATGCTCCAAAACAGATTAATTAGGTATGAAGATTTAATACCGTGTAAGGCAGCATTTATAGATGCTAAAACACCCGGTAGCAATTTAAAAGATAATTATAGTATCATCGGAGGTGGAGTCTCAGAAAGCACGCATCAAAAAGTAAATCTGTCTGAAAAACATGGCTTTTGTATTGGTGCCGCTGGTCAACCTCCAAGAATCAAAAATTCGCCACATTCACATTTTACCGCAGAAGTTTTTATGGTGTATAGTGGTGCGTGGCGATTTTATTGGAACAATGATGAAAAAAGCGAAATCATTTTACACCCAGGCGATATTATTGCATTACCAACAAACATGTTTAGAGGGTTTGAAAACGTAGGTGACGAATACGGAATGATATTCTCCATATTAGGTCATGATAATGCTGGTGGTGGGGTTGTTTGGTTACCACGCGTAATTGAAGAAGCCAAAAATCACGGTTTAGTACTTTTAGAAAATGGAAAATTAGTAGATACTACCATAGGAGAAAAAATACCTGAAGGGGTAAAGCAAATGCCCATTTTATCGCAAGACGAGCTAATGACTTTTGATCAATATACTGTAGATCAAATGAAAAAACACGTTGGTTTTGTTGGTAAGCATAAAACATCACCATTTAAAGGGTTTCCTAACGAAACACCGAATACACTACGATGGTTTGATGTTATTGGTCCACAAGATAGTAAAGAACATCAATTTGCCGTTAAACCTGGTGATCCAAACGGAGATCAATTTAATGTATATGGCTTGCAAAGTGATAGCCAAGGAACAACAGGAAGATATTCACGTGAAGACGTTGAGGTTTTATGCGTACATCGAGGAAAATTTAAAATTCACTGTTCGCATAATGGAGAAGAAATAAATGAAACTTTAAAAGATGGTGATATTTTCACTTTTCCTAAAAACTCGGTACGAAGCATAAGTGCAGAAACCTATGGATTTTCTTATCTAATTGTAGGCGGTGATTACCCAAACGCACCAAAAATTATATAGAACATAAAAAAATAACAATAAAATGGCAATTACATACATAAAAAAAGGGATGAATGCAGAGACATCAGCATCCGCTCAAGCGCAGACAAGACAAATAGTAGAAGGTATTCTTTTAGATGTAGAACAGCGTAGAGATGTCGCTGTTCGAGAACTTTCAGAAAAATTTGACAAATGGAATCCAGGTTCTTTTCGTTTGTCAGATACTCAAATTCAGGAGATTATAGCTAAAGTTCCAGTAAAGACTATTGAAGATATTAAATGGGCTCAGGCTCAGGTTCGTCGTTTTGCACAAATACAGAAATCAGCACTTCGTGATATTGAAATAGAAACTATTCCTGGCGTTATTTTAGGTCATAAAAATATACCTGTAAATAGCGTTGGTTGTTATGTACCTGGTGGACGATATCCTATGGTTGCTTCCGCACATATGAGTGTATTAACGGCAAAAGTAGCGGGTGTTGGGAAAATCATCGCATGTACGCCACCAGACCCCAAAACAGGGTTGCCACCTTCAGAAACGGTTGCGGCAATGTATTTTGGAGGTGCTGATGAAATTTATATTCTTGGCGGAGTACAAGCAATGGCAGCAATGGCGTATGGTTGTATGGGTATGCCAGAAGTTGATATGATTGTTGGTCCTGGTAACCAATTTGTTGCAGAAGCTAAAAGACAATTGTTTGGCAAAGTAGGTATTGACCTTCTTGCGGGTCCAACAGAAACGTTAGTGCTTGCCGATGAGTCTGTGGATGTTGAAATGGTAGTAACCGATTTATTAGGGCAAGCAGAGCACGGCCCAAATTCACCAACCGTATTATTAACTAATAATACAGCCTTAGCAAATGCAGTTGCCGATGAAGTAGAAAAACAATTAAAAGTATTATCTACCGCCGATCTAGCAAGAAAATCTTGGGAAGATTACGGGGAGGTGATTTTGGTTGATAGTTATAAAGAAATGTTGGCCGTTGCTGATGATATTGCAAGTGAGCATGTACAAGTAAATACAAAAGACCCTGATTACTTCCTAAATAATATGACCAATTTTGGGGCATTGTTCTTAGGGAATAGAACTAACGTGGCCTTTGGAGATAAAACAATAGGCACAAACCATACATTGCCAACAAAAAAAGCAGCTCGTTTTACCGGCGGCCTGTGGGTAGGTAAATTTATTAAAACCTGTACGTATCAAAGAATTACAACAGACGAGGCTAGTGCCTTGGTTGGTAGTTATTGTTCTCGACTTTGTGAAATTGAAGGGTTCATGGGGCACAAAAAGCAAGCTGATATTAGAGTTGAACGCTATGGTAAAGAAGAAGTCTAGTGTAATAAATCTTTAAAAAAACCTTTAATATGTCAGATTTTGGAACTTTAAATTGGAGTATTGTTATCATGTATTTAGTGGCTAACTTGGTATTAGGGTTTGTACTCTCAAAAAAGGTCAAATCTGCAAAGGATTTTTATGTAGGTAATAAGACCACCCCATGGTGGGCTATTGGTATTTCGGTTTTAGCAACCTACGTAAGTGCCATGACCTTTTTAGGTGCTCCGGCATGGTCGTATAAATTGGGACTTTCTGTTATCGCGATTCATCTTAATTACCCCTTAGTAATCATTTTGGTAATGTCGCTCTTTGTGCCATTTTTTATGCAATTGAATGTCATTTCCATTTACGAATACCAAGAAAAAAGGTTTGGAAAAGCGTCTCGTACTGTTATTTCAATCATTTTTTTAATCACACAATTACTTTCATCCGCAGCCGTATTATATGGCTCGGCTTTGGTAATCGGGTATATTACTGGAATAGATGTAATAGCTAGTATTATTATTGTGTCGTTAATTACATTAATATATACTTCAATGGGAGGTATAACCGCTGTAATTTGGACGGATGTGTTACAATCAGGCATATTTTTAGCAGGAGGGTTTGTGGTACTTTTTGTTTTATTAGACCAACTTCCTGATTCATTACTAGATACCTTATCGATTTTAAAAGAAAAAGGCAAGGTAAATCCGATAGACACAAATACTGACCTATCAGTCGATACGACAATTTGGGCCGGTGTTATTGCAATGACCGTTTATCATGTTACCGTTTATGGAGCCAATCAAATGATGATGCAGAGAACTCTAGGAGCCAAGAATATGGGGGATGCTAAAAAATCTCTCGCGTTAATGGGCTTTGGTGCATTTTTCATTTACTTTCTATTCATCTTTATAGGTATTCTGTTTTATCAATATTATAACGGTAGAGTTTTCGATAATGATAATACTATAATGCTTGAATTTGCCGAAAAAGAAGGTTTTCCTGGTTTTATAGGTATTATTGCCGCGGCTGTATTATCGGCAAGTATGTCTAGTTTATCTTCTGCCCTAAACTCTTTGGCGACTATTTCAACTAACGGTTTCTATCAAAAATATTTAAAATCAAATGAAACGCCACAACATTATTTAAAAGTAGCGCGTGTCTCAACTGTTTTTTGGGCTATTATTATTATTATTCCAGCGATAATGTTCACTTCGTCTACAGGCTCTATATTAGAGTTGTTAACTAAAATTGGTTCTTATTTTGTGGGTGCCAAATTAAGTATGTATATGCTTGGTTTTTATTCGAAACAAACTACTGAAAAAGGTTTGTTGATTGGTGTTACGGCGGGTTTTATCACACTGTATTTTATTCATCACTATACCAATATCGCTTGGACATGGTATGCCGTTGTAGGTGCAGTAGTAAATATTGTGGTTTCTATTTTGGCAAGCCTTATTGTAGACGGCAAGCAAAAAGAATGGTCTCCATATTCTATTCCTGGCCAGAAGGCATTATTTAAAGCGGGACAGAAGCCCGAAAAAGAAAATGGGTGGTATGTAGTACCCGGAAAATTAGATAAAGTAAGCTACTATCTTTTAGGATTTTTTGTAGTAACTATAGTATTTTTATTGACGTTTCAATATGTTATCTAATTTTAATTAAAAGAACACTTAAAGGATTAATCTTTACTATTTTTTATTTGATATGAAAACAGCATTAGTAACAGGCGGAAGTGGCGGTATTGGTTCAGAAATTTGTCGAAATTTGGCAAAGGCGGGCTATCGTGTAATCGTCAATTACAATTCGAATAAAGAGAAGGCTAGTACTACTTTAAAAAGTCTTGAAAACGACGGGCATTCCATTTTCCAAGCCTCGGTAACCAGTAGTGAGCAATTGGTTGCTATGACTAATTTTATTGAAAAAAAATACGGTAGACTAGATGTGTTGGTCAATAATTCTGGAATAACTACTCCTATTCCTCATGATGATTTAGAAGCTTTGTCGGATGAATGGATAGATAAAATTTTTCAAACCAATGTGCGGGGTGCTTTTTCTTGTATTCGTACGTGCAAAAATTTATTGCTAAAAGGAGAGAATGCCGTTGTAGTCAATATTTCTTCAATTGCATCAAAAACTATTAATCCATATGCTGGATTACTTATTGCTGTCCTATCAGCAGAACCCATGACAGGTAATAAGAGTCCTTTATTAATTGATCGAATTTCGAGAGCTGCACTTTCATGAGGATTATTTGTTCCAATTCCAACTTGTGGCAGCGTGCCTGCGTCGTAATAAATATTATCTCCTGTGCCTGCAGTCCAAAGACCTGTTCCAGCCGCCATGTCTGACCAAACGGGGGCGCCCGGTGTGCCTGAATTATATTGATAACGGTTCAGGTCGGTATCGAAGACATAAAGACCAGTGGCGGGTGTCACGATGGCAGTTTTTTCAGCCGTTGTCATACGCGGACCTAAAATACCACGGTTAAATGAGCTTACATCTAATATGGCAGATTCGTCTGGTGTTGGACTATTTATCCCAATACGTTGGGCATCATCTATTGTGAATGCTTCCACGCCATCCGTAAATAAACCAAGATAATTTGTTGTTAATGCCGTTGTTGGCCCCAAACC
>ENA-ORXM01003493-ORXM01003493.1-marine-metagenome-genome-assembly--contig:-NODE-3493-length-15501-cov-4.117544_pt1 | contig 15501 bp, 14 predicted proteins | sample MGYA00237867_ERZ511480 | MGnify/ENA primary metagenome ERZ511480 (study PRJEB26309, sample SAMN06266103) | marine metagenome | isolation source: Algal blade | place: United Kingdom:Sidmouth, United...
CTGTTTTAAACTTGTTTTGAAGAGCCATTCTAGCCGTATTCTCCGGACTTATGGCACCCCATGTATTTCCGTGTCTAGCCTTTAAGTTACGTACAACGTCAATAGCTGAATTATAATTTGTCATAATAGTCTAGTTTTAAGAGTTTTGATTAATTAATGACGAATGTCCATTTCTATTTCCTGACCCGCTGTACTGCAACGTGTTGCTTATTGACCATTGGGTAACTAAAGCTTTAGATTTTTTTAAAGTTTTCATACTTTTGTTTTACATTATTATTTATTGATAATTGGACCCTGTACTCGATGTTCGCGCATCTGCAGGGTTCTTTTTTTAGATATATTTATAGGCAGGTATGGTTAGAAACTCTTCAAAACCGTCTGCTAAAATCAATTCTTTGAATAGATCAAAAGCTTTTTCGAACTGCGTATCTTTTATCTTAGCCGGCCCTACTTCGGTAAGTATTTTTTCTATTTCCTCATCAAAAATGGAATTAAAAAGAGCACTATTGAAGGTTCTACCATCTTCAAGAACGACTTCCTTATTCAACCAATGCCAAATTTGTGTTCTTGAAATTTCGGCAGTAGCGGCATCCTCCATCAGATTATATAATGCAACGGCACCGTTACCACGTAACCAAGCCTCTAAATACAAGGTACCAACATTAATGTTTTTGCGTACTCCTTCTTCCGTTACCGTTCCTTTAGGAAGCGCTACCAAATCTGCAGCGGTAACAGATATATCATTGCGTTTAACATGCAATTGATTTGGGATTGGCATGTGCTTATTGAACTCGCTCATAGCCACCTCTACTAAATCAGGATGTGCTACCCAAGTACCGTCATGTCCATTTTGGACCTCTCGCTCTTTATCTAACCGAACTTTTTCTAAAGCAGCTGAATTAGCCTTCGGATTATTCTTTATAGGAATTTGAGCCGCCATACCTCCTATTGCCAAAATACCTCTTTTATGACAACGCTGAATCACCAATTTTGAATAGGCATCCATAAAAGGAGACGTCATAGTCACTTGATCACGATTGGGAACCAAAAAGTTAGAATGGTTTCTAAACTTTTTGATATAAGAAAATATATAATCCCACCTGCCACAGTTCAACCCTACAATATGGTCTTTAAGTTCATAGATAATCTCATCTAATTGATGACTTGCCGTAATGGTTTCTACTAATACGGTAGTCTTAAAAGTCCCCTTTGGCACATTAAGGTACTCTTGGGCAAATTCGAAAACCTCGTTCCACCAGCGCGCCTCTAGATAGTGTTCTAATTTTGGCAGATAAAAATATGGCGCAGTGTTATTCGCCATCATAGTTTTAGTATTATGAAATACATAAAGTCCAAAATCAAACAAACTAGCAGAAATTTCGGCTTCCTTAATCTGAATATGACGTTCGTTTAAATGGAGACCTCTTGGGCGCACCAATAAAACAGCTGTTTCCGTATTTAAAGTGTAAGACTTATCCTTTTGCCGATTGTAAAAATCAATTAATTTTCTATTGGCATCAATTAAGTTCTGCTGCCCCTCTACACAATTAGACCAGGTAGGCGAATTGCTATCCTCAAAATCTGCCATAAAGGTTTTAGCGCCAGAATTAAGCGCATTAATCACCATTTTCCGATCTACAGGGCCCGTAATTTCTACTCGCCTATCTTGTAAATCATGCGGTATTGGTGCAGCCTTCCAATTAGACTCCCTGATACTTTTTGTTTCTAAAGGAAACTCAGGGAATTCACCTTTGTCAAAATTAGCCTGTTGCGCAGTTCTTCTATCCAAAAGCGCTAATCTTTCATCATCAAAACGCTCATGGAGGACGGTTAAAAAAGTCATAGCTTCTTCTGTTAATACCTTAGGATAGTAATTTGTCACTTCCGTATTAAACTGCCATTTGGTAAATGTTGTCGTTCTATTTTCCATATCTCGATTGTTTTATGAAACAATATTATAATAAAGTTTTCACATAATCTAGCGAACGTTCGCTAAATATTAAATTTTAACATAATTAAACATGTTCGCATAATTGATTATCTTTGTGCCTGAACTATGGAAGAAGAATACGTTAAGCTGATTTTTGGATTGAAATTAAAGCAAATCCGAACCGAAAGAAATCTATCTCTTTTTGGCCTATCAAAACTTGCCAAACTCTCAAAATCGTATCTGAACGAAATTGAGAAAGGCAAGAAATACCCGAAAACCGATAAGATTATCATACTATCAGAAAAATTAGATATTCCTTATGATGACTTGGTTTCTTTAAAACTGGATAAAAACCTAGCCCCAATCGGTGAAATTTTACAATCCAAAGTTTTGAAAGAAATTCCGTTGGAACTTTTTGGGATAAAAGAGAGTAACTTAATTGATATTATAGCAAATGCGCCTGATAAGGTCAATGCCTTTATAACTACAATAATTGAAGTTGCAAAACATTACAACTTTAACAGGGAGAGTTTTTACCTTTCCTCTTTACGCTCCTACCAACAATCCAACTACAATTATTTTGATGATTTGGAACAGAAAGTAGTTAAGTTTTGTAAGGCATATCAAATTGATCTGAAGTCTCCGGTATCATCTAAAGAACTAGAAGAGGTTCTCGTTGAGGAATACGGCTATACTATAAATAACAAGGATTTAAAAAAACACAAAGAACTTTACGACCTACGTTCCGTTTTTGTGCCAAAAACTAAAACATTATTACTGGCAAGTGATATAGATGAGGCGCAACGCTCCTTTATCTACGCCAAAGAAATAGGCTATAACTATTTGGATTTTGAGCAACGGCTATACACGTTTCCATGGATCAAGTTTGAAAATTTTGATCAAGTTTTGAATAATTTTTACGCGTCCTATTTTGCTGGCGCACTTTTGCTGCCTAGAGCAGCCCTAGTTAGTGAATTTTCTACACTCATTAAAAAAGACACCTTCGACAAGGTGGCGTTTATAAAGATCTTCTCCTTTTTTGCAGCCTCACCAGAGACTTTTTATCAGCGCTTGACTAACCTTTTGCCTGAAGATTTTAATATTCAGACGCTATTCTTTTTACGTTTTACCCATACCGTTGGAAGTAAGAATTATTACTTGACTAAAGAATTACATTTACCCAACCAACAATCTCCTCACAGTAACGAAACCAATGAGCATTATTGTAGGAGGTGGGTTTCATTAAAGGTACTAGAAGACATAGATAAAAGTAAAGAAGACCACTCTTTTGATATTCAAATTTCTAAATATCCTGATGATAATGTCTCTTATCTGGTCTTTTCCTCTGCCACAAAAGATCCATTTAAAAAGGATCAATATAGAAGCATAAGTATTGGACTGCTTATAAATAAGCAATTAAAAAAGAAAATGGCTTTTATTGATGACCCAAAAATAGATACACAAATAGTTGGCAACACTTGCGAACGTTGTTCTATAATGGACTGTAAGGAGCGAGTGGTAGCTCCAAAAATCTTAGAGAAAATCAAAAAAAATAAAGTAATAGACGAAGTAGTTTCTGAGCTGACGGCCAAATTTAGCTAGTTGTTTCTCCTATTAACTAAAAAGTCTTCTTCATCAACTATTTTCAATTATAGAATAAGCGACCTATAATCTCCTTGATCGAATATAACAAAACTCTACTTTTATTGGTGGCCTTACATGCATTTGAACGCCTAAATAACCTTTTCATGAACCTGAGTTCTTGCTCAAGAGCAATTTCAATCTTATTCTACCTACGGCATTTAAACCAAAAAAAAGAACATTAAAACCACTGCTGCGCTTTAAGTAAAGTTTAATGCTAATCCACGTTTTATACTCATAAATATCTTGATTACTTATAAAAAAGTGTATAACAATTTAGAAACGGATGTTTTAGATTCTGCATATTTGTAATTATTAAATTATGTCTAATCTAAGCAAGTGCGGTTAAGAGACCATCCTGTGGTATGCTGTTTAGTCCTAAAGGTTCACTAATAGGGATGATTATAAAAATATCATTATATGAAATTAGCATCAATAGACATTGGGTCTAACGCAATACGACTGCAAGTAGTCAAAGTATATGAAGAAGCAGATTTGATTAGCTTCAAGAACCTACAATTATTACGTTTTCCTTTGCGTTTGGGCCATGATGTATTTTCTCAAGGAAAAATATCCGAACCCACAAAAGAGAAGTTTATCAAGCTCATGAGAACTTTTAAACACCTCATTGATTTATATGAGGTTGAGGATTACTATGCGGTAGCTACATCTGCCATGAGAGAGGCCAGTAATGGAAAAGAAGTTAGTAGTTATATTATGAAAGAGGTTGGGATGAAGATAAATATCATTACGGGCAAAAAGGAAGCTACTATTCTGAATAAGGCCATAAAACCGACTTTGCAAGATAGAAAGTACGTGCATATTGATGTGGGTGGCGGTAGCACCGAACTAAACTTACTTGAAAACGGGAAACTTTTACAAAGCAAATCCTTTAAAATAGGATCGGTACGCCAGCTGTCTACTAAAGAACGAACGGCAGTTTTTCTTTCTATGAAAGAATGGATACATTCTACTAGCTTTTATAAGTCAAAAAACATTGTAGGTATTGGCACCGGAGGAAACATCAATAAACTCTACGGATTGGCCAATAAAGCTTCGAACATGGCCATATCCTTTGCCGAATTAAAAGCGTTAAGGGCCTATGTAAACGAATTTAGTTATGAACAACGCATGTCTATTCTAAAAATGAATCCTGATCGTGCGGATGTTATTATTCCTGCTTCGGAAATTTATTTGAGGGTATTAAAAGAGATGGCAAGCGATCAAATTCTTGTGCCCAAAGTAGGATTGAAAGACGGACTTATCTATGAGCTTTACGAACAGAAAACACACAAAAATTTAGATAAAATAGAGTACCTAGGATACCGGTAAATATTAACCTACATATCTTATTTCAAGCAGCTAAGCCCCATTTCATTAAATAGAATTTCTATCTATAAAATGAAATGTTTTTTTTTACTTTCCCTTTTTTCTTATCCATAATCCTGCGGGCCGCGGTTTCAATTACAACCTGACCATCTATTGAAATACAGGTGATTTACAGCAATTTTTTAAGGCCTTCATTCTAGCATATACACCTGTAACATCCCCTAATTGAAATTCTTGATTACGAATCTGATGTTCAAGCTTTATCAAATCAGATTCACTATTAGTTACAAAAAATAGCGGCAAGATAGAAATTGTTATGGATAGCTTAAACCGTTCAGGACTAAATATTACCAGTACCATATTCTCCCTACTCCACCACTTTACTAGGCTCAAACCCTATTCTATAAGCTTGTGCCATAACCTTACTACCTTCTGGTATTTCAAAAGGTTCTTCATAGACTTCCCATACTTTAGAAATACTTCCTTCTTTGTCTATAATTTTGTATCCTAAAGAAGCTCCCTCCGTTGAACAAGTAAGTTTTATCAAATTATTTTCAATGGTAATTTTCGGTTCTAAAGCTACTGGTTGATTATCTTCTCCCCTCCATAATTTGGTAATCAACTCTCTTTCCGGTAGGTTAGGTTGATCTCCTATAGCATAGAGCCATCGGTCCATTTCTATTCGTAATTCTTCAAGCTTACCTTTATAAATAGGGTCTTTTGCCAAATTGTTCACTTCGTACGGATCGGTATTACAATCATATAATTCTTCCGCATCTTTTTGCTCTCTAAACCAAAGGGCTTGAATACTATCTAGACTTCCTTCATCCCGTAGTCGCAATAATTCTTGCATGGTAGGAATCCTTTCCCGGTATTCAACAGGCAAATAATAACCTTGATTAGGTCTATAGTTTCTAATATATTTAAATTGATCATCGCGTACAGCTCGAATTGCATCCGTAAATCCATCAAAACGGTCTGCTGCACCATGGATATATTCGCGTTCTTTTTCTACTTTATGTTCTCCTAAAAACGCCTGGCCTTGTAAATAACTTGGCAGTTCAATTCCTGTTAAAGAGAGTAAAGTAGGTGCAAAATCCACAAAACTTAACAGTTGGTTATCTATAGTTCCCGCATGCTGTTTATTAGGAAACCTAATGATTAGAGGTGTGTTTAATCCAGAATCGTATATCAACCGTTTTTCCCTTGGCAATGGCCCTCCGTGATCTCCATAGAAAAAGATAATGGTACTTTCTAAAAGTCCATCTTCCTCCAATTGTTTTAACACAGCACCAACTTGCTTATCCATTTCAGCAATGTTGTTGTACATCTTCCACATATCGCGACGCACCTTGGGCGTGTCCGGCAAATAAGGAGGAATGTAAAATTTGGTATCTTTTAAAAGATGAACAGGTGTTTCCTCTTCCGTCATGCGGCCTTTTTTCCATTCATAGTTTCTATCTCCTGAATGATAATGTCTCGTTTCCGAGTTTCTAAACCCATAGGGTTCAAAGAGTCCAGACTCATGTGTATCCGTAAAGTTGAAAACAGAAAAGAAAGGTTGGTTTCCGTTTCTATTTCTCCAATGTGCATAAGAACTACTTTCATCCCATGCCGTTTTGGGTGGTGTAAACTGATAATCTTCTTTATCATTATTAGTACAGTAATATCCCTCCATACGAAGTAGCTCGCTAACCATACGAACTTCGGGAGGCGGGACCGCTCCATAAATTGGTAATCCCGTAACCTCAGGGTATGAAGTAGTCCTCATATGGGTGGCGCCAATACTAGATGGGTACATTCCCGTAGTAATAGCTGCCCTACTGGGAGCACAAACCCCTGAAGTTGAATACATATTAGGATATACAACTCCTTCTTTAGCTAAACGGCTTAGATTAGGGGTTACAATTGTTGAGTCTCCAAAAGAAGGTATATACGGACCCATATCTTCTGTAACCAACCACAAGATATTAGGCCTCTCGGGCAATTGCGTTTCTGAAGAAACGGCAATTTCTTTTCCGGCTTTTTTATTTTTTGTTTGGCATCCAATTATAAATATAAAAACAACACTAAAGGACAGTAAAGTCCGCAGGAATGCGATATAATTGTTCATCTTTAAGATTTTATTTTAACGCTTGTCTCTTTAAGACGTAAAAGTGGTAATTGCTTCTTACATTTTAATTGTTCACTGAATATAACCAATAAACTATTTAATAAATAACCTTCCACAACCAAATATAACTTCTCCAGCCGTTTTACCTGTCCTGTACTATGCCGTAGTCGTTTCTCTTCAGTTTTAAATTGTATTAAATTCCGAAAATTAAAAGAAATCGTTATAAATAGTTCATAGGCTGTTTTATATTGGATAATGTAAAATAAAACAAGTGGGGAAAAATCTTTCTATGCAATTAAAAAGAGACTTTTATCATGTAATTTCTCTTAAGAAAGATTTATTTTTAAACTTAAATCAACCAATACCACACAACAAATGATCATATTGGGTCTTAACTATTATTTTCATGATTCAACGGCTTGTATAATAAAAGACGGAAAATTAATAGCCGCTATTGAAGAAGAACGATTAAACAGAGATAAACACACCCAAGCCTTTCCTGTAATGGCCATTGAACGTTGTTTAAAGTTGGCCCATATGTCATATGAAGATATTGACCATATTGCGGTTTCCATAAAACCATCTACCAATTGGAAACAAAAATTAGTATTTCTCTTCAAGCACCTAAGTAGTTTCATGCCTTTTATAGGTCATTATCTTGTAAATGCCTACGCAAAACAACGTCGTTTTTGGATTTGGTACGGACAACATTTTAAATCAAAGGAAAAAGGTCCAAAGGTACATTTCATAGAACACCATCTTACTCACGTGGCGGGTTCATTTTTTGTATCTCCTTACGAGGAGGCAGCTCTTTTGGGTATTGATGGCTCTGGTGAATGGGCCACCTCTTGGCTGGGTTATGGAAAAGACAACACGGTAATCCGTTTTGAACAGAGCTACTTTCCGCATTCCTTGGGCTCGTTTTATGAAGCTGTGACGGAATTTTGTGGTTTTAGACCTAATTACGATGAGGGAAAAACAATGGGATTGGCTCCTTTGGGCAACCCGGATACTTTTATCAGTGAAGTAAGAAAACTTGTTACCGTAGATAAAAGTGGAAAAATTAATATTGACCTGAGTTATTTTAATTATCAGCATATTGTTGGCAAAAGATGTTCTGATAAATTCTATAAAACTTTTGGCAGGCCACGCGCACATGGGGAGGAATTTGAACAACACCATAAGGACGTCGCCGCCGCTTTTCAAAAAGTATTGGAAGAGCGTATTCTAGAAATATGTGTTATCCTTTACCAAAAAACAAAAGCTAAATTTTTAGTGCTCTCGGGCGGCGTATCCTTAAACAGCGTTGTAAATGGAAGAATCGTCAGAGAAAGTCCATTTGAGGATATCTACGTAATGCCAGCTGCAGGAGATAATGGAACTGCCATTGGAGCCGCCTATTATTTATACAATGGCATTATGGGCAATGCCCGAAACTTTGTACACGATAATCCTTACGTAGGATCAAGTTATACCAATGAAGAAATTAAAAAAATTATTGATGGCGCTAAACTAGAAGCTGAGTATATAGATGATATTTGTCAGAAAGCAGCCAATTTATTAGCTAAAGGAAATATAATAGGGTGGTATCAAGGTCCTATGGAAATTGGTCCAAGAGCATTAGGCAGCCGAAGTATTTTAGCAAACCCGGCCTTTCCCCAAATGAAAGATAAAATTAATGCCGAAGTGAAGTTTAGAGAGGCCTACAGGCCTTTTGCTCCCTCTGCGCTTGTAGAATCATATAAAGACTTTTTTGATTTGAAAGTAGAGGCTCCTTTTATGCTGAAAGTTTGCAATGTTTTAGAGGACAAACAACATCTTATTCCTGCCATTACACATGTTGATGGTAGTGCTAGGTTACAAACCGTGAGGAAAGAACTGCATCCAAGATATCACGAAGTCATTAAAAAATTGGGGGAAATAACGGGAATTCCCATTGTACTAAATACAAGTTTTAATATTCAAGGAGAACCTGTTGTAGAATCACCAAAAGATGCGCTACGGTGTTTCTATTCTACAGGACTGGATTATCTGGTTATAGGTAATTACGTATTGCAAAAGCGTAACGACTCCTAATTACGAGCACTGCTACACTCTCTAATGGTGATAAAGTTTATAAGTTAAGATGAGTACCTATACATCTTCTTCATTACATCATAAAGTTCTGGATGCTTCCTTTGAAAAATATCTGGCTTATTGAAAAAATACTCGCTTGCTACACTTAAAAACTCTACTTGACTGGTAGCACCATAAGGATTGATATCTGAGTCTCTTTCCCTAATATTATCAATCTCTTGGTGCATTAATTTTAGCCAAGGAGCCACATACTGTTTCTGCATTAAACTTTCAGGAATGCCATCTACTGCTCCATCTGCCATATCTATTAAATGAACAAACTCATGAATGCCAACATTGGATTTGGAGTTTTCATTTGCAAAGCCGGCATGAAGCGCGGGAAGTGACAAAATCATTAGTCGATTCATATTTCCCGACCCTACCTTGCCTAAAATATTTCGGCCCTTACCCTGGGTCTGATTGTCCTCATTAAAACTTCCTTCGTAAAGCAATACCTCATTAATGTTACGGTAGCGCAATTCCGGAAAACCAAACAACGGAATAACCGCACTAGACGCCACCAATAATCGGTCAGTATCACTAATTTTAATCTTCACTCCGGTAATAGTGACATCATCAAAAAAATATAATATTTCCTCCTCAAAACGAAGTTTATCCCTTGGAGACAAATCGGCATAAAAAGATACTTTTTCATTCAATATATCCCGCCATTTTTGAGTAAAACCCTTTAAATCAACCTTCTTTTCGTAGAACCATATGCGCCAAACGAGTAGTGCTACTAATAGCACAAGGGGAAGAACAACAAAAAAATTTGCGGACATAATTTACTTTAAGAAGATTGGATTACTTTGTTATACGAACAATTACTTTTTCTAGGGTCAAGCCCTGTACAATAATAGAACAAATTACCACTAAATAAGTTACGGGCACAATATAATACCATGAAACATCTGCCGGCAAGGATAATGCCATAGCTATTGAAATACCTCCTCTAAGTCCGCCCCAGGTCATCAATAATGATGTTTTAGAATCAAAAGACAACCATTTTCTTAATAGCATAATTAATGCACTAACAGATAAGTAGCGAGACACCACTACTACAATAGCCGCTAAAACCCCAACCAGTATTAGTTGTTGTGTAAATGGAATTAAAACAATTTCCAAACCTATGAGGACAAACAGAACTGCGTTCGTCAAAATATCTATTAACTCCCAAAATTTATCTACATAATCTACAGTGGTCTCTTTTTTCTCCTGACGATATGTTTTGTTCCCAATAAAAAGTCCGGCAACCACCATACTGATAGGACCTGAAACCCCAATTTTTCCCGCCAAAGCATAACCGCCCATTACCATACCTAAGGTAATGAGCACTTCTGTTTCGTAAGAATTAATCTTTGAAATAGCCTTATGTGCAATACGTCCTAAAGCGTATCCGAATAGCAGACCTCCCCCAATTTCTACCAAAAAATTCTCTGCGATACCCAACGGTTCAATTCCATCCAAATTTCCGGCATTGGCAAACTGCAATAAGGTCAAGAATATTACAACTCCTACGCCATCATTAAACAGGCTCTCCCCTACTATAGTGGTTTCCATTGATTTTTTAATACCTACTTTCTTTAAAATCCCCAATACAGAGATAGGGTCTGTGGGTGATATAAGAGCACCGAACAAAAGACAATGTACCAGCGGCAAAGGCATACCTATTTGCTGCAAAACCCAAAAAAATATACCTCCTACAAACGCGGTGGAAATCAAGACACCTAGACTGGCAAAAGCTACAATTTTCCATTTCTGGGATTTTAGTTCATTAATGTTTACATGGACTGCTCCTGCAAAAAGCATAAAACTCAATAACCCATCCATCAACAGTTTTTTAAAATCGATGGAGCCGACAATTACTTTTTCAAATTTTATTAGCTCGGGAAATAGTTTGGACAGCCCAAGTATTATTAAGGAAAAAACGATGGAGATAATCATGGTTCCTATAGTCGTCTGTAATTTTAAGAACCGGAAATTTAGGTAAGCGAAAATCGCCACCAACACCATAAGTATACTAATAATAGTAAATAAATCCATGTCGTAAATTAAGCTATTAACAATTACATTACCGCAACTATTATATCAATAAAACAAAAATGAAAGCTCATTGTTAACTTCATCAGAAATAGTTTTAACAAAAAAGTTCATTTGGAGGGAGATTCAATTATTTAAAACGCCAAACAGTTTAAATAACTAAAAGTCATATTACTTTTGCACGCCTAAACTTTGTACAACTACTAAGTTCGTTGCCCCGAATTGAGTAGTCATAAAAAACCCAGCAAAACATATACTGAAAACAGGACATATATTCTTGCTGGGGTTCTTGTAACAAAACTTACTAATAATAATCAAGAGTAAGAAGGGATAATTTTGTCTTAATCTCTAAACTCAATATTCGTTAATCTTTGGTCATACTTTAATAACCATTCTTTTATTTTTTTGGCGGAGTCTTCATGATTCTTGGAAGAGTAATAGCTGCCGTCAGGAAGCTCGATCCAAAGCGTCAATAAAACTCCATTTTCAGAATAATTAGGGGCAAAACGCGTGTGTAACACTATAGATTTCTCTTCTAATATAGGTAATTCTACATGCTCACTCTCAAACTCTATATTACCTTCCTTAGCGGAAACCAAATAGGTCTTACCTTTATGTGCCTCAATAAATTTTTGCCATTGATAGTAAACATTAGCTTCATTCTGCCCGATAATATTGGCCGTGAAACTAGTTGCCATTTTGTTGAAAGGCATATTTTGTTCAATGATTTCATAAGGATTTTGAGCATGTACCCTTGGTGCATAAACAAACAACACTATACATAATAAAAATACTTTCATGATTTATATAAATTGAGTTATAATTCACTAATTCAATAGACCGTATTTTTTAAAAAGAATGGTATTTAAATTTTTGCCCTCCTACAGAAACCTTTGCCATTAATCCAGATTTTGGTAATGTAAAAACGGCAACACCATTTTTATATTTAGCATTGGCAGCTACACCAGACTTTAAAGCTACTGCAGAAATTTGAGCTGAAAATTCAAAATTATCTTCTTTAAATTCCGCCACATCATTCTCATTCTCAAAAAAGATAACTTCAATTACTGCTTGACCTCCTGCTTGAAATCCTACATCTATTTTTTTAAGATTTACCATTCCTTTTTCTAATCCTTTTTCATACAGCACTCCATTGCCAGATGCAGCCCCTACTACAAAACCACCTTCACCAACATTAGGAAAGATGACATAACCCGCTGAATTTTCAAAAAAAGTACTTATAGCATTGTCTGCTTTTACCAATTCTTTTTTCGCCTCAACCGCATCTTTAATAATTTTTTTATCCCTCCTAGTTTGGGCAGATGCCGCAAACGTTATACTTAACATGAGTACCATCGTAATTAGTTTCATTTTCAATAATTTAAGTTTATAATAATTCTCTTTTAATTAATAGGATGGCTACACCTAATTTTATAAGTAACTAGTACGATTCTATACGCCCCATAGTCCCAACAATTACGGTCAACTCAAATGTTTTTTTGGTATCCTTCCCATTCGTATATGCTAACCTAAGTTTATCTTCTCCGGTTCCTACTGTTTCAAAATTAAATTCAAAATCTGTAATTGACCCATTGGATTCTGCGGTTATCGGTTCCGAAAGTTTAATGTGATTGTTGGCTGATACAATTTGCCAGTTATATTCGGGAAAACCTTCGCCTTGCAAAACAAGTTGAAAACCATCATCTTCCGTTAATTCAATTGTAGACCCATTATCTTTATCGGTTAAAGGTCTACTACAACTAACTGCTATAAGTAAAACTGAAAAAAATAAAACTAGTCTTCTTTTGATCATCGCATTGTTATATAAAAATTGTAACACTAGACTCAAAACCAAATGTCTCCAGTACTAATTGCATACTAAGAAGACAAAATCCTTATTGCGTTTTAGTCTTTATTTTTCGCCTTTTGTGGGCACAACCAATAATGGAATTTTAGTATGCTTAACTATTTTAACGGCCGTATTACCCAACAACCCATTTTCTAATGAACTATGGCTATGCGTACCTACTACCAATAAATTAATATTGTTCTCTTTCACATAGTCCAAAATTGCTGTGTGGGCATCACCTGTTAAAACCGCCGTCTTTATATTTTCACCTCCCAAGTGGGTCGCCGAATCCTCTAAAAATCTAGAAGCACCATCTTTTAACGCGTTTACCACTTTCATAGAACCAGTAATGAACGGACTGTTGTAGCCCATAAAAGGAGAATAATCCATTGCGTAGTAAGAGGCGTCAGCAATAACATGAACCAAAAAAACGTCCGCACCCAAGGCCTTGGCATAATCATAACCGGTTTCCCCTACTTTCTCAGCCGATGGATTGTAATCTAATGCAATACATACCCTTTTCATAACTTATGATTTTTGAAATTCAATAATCAAAACTATGCTGTTTTAATTGTTGATGAACTGATTTGAGTCAGGTTCCTAAATTTTATGTTCTTTTTAGCATTTGAATTTTTTCTTCTAAGAATTCATAATGCTATGGATTAAGTATAGTACTCCATAAAACGTTTTAAACTTGCTGAAATAAAGAGGTTGAACAATAGTGACGAACAAAAAAAACCTCGTAAATCATATGATTTACGAGGTTTTTAAATATTTTGTCGGGATGACAAGATTCGAACTTGCGACCTCTCGACCCCCAGCCGAGCGCGCTACCGGGCTGCGCTACATCCCGAAATTGGTTTGCAAAAATATAAAAGTTAGGTAGATATTCAGCAATCTTTTTTAAAAAATACAAGAGCCAACTAGTCTAGACTCTCCATCCAACCAAACAATAGCTCGGGCCAGGTTCGCAAATAGTTGTCTTTTAACCCCAAACCAAAGCCATGGCCTCCTTTGGGAAAAATGTGTAGGCTTGCAGAAACATTGTTCTCTACCAGTTTTTTGTAAAAAACCAAGCTATTTTCTACAGGAACAGATTTATCATCAGTGGCATGCAACAAAAAGGTAGGCGGTGTATTGGCCGTTATTTGTTTCTCATTGCTAAAACGTTCAACTGCCCCCGACTTAGGTTTTTTTGTCAACAGATTGTTCTGAGAACCTTGATGAGTTGATGTTTCGTTGAACGTAATTACAGGATAACAAAGTACCATGAAATCTGGCCTTGCACTTAAATTATCCGCTTCATCAATTGGTGAATAAACATTTTCATTAAAATGAGTTCCTAAGGTAGAGGCTAAATGTCCGCCAGCCGAAAAACCCATAGCTCCAATTTTATTTGGATCAATATTAAAATCCTCAGCTTTGCTCCTAACCATTCGCAAAGCACGCTGCGCATCTATTAAAGGAACATCTTCTTGTTTAGTCTGAGAAATTGCCGATGGTAGCCTGTACTTAACTACAATGCCCGCAATACCTTTACTGTTTAAAAACTTTGCAATATCGGTGCCTTCCCAATCATATGCCAATATGCGATATCCTCCTCCGGGAAAAATAACAATCGCTTCTCCTGTGGCATTCTTTTTTGAAGGTAAATACACTTCAATGGTTGGCTCTTGAACCTTACTTATTCTTAAAATATCTTTTATCTCGTGAACTTCCTTTTCATCAGAAACAACATGATTAGGTATCTTATCTTTTGGCCATAACGGCATTATCGTATCTTGTGAAAATACATTTACACTCATTGCGAATACGGTTAGGAATATGAATTTGTTCATGGCAAATATTCGTTAATTACAATCCCACTTAAAGTTAGCAATCGGGTACTTATGCGCTCCATTTAAATTATAATGCCACCATTCTGTTCTGGTAGACCAAAAACCGTGCTTTTCCATTGTTTCTTTTAAGAGTTTTCTATTATCCAACACCTCTTTTGGTAAATCAAAATTATCATGATACGCCCGTTTTCCGAAGAAATCAAAATCGGTTCCCATATCTAGTTCCTCTCCATCCAATGACTCCAAAGTAATGTCTACCGCGCCACCTTTGTTATGAATAGATCCTTTTTTAGGATTTGCGACATACTGAGGATTTGGGACTATTTTCCACATTTTATATTGAACGGAATTAGGTCTGTAGCAGTCAAAAAATTTAATTCGTACACCGCTCTTTTTGAAATCTTCATTCGCTTTCAACAATGCCTTTGCCGTTATGACACGGGTATAGCATTCTGCACATTCATAGACTTGTTCTTTTAGAAAATTATTCTTGGTGGCATACCTCATCTCATATGCAAAGCCATCACTAAAATCGGCCAAGCGAACGAATGTGGTATCCTTCAATTTTTCAAATGTTCGAAAAATCTTTTTGGGTGTTTTTTTCTCTTTAATAACGGTATCTTGTTGCTCAACAGCTACTTCTTCC
>ENA-ORXM01003496-ORXM01003496.1-marine-metagenome-genome-assembly--contig:-NODE-3496-length-15492-cov-4.122608_pt1 | contig 15492 bp, 14 predicted proteins | sample MGYA00237867_ERZ511480 | MGnify/ENA primary metagenome ERZ511480 (study PRJEB26309, sample SAMN06266103) | marine metagenome | isolation source: Algal blade | place: United Kingdom:Sidmouth, United...
CAAGGTGGACGCCGGTGCCGATGCGATCGTCACGCAGTTCTTCTTCGAGAACGAAGTGTTCCTCCGGTATGTCGAATCGGTCCGGAAGGCCGGGATCGACGTCCCTGTCGTGCCGGGCATCATGCCGATCCGCGACTTCGACAAGATGGCGAATTTCGCGAAACGCTGCGGCGCATCGATTCCCGCCCAACTGGCGGATCGTTTCGCGAAAGCGAAGGAACGCGGGGCAACGAAGGAACTGGCTCTCGCCGTCTGTGCAGGACAGTGCGACGAACTGCGTGACGAGGGCGTTCGGGCATTCCACTTCTACACGCTCAACGATGCGACGCTGACGCTCGGCACCTGTCAGGCACTCGGCCTCGATGCCTCCAACCCTGTCGATGGCGGCGAGGACAAGCAGGGCGAAGATGGAATCCGTGAATCAATCAGCGCATGATGCTTTGACCCTTCGCAAAGTGCTGATAGGCTGATCCCAACGAGATAGGGTGCTGCGGCTTTACAGCGCCCGTATGGCTGGAATTGCAATGGCTGCGCGAGGTCCGCAGCGACTGGCGCGCGCCGTTGCATGTCGAGGGGATAAGCTGTGGCGCCACCGCGCGACGGGCTGCCCGGTGTGTCATCGCCCGTAAACGGGCGATCACCGGGCTCGAAGAGGCCGTTTGAAGACGACGGGCCGGGACAGAAGAAGAGGGAGAGGCGGCCACCCCGGCGACGGGGAGGACGGTTCGATCACATCTTCGCTGCTCTCGATCTCGGCACGAATAATTGTCGGCTGCTGATCGCGCGCCCGGACGGGGAAAGCTTTCGGGTGCTGGATGCCTTCTCGCGCGTCGTGCGTCTCGGCGAAGGGGTGGACCATACCAATCGCCTGAACGAAGCGGCGATGGATCGGGCCATCGAGGCCCTGCATATCTGCGCGGAGAAGATGACCCGACGGGGCGTGACCCGCGCCCGCGCCATCGCGACCGAGGCCTGTCGGCGGGCCGATAACGGCGGAGAGTTCGTCGCCCGCGTGAAACGCGAGACGGGGCTGACGCTCGACGTGATCGGGGCCGGGGAAGAAGCCAGGCTCGCGGTCGCCGGATGTGCACCCCTGTTCGATACGCGGCGCGAGTGTCTTCTGGTCTTCGATATCGGCGGGGGGAGTACGGAACTCGTCTGGATCGATCTCAGCGAAATGCCCAAGGCGCGTCGACGCGATATCCTGCTGGGCGTCCAGACCGAAGGGATCGACGAGGCGCGGCTGGAACTGGACATCAAGACCCTGTCGCAGAATGCGCATTGGACCTCCTTGCCGGTCGGCGTGGTCACTCTGGCGGAACGCTTCAAGACGGTCACGAACGAACGCGAGCGATTCGACGGGATGTGCGATTTCACGAAATCGCTGATCGCCCCCTTCGCATCGACCGGTGCAGGGGCGACGGAGGATCGCCTGCTGCGGATGCAGTTGCTCGGCACGTCGGGGACCGTGACGACACTGGCGGGAGTACATCTCGACCTGCCGCGTTACAATCGCTCGATGGTCGATGGTCTGTGGATGCGGCGGCTCGATCTTTCGGCCCTGATCGACAATCTTCTGACGATGGATCAGACGCAGCGATCCACGATTCCCTGTATCGGCGACGACCGTTCGGAACTGGTCATCTCGGGGGCATCCATCCTGAGCGCGATCCTGCATTACTGGCCGACCGAGAAGTTGCGCGTGGCGGATCGCGGGCTGCGCGAAGGGCTGCTCTATGGCCTGATGAACCGGGAGGATGCGTTGCAGCGAGCATCGATCGTGACGTGAAGAAGCCGGTGAAGGGCGATTCCGGGCGGGGTCAGCGGCATCTGCACGAGAAGGTCAAGACCGCCAAGGGGCGGAAGCTATCCTCCAAGCTGTGGCTCGAACGCCAGCTCAACGACCCTTACGTCAAGCGCGCGACGGCAGAGAACCGACGATCGCGCGCCATCTACAAGCTGATGGAAATCGATGACAAGTTCCGCTTCCTGACGCCCGGAAAGCGCGTGGTGGATCTGGGCTGCGCGCCCGGCGGCTGGTGCCAGATCGCCGCCGAACGGGTGAACTCCATCGGCGAGAATGGCAGGGCACAGGGCTACGTGCTGGGCGTCGACCTGCAGGAGGTGGAGCCTATCGCAGGCGTCACGCTGATGCATCTGGACTTCATGGACGAGGGGGCCGACGAGAAGGTCAAGCAGGTGCTGGACGGCCCTGCCGATGTCGTCATGTCGGATATGGCCGCCTCCTCGACGGGGCACCGACAGACGGATCATATCCGCATCATCGGCCTGTGCGAAGCCGCAGCCCTGTTCGCGCGGGAGACGTTGAACGAGGGAGGGGTCTTCGTCGCCAAGGTGTTGCGGGGCGGGGCGGATGCCGACCTGCTCACCCAACTCAAGCGAGACTTCAGGAACGTGCGGCATTTCAAGCCGGGCGCGAGCCGGAGCGACAGTGCCGAAATCTTCCTCGTCGCGCAGGGTTTCCGGGGCGAAAGCGCGCGGGGGCGGTAACTTTCTTGCAAGGTTGCGCGGGGTGGCCTAGGTAATTCCGAGGGAAACACTCGGCTAAACGCGAAAAGTGGATTCATGACACGTCTTGCGCTCGATGGATTGATGAAGAGCTACGGGAACACGACCGCCGTGCGGAACGTGTCGCTCGACATCGCGCCGGGCGAAGTCGTCTGTCTGCTCGGGCCATCGGGATGCGGGAAATCGACGACCTTGCGGATCGCGGCGGGAGTGGAGCGGCAATCCGGCGGGCGCGTGCTGATCGATGGCGAGGTGGTGTCGGATGCCGAGCGACACGATCCACCCGAAAAACGGTCCATCGGCCTCATGTTTCAGGACTTCGCCCTGTTTCCGCATCTCAGGGTGTTGGACAACGTCGCCTTCGGGTTGACCGGCCATGGCCGGGGCGAGCGAAAGCGTATCGCGCGCGACTATCTCGACCGGGTCGAGATGGTGGCCCATGCGGACAAATATCCCCATGAACTGTCGGGGGGCGAACAGCAGCGGATCGCACTGGCGCGGGCGCTGGCACCGAAACCGCGCGTGATGCTGATGGACGAGCCGTTTTCCGGGTTGGACAACCGGTTGCGGGACGAAGTGCGCGATGCGGCGCTGTCGGTTCTGAAACAGGAAGAAGCCGCTGTTCTGCTGGTGACGCACGATCCCGAGGAAGCCCTGCGCATGGCCGATCGAATCGCGTTGATGCGCGACGGAAACATCGAACAGGTCGGCGCGCCCTATCATATCTACAACAATCCCAAGGACCGCGCGGCGGCGGCTTTCTTCTCCGATCTGAACGTCATCCACGGGGTCGTGCGCTCGCGGCAGACGGATACGCCTTTCGGTTTGTTCCTGACGCCGGGGCTGGTGGACGATGCGGATGTGGAGATCATCGTGCGTCCGCAGCATCTGCGGATCGATCTGGATGAGGGCCGCCGGCCCGAGTCGAGTGCGCGGACGGGGGTGGCGGCACCCGGAACGGTACAGCGGGCGCGCTTCATGGGGTCGGAAAGCCTGATCGAAGTGAACATGGATCACGATGGATCGGTTCTGCGTGCGACGGTACCGGGGGTCTTCACGCCAGCGGCGGGGGAGCGGGTCTGGCTGTCGTTGAAACGCGAGTCGTGTCATCTGTTTCCCTGCGCGGCGCAGAGCAAGGTGCGCTCGCCCTATGTCCATGACGATGGAATGACGCTCCAGGTTTAGGGTGATTGCAGGACAACCGGCGTTTTCCCTTTAATGCGCGTGACCAAGCCCTTATGTGTAACGGCGAGACAATACGCGGTTCCTGTGATCGCGTGAGTCATCTATGAACTAGGGAGGTCATCGATGGGTGGCATCAGCATCTGGCAACTCGCCATCGTCGGCATCCTCGTGGTGCTCCTGTTCGGGCGGGGAAAGATCTCCGAACTGATGGGAGACGTCGCGAAGGGTATCAAGAGCTTCAAGAAGGGCATGAAGGACGACGACGACGAAACCGAGGCGGATGTCGCCGGTCGCGTCACCACCGATCATGTTCATGCGGACGGCCCGGCGGAACCGATCGACGTCACGCCCCGCAAGGAACGCGACAGCGCGTAAAGCGCGTCGCCTCGAAGGACGCTCATGTTCGGCAATTTCAGTCTTCCGGAACTCTTGGTCGTCGGCGCGCTGGCGTTGATCGTGATCGGGCCGAAGGATTTGCCGCGCATGATGCGGTCGGTGGGGAAATTCGTCGGGCAGGCAAAGGGGCTGGCGCGGCAGTTTCAGGACTCGATGAACGACGCCGCGCGCGAGGCCGATCTGGACGAATTCCGGGAGGCTCGCAAGCTGCTCAAGGGCAAGTCCGGGGTGACGGACATGCTGAACGAGAAGATGAATCTCGACGATGACGACGACAAGCCCGCCAAGCCGAAGAAGAACCCTGTTCTTACCTCGGATGAGATGAAGGAGCGAGCCGAGGAATCGGGCTTCAGTCTCTCGAAGGACGACCCCGAACCGGAGCCGGTCATGGAACCGCTCGCCGCCACAGACGACACGTCCCGGACCGCCGACGCGAAATCCGGTTGAACAGGGCCGGAGCATGACCGAAGATCATATCGACGCCTCCAAGGCCCCGCTCATCGAGCATCTGGCAGAACTGCGTGACCGGCTGATCAAGGCGATGGTGGCGTTGGCCGTCGCATTCGTCATCTGCATCCTCTTTCGCAACGAGATCGTGGATTTCCTGTCCTATCCGCTGCTTCGGATACGCCCCGACGCCGAGCTGATCGTGCTGTCGCCACAGGAACTGTTCTTCACGGTCATCAATATCTCGCTCTGGGGGGCGTTCTTTCTCGCCTTTCCCTTCATCGCTGCGCAGATATGGGGCTTCGTCGCACCCGGCCTCTACAAGAACGAGCAAGGGGCATTCCTGCCGTTCCTTATGGCCACGCCGTTCCTGTTCTTTCTGGGGGCGAGCCTCGCGTATTTCGTCGTCATTCCGCTGGCTCTCGACTGGCTGATCAATTTTGCGGAGGCCGAGAAGGATATCGTCGTCGAGACGAGCTATTCGGTCAAACAGTTCATCGGTTTCATCAAGACGCTGCTGTTCGCTTTCGGCGTCAGCTTCCAGCTTCCCGTCCTGTTGACGTTGCTCGGCAAGGCCGGGATCGTGACGTCGGACAGCCTGAAGGAATGGCGGAAATATGCCATCGTCGGGATCGCCTTCATGGCGATGATCCTGACGCCGCCCGATCCGATCAGCCAGTTGGCGCTCGGGGTGCCGACCTATCTGCTCTACGAAATCTCGATCCATCTGGTCGCCCTGATCGAGCGGAAAGAGAGGAAGCGTCGGAAAGACCTCGGCCTCGATGACGACGATGAGGATGACGATCTGTGAGCCTCGACGAAGCCGCCCTGACCCGTATCGCCGATGCGCTGGAGCGGATATCGCCGCCCCCTGCCCCGCCGCCCGATTTCGACGAGGCCGATGCCTATGTCTGGCATCCGGGGGAGATGCCCGCGCATGACGGGCTGACGGCAGTGGCAAAGGTGAACCGGGTCGATCTGGACCTGTTGCAGGGGATCGACCGGTCGAGAGACACGTTGCTTGAGAATACGCGCCGGTTTGCCCAAGGGCTGCCTGCGAACAATGCGTTGCTCTGGGGCGCGCGGGGGATGGGGAAGTCGTCGCTGGTGAAGGCGGCCCATGCGCAGATCAATGCGGAAGGGCATCGGCTGTTGCTGGTCGAAGTGCTGCGGGACGACATTCCGACGCTGCACCGATTGCTGACCATCGTTCGGCAGGCCGAGGACAGGCAATTCCTGATGTTCTGCGACGATCTGAGCTTCGACCGGGACGATACGCATTACAAGTCGCTCAAGGCGGCGCTCGATGGCGGCGTCGAAGGGCGACCGGCGAATGCGATCTTCTACGCGACGTCGAACCGGCGGCACCTGATGCCCCGCGACATGATCGAGAACGAGCAACGGGTCGGGATAAATTCGGGGGAAGCGACCGAGGAGAAGGTGTCGCTGTCGGATCGGTTCGGTTTGTGGCTCGGGTTCCATCCCTGCGACCAGAACGAATTTCTCGGAATGATCCGGGGATATTGCGACGCCTACGGGATCGAGATTTCCGACGACGACCTGCGTGCCGAGGCCATCGAATGGCGGCAAACACGCGGAGCGGTCTCGGGGCGCGTAGCGTGGCAGTTCGTCCAGGATCTGGCCGGTCGGCGGGGGATCGCGCTCGCGCGGTAACGTCAGTTCGACCGGGCGTTGACAAGCGCGCGGGTCGGGAATGAAGATCACGCGATGATCTCAGAATATCACCGCCCTTCCGATCTCGACCATGCCGTCGCCCTGCTGGCGGAGAAGCCCCGTACCGTGCTGGCAGGCGGGACAGACCTGTATCCGGCGACGAAAGCGCAATCGCTGGCGGGGTCGGTACTCGATCTTTCCGGGATCGACGCATTGCGCGGGATTTCGGAAGATGCGCACGGATGGCGGATCGGGGCAGGGGCAACCTGGACCGATGTGATGCGCGCGGATTTGCCCGGTGCCTTCGACGGATTGACGCTGGCGGCGTGCGAGGTCGGGGCGGTTCAGATACAAAATGCCGGGACGATTGCGGGCAACCTCTGCAATGCCTCGCCTGCGGCGGACGGGGTGCCGCCGTTGCTGACGCTGGATGCCTCGGTGGAACTGGTCTCGGCGCGAGGGGTGCGGGCCTTGCCGCTGTCGGAGTTCCTGATCGGGCCACGGCATACGGCGCTGGAGACGGATGAAATCGTCTCCGCCGTCCTCGTTCCGGCGACGAGCGGCGCGGGCCGCTCGGATTTCCGCAAGCTGGGCGCACGCAACCATCTCGTCATCTCCATCGTGATGGTAGCGGGGCGGTTCGTCATCGAGGACAGGCAGATTACGGATGCGCGGGTCGCAATCGGGTCATGCAGTACGACGGCGCGTCGCATTCCACGGGTAGAGGACGCGCTGACCGGCGGAAAGGGTCTACCCTCCCCCGATTTGATGACGGAATATCTGTCGGACGCACTGGACCCTATCGACGACGTGCGGGGGAGTGCGGCATACCGGATCGACGCCGCCACGGCGATGGTGTCGCGAATGCTGGAAGGAGTGTGTCCGTGAGCCTCGATACGACCGGACCGGTCCTGACCGTCAATGGACGGATGATGAGCATCGGCGATGCACCGTTGCGGCGTCTGTCGGACGTGCTGCGCGAGGAGTGCGGATTGCGTGGCACGAAAGTCGGCTGCGACGCGGGGGATTGCGGAGCCTGTACAGTGCTGGTGGATGGGGAGGCGGTCTGCTCATGTCTGATGCCGGTCGCGCGGGCGGTGGGTTCCGAGATCACGACTATCGAGGGGTTGGATGCCGATATCGGGGAGAGGCTGAAGGCGGCGTTCCTGCGCCACGGGGCAGCGCAATGCGGGATCTGCACTCCGGGAATGCTGGTCAGCGCGGTGGCCCTGTTGCGGCGGAATGCGCAGCCGTCGGAGACGGAGGTGGAGACGGCACTGGCCGGGGTGCTGTGCCGCTGTACCGGCTATCGCAAGATCATCGCCGCCGTATGCGATGCGGGGCGCGCCGTCGCGCCGGAAACGATGCCGAAGGCCGGTCATGCCATCGGGGCGCGGGTCGAGCGGCTGGACGGGCGACGCAAGGTGGACGGGACCGATGTGTTCGGGGCCGACCACTGGCCGGAGGGCGCGCTGGTCGTGCGGGCCATCCGCTCGCCGCATCACCATACGCGGTTCACCTTCGGTGATCTGGAGGGCTGGAGGCCCGACGGTTGCGCCGGGGTGTGGACCGCCGAGGACGTGCCGGGGGTGAACCGGTTCGGGGTCATCCCTCCCTTCGCGGATCAGCCGATGCTGGCGGAAGGCATTGCGCGCTTCCGGGGGGAAGCGGTGGCTCTGGTCGCTTTCGAGGATGGCTGCGAAGACGGCGATCTGTCGGATTTTCCGGTGACGTGGGAGCCGCTGGCCGATGCACTGGACGAAGCGGCGGGGGTGACGGCGGCGGACCTGCACGAAGGACGTGCCGGGAACGTGCTGACACAGGGGTTCGTGCGGCAGGGGGATGTGGAGACGGCGCTGGCCGGAGCCGCCCATACCGCGACGGCGACGATCCGGACGTCCTATGTCGAACATGCCTATATCGAGCCGGAGGCCGGGGTGGCGTGGATGGACGGGGAAACGCTCGTCATCCAGACCTGTACGCAGGCCCCCGTGATGGACCGGGACGATACCGCCGCCCTGCTCGGCCTGTCGCCGGAGCGCGTGCGGATCATCGCGACGGCCACGGGGGGCGGTTTCGGGTCGAAGCTGGATGTATCGCTGCATCCGCTGATCGGGCTGGTCGCGATGAAGACGGGGCGGCCCGCGCGGATGGTCTATACGCGCACGGAATCCATGCAATCGACCACCAAGCGCCATCCGGCGACCATGACGGCCACTATCGGGACGGATGCCGCAGGGCGGATCGTCGGGATGGATTTTACCGGGGATTTCAATACCGGGGCCTATGCGAGCTGGGGGCCGACGGTGGCGAACCGGGTGCCGGTCCATGCCTCCGGCCCCTATCGCACTCCCCATTATCGGGCGCTGGGACGGGCGATCCATACGAACGGGCCGGTCTCGGGAGCCTTTCGCGGATTCGGTGTACCGCAGGCGGCGATCATGCAGGAGACGCTCTACGACAAACTGGCCGAGGCGGCGGGGATGGACCGGCTCGCCTTTCGGCGGCTGAATGCCTATCGCGACGGAGACACGACCTGCACAGGGCAGACGATCCAGGGAGTCGGGATCGTGGAGTGTCTGGATGCGCTGAAGCCGCATTGGGAGGCGGCACTGCGCGAGGGCGCGCCCGAAGGGCTGTCGCGGGGGGTCGGGGTAGCATCGTGCTGGTACGGGTGCGGGAATACGTCCCTGGCGAACCCTTCGACGATCCGGGTCGGAATACGCGGTGACGGGCGGGTCGTGCTGCATCAGGGCGCGAGCGATATCGGGCAGGGATCGAATACCGTCATCGCGCAGATCTGTGCGGATGCCGCCGGGTTGCCATTGGCCGCGTTCGAGTTGATCGGGCCGGATACGGCGCTGACGCCGGATGCAGGCAAGACCTCGGCGTCGCGGCAGACCTATGTGACGGGCAAGGCGGCGGAACTGGCGGGGCAGGCCTTGCGCGCGGCAGTGCTGCGCCATGCGAATGCGGGAGACAGCGCAGGGTTGCGGCTGGATGGCCGTTCGGTGATGGTGGAAGATGACGGGGATATACGGCGGATCGCGCTCGATACGCTGCCCGCGAACCGATTCGGCTATGTCTTCATGGGTGAGGAAACCTACGATCCGCCGACGACGGCGATGGACGAGAACGGTCAGGGCAAGCCTTATGCGGTCTATGGCTGGGGCGCGCAGATGGTGGTGCTGGATGTGGACGAAGCACTCGGGACCGTGCACCTGCGCCGGATCGTGGCCGCGCATGATGTGGGCCGGGCGATCAATCCGGTGCTGGCCGAAGGGCAGATCGAGGGCGGCATCGCGCAGGGCATCGGGCTGGCGCTGATGGAGGAATACCTGCCGGGGCGGACCGAGAATTTGCACGATTACCTGATCCCGACCATCGGCGACGTACCGCCCATCGAGAGCATCCTGATCGAGAAACCCGACCCGGAGGGGCCATTCGGTGCGAAGGGGTTGGGCGAACACGTGCTGATTCCGACGGCTCCGGCGATCCTGAACGCGATCCGGCACGCGACGGGTGCGGAGATCGACAAGCTGCCCGCCCTGCCCCATCGCGTGAGAGCGGCGATAGTGTCTGCCGAAACACGATGACCGGCCCCCCCGAGAAAGTCCGCTGCGATGCGTGCCCGGTGATGTGCTTCATCGCGCCGGGATTTACCGGGGCGTGCGATCGCTACGCCAACGAGGACGGGCGGATCGTGCGGACGGATGCGCTGTTGCTGCTGTCGCAGGCGGAGGAGACCGTGCCGTTTGCCGCCGATGACTGGGATGGAACGGCGGTGCGTCCGCCCGAGCATTTCATCACGGGCATCGGGTCGGGGACGACCTATCCCGATTACAAGCCTGCGCCGTTCATCGTCTCCAGCGAGGTCGAGGGGGCCGATCTGGTGACGGTCGTGACGGAGGCGATCTTCTCGTATTGCGGCGTGAAGGTGAAGATCGACACCGACCGGCATCTGGGGCCGGAAACCGCCATCGTGCGGGCGAAAGGCGAGGCGGTGGGGCATGTGACGACCGGGGAATACGGGTCGCAGATGCTGTCGCTGGGCGGGGTGCGACATCTGACGGGCGGATCGAAACCGGAAGGGCGCGCGACCTGCGAGACGCTGCTGGCGCTGTGCAATGGCGAGGCAGTCGATCTGGAAATCGAAGGCGGGTCGGTGGTGACGGTGCAGGCGGGGGCAGCGCCGGTCGTCGATGGCGTACGCGAAACGCGGATGCGAGTGGGCTGTGGCTCGGCAACCATCGGGATGTTCGCGAGCCAGTGGCAAGGGCTGGTGGACGAGGTGGTGGTCGTGGACGATCACATCACCGGGGTCGTCTCGGAACATCAGGCAGGTAAGGTGCTGGGCTGGGAGGATACCGGCATCCGGGTCAAGGGTGCGAAATCGACGCCGGGTCGGTATTTCCGCGTGGCGGAGCCGGGGACGGGGTGGGGTGGAACCGATCTGTCGGACCCGCTCGACATTCTCGGGGAATGGCGGGCGAAGAAGGGGGCACGGTCCGGACTGACGATGTTGATGGTTTCCACGACGGGCGAGCATTCGGGGTATTACGTACTGGACGACGATCTGGTGCCCGTAGCGGCGAATTTGCCGGAGACGCTGCGCGGATCGGTCGAGCGGATCGCGGAGAACTGCGAACCGGCGCTCTGCACGGTGCTGTTCATGGGCGGAGCCGGGGGATCGCTGCGAGCGGGAGTGACGGAGAATCCGATTGCCCTGACGCGCTCGGTGCAGGACCGGCGGGCCTATCTGACCTGTGGCGGCGCGCCGGTCTATGTATGGCCGGGGGGCGGGATCACGTTGATGGTGGATGTGACGACGATGCCGGAGGGATCGTTCGGGTATGTGCCGACGCCTGCATTGGTGGCACCGCTGGAATTCACGCTGCGGGCGGAGGAATATGCAGGGCTGGGCGGGCATGTCGGGGCGGTGCGGTCGCTGGACGATGTGCGGGCTTCGGGCGGCGAATATGCGTCGGAGAGCCGGGAGGAAGTGGCGGCGGGGGAGAACCCGTGGCCGCTGTCGAAGGCGTGAGCGGCGCGCAGGTGTCGCGATTGTCGGGGGGGCGGCTGCATCTGCACCATGGGCCTATCGATATCGTGTTTCAGGCGTTCGGGGATGGGCGAGCCGAGGCGGAGCGGCGGGCGATTGTGCGGTTTGGGACTGTATTGGATGAGCTTGTTGGCGATCTGCCGGTATTGAGACGGCAGTGCGTTGATCATCGAGGCCCCGCATCGGGCGCAGGGCAGCACTTTGAGGCGGATATCTCGCAGATGATGGCGAAGGCTGTACGACCCCATGCCCATCGCTTCGTGACGCCGATGGCGGCGGTGGCCGGAGCAGTGGCCGATGCGGTCTTGCGGGCAGCGGTATGCGAGGGCGTGACGCGCGCCTACGCGAATAACGGGGGGGATGCGGCGCTATGGCTGGCCCCCGGTGAGGCGATGCGGGTCGCGATTGCCGGATCGGAGGATCGGGCGATGGTCCGGGCCGGTGATCCGGTGCGGGGGGTGGCCACGTCCGGGTGGAGGGGGCGGTCGTACTCGCTCGGGATCGCGGATGCGGTGACGGTGCTGGCGCGCGATGCAGCGGCGGCGGACGTGGCCGCGACCCTGATCGCCAATGCAGTGGATTTGCCGGGATCGCCAAAGGTCGTGCGGGTAGCGGCCTGCGAGATCGACCCGGACAGTGATCTGGGCGAGCGGATGGTCACGCGCGGGGTAAGGCTTCTGTCACCGGCGGATATCCGCAAGGCGCTGGATCGCGGGGTATGCGAAGCTGAAAGGATGCATCGACGCGGATCGATCCATGCGGCGGTGTTGTATCTGGGCGAAGGTCATGCTGTTGTCGGGGCCGTTCCGGGTCTGGAGGCCCGATCCAGGGAGATTTGCGATGGCTGACTTCATCCTCCGCAAGACGGCACTGATCGTCGAGGAGATTCATCACGACGGGGGGCCGGTGGCCGATATGCCGCGTCGCCGGGCGGCGATGATCGCGTTGGTGAAGAACCCGTTCGCGGGGCGCTACGAAGCCGACCTTCAGGCTCATATGGATGATCTGAAACCGCTGGGCGCGATGATGAGCGAACGGTTGATCGCGGCACTCGGCGGGGCGGCGGGGATCGACGGATACGGCAAGGCGGCGATGGTCGGGGAGAACGGGGAGTTGGAGCATACCGCGCTGTGGCACGTGCCGGGCGGATACGCGATGCGACAACTCCTCAGCGACTCCAAGGCTATCGTGCCGTCTGCCATGAAACAGGGAGGCGTGGGGACGCGGATCGACGTGCCGCTCGGCCACGCCAATGCGGCCTATGTGCGCAGTCATTTCGATGCGATGGAGGTCGGGGTGCCGGATGGGCCGAAAGCGGACGAATTGCTGTTCGCCCTCGCCATGACCTGTGGGCCACGCATTCATTCGCGGATGGGTGGGTTGGAAGCCGCGAATGTGGTCGGCGAAGACGGGTTGCGGTGAAGGATGCCCCGGCGCAGGGCCGAGGCAGCGATATTTACTCGACGATACTGCGCATGACTTCCCAGCGGCGCTTGCTGACCGGGGTGCGGGGGCCGTCGTAACCGGCGACCATGGGGGTGGCGGAGACGGCCATGCCATCGCGGGCGGCGTAGGCGAGGATAGCGGCATCGGCCTCGTCGATGCTGGCCTGGGATTTCGTGCCGATGAAGCGATAGGCGAGACGTTTCTCGGCAGGTACTTCCTTGAGCATCACGTTTGGATCATTGGGGACGGGGAGCGTTTCCATGGTCCATTTGCGGGGCATGGTGAAATGGACAATGTAGCGGCCCTCGTCGGTGCTTTCGGTCGTGACCGGGGCGGTCATCGCGATTTCGGTGCCGCTGGCCTGGGTGGTGACGGGAGCGGTCATGGCGATTTCGTCGCGGGACGTGTTGCCGCCGAAGATGTATCCGGCGAGGGGGCGGAAGCCCATGGAGGACGCAGCATCGCGGGAGGGAGCTTCGACGGTGACTTCGGCCACGAGATAGGGGGCATATTCGCGCAGTTCGATGCCATTCTCGCTGGCGAGCACTTCGTACTGTGGACCTTCGATATCATCGGCGGCATGGGCGACGGCGACCATCGAGAGGGCGGCCATGGCAGTAAGCGTCGTCTTGAGAAGCATATGGTCATTCCTTGCAAGTCCTGGACGTCCCTCTCGGACACGAGATTGGGCGTTGATGCACAAAGTAAAGCGGCGGGTTGACACAGGCGCGCGGCTCTGCCTCTATCGTCCCATGCAAAACGAAGCGCGCCTCCTGCTACTTAGTCGCCTCTGAGCGCGCCGTCATCGCGGTGCGGCGCTCAGAGGATTGCGCGCGCACCGGCACCTGATTTTGCATTTCACACCACAGGCAACGCTATGACTTCACAGACAGATTCCGTTCAGGACAAAGACAGGGTTCTGATTTTCGATACCACCATGCGCGATGGAGAGCAGTCGCCGGGCGCGACGATGACGCTGGAAGAGAAACTCCAGATCGCGGCGCTGCTGGACGAGATGGGCGTCGATATCATCGAAGCCGGATTTCCCATCGCTTCGGACGGGGATTTCGAAGCGGTCAGCGAGATCGCCAAGCTGTTGCAGAATGCCGTCACCTGCGGACTGGCACGGGCGTCGAAGGGCGATATCGACCGGGCCTGGCAAGCGTTGCAGCACGCGAAGAAGCCGCGCATCCATACCTTCATCGGCACGTCGCCTCTGCACCGGGAGCATCAGCTCTCGATGACGAAAGAACAGGTATTGGACAAGATCAGGGAGACCGTGACCTTCGCGCGGTCGCTGTGTGACAACGTGCAATGGTCGCCGATGGATGCGACGCGGACGGAGGAGGACTACCTCGTCGAGACGGTCGCGCTGGCCGTCGAGTGCGGAGCGACGACGATCAATATCCCCGATACGGTGGGCTATACCGCGCCCCGCGAAAGCGCGCAGATTATCGCCATGCTGCGGGACAAGGTACCGGGGCTTGCCGATTGCACGATCTCGACCCATTGCCACAATGATCTCGGCATGGCGACGGCCAACTCCCTGGCGGCAGTAGAGGCCGGTGCACGGCAGATCGAGTGCACGATCAACGGGCTGGGCGAGCGGGCAGGAAATACCGCGCTCGAAGAAGTCGTCATGGCGATGAAGGTGCGCAAGGACATCCTGCCCTACCATACCGGCATCGACACGACGCAGATCATGAAAGCCAGCCGTCTGGTCTCGACGGTGTCGGGCTTTCAGGTGCAGTACAACAAGGCCATCGTCGGCAAGAACGCCTTCGCCCATGAAAGCGGGATCCATCAGGACGGAATGCTCAAGAATGCCGAGACGTTCGAGATCATGCGGCCCGAGGATGTGGGCCTGACCGAGAGCAATCTGGTCATGGGCAAGCATTCGGGACGCGCGGCCTTCAAGGACAAGCTGGTGCAACTGGGCTTCGAGATCGGGGACAATGCCTTTCAGGAGGCCTTCGTGCGGTTCAAGGCGCTCGCCGATTCCAAGAAGGAAATGTACGACGACGATATCATCGCGCTGATCGAGGATACGCAGACGAACGTGGCCCATGGCCGGATGCAACTGGTCGAGCTGGAAATGGTCTGCGGTACCAAAGGCCCTGCCAAGGCCACGCTCGTGATGGATATCGACGGCGAGACCTTCACCCATGAGACGACGGGGAACGGGCCGGTCGATGCGACGTTCAATGCGGTCAAGGCGCTGGTGCCGCATGAGGCGCGGCTCAAGCTCTACCAAGTCCATGCCGTGACCGACGGGACCGATGCACAGGCCGAAGTGTCGGTGCGGCTGGAAGAGGACGGCAAGATCGTCACGGGCCATGCGGCGAATGCCGATACGCTGGTGGCATCGGGCCGGGCCTATATCAACGCGCTCAACAAGCTGATGGTGCGCCGCGAGAAATCGGCTCCCGCTCCGGTAGAGGCTGCGGAGTAGTTTACCGGGCGGAGTCCATGAAATGCTTTACCGCATGGACTCCGCCGACCTATAAGCGCGCGAAATAGCATCGGCCCTGCGGGGCGGGGGATTCCTTGATATGTTCGGCCTTTTCAGCGTGTTTTCATCCGATATGGCCATCGACCTCGGGACGGCGAATACGCTCGTCTACGTCAAAGGCCGGGGGATCGTGCTGAACGAGCCGTCGGTCGTGGCCTTGCAGGTGCGGGGCGAGCACAAGGATGTTCTGGCGGTCGGTGCCGAGGCCAAGGCTATGCTGGGGCGGACGCCGGGGCGGATC
>ENA-ORXM01003497-ORXM01003497.1-marine-metagenome-genome-assembly--contig:-NODE-3497-length-15484-cov-758.396768_pt1 | contig 15484 bp, 8 predicted proteins | sample MGYA00237867_ERZ511480 | MGnify/ENA primary metagenome ERZ511480 (study PRJEB26309, sample SAMN06266103) | marine metagenome | isolation source: Algal blade | place: United Kingdom:Sidmouth, United...
ATTTTCGGACAACGCAGAGTAGTGGAAAAAGATTATTTACTCTATGCAAAATATTTTGGAATAAAGTCTAATATAAAAGAGAAAGAACAAGTCGAGAATATGCATTTATTCTGTTCCTGATACTTAATAAGTGGATGGACGTAACTAAGCGACACTTTAAGTTGGTATAATTCACTGAAAGTGAATTGTTTATTTCCACTTCCACTTCCACTTCCACTTAACCATATTAAAATTGTAAACCTAATTGTGTTCTACTACTTAATACTTTAAACCTTGGGAATGAAACCTATATAAGTAATCTCAAATTCAGTCATTAATTCACTTTCAATTAATTATTGACCTTGATGCTTTTTGCTCTTATTTCCACCCATACAAAGAATTATGTATCCTCTAAGCAACATTTCTCTGTCAAAAGCGAAAGGTATTACCTTTTATGTGTTTGTATTTTTTGCATGTATACAAATTAATGTTATACAAGCATTTTCCTTTCATCAATATGTAGACAGCACACAAGTGATTTTTTTGCCGCCAAGCGATGACTGCTTTGTACGGGGCGGTGTATATGCTGATATGAATTTTGATAGCTTGACTACGCTCATTGTCAAGGGTAGTTTTTCAGAACAATACAATCGGCAAACTTATCTAAAATTTGATGTTTCTGCCTTACAAGGCTATGATATTGATACTGCGATTTTGCGCCTAACCTTTAATTCGGGTACAGAGTCAACTGTACATGCGCTTCGACTCGTAAATGACGATAGCTGGCGAGAAGATAGCTTGACTTGGAATAATAAACCAAGCATTAACTCACTGATAGACACAGTATTGGTGCAGCCAAATTTGGGTAGTCAACTCGAATTTGAATTGACGGAAGCTATGAGATCAGAGGCTAATGGAGATGGAATATTGAGCCTAAATATCTCGGAAGCAAGTTCTGTAGAAAATTATATTGCTTATTTTTCATCAGGACATAATTTCACAGCATATCATCCACATATCGAAGTGATTTATCGGAATGCTTGCGCCGATGAATTCGAGGAATTTGCACTCACCGAATTTCCGCAAAACCTGCAATTATACGCCAGAGATACAGCCACAAATCGCGCAATAGTGGAGGTCATCGGCGAAGTAGGAACGTGCGGCGACAGCGTGAGTTTAGTGATTTGGCGAGATAGCCTGCCTTTCGCACAATATGGCGCGAAACCAGATACGAGTGCCGCGTTTGCATTTTATCCTGAAATCACCGCAGAACTGGCGCAATATACATTTGAATTATACGAAATAACGGCTACTGACACCACGCTTCGGGCTTCGGCTGCCGATGTGGTGGCGGGCGATGTCTATATTATTAATGGTCAATCCAACGCCGAAGCTCAACAATTTGAAGGAAGTAGTGCGCCAGATGCCAGCCCTTTTATTCGCGTGCATGGCTACGGTTCGAACCCAAATGACACGCTCTGGCACATCGCACAGGGAGATGGCGACCGTACTTCACAAGGCAATACGGGACAATGGGGTTTGTACTTTACCAAACAAATCGTTGACAATCAAGGTATTCCGATTGCTGTTTTTAATGGCGCACGCGGCGGGTGGCGTATGAAGGTGTTTAGAAGGCATGACCCCGACCCTGAAACGCCTCACAATAATTATGGTCAGTTGCTTGCACGACTCAATCGCACTAAATTGGCAGATAAAGTAAGAGCAATACTTTGGTATCAGGGCGAAGAAGATGTCATTGTTACGACTCCGACGGATTACAAACAATACTTCAATCAGGTTTATGATGCTTGGATGGAGGATTATTCTTCGGTCGAACAGGTCTACCTAACCGAAATCAGAACGGGGTGTTTTTCGCAGCCTCACGAAGCAGTTTTGATTCAAGATGCTTTGCGGCAACTGGTAGAGGAATTGCCCAAAACCAGTATGTTATCTACTAAAGGACTGCTTCAGCACGGAGATTGTCATTTTGAGTACGAAGGCGGTTATAAAGAACTCGGTCGGCGTTTTTATCGACTCATCAAACGCGACCTCTACGGCGTCGCGACTGCGATTGTCGAATCGCCCAATATCAGCACAGCAGCGTTCACCGCACCCGACGAAATAACCCTTACGATGCAAGCCGCCGATAGCTTGATTTGGGAAAGCGGCTCTGAAAATGACTTTATACTCGAAGGCGATAGCCTTACAACCGTCATTTCAGGATACACCGATAGCAATACTATCGTGCTTCAACTTTCTGCCGATTCTACTACAACTACGGGCATCACTTACCTCGATAAAAGTGGCGCTGAGATTACTTCGCCCTTCATCATTAATAGCGAAGGGCACGGTATGATTAGCTTTTTTAACTTCCCTATTGACCCGCATATTTGCGCCAAAATTGACCTCAAAGTGTATCTGCAAGGCGCATACAAACCCAGCACAGATAGCATGAACAACGGACTTTATCAACGCGGTCTGCTACCCGGACAAATTCCCCTAAATGGCAATGCGCCACCAACTCCAATGGGGCAACCGTACCATATTTCCCCCTGGAATTATAGCGGAACTGAAGGTGAAAATTGGTCGAATAACGACTATCTTGACAACACAATTGACTGGTTATTAGTTAGTTTTAGAAGAAATATAAATTCGGATAGTGAAATCGCACGAACCGCTGCCTTGCTACTCAACAATGGTCAGATTGAATTTCTGGACAGATGTGCTTTGCCTTTGCCTGAAACCGATTCACTCTACATCCTCGTCCAGCATCGCAACCACATGGGCGTCATGTCACCTGCGCCCGTTCACTTCGTAAACGCCTCCTTGACCTACGATTTTACGACCAATAATAGCTACCGCGACAACACCGGCTACGGACAAATCAACATAGGCAGCAAATGGGCAATGTACGCCGCCGATGCCAATCAAAACGAAATACCGAGTTACGATATCAACGGCGCAGATAAATCTTTATGGAACGATGATAATGGTAGCTTTGACCGTTATCGCCCTAGTGATTTCGACCTTAATGGCGACATCAACGGCGCAGATAAGTTTTTATGGAATCAAAATAATGGTATTTCGTCGAGAGTGCCTAAATAAGGTTTCAACTTCAACTTCAACTTCAACTTCAACTTCAAAAAAAAACGCGTTAAAATATTTTTCAAATACTGAAAAATACCAAAGAACATACTTTTAGTCGAAATTTTAACAATAGTTAAAGTTGCGCATATAACATTGACAAGCCAACATATTTACCATAACTTACGTTTAAGAAGCATTAAAATTTTTAATAAGTGGAAGAAAATAAATAAATTGTTCCATAATGCTTGTTCTTTTCCCTTCTAAAAAACACAAAAAATAGTTCCGTAGCTATGGCTATGCAACGATTTTTTGAATTCTTTAGAAGGTTCTGCTGAAATAAGAATATTTTTAAATTATTTTATAATAAAAAATATTTATAAATAATTCATTTTTAATAATAAATAAATTACAAAATAATTTTAATTAATTAAAAAATGGCTATATTTCAGTGCGACCTTAGAAGGGAAAAGAACAAGCATAATGGGGCAAGTTATTTATTTTCTTTCACTAATCATTTTTTCTCAATATAAATTATGTCTTTTATGAAAAAATCACTCTTACTCGTGGCTTTATTTGCCTTTACTTTCAGTTTTCAGGCAGACGCCCAAATGAAAGTTAAAAAATTCGGTATTTCACTCGGACAAGACTGGGATATGTTGCCTGGACTCTCAACAGATATGCTCCTAAGGAAAACCGACAGCAGAACGGCACAAGATATTCAACCTTTCCTAAATTCGGCAAATTCTTATCAGTCTTCCATGTTTTGTGAAAACCAAAATTTTCGTTTGACGTTGGTGCTTGAACCGCAACGATGGGAAAATGTAGAATTACACGCTTCCGGTGTATTTCTCTTTGATAGAATGGATGGCGTACATTTTTATGACAACAATGAGAACAGCTACTCAAACTTAGACCTTACACTACACGGTAATGAAATAGATGTGGAGGCAGTTATATTGAAAAAAGTCCCGGTGCTTGGTTTTCTCAACAAACAGTTTTTAAATCTATATGGTGGAATCGGTACTAATCTTGGATATCAATTCGGCAATTACATATCTGTAAGTACCTATGAAAGTATACGTCCCGAAAGAGATAACGGTGATTGGGAATATGAACACAATAGCAGTTATGACAATGTAAATGACGGTATCTCTACTCGCGTATTTGCACAGGCAGGTTTTGGTATCACATTTTTTAGAAGAGTAGAGTTAGGTTTTGAGGCACGGTATGGCGCCGGACTTCGTCACTATTTTGGAACGGATACTGATTTTACCAATTTACACTCAACTGCTTTCAACCTTAAATATGTCTTAAACTCTAAACAATCCAAAGCCGAAAGACAACTCAGCCGCATAGAAAGAGCCAAAAAATCACACTGCATTTTCAGCGAATATAAAAGTTGCGACGGTTGGTAGAAAAGACGGTGGACGGTAAACGGACGCTTTGCTTGACGGTAGACGACAAACGGTATTAAAGAAATATATTTTTTGCAAAAAAAATAAAAAAACCGTTCATCGTCTACCGTCTACCGTCTGTCGTTTCTTATCTTTGGGTATGAAAAATACCTGCCTTCTTATCATGCTGCTCTTTGCAGCCTCCACTGGTTTTGCCCAGAATATCGAACTCAATATCAATAGTCGTACAAGCGACGAAAACCTTCCTTTTAATTCGACTTTAGAACCATTCTACCATGGTGTAGCTTCTGGCGATCCGCTTCCCGACGCTGTCGTGATATGGACGCGCATAACGCCGACCGCCGACCAGCCAATTGATGTCGATTGGGAAATGGCAACAGACACCGCTTTCGCAAATATCATCGCTTCGGGCATGTACACGACGGATATTGACCGCGACTATACTGTCAAACTCGACGTGGCAGGACTCAATGCCGCAACGACTTATTACTACCGTTTTTCGGCTTTGGGTGGTACGTCGATTACAGGGCGCACACGCACCGCACCTGCGGGAAATAGCGAACACTTAAAATTCGCCGTAGCATCTTGCAATAATTATCAATCAGGTTATTTTAGTGCCTTCGGAAGATTGGCAGAACGTAATGATATTGACGCTGTTTTGCACCTCGGTGATTTCATTTATGAGTATCAGACTGGCGGCTACGGCTACACCGAAGAAGTCGGACGCGGACACCAACCCGACCACGAAATACTCGGATTGAGCGACTATCGCATTCGATATTCTTATTATAGATTGGACGATGATTTGCGTCGTGCGATGCAGCAACATCCGTTTATTTTGATTTGGGACGACCACGAAGTTGCCAATGATGCGTGGCTCAATGGCGCGAACAACCACACCGATAATGAAGGCGATTATGCAGACCGTAAAAGCGCTGCTACGCAAGCCCTCTTCGAGTGGGTGCCTATCCGCGACAATGCAACGCAAACCGTTTACCGCAGCTTTTCCTACGGCAATATGGCGGATGTCATCATGCTTGATACTCGCCACGAAGCCCGCGCCGAACAGGTCGATACGCTCGAAGACCCAACACTGACCGACCCCGACCGTTACCTCCTCGGACCAGAGCAAATGCAATGGTTCAAAGATGGACTCACCAACTCTACAGCCACTTGGAAAGTCGTAGGCAATCAGATTGTTTTTGCACAGTTATTTGTCGAAGAATTAGACGCAGCTTTCTTCGATGGCGCGAGGCATCTTTTCCTTGATACTTGGTATGGCTATCCTACCAAACGCGAAGAAGTCATTAATCATATCGTAGATAATGATATTGATAATATCGTATTTTTAACGGGAGATGTACACATTTCGTTGAGTTTTGATGTCAGTACTGCGCCGCGTGATACGCTCGTTTATAATGCCGAAAGTGGTATGGGTTCTATCGCTGTCGAAGCTATAACGCCAAGTATTAGTTCCGATAATTATGACGAACTTTTTGGCGCAGGAGTGGCTTCTCTTTTGGCGAGCGTTTTTCCGCAATATAATCCGCACAACAAATTTATTGAAGTCATCCAACATGGTTATATCGTCTTGGATTTGACGGATGAAAAAGCACAAATGGATTATTACTATTTGGATAATGGTATGGCTACACCCAACTCAACCGAGTCTTTTTTCACAGGTTTTTATACGAATGTAAATGAAAACTATCTCAACCCGACCGACATCCCTGCCCCACCAAAAGCAACACAACAAATTCCTGCACCCGACCCTACGGCAGATATGACGATTTCTACGATGATACCTAATGCGGATATTTTACTGCTTAGTGTTTATCCGAATCCCTACTACGCATCTGTGACCTTACATTACGCACTCGCGCAGACACAAAATGTACGTATCGCGCTATACGATGCCACCGGTAAATTAGTCAAAACACTTCATAACGACCGCCAAATCGCCGGAAATTATGACCTTCGATTTGCAGCGAGTGACTTGGCATCAGGTATGTATTTTTTACATTTAAATACAGAAAATGGTGGTGTAGTAAGACAGTTGATTAAAGAGTAAGGGAAGAGGAAGAAAATAATCTACCCCAAATGAAGAAGTTATTTTTTTTCTTTCACTAAGTGAAACACATAAGAAAAAGAACAATTCAGACGGGTAGATTATTTTTTTCGTCTTATCTAAGCCCCCGTACCAACGACTACAGCTGTCGCCAATTGCAATCACTTGACGGCTAAAGTCGTCAGTATAGGTGAGTGAAATGAACGAATAATAAATAGACTTTATTTAGAAATATTTTGTATGCAGCTAACATTGTCTTTTTCCGATACTCTTCTCCTATTTTTCGCTCCGTACCTTAGTAGTAAGTCAAACTAATTATGATAAGTTCATTTGGCGAAATTTGTCCGATTACTTTGTTGGAGAACATCCAGCGTAGCTACGGCTATGCTGAATAACCTCCGCCTCGTACTCGAAAAAATTTCACTCAAAGCAACATATCATAATTAGATTGACTTACTACTTAGGGTATGCAGCTCAAAATGAGGCTCGATTATCGAAAAAATACAAAATTCCATACATACAAAATATTCCTAAATAAAGTCTAATAGTCAACATTAATTAAATTGAGTGTGTCACAAATCGGTGGTATTATAAAAGGTACTACGCACCTTGATTAGCTTTGGGTTTACTTTTTCTACAAACGGTATCGATGCTAACGCATCTTGTCATTGAAATGTGTTACCACCGATTTGTGACGCACTCAATTAATTTCCCCTTTTTTCAATGAAATATCTTCATCGTGCGATAGAATAATATTTTTTTTCGTTCAAATATTATTAAAGTTCAAAAAAAATCGGTTCTTTGAGCTATGAAAAAAATGAGTAAATGAGTAAATGAATAAATGTGTCGGCAAAGAAAACATTGTCGCATTAAATAATTAAGGGAAGAGGAAGAAAATAATCTACCCCAAATGAAGAAGTTATTTTTTTTATATGTTTAGCTAAATTTGACGCGCATAGCCGAGCTACGTAAGGAAGATTTAGTGAAACATATAAGAAAAAGAACAATTCAGACGGGTAGATTATTTTTTTCGTCTTCCCTAACTTCCCTAATTAGGTACGGGATTTCGTTTTACTCAACATTTACAATTCAGTCAGTCAGTCATTCACTCATTCAAAAAGGTATGTTCAAAGATATTCTTTCAAAAATAGAAACTGCACTTGATCCATCCGTAAAGTCAATTTCGGGTTATGATGCGGCATTTTTATATTCTGATTCACCCAAAAGTCCGATGCACATTTCTTCGCTTGTTGTGGTAGAGGGTTCGATTGACTTTGAGGGTTTCAGACATAATATTGCGACCAAACTACATCAGATACCGAAATTTCGTCAGCGGCTTGTCAATGTGCCGATGAACCTCGGCTATCCCTATTGGGCGGATGACCCGAATTTTGACATAGATTTGCACATTCAACGTATCAAACTGCCTGACCCCGCCGATTGGGAGACGCTTCGCAACCTGACCGCTTCGATTTCCAGTACACCTTTGGACTTGCGTCGTCCGCTTTGGAGCATGACTTTTATTGAAGGTTTGGACAATGTATCACAAGTCCCAAAAGGCTCTGTCGCGCTCGTTTCCAAAGTACATCATGTGATGATAGATGGCATGTCAGGTATGGGTATTATGGGCGTATTATTGAGTTTTGACCCTAGCGACAAGCCCGATATGAGCGAACAACCGCGCGTATATAAACCCGAACCGTTGCCCAACGAATTGACTTTACTCGCCAAAAGTGGTGTTGATTTTCTCAAAAACCCTTTGAAGATTCCGCGAGTAGCCGGGCGTACACTCGTCAAGGTCGCACAAAGTCAAATGAGTAGTCGGATGCAGGTAAAAAGCGACATCCCAAAATCCGCAGGCGCACCCAAAACTATCTTTAATCAATCCATTTCGCCGCGCCGAACTTGGGGAACGGCATTGCTTTCATTGGCTCGAATTAAAGCCCTCAAAAAAGCGATGGACGCTACTGTCAACGATGTCATTCTGGCGATATGTGCGGGTGGGATTCGTAAATATTTGGTAGAAAAAGACAAACTACCGGCGCAGTCGCTCATTGCGAATGTTCCGATTTCTATACGGAAAGAGAAAGATGGAGAAATTGAAAATAAAATTTCCAATATGCTCATTTCCATCGCCACTCAGATAGAAGACCCGATAGAACGCCTCGAAGCCATACAAGAACAAACTTCGATAGGTAAAGTGCGACACAAAGCGATGGGTGCAAAAACCCTTGCAAAACTTGCCGATGCCGTACCTTTTGGCCTCGCCAATCTCGCCGCAGGTGTGTATAGCCGTTATAATCTCAACGAATATCACCGCCCACCATTTAATGTGACGATTACGAATGTGCCGGGACCGCAATTTCCTTTGTACATGAATGGTCATAAGATACTTTCGATATTTGTGCTGACACCTGTGGTGGATGGTTTGGGTTTGATTATCGCAGTATTGAGTTATAATGGTCAGGTGAGCATCACCGCGACTTCCGATGCCAAAACGATGCCCGATGCCGACCAATTTGCCCGCTACATTCGCGAATCTGCAAATGAATTAGAAGCTATTATCTTAAAAAGAGAAAAACTAAAAGAAGTCAAGAAGAAAGCCAAACCCAAATCTAATCCGTTTTTTACTGCGCTTCGAAAACGCTTTAAAACAAAATCAAAATGGGAAAAAAAATTCATAGGTATATATCAGGTCACGGTGAACGGTTGTACGGAGCAAGTTTGCCAACAAATTATTGTTACCGAAAAATCAGCTATCATCAAAAAGGGTGTTACTAAAAACCCAAAAGCGACCTTGATTATTGATGATGAATATTTGTATCGTATCCATAAAAAAGAATTGAGAATAGAAGAAGCGCAAATTCAAGGACGCATTAAAATGGAAGGCGGCGCAAGAAATCAGAAATATTTTATAACGTTATTATCGTAAATGGACTTTGGGTATTGGGAAATTGGGTAATTAGGTAAATCACTCATTATCAACAATTTATATTGATTTACACAGGGGGGGACGAAAAGTCGTTTTTATAATATGTTTTTAAAGTTGAAGGGAAAGCGTGAGTCGGCGGACATTTTGAAAATGTCAGGTGACAGTATTTGCTCACTATTCAATGACAATCGATTATTTACAAAGTAGAAATTATTTAATTTATTTAAATATATCTCGCCTGACATTTTGAAAATGTCCGCCGAGTAGGCTTTCTTTGAAACTTAAAAATTAATATATTACGCATTATGAAAACGACTTTTCGTTCGCCCTGTTGATTTACATTTTATTACACTTTATTTCAAGTTAAATTAATTTAAAACGGAATTGGCCATTAATTGGGCAGCACTGTTAAGTGCAAAATATCGGTAGCTTTTTTGGGATGAAAATTTGTTTTGAGTGCCTTTAGGTACTCCATATTACGAACCTAAAGGCTCGTTTGACGTATTTTTATTGAAAAACTCTACCAATATTCGACCTCTAACGAGGTCATGTAACATTTTGCCCAATTAATGGTTAATTCCGATTTAAAATTTGTAAAATACTTATAAGGTCGCACTGAAATATGGACGTTTTTTAATTAATTAAAATAATTTTATAATTTGTTTTTTATTAAATAAAAATAATTTATAAATTTAATTTATTTTAAAATAATAAAAAAATACGCTTATTTCAGTAGAACCTTATAATCAATAATAAGTAGATTTAGTGGATGCAAAAACCAGTACTCCTCTAATATCCCGGTTACCCAATACCCAAAGTCCAACTTAATATAAATAAATGGGAAGAAGAAATAGAAGAAAAATCGAACTCAGTCAACTGAAGTTTTTATCTTATGCGGCATTCTTAATAGCCTTTCTGATTACCTTTGCCATATTGGCAAAAGTAATACTTGTTCCATTGGCTTTTGCGGCTATTATTGCAGTACAAATGTCGCCGGTGAGTAGTTATTTGGAGCGCAAAGGACTCAATAGATTTTGGTCTATTTTCCTATCTATTATAGGTCTCGTCATGGTGGTTTCCTCACTTTTAGTTGGCATTTCAATGATGTTCACCAATGTATATGAGAATCTGCCTTTAGTGAAAAGTGATTTAGAAAACGGAGTAGATGTTTTATTAAATAAAGTATCTAATTTCACCAATATTCCTAAAGAAACCCTATCCGGCTACACGGAAGTAGATGGTGGTTCTTGGGCGGGGTCGGTATTTAACGTCATAGAAGTTATACTCTCCAACTCTATCGGAACACTAACAAGTGTATCTCTTGCCTTACTCTTTTGTTTCTTTTTTCTACTGTATAGAAGTGGCATAAAGTACATTTTACTCTATAAACGCTCGGCAAAAGAGAAAGGAAAATGGAAAGAATTGATTAAGAAATTGAAAAATATGATACAAGGCTATATAAATGGTCTATTCATTATTTCTGTATTAATCGGTACGCTCAATAGTCTTTCACTTTGGATTATAGGTATTGACTATCCATTTTTCTGGGGTTATTTAGGGGGATTATTGATTATCATTCCCTATATCGGTACTTTGGTCGGAGGATTATTGCCCTTTATTTATGCCCTTGCCACGACTTCTACACTTTGGCAACCGGTGTCTATTATCATATTTTACGCGCTTATCCAACAGCTTGAAGGCAACTTTATCACGCCCAAAATCATAGGGGATAAGATAAATGTGAATCCATTTGCTGTAATCATTGCTATGTTGTCCGGTGGATTGATTTGGGGTATCGCCGGTGTCATTCTGGCAATACCTATCGTCGGTGTTTTGAAGATATTACTTCTAAAATATAAATCTACCTATAAAATAGCTTATTTATTAAGTGGTGATTTGTATGACTTGGAACATGTAATTCCCGAAAAAGAGAATCATCAAGGCGCTGATTTGAGTGCTAGCGAAGGGTGATAACCGGGTATTAGGTAATTGGGCAATTAGGTAATTGGACTAAAGAATACGTAATTCGTTATTTATCAGTAGAATAAAAATTATAATAAAAAAATATTTTACCGAATTTCGAATTACTCAATGTCCAAAAATCCAGCTGTTTCCTATCCACAAAGTTTTGAACCGCCCCCTTTCAAATTATCATGGCAATCGCATAAAAATAATATTTTGATTCTTTTATAAAAAACTTCAACCTCAACCGCAAAATTAACTTCAATTTGAAGTTGAAGTTGAAAAAAACTAAGCAAAATATTTTATACGATTGCCATATTCAAATTATAAGTATTATTTATGAAATTAAAATTTTATTGGAAAATTATCAAAAGAACGGTTAGTAAATTTATAGACGATAATGTTTTTACACAAGCTGCGGCTTTGGCATATTATACGACTTTATCTCTGGCGCCGATGCTACTTGTGATTATTTTCACGGCAACCCAATTTTATAGCAGGGCAGAAATAGAGGCTTTACTTTATGGTCAAATCGGTGAATTGCTCGGACAGGATGCCGCTATGGAAATCAGTAAATCTTTGGATAATTTCGAAGTTTTTTCTCCTTCAATCTGGGCAACAGTTTCAGGAATTGGTGTTTTGTTATTTACGTCTACTACGGTCTTTATTACCATGCAAGATGCACTCAACAAAATTTTTAAAGTAAAACCCAAACCCAAAGGCATGGGTATTTTAAAATTGGTCAAAGACAGAGTGCTTTCTTTCTCAATTTTGGTAGGTATAGCCTTCATTATGTTGGTTTCTTTGACAGTAAATGCAGTTATTTCTGCACTCTCTACAGAATTGGAAAGTTTGATAGGTGGCATCTCTATGTTACTTACCAAGGTTACTTCTCTCGTGCTTCCACTCGTGGTGATTACCTTGCTTTTTGCTATGATTTTTAAAGTTTTGCCGGATGCCAGAGTGCAGTGGCGAGATACTTGGGTGGGAGCAGGCGTTACAGCTGTTTTATTTTCTATTGGTCGTTATTTTATTGGTATTTATATTAAAAATGGCAATGTCGGTGGCTTGTATGATACCGCAGGGAGCATTATGATTGTTATGGTTTGGGTATTTTATGCTTCTATTATTGTGTTTTTTGGAGCAGTTTTTACCTATGTTTTTGCAGACGAAATGAATACCACTATCAAGCCCTCAGATTATGCGGTACGAGTAGAACAAAAAGAAATTATTACGGAAAAAGGTAAGCAGACAAAGTGAAGTTGTTTTTTGTTCTGGTTCTTTGACAAATCCAGTAGTTGCTCGTTTGTTGCGTAAGGGATAGTAGGTGTTGTTTGAACGTAACGGAGCGATAGCGAGAGTGGAGAGAGTGCCGGATAGCCCGACCCCCGACTGATAAGGAGGGGGATACGCCCAAATTATTATTCATTTCACTGGATTTGTCAAAGAACCTTTTTTTTACACGAGCCAAATTTGCTAAACTTTGGACATTGGGTAATTAGGGAACTGGGTAATTAGGTAAATCGCTCATTATCAATAATTTACGTTGATTTGCATTTTATTTTAAATTTTCTCTGCGTGACATAGAAAATTGAACAGTTCTGTTAAAATCGAGAAATTAGGCTAAAATACACAATTCGTTATCTATTAACAGAATAAAAATTGTAATAAAATTTAATGTAAATTAGTGTTGATAAGCCATTTTCCCATTTTCCAAAATCCAAATTTAAGTTAATATTCAATGTATTTAAGGAAAATCATATTTTATGTTTTAATCATATTTTTAGCAACGGGTTGTAAAAGAAAAAGCAAAACGGCATCTTTGATTTCGATGGATTATAAATATAAATTTAGCATAAATGATCCTTCGAAAGTTTTTTATTTACCTAAAAAATTAAAAGAAATTTCGGGATTGAGTCTTGATGATGCCGGACAATTGTTGGCGATAAATGACGAGAAAGCGATTATATTTAAAATAGACACAGCATCGGGGAAAATTATTGAAAAAATAAACTTTGGTAAAAACGATGATTACGAAAGTATTGCCTTTGGAGATGATCGAATATACGTAGTTGAAAGTAATGGCAATATAAAAGTCATTGATCATAAATCAACTAAAAAGATTGACGAATATAATACGAAATTATCGGTCAAACACGATATTGAAGGGGCATTTTATGAGCATGAGCGAAAGAGACTATTGATGGCAAGCAAATCGGCATCGAAAAAAGGGCTGGTGCGGGTGTTTCAATTTGATTGTAGGGAAGAAAAAGTGATGGATTCGCTCAAGTTTGAAATAGACATCAAAATGCATGCAGATTCTTTGCGGCTTTATAATATGGTTAAACATTTTATGGTAGATGCCACTATCAATCATCGGCTTCGGGAGTTTGCCCCTTCGGGTATTGCAATTGATCCGCTTACGGGCGAATACTATATCCTTTCGAGTCGCGGCAAATTGTTGGTGATACTTACCGAAAAGGGAAAAATATTAGCCATCAAGTTTTTGTCAAAAAAAGTATTTGGACAGCCCGAAGGTATCGTTTTTGATACTGCTGGCAATCTATATATTAGCAATGAAGCCAAATCACACAAAGCCAATATCCTAAAATTTAACCGAATCATAAACTGATGTCGTGTATTCGTTATTCGTGTATTCGTTATTCGTTATTCGTGTATTCGTTATTCGTTATTCGTGTATTCGTTATTCGTGTATTTATTATTCGTGTATTCGTTATTCGTGTATTCGTTATTTGTAGAACCACTAAGTATCAAAATAAATAACACAAAACATAAGGCTCAATAAAGTTAAAACTATCCCCAGAGCAAATACCGTATAACACCAACGCAATCGCTTAAATTTTATACTCAATATTATGCCCGTATCATACAAATCAGCATATATTGCTTTTTCCAAATAAGATGATTTGACAATCAACTCATTGATGGCTTCTACATATTCTTCTTTTTCCAATTCTCTAAAATTATCAAAGTAAAAAAGACTCCGCTTTCCCTCAAGCATATCGACTTTTGTTGCTGCCAGACTATTAATGGGTTTTGTCGCCAAAGTTGCCAATACAATAGCGCAGCCACTCGTTATTATCAGAATAAACATAGGCACTATAAAACTCGATACATCAAAAATATAACTGGCAAATAAGGGGATCATCAAGGTCAGCAAAATAGCATTTACCGTAATCATTATCCCTGCCCGTTTGTCGGCAATATTAATCAGATCAATTTGGTTTCGGGAGCTGGTTTTTATCATTGTCATGGCTTCTTTGTTGGATAATAAGGAGTTCTCCTGCTTTTCTTGCTTAATGAATCGCCCCATTCTTATCGAAGCATTCACACTTTTTTCACGCCATAGTTTTTCTGCAAATTTGGTCTTGAACTGATAATTATTCATCTGCTTGAAAATATTTTCCAGCACCACCAATCTATCAACATCATCATCTTCAGAAAGCATCCTTTCGCTATACATTTCTTCCTGTCGCAAAAAGTATTTCTTCGTCAATTTTTGTCGATATTTAATATCCGAAGCAATACACAAGGCGATTTCGGGCGTAGCCTCATTTGTATCAATTCTCCGAACCGCATCTATCAAAAACTTGAGCTTTATAGGAGTTATTTTTAGAATTTCAAAAAACTCCTTTTTCAATTTTGCCTGCAAAGCAGGTTCAAAATGGTCAAGCGTAAAAATATGCAGCATAATTTTCACTAATACCAACTCATCCTTTGTTGGTTTCAATGCTTTCTTAAAGGACTTAAGGTGCTTAAAATCCTTCGATAAATCTATGTAGGACCAATTAGCTAAGGTCTCTAAAGCATACGAAGCCGTTAGGTATCGCAGTTGTTTTTTTACCTCTGTCAAATCATCCTGGTCAAATTTTATGTCCTGATTTACTAATTCTACCATTTCTAAAAAATAAAGTATTGTTCCATTATTTGTTCCTGATACTTACTACGTTAGGGAAGAGGAAGAAAATAATCTACCCCAAATGAAGAAGTTATTTTTTTTATATGTTTGGCTAAATTTGA
>ENA-ORXM01003498-ORXM01003498.1-marine-metagenome-genome-assembly--contig:-NODE-3498-length-15479-cov-4.296909_pt1 | contig 15479 bp, 19 predicted proteins | sample MGYA00237867_ERZ511480 | MGnify/ENA primary metagenome ERZ511480 (study PRJEB26309, sample SAMN06266103) | marine metagenome | isolation source: Algal blade | place: United Kingdom:Sidmouth, United...
TTATCGTGATCTTCAGTGTTTTCGAGATTGAGCACTTTCCGGTTTAAAACGACAGGCGAAACAATAGTCATCGTTCGGTTCCCTTACCAGCCAATTGCAAAAACCGATTCGTTGATTGCGGCAATATTTGGTATAGCCAACAGCAGCATTGTTACGTGTTATCCCTTCTTCCGAAACTATTATTTATATGTTAAAGCACTATCGGAAACCTAAGCCTGTACCGCAGCGTTCGCACTTAAAATTCTCGAAAAAAACTGTATTCGAACAGTCGGGACATTTAAAGATTCTCATATCGGCATCAAGTTACGCCGATTCAAGCAGCATGCTTTCGACATTCTTCGGCACAGGCCAGACATGAAGCGGCACATACCTGACAATGATCATGGTCGTGCTGATTACATTGTTCGGCACACCATTCGCAAACCTCGGCACACAAACGGGCATATTCAGGTGTAAACTTGCTGTCGGCAATCATAAACTTTATACAAATCAGACAGGCCTCTATACATTGAATGCAACAGTTCGGGCAATCGTTATGGCTTTCCTTAACGGCCATTTACGTGAGACAATTGTTGCAGTCCGTCCAACATTGTTGGCATGCTTTGATACAACTTTCATAATTCGCTTTCATTCTATTCGATTTTGTGCGATAGGCTTCTAAAAAAGTATCTCTTATCCCTGATTAAATTCTATTCAGCAAACTCAAAAAAGCCCCGTTGGGGGCTTCTAAAGTAATTTAAAAGAAAATAGGCTCATCGCACATCTTCCATAGTTTTGATTTTTTGTAAATCGTCTTTTAACCAATCTCTTTGCTTTCTAATAACGGCAGCAGCTTCAACAGGCAGATGGGTGTCAGCCAAAACCTCGTTGTATTCTTCAACGGCAGCTTTATCGCCGCGAATGGCCTCTTCCAACATCGCTTCATCGTTATCTCCTGAGAAAAATGCTTTGATGTCCATCCAAGTTCTGTGTGCGGCACCTGTTGCCGTGCTTTCATCGGCAGTTTTTGTCTTTAGCGCCGGAGCGGCCACCCTTAAATCGTTCAAGAATATATGACGCTCTTTGGCCTTGACCTGAAAATAGTTTTTCAATCCGATTTGCTCGGCATTTTCGGCCGCCTTTTCATAACCTTTGATGGCATCCGCATTTTTTTGGATGATGTCATTCAGGCTGTCTTCAATTTCTTTAATATGGTTGTTCATTTTTATAAGATTTATTCGGTAACGTTTGCTTACCGTTTAGCAGTTACTTCTAAAATAAATGAATTGTTAGTATACAATTGATGCAATCCGTAGACTTACGAACTCAAACCGTTTCGCTATGAATCAACCAAAAGCGGACTCCACCGACCCCCCATCAATTCGAATGTTTGTGCCATTAATAAAGCTCGCATGTTCCGAACATAGAAAAGCCACTACAGATCCAACTTCCTCTGGTTTTCCCCTACGTTCCATAGCGATATGGGGTCTTTTGTTTTTAACAAACCAATTGACCGCTTCCTCGACGGAGCAACCACGCTCCTCTGCCAATTCTTCCATCATGGCATCGGTCATCGGTGTTTCGATATAGGCGGGAGAAATGCAATTGAAGAGAATATTCTCTTTGGAATAAGCACGGGAAAGACATTTTGAGAGGTTGATAACCCCAGCTTTACAAGCATTATACGGACTCTCCTCTTCATAAGGCTGAAAGGCATTTTCAGAGGAAACCATAATCATCCGCCCCCATTGGTTTTTTTGCATGTGTGGAATAAAAGCGCGAGCAATGCGAACGGCACCCATCAAATCAATTTCGATGGTCTTCATCCAATCATCGTCTGTTAGCTTCAAAAAATCATCGGCAGCTCCCCTGGCCCCGGCGGAATGAAAGAGAATATGGGCAGGGCCGAACTCCTTTTCGACATCCTTGGCCAGTTGAACCACTTCATCATTATTGGCAAGGTCGGCCGCCAAACTTTTCACTTTTGCCCCGTCCTTGCACTCTTTATCAATATCCTTTACTGCATTTTTCAATCCTTCGTTATCTTCCTTATCGGAGAGGATAACATGTACGCCTTCGCGAACGAGAAATTTTGCGGTCTCACGACCAAGTCCGGAATCGCCCCCGGTTATCAATGCTGTTTTTCCTTTTATTTTTAAATCCATATAAATAAGTATTTATTGTCATTCCGGCGTAGGCAGGAATCTGTTGATATAATTTGAACCCTAAAATTACTTCAGTGAAGTTCACGAGGTTAATCCTATAAAATCAGAAGTAAACCCATTTGCTATTTAGCCTCTTCCGAGACTGTCAAAATTGGCAGTTCTGACCTCTTTTAAGGAGAGGTAAATCTAAAACCTAGAGGCGCGAAGCTTCAATAATGATTTAGACTAAATGCAATCATAGTGAGAATTCGAGCAATCTTAGAACAAATCGTAAGATTCATCAATGGTATAATTGGCCTTATGCTTTTGGCGGTGCAAGTTGAAAGCTGCACTTATCAACCCCAAATGGGTAAAGGCCTGTGGAAAATTTCCCAATTGCATGCCGGAAAGAGACATTTCTTCGGCGAAGAGACCGAGATGGTTTCCGTAGCCCAATAGTTTTTGGAAGTAATGCGTCGCTTTTTCCAATTGTCCGCCACGCGCCAGACATTCCACATACCAAAATGCGCCCACCAAAAAAGTGCCTTCGATCTCTTTGTTCTTAAGAGGAATCTCGTCGTCCATATTGCGATAGACCAACACATCGGAAACCAATTGTGTTTCGATGACTTTCAAGGTTTTCAACCATTTTGCATCATATGGACTAATAAAATGCACCAAGGGCATAATCAGAAGTGCCGAATCGACCGTGCTTGCCCCTTTAAAATGCACAAACGATTCCAAGTCTTTGTTCCAAAAATTATCGTAGATATCTTTATGAATCAGGTTCTTGTTCTTGATCCATCGTTCCAAATCGGTCGGAAATGAACGTTTTCGAACCAATTTGATCGCCCTGTCCAACGCTACCCAACACATGACCCTTGCATAGAGGTAATGCCGCTTGACCTCGCGGACTTCCCAAATGCCGTGGTCGGCCGAGTTCCAGTTTTTACAGACGAATTCCAATAGCTGTTCTATGTGTTGCCAAAAAGAATATGTAATGGGTTCGCCATGTTTATCGAAAAGGTAGATGGTGTCCATCAATTCGCCGAAAATATCCAACTGCAATTGCTCGGTCGCTTTGTTGCCTATCCGTACCGGTTTCGATTTTTCGTATCCTTCCAAATCGATCTCACATTCCTCCAAATCCCTCGTGCCGTCTATTCGGTACATAATCTGTAAATCGACCTCGCCGTTGAGATTGTCTTCGATACAGTTATGAATCCATAACATGAAATTCTTCGCTTCCTGAAAGAAACCCATACGCATAAAAGCGTACATGGTAAAGGCCGAATCGCGGATCCAGGTAAAACGGTAATCGTAGTTGCGATTGCCCCCGATTTTTTCAGGTAAGGAAAATGTAGCCGCCGCCACAGTTGAACCGAATTCGCTACTGGTCAATAACTTTAGAGTCAGGGCCGAACGCCGTACATTTTCGGTGAACGCACCAAAGTATTTGCATTCGCTAATCCACTCCCTCCAAAACTTGACCGTATCCTCCAAAATTTCGGAAACATAGGTTTTTAGGTCATTTGTTGGATTTTCGCTCTCGCCCAAAACGAATAGGGCGACTTCTCCTTCCTTTAATTTGAAAGAGTTCATTAAACCGTCATTCGCGAAAAGAGGCAGATTGCTCCCAAACCCGATTCGGTTTGTTGAGTTGGTATTGATTTCACAGTTGAATAACGACTCCGAAGTTTGTTTTAGTTTGCATTCTGACCGCCCATAGTCGGGGCGAAAATCCAACTGAAAATCAAATTCCGCATTCCCACGGATGGGCTTTACGATTCGAATCAATTGATTTTGGTGGCTATCCTCTTCTACGATCGGCATAAAGTCGATGATATCAACGGTATGGGCTTCCGAAAAATAGCGTGTGAGCAATATGTTGGTGTCCAATAGATAGCTTTGGTCAATTTTTATGGCCTCCATTTGAGGTCGCGTATGGAAATGGCCGCCATTTTTGCTATCCAAAAGTCTGGCGAAAATCGAGGGCGAGTCAAAACGCGGGTAACAATAAAAATCGATAGCACCTTCTTTATGGACCAAGGCCGTGGTCTTGCAGTTGCCTATAATACCGTAATCTTGAATTGGTGGGTAGTTCTCTTTAGACATCCGAAGATTTTTCCGTTATTGACTTGATTTTATTTTTCTTATCGTTCGTAATTTCCCGACGCTTCACCACACAAATGCGGTTGAACTATGTCAACCTTTTGGCTCCAAGGCTTCCCGTAACGACTTTATCATAGACATAATCGTACATCGCGTCGCGCAAATATTCTTTGAGGTCACTAACATTGGACACATTCTCACAGAGAATTTCCTCGGTATCCCTATCGATAGCCGTAAAATAAAATTTGAATGCTTTCATCGCACTTGATTTATTCAGGGGATTGTATTCCAAAGCTAAAAGAGAATAAGGGTGTTCATTAACCTATTTAATTGAAAAATAAGCTCTAAAAATTTGTAGATGAGATTCGGTAAAATCTTTTCAGTCAAAATTTAGGGCTTCTGGGATTATCTATTAATTAGGAAATTTCTTTCTTTAGAATGACAAAACTCAAGTTCTTATTCTTTTAGAATTTGATTTAAAATAGTTAAGATGCACGAAACCAAAGAAATACGATGGTTCTTTCAAAATGAGAATGAGCATATTAGAGACTGGTTCGATAAGCTCGACTTCGAAATGAAAGAATCTAGAACCGATTATTATTTAGACATTGAAAAAGAAGATGTAGGCGTAAAAGTGCGCGATGGTAAAGTCGAGATTAAGCACCGTATAGGTACACGAGCACAAGGTTGTCTCAATACCAATATTTGGGGATGTTATGAGGATTTTGTGAAGTGGAGCTTTTATGTAAGAGATAGCGATTACATGCTTTCAAGCATTTTAGATGGCCAACAGCCTAGATGGGTATCGATTAAAAAGTGCCGAAAAGTGGTGCTTTTGGTAGAGCGAGACGGAAATATCGCCGTCAAACCTAGTGGGTATGCGACTGCTTCATGCTGTCAAGTTGAATACACTCAATTGGAGATTGATGGAGAGAACTGGATTACCTTTGGATTAGAGTGGTTTGGAAATGAGCGTGTTGAGCTGAACGATGATATCATTGCAGAAATATTAGGCAACACCAAAATTAATATAAGACAGTCTAGGGGGTATGCAGCTTTTATGACTACGCTATTGCATGGGAACAGAAATAATCTAATTCCACTTCAAGCGTATAGTTAAAGAATATAATTTGGTTGACAGTTAACTATTCAACTGGTGTAACCCTTCAGGTTCAAGGTTGCAGCGGCCGCAAATCGACATATTTGAAATTGACCTTCCCCAAATGATCCACATCAATAGCACCGGACTTTAATTCAGACCAATCAACTAATCCTTCTTGGTCACTTTCGCTAAAACGGGAAAGCAAATCTTGGGAAATCAAAATATACTCATCAATGGGAATTGAATTTTTAAGTAGCCGATGAACTACAATAATAGCCTGGCCTATAAGTTTGAAATTTTTGCCTATTGGGACTACACCAATTTCATTTCCAAAATGGAGAACGATTTTGAGACCCAACATTTGAGGAATTTTTTTTGCTCCTTGATGGCCATCATCCTTTTTTCGAAGAACATCCATCTGATGGTAGAATTCCGTGTAGAAATTTTTGCATTGGTCAATCAATATTTTTAAGGTGGGTAGTTTACCGCTTTTGTAAAATAATACGGCATCGCCTTCAATTTCCGAAATTTTTAAACCGATTTCATTGGAATAGATAATCTTGTTCAATAATGAGGGAACGACCTTAGAACTTAGTTCAAAGTCGATTTCGCCCATAAAACGGGTAAAACCGCTAATATCGGGTATGCACAATAAGGTCGGTTTTGCCTCCATAATTTATTACGGAAATTAGGTAAAGAAACTTTTTGAACTTAATCTTATCCGAATCAATCTTAATCCGTTTAGGGGCAATGCATTCGATCTATAGTTTTTAAAATTGGCCTAAACAACCTAATACAAACTGATTCTCGAATTTGTGCGAATCAAGATTAAAAATAATCGATATGAATTTTAAATTAAGTACCTACACCAAACGAGCACTCTTAGGCGGCGCCATTTCTTTGGTCGTTATATTGACCGGCTCATTTCTTTTGGGCAAATTGAGCGGCTATGAGGCCAAAGTTTTAATCAAAAATTCCCTTTCCGGACTAAATATGCTCTGCAATACGATTGTACTCGCATCCGCAACCATTCTCGCCTTGCTTTTGACCTTATTGGGGCTAAGTTCGGGAACGAAATCCAAATTAAAGGACGACCATTATATCCATGTGCTACAAATTGCAAAATTCGATACGGTCGTTTTTGTTGCATCCTTGATGTCGTTTTTGCTGTTCAATCTTCCAATTACGGAAGCTGACAATGTACCCAACAATTGGTTCAATATCATTTATTATGGCAGTCTTGTTATTTCAAGTATTTTGAGTGCAGGGTTGATTGTAGTCGTTTTAATGTTATATAATACGGTAGTAAACATCATTAAAATTGTAGGTCTAGGTCAGACTGACCATTACCTTACAATAAGTGAGGACGAAAGAAGCGGGGAAGAGGATAGTACTCCTGATAATTGAATAATCCCCTCCCAAACTGCGCATTCCTCGGAGAATATTTAATCAATACTTATAACTGGGAATTTAATTGCGATATATTTTAAAGCCATCTCAATAATGAGTTTCAGCTTTTTGCAACGTCCTCAATTATGAATTTCTCAACAGGGCGATCGTGTGATTTGTGAAGAACAGAAATATCACCTGTAGTTTCGAAAATTACTGCTTTGACTTCAGAAAGTTCCGTTACATTGGCCTCCCTCAATTTGGCCCTCAAATCGGATTTGGCAACCCTGCCTTTTCGCAAATTGTCCTCCAGAATAATAGGACCGTCCATCAGCAATAGCGGGGTATTGTCCATTACTTTTTTGACCCGATCGTTTCGTCGCGCCAAAGCTGCCCCGATTTGCAAAAGGTAGACTACTACGATACCTGTTGTGCCGTCCATCAAACTGACCGACTTCGAAAGTATTGTGGTCGCAATAATAGATCCTACCGCAACGGTCATCGCAAAATCAAAACTTGACATTTTCGAAAAACTGCGCTTTCCGCAAATTCTGGTCATTGCAATCACAACGATATAAATTGCAACTGACGAAATACAAATTGCAACGAGGGCTTCCCAAGAAAATTCAAACCATTTTTCCATATTATTATTTTACCTATAGTAACAATGCGTAATTTATTAGACAATAAGAACCAAAATCATCAGCATAAACAGCGGAGTTCTTCTAATCACATCGGAAGTTACCCTATTACGCAAACGCGAATTGTCAATCAGTTTTTAAATACCCTGCGCTTATCTTTGTTGAGCCTGTTCGGATTCAAATCCATCTGAATATCAACTAAAAATTTTCTTTTAGAGTTTTCCATAGAATGGTCAAAATTATTGTGAGGTATTAATCAAAATATCCAAAGGATAACTAGAAAATAATTTAAATTCTTTCATACTAAAACTGTTACAGAGGGTAATTCATGAATTAAAACGGAAAAGGGCACTTTCACATCCTCGGCTTATATAATTGGAAATCACCCGTTCTTTCAGTTCAATACAAACTACGAACTTTCTATTTTTTGTTGTTCCGATTTCTGATGTATTTATAGCTTAGGTATGCCAACTGAGCACCAACCGCTAAAATTTTAAATTTACGACTTCTAAATAAAGTCGAAGCCAGACCTATTATTGTTGAAGTTTTCATATCTAGGATTTGGTTTTTAATATTATCTCAGTCCTACTTATCACAATTGATCATCCAGTTGATACCATACCTATCGGTAAACCTTGCAAATAGTGCATCCCATTCGCGATTGCGAAGTTCATGGTGGATTCGACCACCGGAGGACAACTTGGCATAAAGTTCCTTGGCCTCTTCCTTATCGTTCATATCGATGCTCAAATGAATTTTTGTCCCATCGGTCAAAGGTGTGTCGGGCGCGGCATCGTAAGCCATAAAATGAACCCCTTTACCCTCCAGTTCCGCATGCTGTAGTCGGTCGCGAAATGATGAAGGTACATCGATATTCTTATCGGCATAGGTTTGTCGGTTCTTCACTTCTGCATCAAAACAGTCTGCGTAAAAATTGAGTGCCTCTTGACAGTTTCCGCCAAAGGCTAAATATGCTTGTACTTTCATAACTTGAATGTTTCCATAAACATACTTTTTAAGATGGGATTAAATTGATCGTAAAAAATTAGTCCTTAATGCAAAGAGAAAAATGTCAAAAATTGATATGGATTGCAATTCGATTTTTTTGAGTTACCGAAAACAAGAAAAAGGGAATAGCTTGTAGCCTAAAATACCAGACCGATGAAAAAAATACTTCTTGTAGTCGTCGCCATCATTATTATTTTCGGGGTTTTAACCTATATCTCCATGAATAGTACCCAAGATCAATTCAAGACCTGCGAAATTTTGGATGCTTCGATTCTGGCCATCGAGGACTTTTCCGAATACGACTCCGTTCTCGTGGCAGCAAATACTTTATATGATGGCGATTGGGTAAAGGAATTTATGCAGGGAGAGCAATATCGTGATGCTTGGGCCGCTCCCGTTCGGGTTCCCATTGTTTATTTGGATACGCTTTTAGGCGGATTGAAAGTGATAGAGGAAGGTGGCGGAAAACAGACCCACTCATTGGAAGTCGAGGATTCTAAAGGAATTCGATACAGCTTTAGAAGTATTAGCAAGGATCCGGCAAAGCTAGTTCCCGATGTGGCGCATGACCTGGGACTTGAAAATATAATTATCGACGGGGTTTCGGCGCAACACCCATATGCCGCTATCGCTGTGGCGAAAATGGCCGAAGCTGCCGGAGTATTGCATACCAATCCGAAGGTTTATTTTGTTCCGGAACAACCTACTTTGGGGAAGTTCAATAAAAAATATGGTAACAGACTGTACCTTTTCGAGTTTGAAACCGAGGGAAAAAAGAATTGGACGAATTATGAAAAAATTGTGGAGTTGCTCGATACCGATGACCTACAAGAATGGAAAAGCGAAGGCAAATCCATATCCATTGACAAATCTGCGCTGATACGGGCAAGGCTTTTCGACCTGATTATCGGCGATTGGGACAGACATGCCAAACAATGGGGTTGGGCAGTGGAAGAAAATGACGGCCAATTTTTGGCACACCCCATTGCCGGAGATCGCGACAATGCATTTTTTAAATTGGAAGGTGTAATACCTAAAATGATATCCAACGATTTGCTGCTACCCGAATTGCAAACTTTTGAGCACGATATCGAATACATGCCCGGACTCGTACGATCTTTCGACGTCTACTTTTTAAGAATGGCGACTATGGATGATTTTTTAAAGGAAGCCAAACATCTTCAAGATACCCTGACCGATAAGACCATCGATACCGCATTCGCTCTTTGGTCCAAAAACATTTATGATTTGAATGCGGAAGAAATCAAGACCAAACTAAAAGCCCGCCGCGCCAGAATCGTAGAATATGCCAAATCTTTCAAAAGCATTTTAGATGAGCGCGAATTGGAACCTGTTATTTTAAAAGGTTCGGAAGATTTGCAGTTGGATGAGAACTTGTCTAAATGTTTTGATTGTGCAGAGTGAGCTTGGAATTATGTTTTTTACGGTTCCTCCCCTCAGATTTTGCAACCGACGAGCATTTTCGCGAGAGGATTGCAAAAGGTGAATCGGCCTTTGGCGGAGACGGAGGGGTTGAAAGCCTAAACCATAGTCAAACAGCACCTCGGCCAATCGGTACGTGAGCAAGTTTGCGGGGCAAACTCCCCATCCAACAGAACTGGATTTCCCCTCTTCATACACAGATGAAGAGGGGAGCAATACCAAGCGGTACCGCAACAACCGTAACAGCTAAATCCCATCCCACAAAAAAAGGCATCCCCAGATAAGAATGCCTTCTGAAATCAACTTCGTTTTTCACTTAACCACCAACAACTACACCACCGTTAATATGCAAAATCTGTCCGGTCATATAGGTTGAATCTTCAGATGCGAGATATACGTATGCAGGTGCGACTTCCGAAGGTTGTCCACATCTACCGAGCGGTGTGCTTTCCCCGAAATCCTCAATATTATCCATTGTGGCAGGAATAAGGGGTGTCCATATCGGCCCCGGGGCGACACCGTTGACTAAAATATTCTTTTCCGCCAATTGCTGAGATAAGGCTCTGGTAAATGAGGTTATTGCTCCTTTGGTCGAGGAATAATCAACCATCATTTCGTGCCCTTTATATCCCGTTACGGAAGTCGTATTGATAATCCGTGAACCCGACTTCATGTGTGGAAATACCTGTTGGGTCAAGTATATCATCGCCAAGATATTCGTTTCGAAGGTTTCCTTTAAATGATCTACCGAAATATTCGTAAAATCTTTTTCGGCATATTGGGTCGCTGCATTGTTGACCAAAATTTCGATACGACCAAATTCATCGACAACGCTACCAACTAATTTTTTACAGAAATCAAAATCTTTTAAATCGCCTGCAATAGTAAAACACTTTCGACCCTCGCGTTCTACCATTTCCTTTGTGTTTTCCGCATCTTCGCTTTCACTTAAATAAGTTATGGCAACATCTGCCCCCTCTTTAGCGAAATGTACGGCAACGGCCCTTCCGATTCCACTATCCCCTCCTGTAATCAAGGCAATTTTACCCTTTAACTTTTCACTACCCTTATAGGAATTTTTGATGATTTCCGGTTTTGTGTTCATATTGGCTTCAAGACCGGGGCGGCCCAAATCCTCTTTTCCTTTTTCCAGTGTTGTAGTTTTTGACATAGCTTATCTTTTTAGATTATTAATTCATTTTTTATTGGGCATTTCATTCGATTCTTAATGGATTAAGAGCCGCCCAATTTCCACTTCCACGAAGATAATACACATGAAGGGTCGAATCTTGACCCCAAAAATTCAATCATTGACCCATTCCCTTTTGCTACTTTTTTTGGCGCATATCATACCTTACATTAGCTATGAAAATTCAAGCAAGGGGCATATGCCTTTCTATTTATAAACTATAAAATTATATACCATGAAAACATTGAACGATTTATTCGAACATCAGTTAAAGGATCTTTACAGCGCGGAAAACCAGTTGTTGGATGCCCTGCCAAACGTTTTGGCCAAAGTAAACGATAGCGAATTAAAAAATTCCATCGAGTCGCACCAAGAGGAAACCAAAAAACAAAAAGAGCGCATCAAGGAAATCTGTGATGACCTTGGCTTTAACCCTTCCGGGGAAGAATGCAAGGCCATGAAGGGGCTGATCGAAGAAACCAATCATTTCCTCAAGGAAGATGCCGAAAGCGATGTCAGAGATGCGGGAATTATCGCCAATTGCCAACGTATAGAACATTATGAAATCTCCGGTTATGGAACAGCTGTAAAATTCGCCAAGCAATTGGGCCATAAAGATATCGCCAAAAAATTGCAACAAACCTTGGACGAAGAATACAACGCAGACGAAAAGTTGGATAAATTGGCCGAAAGCCGTATAAATGCAGAAGCGAAGGCTTAATTTAATTTGGCTTGTTGACGATAATCGGTTAAAAAAACTTCGACTGCGTTCAATGTGACAAAATACATGAAGGCGGATTAAAATTCCGCCTTTTTTAATACCCATTATTGCTGTTTCTATAAAAACAAGATTATGAAATTGAATTACAAAGTTTACGGCGATGGCGACAAGACTATAGTGTTACTCCACTATTTCGGGGGAAAAGGTGAAAGCTGGAAGTGGGTGGCTAAGCGAATGGAAAAGAAATTCCGGGTTGTGGCAATCACCCTGCCCGGATTCGGGAATACCGATTCGTTGTCCCAACCTTCTACATACGATTTTTCCGAATACATTAATAGATGCATCGCCAAATTAAAGTTAAAGAACTATGTATTGTGCGGCCATTCCATGAGTGGGAAATTGGCTTTGTACGCGACCCAAATCAATGCGGCAATCAAGCCAAAAGGCGTGGTGTTAATTGCTCCTTCCCCGCCGACCATCGAAAAAATGCCGGATAAGGAAAAGGAGCGAATGCTCAATCATCCTAACAGGGACGAGGCCATTAAAACGGTCAAAAACGCGACCGTAAAAAGCTTACGCCCCCGAAAATTCGATTTGGCCGTTCGAACACAACTCGAAACGGATTCGGCGACATGGAGTTGGTGGTTAGAAGAAGGCATGCTGGACAATATCGCCGACCGTATTCAGGGAATCGACATGCCGATCTTCGTAATATGTGCGAATAAAGATCCGGTTATTTCAATGGATGCTATTTATGAGGACGTATTGCCAAATCTGCATGAACCCCGCCTGATTCAATTGGGCGGCTGTGGCCATTTGATTCCGTTGGAATCACCAAGAAAACTTTCTAAAAGGTTACGAAAAATAGCTAAAAGGGTCTTAGATTAATTAGGTATTATAATTCCCACGTGAAAATTTATAATGGAAATAAATCATAATCCCATTTAAGATTGTCGATATGCCATTGGTTACGATAATTGGCCAATCTATTTTGATAAAACCGTAGACTGTCCATAAGGCCACACCTGTCAAAATAGCGCAGAACATCCATACCGAAACATCGCCGACACTTTTGGTGCGGTACGCTTTTACGATTTGTGGCAAGGCGCCTATTGTCGTAAAAAATCCCGCTAAAATTCCGATTGTTTCGACCATAATTTAGTAGTCCATCATTAAAGTTTAAATTGAGAAAAGGAGCTGACCAATTAGTCCAACTCCTTTTCTACAACTAACAAAATTTACATTATAAATTATGAAGACGCTACATTTTTGCAACGTTCCTGATAATATTTAGGGGTACAATGATATCTTTTCTTAAAAATTTTAGAGAAATAACTTCGGCTTGTAAAACCAATGGTATATACCACTTCCGAAATATTCAAATCGCCGTCTTTAATTAACCTTTCGGCCATTTCCACACGCTCCTTTTTAATATAATTCGCAATGGTATAGCCCTTCAAAACCTTAAAGCCTTCTTGTAATTTGGCGGCGGATAGACCATATTTTCTGCACAGTAATGCAACCGAATATGAATACTCTGGCTTCTTGGCAATCACGTCAATAGCATCTTTAACGCGCAACAGCTCATTTTTTGTAAGCCGTGTCTGAAGACTGTTTTTCTGTCGCATATCATTTTGATGGTGCTTCAATTCCATTGCCAATGCAAAGTGAATAATGCCTTTAATCATCAATTTTCGAACAACACCCGTATCGTTGATCGCCCTAATCTGTGATAACTGCTCTTTGATTTTAAGGTTGAACGTACCGTGATATTCATAGGGTTCCACATCGCTCAATGTCAAAAATTGATGGAACAAGCTTTCGTTCAGGGCAACATCTTCGACAGTATTACTTTGAAAGCGATTGGTCTTGTCGACCTTGATAATGGCAAAACTGACCTTTGTATCTTTGGGTACATGAATGTTCAGGGAAGTCGTGCAGCTTCCGAGAATAACCGTTTGAAGTTCTTCGATTTTCTCCTGAGTCAGGGTATCATTTCTCCACGCGTAGGTAATGGTTCCTTTTAGAGCATAGATAAAATAAAGCACGGAGCCAGTGGAGTTGTCCAGTTCTAGTTTTGTATCTTTCGCCAAGTTCAAATTGTACTCGGTATAAGATATTCCCGCTTCAAGCGGAACCGACCTGACTTTGCCAACACCCTTATCATTGTGGTATTGTAGCATACGGTCGTCTTCGAATCTCGAAATACTGCCGCCCAGTTGCGTGTTCAATTTACTTAATTGTGTATGTGCTGTCTGCATCATATAATTTTTTTAGGTTCTTAACTTCGTTGTTCTTTCGAGAGTGTGTTTAAGCAGTTTTCGATGGGGCGACGGGCTTTAAAAGTTTTTCTTTTTGTATCACTTCGCTATCATGGAGTAAAAGTTCGTTTTTCCTAGCGATTATTTTCTCTCGAACGGCACCGACCCGTGCATATTGTAAAATCTTCATAGGATTATTATTTAGAAATACTCAAATATCTCCAATTGTACCAATGAAAGTGTTATACAATTTTCTGAATCTGTTGTATAATTATTTGGCCGGCTTCAAAAACGGTTGGAATAATATTTGGAACTACTTTGCGGAATACGGAAGGTAAATGGTGAAAATTGCCCCTTCGCCTTGAACGCCCTTGGCATAGATTGCCCCGTTATGGGTCTCTACAATTTTCCGGCAAATGGCCAAGCCAAGCCCTGTTCCGGAAAACTCGTTCTTGGAATGCAACCGTTGAAAAATTTCAAATATTTTTTCTTCATGCGACGGGTCGAAGCCAATACCATTGTCTTTAAATTCAAGCTTTACATATTTAGAACGGGACAGGGCAAGGGACTTATCCACTTTTTTATGGGCTAGTATTGTTGCGCTTATGTCAATTTTGGGCGTACTATCCGGTTTACTATATTTTAGAGAGTTGCCTATCAAGTTGGAGAACAATTGCACCATTTGAAATTTGATGGCGATAAGCCCTGGAAGTCTTTCGGCTGCAATCAACGCTCCCAAATCTTCGATGCGCTGTGCCAAATCTTCTTTGACCTCGGCTAATACTTGGTTCAAATCTATCTTTTCAGGACGCTCATTGACGACATCCAATTTGGAATAAGAGAGTAAATTCGTAATCAGTTCACGCATTCGCTCTGTGGAAGCGACAATTTTATTCAAGTACTCTTTGGAGTGGTCTCCCAGCCGATTACTTTCGTCCCCCTCCAGACGGCTGACGAACATCTGAATCTTGCGCAAGGGTTCCTGCAGGTCATGACTGGCGATGCGATTGAACGATTCGAGTTCGTCGTTGGATCGTTTCAGCTCCATGTTTCGGGTGCGCAGACGTTGTTCCGTAACCATCTGTTTTGAAATATCGGCCAAAACCCCGACCATATACCAGCTTCCATCCTTTTTATAGAACTCTCCGACCGAACGAATGGTCTTTATTTTTTTATCCCTGGTAATTATCCTGTAGGTCGCCTCGGTACGCTCTTTTCGTTTTATGACGTTTCCATAATCCGCCGCTAGTATGGAAATATCATCCGGATGCACAAATGACATAAACTTTTCCATGGTAGGCTTGAACTTGTTAGGTTCATAGCCGAATAGGCGAAAAGCGTTGTCGCTATATTGAATGTATTCTTCGCCCAGGTTCCATTTATAGCTGCCGGAATTGCCCACGTATTCGGCTTCCGAGAGTAGCATGTTCTGAACATCCAATTGAATCTCATACTCCTTTTCCTTGGTAATATTCTTGGTAAAAACAATT
>ENA-ORXM01003501-ORXM01003501.1-marine-metagenome-genome-assembly--contig:-NODE-3501-length-15472-cov-3.477882_pt1 | contig 15472 bp, 9 predicted proteins | sample MGYA00237867_ERZ511480 | MGnify/ENA primary metagenome ERZ511480 (study PRJEB26309, sample SAMN06266103) | marine metagenome | isolation source: Algal blade | place: United Kingdom:Sidmouth, United...
ATCCCCTGCTTTAACTTGGCGCTGTGGAAGTGTTTGCCCTATTAACTTAGTAGATATAAAAATGAAAAAAAAAATAAAACCTAATTTCTGCATAATGATTAATAAACGTTGCAAATGTAAAAACAATATATGATAACGTTATAAAATGAGAAAATTATATTTTGACGATTTTATAAAAACAAAAAACCTCTATACTTAAAAAACATAGAGGTTTAAAATAATTATTATGAAAATACTTTAAAATAAATCAAGGAAAAAAGAAACCATAAGATCTTAATGATGGCTTATCCAAACTAGTAAATGCTCCAGAATCATTAATAAAGTTATTTATGCTACTTCTAAAAGCACCTTCGTTAGTATAAAGTAATCCTTTAGGGCCGCTAAAAAAATCTATTATAGGTTGTAATTCAGCTTCCAAAAACTCATCATTTGGCCCTGAAAACGGTCCTAAATAATCAAAGAACAACGTATTGCTTTCTATGTTAGCTACGATGCAGTAGTTGGCTCTAAAAGTATCGCCATCAGCATTCTCAACCCAAATTGCTAGGTTTGTACAGCCACCCTCAAAATCAAAAAACAGGTAATAAAAAGAAAATTTAAATGTACCTGCACCAAAACTATTATCTAAATTAGTATTTACTTGGTCCAAAACTTGCTCTCTAAAACAAGGACTCATCAAAGGGTTTGTTCCATCCGATATACGATATACATAAATCGAGCCTGGTAATTCTGCAATATCCTCACCTGTAGGAGCAGATAATGTAGTTTTAAGAATTTTTGCTGTAGCTCCATTCACTGTTGAAATATACTCCTCTCCAGTTGCTGTATTCTCTAAAAGAAAATCTTTAAAAATAATATCACCAATTTTTAATTCGGGACTAATTGATATTGCTGGTTGTCCATCAATCAAAGTAAATGCAGCACCAAGGTTTTGTCTTGAACTTAAACCCTCAGCGTTTGTTGTCTCTGCATCAAAGAAAATAAGGTCTGGATCATAATTTAAAATATAATTTATAGTTTCTCCTTGAGTATTTATTTCTAATACAAGATTGTCGAAAACGGATTCAATCTCGCAATCCACCTCAGAAAATGCTATTTTATTACTGTAAGTAATATTTGCAGCAGCGACACTTTCTGTATCAAAATCTGTAAAACCTGAAGGAGACAATTTTAACACTCCACCACTACGTATGTCCTTAAATGTAAGTTCACCATCCTCATCGCCTACATATTGGAAGGAATTACTCCCAAAAAAAGTATCAAATCCTTGTGCACCATCTTGAATTAAATCTGTAATATGCCTAGAACCACTTGTAAATACCAACTCCGCAGCAGTAGTACCTACAAATATATTATATCTTGTGTCTGTAAGCTCGGTAGTGGATTTAAAGTCAGACGTCATCTTAACTCTTAAATTTTCAGTAAAATTCATATGAAAATTAATACCTCCAACAACATCATTATTTGGAAAATACACGCCAGAGAAGCCTTCATTTTGAGATAATAAAATTGCTCTTAATGCTTCTATCTTTCCATCTATCCTTTCTGAAGATGATTCATCAAATATAGCTTCTGTTCTATCCACCTCACATGAATTAAGAAGCAAAGCTAAAATCATTACTTTAAATAAATATTTATAAATTTTTTTCATCTTTTTATTTTTTTAGTCTAAACTATCTATTAATGCTTGATATGTTAATTCTTGAAGTTCAAACAAATCTATTCCAAAATTTTCTTGAAAATAATCAACAACAATCTTTTGCTTTTGTCTTATAATTGGCTGTGCTTCTGGACTTGCAAGAGCTATAATAGCATCAAAATCTTCCTGAGAATTTGTTAACATATTTGCTAATATTTCAACAAAATCCTCTCCTGGTTGGCTAGATGCGTATGGCGTTATAAAACCTTTATCGAGTGCTTCTTTTTGAGATAAGTTAAACCATTGCGCCGTGTATTCAGCAGGTGTTATAATTGCAAAATCATCAGTGAAAGGAATAGTCTGGTTTAAGATATGCCCATATTCATGATGTAATGTTTGTAATGGTCTCCTAATACTGTTAACGTCCGAATAATCTAAGAAATCCAAATTAAAAAAAGTGATTCTTGTTCCTGCTTCTGCAATACCTAATGTAATAGTAGGACTGTTTGGGTTATAATTAAATCCACCAGAATAAACAATTTGGCGTGGTGTAAGTTTTGCAATAAAATCTTCACCACCTAATGAGTTGTAAGGCTCAATCCATGTGTCTTTAATAGTTTTTGACCAACGTTTAACGCCATTTTCATCCATAGGATACAAGAACCTTGCGATATCTGTATTGCTAGCTCCCCATAAATATGATACTTCAATATTATATGGTGCTACAAAGTTACTTCTTAACCATAAATCAAGCTCAGAAAGAATAGGTGTACTTGTATCTATTTCACTTTTTTCGATGTTATTTGATGAATCGCTACAGGAACTAATTATCAAAAAGGTAAATAGAAAACTTATCGAAATTATTAATTTTATATATTTCATTATCATTATTTTATTTCTTATAAAACTTATCTTATGTTTGGCATAATACCTCTTGATTGAGCTTCCGTCGGGATTTGTAAAGCTCTACGATTATCTCCTTTAGATAGCACTAAAGTTTCTGAAACACTTGGTGTAATATCTCTTTCATGAACAACCTCTATATTATGTCTTTTAACATCAAACCAGCGTAAGCCTTCATTATAATGCACAGCTCTCTTTGTACTTAAAATAACATTAATCATAGGTAAAGCATCTGCAGAAATGTCATAGAAAGGGCTGTAGAATTCAGGATCGATACTAAAATTGGCATTTACATTATCAATTGACAATGCGTCATCACTAGTATAATCTTGAGATTTAACAGAAAGTAAAGTATTTAAATCATCCACTGCTAGTTGAAGTTTACCTTGCATAGCGTAAGCTTCAGCACGATTAAACATGGTTTCATCAGTAGTTAAAACAGGTGCCTGTACGTATGCATTGCCGATACCCGCAGCTTGATTTGTAGTTCTAAAATATTCATCATACTTAGGAACATTATAAAACAAATCCTGACCAAAAACCCCTTCAGACCATCTCAACCCTGCAGCATTACCTCTAAAGAAAAGATCTCTAGCTAAATCTCCGCTTAGTTGATAACGCAATCTAAAGTGGGATCTATCATACAATGATTCTGCAACAATTAGCAATAAATTTGCTGGCTCGATTGATGACGTAAATCTGAAAGATCTTTCACTATAACTTAAACCGGCTAATCTGTAATCATTTTCATAATCACGGATATTTTCGACTCCAGAACCTGAACCTAAAGCTATATTACTATGCTTAATAACGTTATCCCATTCTCCAACTGTTAAATAAAAACGCGAAGCAAATGCATTTGCCGCTTTAGTTGTAAAGTGAAATTTTGGTTCACTATAATTCAAGTCATTACCTAAATATTTTAAACCTTCAACAAGATCTGCTCTAATATTATCATAAACTTCCTTTATTGTGTTTCTAGAATATTTTGGTAACAATGTGGTTTCAGGAGCAGTTACATAAGGAATCCCTAAGTTACTTGATGCTGTTGAGGGATCATAGGCCTTTGCAAAAACATTTACAAGCATATAATGCCCATAAGCTCTACATAATAAAGCTTCACCTCTTTGGTTGACATTCGTTTCCCCTAATTCATCTAAGGATGCTAAAGCTTGATTAGCTTGAGATATGGCTTCATAAACCTCATTCCAGTAGTTTGTTGGCGTATCTTCGTCATCGTCAAAAAAGTCTCTCCAATCATACATGAAATCATTTAAGTCTGTTTGATCAGCAGAAAAACTTTTATCATCAGCATTATCAGACATCGGCTCTAAAAAGGGAGCGTATAATGCCTGAGGATATGCGTTGACAAGTAATTCACTAATTTTGTCTAATGAATCTATCTCTGTTCTGTTATCCGGAGATTCATCTAAAATATCATCACAAGAGGTAAACACCAACAGTATCATGATGATGTTTAATTTTATAAAATTTTTATTTTTCATAGTTATATTCATATTAAAATCCAACATTCAGTGTAAACGTATATAATGTAGTAATTGGAAAAGAAACTCCACCAGATCTTATAAATTCAGGATCCTGTCCAGCTAATTTATCATCAGAATAGATTAGAAAAGGGTTGGTAGTTTGTAGGCTTAATCTAAAACGATTCATACCTAATTTTTTTACAATATCCTTATCTAAAGAATACCCAAGGGTTATATTCTTCATACGTATAAAGTCTCCATCAGCAATTCTCTCAGTAGAATAATTATAAGCATTAAAAGTTCTTCTTGAATCTGTTACACCCCGCTGCTGTATTAATTGTGTTGATGGTATAACAGGAATATTAGTTATATTCTCATCTCCTGGGGTTAACCATCTATTTACAAATTCCGTTGGAAATACTGATAAATCTGAATAATCTGAAGAATAAGAAGGATCTAGTCTAATTTTATTTCCTGCAGAAAAAGATACAAAGAAACTAAAGTCAAAATTTTTGTATTTAAAATTATTAGCAAAACCACCTGTTAAAGTTGGTAAAGTTGGTCCTTCATTCTTAAGATAAGATAATGGATCATCTGTAGACTGAAAGTCAATACCACCTTCTGGCAATTCAAACGTTGGAAAACCATCTTCATCTAACCCTTGAAAATCGAAAGAAAATAAAGAGTTAGGTGCAAATCCAACAACATTTCCAAACTGACCACCAGTAATTAAATCGAAAACATTTGGTTCTTGCTGTAATTCCGTAATTTCTTGATTAAGTAAGGATACATTAAATCCAGAGTTCCATTTAAAGTTATCACTAGTTATATTGACTGTATTTAACTGAAATTCAACACCCTTTGTTACTAATGAAGAAAAATTACCCAATTTAATCGATTCTCCTCCAATTCCTGAAGTTGTTAAAAAATCTATTAAATCTTTACCATCTCTGTAATACGCATCAACATTCATAGCTATTCGGTTACCAAACAAACCAATGTCTAAACCAAGGTTATATTCTGTCTGCTTTTCCCAAGTAAGTTCTGTGTTCTGTAAATCTTCAATATCAATAGCATTTTCTCTATCAGAAATCACACCTCTATCTGTTACTTGATTTCTAAAAATAGCTTCGTTATTTGAAGCTGTGTTAGCAATTAAAGCTGATAAACCATAAGACCCTCTAAATACTAAATTATTAATAACACCACCATTATTAATAAAATTTTCCTTGTGTATATTCCATCTTCCAGAAGCTGTATATGTTGGTAACCATCTAGTACCATCCGATTTACCTGCTCTGTTAGACCCTTCATAATTTCCAGATAAGTTTAAAATATATTTTTTGTCATAATCGTATGTTGTGTTAGCAAAAAAAGTAACCTCACGATTTCTAGTTTCTTGATCTCCAAAATAATCATCACCTTCCAATATAGCTTTTCTTAAAATATCGGGATCTGTAAAAACAGTTCCTCCTCTTGAAAATTGGTAACCATACCCTGTATTAAAAGCAGAAGAACGATCTGTATGTCTGTATTCCTGACCGCCATATACTGTTAAACCATGAAGATCATTATTATACCGCTTTTTAAATTCGAAAGAGTTTCTGAAAGTATAGGTTGTTATTGTGTTTCTACTATTACGTAATATACCACCTGATGGCAATACTACACGAGGACTAGAATTAGGAAATTCAGGATCTTGAAACAGGAATGTATTTGCATCTCTTATTATAGTATTACCATCAGCTCTGTAAGCGTTAGCTACGTTTGAAAATTCTGTAGATGAATGATTACTTATAGAGTTTGCATAACGCGCAGTTCCTAAAAATGAATATTCAAGATTGTCATTGATTTTATAATCTAATTGGCCTTGAAACCTTACATCTGTAACATTTAGTTCTACCGAATTGTTTTTAGTTTCTTGAAGTATATTAAATGGTGCCCAGTTGTTTCTAACAAATTCCAAATTACCATCATTATCTCTTGGACGGATTGCACGACTAGTTGTTAAACCATAATTAAATGGGTTCACATCAAATTCTCTATTAAAAGAACCAAAAAACTGATCAGATTCTCTATTGAACGTTCCTGGTGCTTTCTGATTTCTTATTGAAGCTACTACTTGTGAAGTAACTTTAAATTTATCATTTTCTCCAAAATAGTACGAATTTCTTAAATTTCCTGTAAGCCTTCTTACTCTATCTGCTATAGTCCATCCAGCATCAGTAAAATAACCAACAGAAGCATATGTAGTACTTTTTTCTCCACCTCCTGAAAAACTCATAGTATGCGTTTGCGTAGGAGTAGATCTAAACAATTCCTTAAACCAATCTGTATTTGCTAATTCATACTGCTGTAAAAATCTAGCCCTTCCTTCTGGAGTATTGGAAACGTTAAAATTACCCTGTTCATCTGGACCTAAAGAGTTATACAATAAATTATATACACCACCATTTCTTCCATTTACAACTCCTGTATTAGTAATTTGACCTACCTGCTCACTTGCTAACTGTCTGTAAATGGACATTGTTTCTTGTGAGTTTAAAAGATTGTATTGATTGTATTTAGGAATTGCTCTTACAGCATATTCAGATACATAGCTAAAAGTAGGCTTTTGGTTTCTCTTTCCAGACTTAGTTGTTATTACTACAACACCATTTAAGGCTCGTGCACCATATTGCGCACTAGCAGATGCGTCTCTAAGAATTTCGAAACTTTCAATATCATTTGCATTCAAACCCGCTAAAGCAGAACTTAACAAACTATTAATATCTCCTGCTACCAAATCCTGAAATGAAATATCAACAATTTCTTCTTGAATAGCACCGTCAACTACCCATATTGGTTTTGTATCTCCCAAGATAGAAGATGAACCCCTAATTGTAATCCTAGGTGCAGCACCAAATGTACCTGTTACATTTTGCACACTTACACCAGCTGCTCTACCCTCTAAACTTCTTGTAACATCAGGAACAGCGTCTAATTTAATCTCTGCGGCCTTTATAGTTTGAGAGGCTCCTGTAAATAGTTCTCTCTCTACATTTTGATATCCCGTGACTACTACAGCGTCTAAGCTTTCTAAATCTTCTGTCATTGTAACATTTATAGTAGAAGATTTTCCTACGTTTATCATCTGAGTCTTCATACCGATAAAGCTCATTTTCAAAACATCTCCTGTCTTAGCAGCAAGAGAGTAATTCCCGTCAAAATCTGAAACAACACCTCTTTTTGTTCCATTTACAATAATAGTTACACCAGGCAAAGGCAATCCACTATTATCAAGAATTTTTCCAGAAACAGTACTTACTTGCGCACTAGACAATTGTATTGAAAACACCATTATAAGTGTTAACAACCAGGTCAATTTTAATTTCATATTAATAATTATTTGTATTAGTCAACCACGAATGTCTAAATATTATCTTAAAGAAACAAAGAAAAGAGTTAAAAAAAACTTAAAACCCAAAAAATTAACATTTACTAAGTAGGCTATTATTAAAAATCTTAATAAATAGCTAATTAAAATTCAACAAAAATGTAATAATTCAAAATATAATGCAATAAACTAAGAGTTGTTTTTAATTTAATAGCCAAAATGGCATATAATCATAACAATTAAAACAAATAATAATATATATTTTAGCACCATGTTATTATTAAATTATTCAGGTTTTTTATTGGAATGTGGAACAGACGAAGCTGGACGCGGGTGTTTAGCTGGACCTGTTACTGCTGCTGCTGTAATACTTCCTAACACTTTTAAAAATTTAATTTTAAATGACTCCAAACAAATAAGTGAAAAGAAGAGAATGCTTTTAAAGCCCATTATTGAATCGCAAACTTTATGTTTTGGGGTAGCTCATGTATTTCAAGAAGAGATAGATCGTATTAACATTTTAAATGCATCTATTTTGGCTATGCATCTTTCTATTGATAAATTAGAAAAAAAACCAGAATTTATAATCATTGACGGAAATAGGTTTAAACCTTATAAAAATATTCCTTTTGATACTATAATTAAAGGTGATGGGAAATATTTGAGTATTGCGGCTGCTTCTGTTTTAGCAAAAACACACCGAGATTTATATATGGAAAAAATTCATGAAGAATTCCCGATGTATAATTGGAAACAAAACAAAGGCTACCCAACAAAAGAGCACAGAGCTGCTATAAAAAAATATGGCATAACAAAACACCACAGAAAAACGTTTAGATTACTAGCGGAAGAATTAAAGTTAGATTTGTAGATATCTGTTTTTTAAGTTTTTATATTTGTAAAAATTAATTTAATTCATGAGATTATTTTACCTTTCCCTCCTACTTATAATATTTTTTAGTTGTTCAAATTCTAAAACGAAACGTTCTAATCTTTTAGATTTTGTTCCTAAAAACACTTCTTTAATTGTAAAAACTTCTAATTTAGAAAACGTAACTAACAGCATTAATAACAGCGATTTTATACTAAGATTTTCAAAAACAGCAACATTTAAGAATTTAGAAGAAAAACTTAAACCGTTATCAAACTTAAATGCATCAAACGAGGTGTTAATTTGTTTTTCTGAAGATGATAATGATAGTTTACATTATTCACTTATAACCAAACTTACTAAAAACTTATTTGTAATAGATGCATTACCAAATTATGTTGAAGAAACTCTTATTTATAAAAAAAAAACCATAACAAAATTTACAATAGAAAATAATATATTTTACAGCGCTATAATTGACAGTACATTTTTTATTTCTTCCTCAAAAAACATTATAGAAAAAGCTTTTAATAGATTAAATAAAGATACTGAACTTGAAAAAATATATAAAACATCCAGCAACGACAAAACACTTTCTTTAATTATAAAGCCTAAAACAGATTTTATATCAACTATTTTTATTGATGATACGTTTTCACTTGAAAACTTTACGCAATATATTGTTATTGATGTTGAACTGAATCAAAACGAAACCTCTTTTAATGGCATTACAAAAACTACAGATTCCACTAAATATCTTATTAATATTTTTAAAAACACAATACCACAAGTTAATCAAATTCAAAACATCACACCATCAAATAGTGATGGGCTTATGAGTTTTACATTTGATAATTTTAAAATTTTAAATACTAATTTATCTAAATTCAACAAAAAAGATTCAATTGCTATTAACACATCACTTTTTAATGATATTATTGAAGTTGGTGTTATTTATGAAGATGAAAACCGAGCTGTAGTTTTAAACACAACCGACGTTATAGCCACTCAAGATGCACTTATAAGCGAACAAACTATCGTTGATACCTACCGAGAAATTAATATTTACAATTATAGCCAACCCTTAATATTTGCCAAAACTTTTATGCCGTTAATAAGTTACGGTAATGCTAATACATATTGTATTTTAGATAACTTTTTTGTGTTTACCAATAAAGCAGAAACACTTCAAAATATTATTGCAAACTATCAGAACAAAACAACTTTAAGCAATACATTGTATTTTAAAGATGCTAAAGAAAAACTTAGCGATGCTTCATCTGTATTACAAATTACAAATGCTTCAACTTTAAAAAATATTTTCAATAAGAATATTAAAACTAATACTACTTATAACATTGATAATTACAAAACGTCTGCTTTTCAGTTTATTTATGATAACAATTTTGCACATGTAAATGGTATTATTAAAAAAAATAAAAATAGAGCATCTTTAAATTCAGTTTCAGAGGAATTAAACATTAAGCTAGATAAAGCTATTTTAAACACACCCCAATTTGTTAAAAATCACATTACTAAACAGAAAGAAATTGTTGTACAGGATGTGAATAACAAATTATATTTAATTTCTAACACAGGTAAAATTCTTTGGAAAAAACAGTTAAAAGGTGCTGTTTTAGGGAAAATTGAACAAATTGATATTTATAAAAACGGACGATTACAATTAGTCTTCGCTACCCCTAACCGTATATATGTTTTAGATCGGTCTGGTAAAGATGTAAAACCTTTTTCATTAAAATTTAATGATGAAATAACACAACCTTTGGCTGTTTTTGATTATGATAACCGAAAAAAATACCGCTTTTTAGTTACTCAAGGCAAAAATGTGTTAATGTATGATGTTAAAGGAAAAAGAGTAAATGGTTTCAAGTTTAAATCTGCCAATAACACTATTATTTCTCGTCCAAAACATTTTAGAATTAAAACTAGAGACTTCATCACGCTAAAAACTAAAAACAAACTTTATATCTTAGATCGGTTAGGAAAAACAAGAGTTAAACCGAAAAAAAACTTTTCTTATTCAAACCAGCCTATCTTTCTATATAATAATACATTTACTACCACAACTACTTCCGGAGATTTAATTTCGGTAGATTTAAAAGGTAATGTGTCTTCTCAAGATTTAAATCTATCAGAAAATCACAATATCGAAACAACTACAAAAACGTTAGTAACTCAAAGTGAAAACAAACTTTCTATTAAAAATAAAACTACAGAGTTAGATTTTGGGAATTATTCTAACCCAGGAATTTTCTACATCGATAATAAAATTTATGTATCTATCACAGACTTGCAATCGCATAAAATTTATTTATATGATAGTCAATCTGAATTACTTCCAAATTTTCCTGTTTATGGAAACTCTGCTATAGAACTTAACAACATTGATAAGGACAGTAATTTGGAATTTGTAACCAAAGGCGAGCCTAATGCTATCATTTTATATCAGATCAATTAGCTGTTAAATAATATAATTTCTAAAAATTAAAGAATGTATTACAGAAAATGTTTGCTTTTTAAGTTGAATTTTATATTAAAAAAGTAAACTCAGTCCTATTAAGAACTAACAAGTTTTTCAAAATAAATTATTAAAACAAAGGTCTTAAACACTAAAATTAAGTCCTTGAATTTTGGGTTTCAAAATATTAAGTTTTGGTAATTATTTTTTGAAGTTAATTGAGGTTTATTTTATAGTATTGCAAATACACTTTTAAGTTTATTAATATAGGCCTCGATTGCGCTCAACCTAAAATTCAGAAAAAGAATATGATTTCAAGAAAAAACGCTACCATTTCAAAGTTTATTATTCATAAAGTTGGTAATAAATTTAATGATACTAAAAATGCATTTTCAGAAAAAATAGTTGATTTTGATGAAGCTAGTTACGATTTAATGTTGCCTTTTTTACTAAAACCATTTGGTAGCGTAGTACAGAGTTACCGCTTTAATCATCATGCTAATATTTCCTTAAATGAAATTAATAGTTATTGTGCGCAACTATTTAATGATGAAGAAGCTTTTGTTGAAGTCTCAAAACATATTGTTATGCATTTGTTCGAGCAATCGAGTTCCGCGCAAATAAAAACTGGTGATGTTTTAATCGTAATGTTTGATGAGATTGAATTTAGAGACATGACCACAAACGCTATTGGTATTTTTAAAATTGAAAGTAAAGTGAATTTCTTTCAAACGTATTTAGAAAACAACAGTTATGATGTGTTGGTACAAAAAGGTATAAACTCTAAAAAAGTAGATAAAGGCTGTTTAATTTTAAATCAAAGTGATACAGAAGGTAATATTATTTTAAGCGTAGATAACAATAGTTATGATGCGCAATATTGGATTAATCATTTCTTAAATATTAAATATGCAGATGATGCTAATAGCCATACACAACAGTATATAGAACTTTGTAAAGAGTTCTCAACCGAAATTTTAAAAACCAACTACGGTGCAAAAGAACAAAACACCTTTTTAGCGCATACTATCGATTTTTTTAAAGAAAATGAAGTCGTAAATGTAGAGCGGTTTAAAGAAGAACTTTTTGAAGATGAAAAACAAATTAGAGAATTCGAGAATTTCAAAAAAGAATTTGAAGGTGAACAAAGTTTAGTGATTAGAAATCAATTTGATGTTGCTGAAGCTGTTGTTACTAAAGAAAAGCGAAAAATAAAAACAGATATTAAGCTAGACACTAACATCCAAATTAAACTAGATATTGATGCACCTGATGCCTCCGCAGAATATTTAGAGCGTGGTTATGATGATGAAAAGAAAATGCATTATTATAAGGTGTTTTTTAATGCTGAAAATTAATTCATTATATAAATTTAGCATTAAAAAGTGCAGAAAAATGCTTTAGAATTTTATTTTTCACCTTAGCTTCATCAACTTGTTTTTCTCCAAGTTCAACGTTTAGGGAAGTAACCGATTTATCACGAATACCACAAGGGATCATTAAATCGAAATAACCTAAATTTGCATTTACATTAAGTGCAAAGCCATGCATGGTTACCCAACGGCTAGCACGTACACCCATAGCACAAATTTTACGTGCAAATGGTGTACCAACATCCAACCAAACCCCTGTTTCTCCAGGGCTACGTTCTGCTTTTAACCCGTATTCTGTAAGGGTTAAAATTATCATTTCTTCAAGAAAGCGTAAATATTTATGGATGTCAGTAAAAAAATTATCTAAATCTAAGATTGGGTAACCCACAATTTGTCCTGGACCATGATATGTGATATCACCTCCGCGGTTTACTTTATAAAAATTTGCGTTTTTTTCCTTTAGTTGGGTTTCGTTAACTAGAAGGTTAGCTAAATTGCCACTTTTACCTAAGGTATACACATGTGGATGTTCTACAAACAAAAAATAATTATTAGTTATTAAACCTGCTTCTTCCCTTCTATTTTTAATTTTAGTAGCTACAATACTTTTAAACAGCGTTTCTTGATATTCCCACGTTTGTTTATAGTCTTTTAAACCTAAATCTTGTAGTTCTATTTTCTTATTCATAGCACGCAAAATTACAATATTTTAAGTAAAATAGATGAAGACAAATAAGCAAAAAAGGTTAAATATATTTTGTGAATTTAAATAGTTATTGTAAACTATTAGATATAGTACACAAAAAAACTAAACCTTAGGATTATTTATAATTACTAATGCTGCTATAACTCCTGGCACCCAGCCACAAAGCCATAACAAAAAAACGATTATAATGGAACCGCATCCTTTGTCGATAACTGCTAGAGGTGGGCAAATAATTGACAGTAAAACTCTCCAGAAACTCATAATTTGATTTATTATTAATACTAAAACAAGTTTAGCACATATTGATATTTAGTTATTTGACGTAAAGGTATCTTATTTGTTACACTTTGCGTAGGGATTGCAGCGGAAAGCCAACAGCGATCCCGATTATAATCGGGAGAGCGAGGACTTGAAGCGAAAAGCCCGACCCTTGTGGTAACGCCCAAAAAATTCGTAATTTAATAATCGTAAAATCGTGAATCAAATGTTTATCTTTGTGCCTTTAAAATTTTCACATAGCTATTAGATTATGTCGCAATTATCAGAACAAGAACTTGTAAGAAGAGAGAAATTAGCAAAATTACGTGATTTGGGTATTAACCCTTATCCTGCGGATTTATATCCTGTAAAGGACACATCAAAATCGATAAAAAAAGATTTTAAGGTTGGTAATAAGGTGGTTATTGCTGGCCGGTTAATGTCAAGACGAATTCAAGGAAATGCTAGTTTTGCTGAATTGCAGGATGCTGAAGGACGAGTACAAGTGTATTTTAATAGAGATGAAATTTGTACTGGCGACGATAAAAGTAAATACAACGATATTTACAAAAAACTGCTAGATATTGGCGATTTTATTGGAATTGAAGGCGACTTATTCACCACTAAGGTTGGTGAAAAAACCGTTATGGTAAAAAACTTTACCTTATTAAGTAAAGCACTTAAACCTTTGCCTTTACCAAGAACGGATGCTGAAGGAAAAGTGCATGATGCATTTACCGATCCTGAGCAACGTTACAGACAGCGTTATGCTGATTTAGTGGTGAACCCTCAGGTTAAAGAGGTGTTTGTTAAGCGTACTAAATTGTTTAATGCCATGCGTTCGTTTTTTAATGATGCTGGATATTTTGAGGTAGAAACTCCTGTTTTACAACCAATTCCGGGTGGTGCTGCGGCCCGTCCGTTTATTACACATCATAATGCCTTGGATATTCCGTTGTACATGCGAATTGCTAACGAGCTATATTTAAAACGTTTGATTGTTGGTGGTTTTGATGGTGTTTATGAGTTTTCTAAAAACTTTAGAAATGAAGGGATGGACAGAACGCATAATCCTGAATTTACAGCTATGGAAATTTACGTTGCTTACAAGGACTACAATTGGATGATGAATTTCTGTGAGCGCTTACTAGAGTATTGCGCTATAGCGGTTAACGGAAGCACAAAAGCGACTTTTGGCGACCATGAAATAGATTTTAAGGCGCCTTATGCCAGAGTAACTATGGCAGATTCTATTAAACATTTTACTGGGTTTGATATTACTGGTAAAACTGAATCTGAAATAAGACAAGCAGCTAAAGATTTAGGTGTTGAAGTGGATGCTACTATGGGGAAAGGAAAACTCATTGATGAGATTTTTGGGGAGAAATGTGAGGGGAATTACATTCAGCCAACATATATTACGGACTACCCGAAAGAGATGAGCCCACTGTGTAAGGAGCATCGTGATAATCCTGAGCTTACAGAGCGTTTTGAGCTAATGGTTTGTGGTAAAGAAATTGCAAACGCCTATTCTGAACTTAATGACCCTATCGATCAACGTGAACGTTTTGAACACCAATTGAAACTGGCCGCTAAAGGCGATGATGAAGCTACGGAGTTTATCGATGAAGATTTTTTACGTGCTTTGGAATATGGTATGCCTCCTACTTCTGGTATGGGCATTGGTATGGATAGATTGATTATGTTTTTAACAAACAATCAATCAATACAGGAAGTGTTATTTTTTCCGCAAATGCGCCCTGAGAAAAAGGCTGTTGCTGTAAGTGAAGATGCTAAAGCTGTTTTTGATATTTTGAAGAAAGCTGAAAAATTGGAACTTGTAGATTTAAAAGGTCAGTCTGGATTATCAAACAAAAAATGGGATAAATCGATTAAGGAATTGACTAAAAATAATCTTGCTAAGGTTGAAAAAACTGATGATGGGTTGTTTGTTGAAGTGGTTTAACATTTAAGAATAAAACAACATTAAAAAAGCCAGTAGTTTTAAAACTACTGGCTTTTTTTAACTAACTAAACTAACTAAATCTATTAACTTAACTCAGTACAAATAAAGTTGATTATTCCCTTACACAGAAGTATTTTAGAAATCTTTAACAGCATAAATTACTATTTTAGTTTTTCTTTAAGAGTTAAGCATTCCTTTTGTTAATTTTTTAAGAGAATAACCCATTTCATTTTAAAACCAAAACCTTTTTAACAAGTCTAATCTTAAACATTTTTCCATTAATTTAGTTGTTATATATAATTCAAAGAAAGTCATATCATTTACATCTATTCATGATAAAAAAAATCACCACAATTGTTACACTTTTTACTCTTCTATCTTTCACATTCATAAATAACTTTAGAGAACTTGTTA
>ENA-ORXM01003503-ORXM01003503.1-marine-metagenome-genome-assembly--contig:-NODE-3503-length-15466-cov-5.792774_pt1 | contig 15466 bp, 13 predicted proteins | sample MGYA00237867_ERZ511480 | MGnify/ENA primary metagenome ERZ511480 (study PRJEB26309, sample SAMN06266103) | marine metagenome | isolation source: Algal blade | place: United Kingdom:Sidmouth, United...
GGTCGATGTTTGTCTACAGGGTTCGAAATAAAAAAATAGCAAGTTCGTCGATGTATTTACATCGATGCAATACTCGTGTCTAGTTTTTATTTAGTGGAAAGGTAGTTTTGAATAGAGCATTTCAATAAAAAGGCATCTAGCATAGCAAAGACGTGAGATTTGTTTTCATCGTCTAGTTGTTGGATGCTTTTTAGTCTGTTTACAGTTTTTTTATCATAAGTTGGTAGCGCATCTTCGTCAACAAGGTAGTCCAAAGTTACACCTAAACTAAACCAGCTTATAAATAATAGTATAAACATAATCTAAGGTAAATAATCCTCCATAATATTTATAATATTACGGACAAGGGATCGGAAGCAGGCGACCGTAAGGAAGCAGTCCCGATTTTTTTTTTCGGGACCGAAGTGAAACGGAGTGCTGCAGAGCCCGGTACTAAAATGAGAAAAGAGACAAATGTGATTTGTCTCTTTTCTCATTTTAGTATGGCCCCAAATTATTCTAAGCCTTAAATTTTCTTATAGCATTTTTAGTGAAGTCAGACAAAACTAGCTGGCCACTTACCGCGGCGCGCTCCGCTAATAAATCGTCCCAATGTTCGGTACCTTGCCAGAAGGCGAGTTTGAGGAGGCGCATCGCTTCAGGGTTGGAAGCGACTAACTTATTGGTCAAGGTCTCGATAGCTTTATCCATTTCTTCGGCGGTTTGGAAGACATCGGTGTAGAGTCCTTTCTGTCGAGCCCAGTCGGCGGATTGAAGTTCCGTGGCATTGATGGCGAGTTGGGACGTGGCGGATAAACCTATTTTGCGCTCGACCGCAGGTCCTACTACGAAAGGTCCTATGCCGACAGCAAGCTCGCTTAATTTGATAGCCGCAAATTTTGTTGCTAAAGTATAATCACATGCAGAAGCAACTCCAACACCACCACCGATTGCTTTACCTTGCACGCGGCCGATGATAATTTTTGGGCATTTGCGCATAGTATTTATAACGTTGGCAAAACCAGAAAAGAATTTTTTACCAGTTGCTTCGTCCTCGATAGATATAAGTTCGTCAAAACTAGCACCTGCGCAGAAAGTGCGCTCGCCTCCGCTCCTGAGCACGATTACTTTTACATCGTCATCTTGTCCTGCGTTCTCTATGGCCTCCGCTAAGGTGGCAAGTAGTTTGCCAGGTAGTGAGTTGTGCGCAGGGTGGGAGAAGGTGATGGAGTGAACGCCATCTTGCGTATGTATGTGTATTGAACCCAATTGTGTATTGTCCATATATATTTACTTTACAATGCTTAATTTGCCCTCTAGTTTCTTTACCATGGTAAGTATAGTAGCCATCGCTACTGTTTCTCCAGTTTCATCATATACATCAACTAAGAATTTCACAATTCCTTTCTCTATATCTTCCTCTTCTCGTTTCTCTTGATCGATTTTTTCTTTTACAGTTAATTTTACGCCGATGGTCATACCTGGATATACGGGTTTCGTAAATCTACATTCCTCAATTCCGTAATTGAGTAATACAGGTCCTTTTTTAGGGTCTACAAAGAGTCCAGCAGCCTTAGCAAGCACAAAGTACCCGTGCGCAACACGCTTTTCGAAGATGGTACCATCCAGAGAAGTCGCATCTACATGCGCATAAAAGTTGTCTCCACTGACATTGGCAAAGTTTACAATGTCTGCATCGTTAACGGTGTATTTATGCGTGTAAACAGTTTCTCCTATTTCCAATTCTTCAAAGTGCTTTCTGAAAGCATGCACTGTTTTTTCAGGTTGTGCAGCACCTACCTGAAATTGATTGGTCACTTGACTTATCATGGTAGGATGTCCTTGGATAGCTGTTCTTTGTAAGTAGTGAAATACACCACGGATACCACCCATCTCTTCACCACCACCTGCTCTACCTGGTCCACCGTGTGCTAACATTGGTAGAGGAGAACCGTGGCCAGTACTTTCTTTTGCAGATTCTTCATTCAGAAATAGCATTCTACCATGATAAGCAGCTGATTCGACCATATAAGTTTTAGCTGTATTAGGATCGGAGGTGACAATAGTACTCACTAACGAACCCTTTCCTAGATTACTAAGCTTGATCGCATCTTCCAGTTTCTTATAAGGTAGGATGGTACTCACAGGACCGAATGCCTCTATATTATGACTTTCCTTATGCTTAAATGGCTTAGGATTTAGGAGTAGGGTAGGCTGCATAAAGCAGCCTTCTTTTTTATCCGCTCCGATAACTTTAAATCTATTTGTACCTCCATATATTACCTCGCTATTTTTGCTGAGCAGGTCAATACTTTTTTGTACTTCCTCTACTTGTTTGCTTGAAACGAGCGCGCCCATTCTTACTGAATCATCATTTGGGTTACCAATAGTTACTTTCTTGAGCTGGGCTATTAAAGCTTTCTGAACGTCTTCTACATATTCTTCTGGAACAATAATACGGCGAATAGCTGTACACTTCTGACCCGCTTTGATCGTCATTTCCTTACGAACCTCCTTGATGAAAATATCAAAGTCTGGAGAACCAGGCGCTGCATCTGGTGCAAGGATAGCTGCATTTAAACTATCCGCTTCTAAATTAAATGGAACTGCATTATCTATAATACTTGGTAGTGTTTTTAATTTTTTACCAGTTGCAGCAGACCCTGTAAAGGTTACAACATCTTGGGACTGGACATGGTCTAAAATACCAACACCCGATCCCGACACCAATTGCAAGGCACCATCGGGAAGAATTTTAGATTTGACTATATCCTTCACCATCTCATAAGTCAAGAAGGCGGTAACTTCTGAAGGCTTCACTACTGCTGGGACACCAGCGAGCAAATTGACCGCTATTTTTTCCAGCATTCCCCAAATAGGAAAGTTAAAAGCATTGATGTGAACTGCAACTCCTTGCTTAGGAACCATCACGTGATGTCCAATAAAGCTTCCCCCTTTAGAGAGCGTCGCCGCTTCTCCTTCTGTATAAAAAGTCTCGTTTGGAAATTTCTTTCTTAGGCTAGCATAAGCAAACAAGTTGCCAATACCGCCTTCTATATCTATCCAGCTATCAGTGCGAGTAGCACCTGTCTGATAACTAATAGGATAGTATTTTTTACGAAGACCGTGCAGATGTAGAGCCAATTCTTTTATCATTCTACCACGCTCATGGAATGTCATCTTTCTTAACGCTGGTCCGCCCGTTTCTCTGCCATATTCGAGCACAGCTTTGAAGTCCACTTCGTCTGAACTACAACTTGAGATAATATCCCCATTAACGGCGTCTACTTGTAGGATTCCTTCTTTTTTAGGTTTTATCCATTTTCCAGTGATAAAGTTTGCCTGTTTAAGTAATTTGGTCATAAGTAATTCCGCTTAGTTGGTGTATATATTATAGGCATTATATATGCCTTCGCACAAATTTACTTAGAATATATAATAATGTTGGAAATACAATGAGGAGAAAGCCCCAATTCGCTAAGAAAAAGAAGGAAAGCTCGGTGAGCCAGAACTTGGATTGTTATTTATAACTGTGGAATTATTATTAGCGTTCATAAAAGAAGGAATGCTAGGTCCTTTTTCTTTGTAATGCCTTATATTTTCTTCCTCAATTATTTTGAATGGATTTTTACCAGACATAAAATAATTTGTTGTTTTGTGTTCTTTAACTTTATACTTTAACGGAAATTTAATGGTTTCCGTTCACTTATTAGACTCTATTTTTGTGCCAAGTGTCACTTTTTGACCTCGTTCCAAGTGCTAAAGAGTGTTTCTTGCTTTGGCCTGTCTGAATTTATTTCTGTAAGAGGCTCACATTCTTCTAATTGTGCATAGCATTCTTCTGGGAGTCTTTGATACAATTGAGTACCTTTAGTTTTCCAAGCTAGCATATCATCAGAAACTTGTTTAATAATTTTTGCAGGATTACCCACTACTAATGAGCGAGCAGGTATCACCATATCAGCTTTGATAAATGCTAGAGCACCAATGATACACTCCTTTTCTATAATCACATTATCCATGACCACGCTATTCATTCCAATAAGCGAGTTTGCACCTATACTAGCTCCGTGTATTATGGCTCCATGGCCTATATGAGCACCTATTGAAAGCCTTACTTCGACGCCTGGAAACATATGTATAGTGCAATTTTCTTGGACATTACAACCATCTTCTATTATTATACTGCCCCAGTCACCGCGTATCGCCGCCCCAGGACCTATATATACATTTTTACCTATGATAACATTTCCTGTGACGGCCGCTAAAGGGTGTACATATGAAGAAGGATCAACTACTGGTTTAAATCCTTTGAAGGCATAAAACATAGTACTAGAATTTTAATAGATATTAGGTGTAGTATTATATAACAGGGCTATAAAAAAAGCGGTACCAAAAAATGTTAGTACCGCTCTCTCAATTCTTTAATGACTATTAGTCACCGCTAGAAAGGACTGCTAACAATCTAAGAACCTCATAGTACAACCATACTAGGGTAACGAGAAGACCCATCGCGCAGAACCATTCCATATATTTAGGAGCTTTAAACTGCTCCGCTTTGTCAAAATTATCAAAATCCAAAAGCAACCGTAAGCAAGCCACTACTATTATGACTACACTAATACCGATACCTATCATGCCGCCTTCATGGATATAAGGCACATTCATTCCAAAAAATGATAGCACAAAATTCAATAAATAAACCAACATTATAGCACCGACAGCCATAGAGACTCCGGCTCTAAATTTTTGTGTTACTTTTATTAAACCAGATTTGTAGATGAAAAGCATCATAAAAAGTAAGGCTACAGTTAACGATACTGCTTGAAAAATAATTCCACTAGTACCAGCAACATTTGCGTAAATAGCAGAAACCGTACCGACAAATAGGCCTTCGAGAAGTGCATAAATAGGAGCTAGCCAGCTTGACTTATCTGGATTATAATTGGCATACATAACTACACCAATACCTCCGAAAATACCAACATACATCATTATCTGATTTGGATATGCGTAGCTAAAAAGGGTAGTGATCATCATTACTCCTAATAAAATAAAAGTCTTATTAATAGCTCCACTAATAGTCATCACCTCGCCACTGCGCGTTATCATATCCCCATCCAAAACCTCTGTCTGAGAGTTGTTACGGATCTTCTCCTCGTTAAACATAGGATTTGATGATTTTAAGAAATTTCTTCTAGCCATTATATTGATATTTTATTATTCTTTATTAAGACGATAATAATTTGTAAAAAGTACTAAAATTAACCATTTTATAGATATAAAGAAAGCATTTCAGGACTAAACGCCATGAAATGCTTCTCTTAAAGATATTATAAAGATTTTTTTATTCTTCTTCAGATAACGAAATATCTATCTTATTGACTGCGATTGCAGTATCTACTGCATATTTAAATGAATCATCCTGAACTTCACTCTTCACAGTATTTGATGTATCCGTTTTAATAATCGCCCCTTGTGTAGAGTTTACAATGGACTCCGACATACTAGGTGTCTCTGTTTTAGCCATTAGGGGTGTAGTTACTTCCGCATCTGGAGCTGGTATTTGATCTTGCACCTCATCTTTGACAACACTAACCTTATCATTATTTTTGGAAGTTACTGGTAAAGCCGTTTTAGCTGTAGTCAAAGCAGCGCCCAGAGCGGTCAATTTGTCTTTATCTTGCTCTCTGCTAGCCTGATCCGATTTTATTTTATTAGCAATCTTTTGCTTAATTTCTTTTTCTACTTCTTTTTTAGCTTTTCTTTGCTCCTGTGCAGCCAATTTAGCATCTAGCTCTGCCTTAGTTTTCTTCATGTCGTCATACTTCTCTTCTTTTGAGCGTATGCGTTCTTGAATCATTGCTAGTTTAGCTTCTCTCAATTGGGCTTCTAACTGACCATCAGCGTTGTTAATTCTGTTATTTTGAAAGCTAAGATCTTTCTTATCGCGTTGAATAGATCTGTCCATTTTATCCATAGCATTTAGCAGACCATCATACCGTTTTTGCAGTCTATCGCTAGAGTTATTATTTTTATTCGCATTGGGGCCGTATTTTTTTTCTTTTACAATTTTAAATGCGGCATCTAATCTGTTCCAAATTTGAGAACGATCATCTTTAGTAAATTTACTATCTTTAAATTCATTCTGGATGCTCTTTAATTCATCGAATAATTTTCCAAGTCTACCATTCTCAACTTGACTTTCTACAGCTTCTAATTTTTCTATGAAGGTTTTCTTCAACTCCGCAGATGCTCCACGAAATTCTTTGTCTAAAGCGGAGCGCATCTCTTTCATACTATCGAAAAGACCATTGGTAGTAGCTCGCAAGCTTTCTGAATGATCTCTCATGAGACTTCTATCACGTATTTGACCTTGGACTTTATTCCAAAATCCCTTTAGTTCGTTAAATACATCGCTACTAAATGCAGACATAGAGTCTACTTTAGCTTTGATTTCTCCCAGTTCATTCTCATACAGATCGTGTAGCTTGTATGAAAGTACTGTTACTGGCCATTCTGTGCGCGCTCGCCGTAAGATATCACTACCACTAAGAACTTTAATTTCATCTGGTAGTATGTTTTCTGAAATGGAAAGTGGTCTATCCATTTGGATGGCGCTATCAGGTAAAGCTACTTCTTGGTTTTTCTTCCACTTGCTGATCAAGTCAGCCTCTAATTGGTCTGTAACATCTTTTTCAGGGACACTCCATATTTCTACTTTGTTTTCTTTTGCCTTGAGTTCAAGTGTAAGCAAAACTTTCTCATCTTTTGCATCCTCTGCCCAAATTACGATCTTTGTCATCATGGTAAATTCCTTTGTAAATTAAAATTCAGTTCTATACTTGTATGCTTAATAATCTATTATACTGTAGCGCCCACCAAGTTGTGAGCGACCAAAAATTCTGCAATTTGCACAGCATTCGTTGCTGCTCCTTTTCTTAGGTTGTCAGAAACGATCCATAAATTCAGTCCGTTCTCAATAGACTCATCTCTTCTGATTCTACCCACGAAAACGTCATCTTTTCCTTTAGCCATTAACGGCATGGGATAAATATTGTTTTGTACATCATCTTGGAGGACTAGACCTGGAGTCTTTGCTATCAAGTCTTTTACATCCTTTAATTCGTATTTTGAAGCTAGCTCTACATTCACACTTTCGGAATGTCCACCATCCACTGGTACGCGTACTGCGGTAGCCGTTATAGCAATATCATTGTTGTTTAAAATTTTTCTGGTCTCATTCACCAGCTTTAACTCTTCTCTTGTATATCCATTATCATAAAATATATCGCAGTGTGGGATGCAGTTTGCAAATATGGGATGATCATACGCCATATCTTCTGCATCTATCTTGCCATTTTTCATTTCACCATTATATTGACGTACAGCTTTTACGCCTGTTCCAGTAAATGATTGGTAAGTACTTATCACTAAACGTTTTATGCCATATTTTAAATATATCGGATTGAGAGCAGCTACCATTTGAATAGTAGAGCAGTTAGGGTTGGCAATGATTTTATCGTTCTCCGTCAGTTCTCTGGCATTTATCTCAGGCACTACCAATTTCTTAGTAGGGTCCATTCTCCATGCAGAGGAATTATCTATCACAGTCGTTCCTACTTCAGCAAAACGAGGTGCCCATTCCTGAGAGGTACTTCCACCTGCAGAAAAAAGTGCAATATCTGGCTGCGCAGCTACTGCGTCTTCCATACTTAAAATCGCATATTCTTTACCTCTGAATTCTATTTTCTTCCCTACCGATCTAGGAGAAGCAACTGGTAGAAATTCATCAATTTGGAAATCTCGCTCATTTAATACTTTCTGCATTATAGAACCTACTAATCCGGTTATTCCTACTACGGCTAATTTCATGTATTTATCTATTTATCTTGGCGGCTTACGCGTTATGTCAAATCCTGCCAAAGTTATTACATATTTAATGTAAAAACCAGTCTCATTCCTAGCTAAATGGCTATTTTTACTTTCAATCTTGCAGTATATGATCAGTTTTCGCTCTATCGGGCTCATTTTTATACTTATGTTCACATTTCAGATTAGTTATTCACAATTTGTGGAAAACTTCCTGGATGGTGATTTTACTCAAAATCCAACTTGGATAGGAAATGAATCCATATTTATCGTCAATGCAGAAGGCGAACTTCAGCTTAATGATTTAGATGTGTCAAAGAAAGAGGCCTATCTTTCAGTTAACGCCTCCACTGGTTTAGATGCAAATTGGAAATTCTCTATAAATCTCGATTTTTCTCCGTCGTCCTCAAATTTTGCTCGAGTATATCTTAACGCTAGTATTTCTGACCTAACTCAATCATTAGATGGATATTTTATACAGATTGGCGGGGTAAGTGGAGATCAAGATGCAGTAGATTTGATAAAGCAGAGTGGTAATGATAAGCTTGTTCTACTTTCGGGAAAAGTTGGAGGGGCGGCCATCGGACCAATAGACCTTAATATAGATGTGAATCGTGATATTAATGGTATTTGGAATCTTCAAGTTGACTACGGCGATGGTCAAGGTTTTATAGATGAAGGTTCAGTGCTTGACACAGAATTTAATCAGGGTGAATACTTTGGTATGGTTTGTAACTATACCAGCACTAGAGTGGATGCTTTTACCTTAGATGATATTTTAATAGAACCTATCGTGCAAGATTTGGAAGCTCCCAATCTAGAATCTCTATCAATAATTAGCAAAAATCAACTTTTGCTTACCTTCAATGAGGCGATAGATTTTAGTTCTCTGTCCACAAGTAATTTCCAATTAAGCAATGGTATAAACATTGAAAATATTACATCACAAGCCCTTCCCTCAAATGTATTATTAAATCTTTCATCAGCTCTTACAAATGGCACATCCTATACCCTTGAACTTCAAAATATAAGTGACTTGTTGGGGAATACGCTAGTATTGGAATCTACCAATTTTACTTATACCGAAACGGTAATGGCAGGCGAGTTGGATATTTTGATAAACGAGTTTATGGCTGACCCAACCCCACAAGTAGCTTTGCCCAACGCAGAGTTTATTGAACTCTACAATAATTCAACAGTAAGTTTTCAGCTAAGTGATTATACATTGGCGAGTGGAAGCACACCTGTCGCACTGCCAGATTTCATCCTGGGACCAAATGAATATGTAGTCCTCACCAATGATGAAGAGGCGGTAAATTTTGAAATCTTCGGAGCAGTGCTTGGTCTAGCTTCTTTCCCATCTTTAACTAACTCAAGCGATGAAATAACTTTGCAGGATGCTAATGGTAGCATAGTGCATCAAATTTTCTATAACACAGATTGGTATCGGGATGAAGGAAAAGAGGACGGAGGATACAGCATAGAGCTCATCAACCCAGCAGAGGCATGCAAAGGTGCTGCCAATTATATAGCATCTGTAAACTTGGGAGGAGGAACACCTGCAATCGCTAATTCCGTTTTAGATAACACTCCAGATTTATCTCCCCCTAATTTAGTTAGTTTTTTTACCCAAACCCCAAATATGATTCTGTTGACGTTCGATGAAATACTTACTGATTTTGGAGCGGAAGAAGTACTTAACTATAAATTTGACAGTAGTGTTTCGTTACGTACTGCTATCTTGCAAACAAATAAATCGCAAGTACAATTAGAGCTTGCCAATCCATTAGTATTAGGAGAGATATATAGCTTGCAATTTGAGAATATAGCAGATTGCCTGGGCAATACTTCCAGCTTATCAGACACTATATTTTTTGGTCTACCCGAGATTGCACAAGAGGGTGATTTATTGATCAATGAAATTTTATTCAATCCAGTTAGTGGAGGAGTAGACTTCGTAGAAATTTACAATCCAACTGATCGTATTTACAATTTAGCGGATTTACAAATTGGAAATTTGAAAGAAGATGTAGATGCTGTAGAAGCAGTTAACATTGACTACCTCATATTTCCACAGACTTATGTTTGCTTGACCAAGGATAAATCAGATATTCTTTCACGTTTCCCAATACAGAATTCGAGCACAATATTTGAATCTAGTCTACCTCGATTTGATGACAAAGAAGGCAATGTATCACTCATAACTTTAGTCAATAGCATGCCTATATTTATTGACATATTTGACTACAGAGAGAGCATGCATACAGGTTTTATCTCTGATAAAAACGGTGTATCGCTTGAGCGGATAAGCATCAGTAATCCGACTAATACGGCTACTAATTGGACTTCCGCAGCCCAGTCGACTGGATTCGCTACGCCAGGATATAAAAATTCTCAGTCTCTCCTCAACCCTACAGTTGCCGAAGCAGAGCGCTATGATATAGTAAACCCAACCTTCTCTCCAGATCAAGATGGATATAAAGATTTCCTCCAAGTCAATTTTAAATTAGACCGAGCGGATTACTTTGCAAGTATGGTTGTTTATGACAGGGAAGGTAGAGAAATTAAGAGAATTTTACCTTATCAGACTATCGCACCATCTAGTACAGTGATCTGGGATGGTACTGATGCAGATGGGATGGTATCAAGTATGGGTATCTATATTTTGTGGATCCAAATGCTTTCCCCTGATGGTGACAAAAAGGAGTACAAAGAACCAATAGTAGTCGCCCGCCGACTCAACTAGGGCAGTTATATTTTTGGATTCCAGAATTTAGAATTTCCGCTGTCGCATGCGACATTCAAAATTAACACTTTCAAAAAATTCAAAAATCCCTACAAATGGCCTAGCATCTCTCTCAGGCTATCCCTCCAATATGGGACCTCCAGACCAAAAGCCTCTTTTATCTTAGCCTTATTCAATAGACTAAAATGAGGTCGCTTAGCAGCAGTTGGATACTGCGCTGTCAGTATAGGATTGACCCTGCAAGTAATATTACTCATCTCAAAAATAGCTTTTGCGAAATCATACCAACTACATACCCCCTCATTGCTATAGTGATAAGTAGCATTGAACTTGGTGTCCGAAACATCTCCCTGAGCGAGCATATGCAGTATATCGAGTATGCCTTTAGCCAAATCTCTAGCATAAGTTGGCGAACCGATCTGGTCAAAAATGATATTTAGTTCATCGCGTTCCTTACCAAGACGCAACATTGTCTTTACAAAATTATTTCCATAAGTGGAGTACACCCATGATGTTCGCACAATCATTGTGCGCGGATGAATCTTCTTGATGAGATCTTCGCCTTCTAGTTTGGTAGCTGCATAGACACCCTGCGGATTAGTAGTGTCCTCTTCTACAAAGGGCGTATTTTGACTATTATGATATACATAATCCGTCGAAATGTGCACCAATGGGATATTTCTAAGCGTGCATGCTTGAGCCAAGTTCATGGCTCCTTGCACATTTACTGCCGCCGCTTTTTCCTTCTCCTCTTCCGCTTTATCAACCGCCGTATAGGCAGCGCAATTAATGATCTGCGTAATTTTATTCTTACTAATAAAATTAATCACAGCATCGTTATTAGTGATGTCTAATTCTTTTGATCCTGCAAAAATAAACTCGAAGGGATAAGCAGGGGAGAGATACTTTATCTCCGAACCTACTTGTCCATTTGCTCCAGTAACTAGTATCATTTATATGAATTTTTTATATCGCCTTGCGATGTTCTCCAAATACGGGAAGCTTGGTGTCCTTGTCAGAGAGTACCATGTCCTTATGATCTATTCCCCAGTCAATATTCAATGTGGGATCATTATACATAATTCCGCCTTCGGATTCCTTATTATAGAAGTTGTCGCACTTATAGGCGAAGATCGCAGTTTCAGAAAGCACAACAAAGCCATGCCCAAATCCTCTAGGTACAAAGAATAACTTCTTGTTTTCCTCCGACAATTCTACCGACACGTGTTGACCATAAGTAGGAGAATCTTCTCTCAAGTCAACAGCAATGTCTAGCACTCTACCTTTAATTACGCGCACCAATTTTGCCTGTGCATGCTCTCCCGCTTGGTAGTGGATACCACGCAAGGTCCCAAATCCAGAGAACGACTCATTATCTTGCACAAAATCAGCATCAATACTGCTATTCTCGGCAAACGTCTTTTTGTTATAGTTTTCAAAAAAATAACCCCGGTGATCTTCAAAAATCTTAGGCTCTATAATAGTAGCTCCCTGGAGAGCAGTTTCTATAAAAGGCATATTGTTTATTTATTTACTTTTATCTCTAAAAAATATAGCAATAGGTACGCCAGATAAGTCAAAGTGCTCTCGCAACTGATTCTCAAGGTATTGTTTGTAACTATCTTTCACATGTTTTGGGTAATTACAGAAAAAAGCGAAGGCAGGAAAATAAGTTGGCAACTGTGTTACGTATTTTATTTTTATAAACTTACCACGATGTGCAGGCGGAGGATTTCGCTCCATTGCTTCTTGCATGACCTCATTTAGTTCAGAAGTTTTTATCTTAGTTTGCCTATTCTTCCAGACTTTCAAAGCCTCCTCTATAGCTACAAATATCCGTTGTTTTTCTAACACACTTATAAACACGATAGGCACGTCACTAAAGGGTGATAATCTATTTCTAATTTCAGCCTCCGTATCTCGCAGTGTATTCGTTTCCTTCTCCTTTAAGTCCCACTTATTAGCGAGTATAATAACCCCCTTATTTCGCTTCACGATCAGGCTAAAAATACTCAAATCCTGTGCGTTCATCCCAGCCATTGCATCTATCATCAGTATACATACATCTGCCTCTTCGATCGCATTGATAGCGCGCATCACGGAGTAGAACTCTAGATTTTCGTGCACTTTTGCCTTTTTACGTAGACCAGCCGTATCGATCATCAAAAACTCCTTATCGAATTTTTTATAATGTGAATGTATGCTGTCCCGTGTCGTGCCAGCGATCTCCGTCACTATATTTCGATCCTCTCCTAACAATGCATTTACGAAGGAAGATTTACCAACATTAGGCTGACCGACTACCGCTAACTTTGGAAGTCCTTCTGTATCATTTGGACTCTCCTCTATATGCATTACAACTTCATCCAGCAGTTCTCCAGTTCCACTTCCCTGTATGGAAGAGAGGAAAAAAGTATTCTCAAAACCAAGACTCCAAAATTCATTGGCATCCAGTAGACGCTGCTGATTATCCGCCTTATTTACTAACAAATACACCGTCTTTTTTGTCTTACGGAGCATATTTGCGACCTCCTCGTCCAGATCTGTAATCCCTGTTGTAACATCTACCATGAACAAAATCACCGTAGCTTCCTGTATCGCTATCTCTACCTGAGAACGAATTTCTTTCTCAAACACATCGTCCGTCTTTTTGACGAATCCACCCGTATCCACTACCGTAAACTCCTTCCCATTCCAGTTACTAGAACCATACTGTCGATCACGAGTCACACCGCTCACATCATCCACGATAGACTGCCGCTCCCCGATAAGCCGATTATACAGCGTCGATTTACCTACATTCGGTCTCCCCACAATAGCAATTATGTTACCCATTATCTTTTCTTATTATGGCGCAAAAATACACAATTTGTAGGAATAATTTTTTGGGCGCTTTATCAGGTCATCCGCTTGTATCCAGCGGCCCAGCCAGCCATTCAGGATATGCCTGTCTAGTATTCGTTCGCCCACTCATCCTTCGACAGTCATTCCTTCATTGGCTACCTGAGCCACTGGATATCGCTGCTACCCTGAGCGCGAAGAGTGTTAAATTGTTGATTTGTTTTTTTGTTGAATTGTTTATCTATCCTACTGTTCGCCCACTTCTTTGCAACTTCGACAATAAAATATGCAGCATGATTCAATTCCCGCATAGCATCCTAAAATTATCTAATTCTATAAATCAAAGTTCAGACAAGAAAGTACTTATATCCGCTAAAAGATAAGCAGCCAACAGCCCCGCTCTATCCATATTTCCATTTGCAATTCCATTTTCTCCTCTACTTTTTTTGCGCGAACGATAGAAACGATATGGAGTGGATGAAAACAGGTGTGAAGCCTCCGCTGCGGTGGCTCCGACGAAAGGAGGAGACGCAGCAGCGGATTTTGGCTGAACCCTGGAGGCATCCGCTACATACAAGTGGATAGCGTGGTGTGCGCAGATAGGAAGCCCAGCACGCGCCCAAATCCTCCATAAAAAAATAGCCTACATAATAAGAATACCGCCAATAGTCTTCTACCAAACCCTATAAATAATACCTATCTTTGTCAGGTGGAAAAAGAAAAAAACATAGCACATAAGTCTGGGTTTGTTAATATTATCGGAAATCCAAATGTGGGGAAATCTACGCTGACAAATATATTGGTAGGAGAGCGGATGGCGATCATTTCTGCCAAGCCGCAGACGACTCGGCATCGGATGATAGGAATAGTGAGTGGCGATAATCATCAGATCGTGTTTTCGGATACGCCTGGGATGATCAAAGAGCCGCACTATGCGATGCAGAATAATATGAACAGCTATGTGGTGAATTCTTTTGAGGATGCGGATGTGGTATTGTTCATGACGGATATGGTGGAGAAGTATGAGGAGGATCATCCGCTGATAGAGCATTTGGCGAAGACGGACAAGCCATTATTTTTGATAATAAATAAAACGGACCTTGCCAAGAAGGACGAAATACTAGAGCGAATACAATGGTGGCATCAACGACTGAATAATATAACGGAGACGCTGCCCGTGTCCGCACTGAATAAAAATAATACGGATATTATCATTGATCTTATTGTCAAATACTTGCCAGAAGGGCCTGCTTATTATCCGAAAGATCAGCTCACGGATCGGTCACAACGCTTCTTTTGTGATGAGATTATAAGGGAGAAGATATTAGAATTATACAAGCAAGAAATTCCCTATTCGGTGGAAGTTTCAACACACACCTTCAAGACTGGAAGGACGAAGAAAAAAGAACCTATCGTAAAAATTCTGACCTACATATTTGTGATGCGGGATACACAGAAGTCAATCATTATAGGTAAGGGAGGGGCTATGCTGAAAAAATTGGGAGAACAATCTCGTAAGGATATTGAAAAGTTTTTAGGCAAAAAAGTATATCTAGAGTTGACCATCAAGACGAGAGATAATTGGCGTAACGATGAAAAGAGTTTGAAACGTTTTGGATATTAAAATTAATGATTAATATTTAGCGATCAATTTTCAATGTTATAATTTTCTATCTGTAAAGTTCTCTATTAAAAATTGGCTCATTGATTCCTTATGGTACTTTGTGTAGCAATTGATTATTCTCATATTTTCTTCACAATTAATTATGAGTTCAGTCTGAAAATTGACGAAATGCACAAAATGAAAAATATGGCTAAAAGAAATATATTTGGTTCTGTAGATTTTCGAAGGGGACTCAATTAATAAAGGTTTACTGGCTACTTCAATTGTATTACTCGTATCATTAAGTAATCTATGCCAGTAAATTGTCTGTCTTGCCTCTATATAGAAATATTCAGAAGTAAGCGAAGCTAACCCTGAAAGGGTGACATATTAAAGCACAGGGTGATGAACCCTGTGTAAAGATT
>ENA-ORXM01003504-ORXM01003504.1-marine-metagenome-genome-assembly--contig:-NODE-3504-length-15466-cov-4.603743_pt1 | contig 15466 bp, 6 predicted proteins | sample MGYA00237867_ERZ511480 | MGnify/ENA primary metagenome ERZ511480 (study PRJEB26309, sample SAMN06266103) | marine metagenome | isolation source: Algal blade | place: United Kingdom:Sidmouth, United...
GAAGTTCTTTACATTTACATCCATAATCATATTATAAAAAATAAAATGAAAAAAGTATTTTTTTTAGTTTGCACTATCCTTTTGACCGCTCATACATCTTTTGCACAAAATTCAGATGAGGCCAAGGCACTACTTGAGGAGGTCTATCAAAAGGTAAAAGGCTATGACAACATCTTTGTAGATTTTAAGTATGTGCTGAACAACTCCGAAGCTGGTATAAACCAAGAGACGCGAGGCGATGTTACGCTACAGGGCGAAAAATATATTGCCAATATTTTTGGCACCACCCAAATTTTCGATGGCACCAAGGTCTACACGGTTATTCCAGAGAACGAAGAGGTGACCATCGAGAATAAATCTGAAGACGAAAACGCTCTTACACCAGCAAAAATGCTTACGTTCTATAGAGACGGCCATAATTATGAGATGGATATTTTACAAAACGTCAATGGTAGAAAAATACAATTCATCAAATTGACGCCTATCGATACCGATTCGGAAGTCAAATCAATTTTGTTGGGTATCGATGCGGAGACCAAACATATTTATAAACTTATCGAAACCGGTAAAAATAGCACAACGACGACAATTACGGTTAATTCTTTCAAAACGGACCAACCTTTGTCGGAAACCTTGTTTACTTTTGACGAGGCCAAATACAAAGATGAGGGGTACTACATCGTAAGAAACTAAGAGCTTAAAATTGAGAATTCTAGATCGTTATATTTTATCGCGGTTCCTATATAATTTTACAAGTTCGTTTGTAATACTGATGTTCATTTTCATCTTTCAGACGATTTGGTTATTTATCGATGATTTTGCAGGTAAAGGTCTTGATATCGTAATTATCGGTAAGTTCTTTTTTTATATGATGCCCAGTCTTACCGAAAAAGTACTGCCTTTAACAGTATTACTTGCCTCTATTCTGACCTTCGGCACTTTCGCAGAAAACTATGAATTTGCTGCCATGAAGGCTTCAGGCATATCGCTACAGCGGGCAATGTCAAGCCTTATCATATTTATGGTGCTTTTAGGGGGTGTAACTTTCTACTTTGCAAACAACGTAATACCCGCCTCTGAACAGAAAATCTATAATATGAGGCGTAATATCGCCAAAGTAAAACCTGCCGCGGCCATTGAAAAAGGAGTTTTCAGTGATTTTGAAGGGATGAGCATCAAGGTAGACGATAAATACGGAGAGAAAGACCGATTCTTAAAAAACGTTATCATTCATCAAAAAACGGAAACCAACGTAAATCATATTGTTGTTAAAGCAAAAACCGGTGAATTGATCAGTAGTGAAGCTTCCGAACTTATCCAATTGGTTTTAAGGGACGGCCATTATTATAGAGATGTTGAAACGAAAAGCAAGGATAAGAAGAAAAAACTCCCCTTCGGTAAAGGTAATTTCGAAATCTATCGAATGAACATCGAAATTCCTGAAATGGAACAAGATCTCGAAGAAGAAAGTGTTTCGAATCGGGAAAAAATGAAAAACGTATCCCGTTTGTTGAAAGACATGGACTCCCTAAAAAAAGATAATCAAAGAATCGTTAAGGCATTTTCAAAAAATATCGTTTATCGAATGGGAGCATTTCCTACTCCCGTACCTGTAGACAGCTCTTTAGCAAAAAAAATAGCGGAGCGAACCAAAGATCTTACGCCGATTGAAAATGAAGAAGAAATCACTGAAATTGCCTCGGTAAAAAAAAAGGACTCCACTTCGATTGCCGAAGAAGATTCCACCGAAGTGTACTCTGGAGAAATTATAGACCTGTTCGAAGACTGGCAGAGAATTCAGGTATTGAATTCTGCTAAGAACTCGGTATCAAATATTATGACCTCTATCGAGGGTAAAAAGAACGAATTGGACAAACGGTATGAGATTCATAGACGCCATATCTTTTCCTTGCACGATAAATATGCCTTGGCGCTTTCATGTATAATTTTGTTTTTTGTTGGAGCTCCCCTGGGAGCCATAATCCGAAAAGGGGGAATCGGCCTACCGATGGTGGCGGCCATTCTTCTCTTTCTTGTATACTATTTTCTAGGAGTCTTTTCCGAAAATTACTCATATAAAGGAAATATACACCCAATTCTCGGTGCATGGTTATCTTCGATGATAATGTTACCTTTGGGGGTCTATTTGACGCAAAGGGCAACTGCCGATAGAGGGATGATGAGTTTTGGAAGTGTATTTGACCGCATCAAACGGATATTTGCTAAAAGGGATAAAGAGGCGAATTCATGATTACCGATACCGAAAAAAAACTGAGATTAAATACCATCGAAGAGGCTATCGAAGACATTCGGCAGGGTAAGGTCATTATAGTTGTCGACGATGAAAACCGGGAGAATGAAGGTGATTTCGTGGCTGCCGCTGAACTGGCGACACCGAACACGGTTAACTTTATGGCTACCCATGGAAAAGGACTTATATGTGCGCCCCTGACGGAAGGTCGTTGCAAAGAGCTGGGGCTGCACATGATGGTCAATAATAATACCGACCCTCTGGAGACTGCATTCACCGTTTCCGTAGATTTAAGGGGTGAAGGAGTCACCACTGGAATATCCGCATCAGATAGGGCAAAGACCGTTTGTGCGCTAACTGCCTCAAAAACAAAACCGCATGATCTTGCTAGACCCGGCCATATTTTCCCTTTGGTAGCCAAAGAAGGAGGGGTTCTTCGACGTACGGGGCATACCGAAGCCGCAATTGACTTTGCCCGGTTGGCAGGTTTAAAACCCGCAGGTATTATCGTTGAAATCATGAACGATGATGGTAGTATGGCGCGACTACCTCAACTCTACAAAGTAGCTAAAAAGTTCGATTTAAAAATTGTTTCCATCGAAGATTTGGTCGCCTATAGAATGGAGCATGATAGTCTCATCTCAAAGGAGGAAGATTTTGATATTGTTACCCGCTATGGTAAGTTTCGTTTACGCGCCTATAAGCAAACTACCAATAATCATGTTCATATCGCGCTCACCAAAGGCAATTGGAACAAAAGCGAAAAAGTCTTGACACGCATAAACTCCACGTTGGTCAATAATGATATTTTAGGAACACTTACGAACAACCCCGATGCGAAATTAGAGGATATGTTCAGTGCCATCAATAAAGAAGGGAAAGGTGCCATTGTTTTTATCAACCAAGATTCTGAATCCCTCAATTTATTGGCTCGGTTGGCCGAACTGAAAGAGCTACAGCAAAAAGGTGTATACAAAGCCCCTAAAATCGATATGGACGCCCGCGATTTCGGCATCGGGGCCCAGATTCTCCACGATCTGGATATTGTCAAGATGCGATTACTATCCAATTCACCGAAGACCAAACGCGTGGGTATTGTCGGTTATGGATTGGAGATAGTGGATTACGTGCAGTACTGATGCGATTTGTTAAGTCCTTTTTGGAGTATCTTATTTAATTAGTTGACTTGGTGGATAGCCAAATTGTTTTTTAAAGCACCTACTAAAATATAAGGGATCACTGAATCCTATAAGGTCAGTAACTTCAGAAACATTATACTTTTTTGTTTTTAGCAATTGAGCAGACTCCTTGAGTCTCATAGTGCGTATAAACTCGTTAGGTGCCAAATCGGTGAGTTCCTTTATCTTCCGGTATATTTTGGACGAGCTCATACCAAGCTCGCGACATAAAAAAGCCGTATTCATTTCATTACTTCCGATATTCTTATGAATCAGCGTAGTTAACCTATTCATAAATTGCTCGTCAATTGGGGTATGGGTCAAGGTATTGGCCTCAATTTCAACTTCACCCGAAAATCGCCCCTTCAGTGCTATGCGCGATTTTATAATATTCTCAATTCTAGTCTTGAGTAAAGAAGGGTCAAAAGGTTTGACAAGATAGCTGTCTGCTCCGCAATTATATCCACGGATTTTATCGTCACTATCGGAAAGTGCCGTCAACAATACCACAGGAATATGACTAATTTCCGCATCGCTCTTCAGCGCACTACAAAACTGAAGGCCGTTTACCTCTGGCATCATTATATCAGCTACACAAAGGATGGGTTTTACCCTGCGGCAAACTTCTAAAGCCTGTTTCCCGTTTTCAGCTTCAAAAACCTTGTAATATCCTGAAAGATATTCAACAAGGTACTTACGCAGTTCAGCATTATCCTCAACGATCAGTACACGTTCTTTTAAATAGGCACCTTGAATTATTTTATTTGCAGTAATGAGCTGTGGAGAGTCTTGTAATTTTCTCATTTGTTTATAATCAAAGACTTCTTGTATCTGGTACACATCCTTTCCTACGGGAATTCTAACAGTAAAAATACTTCCCTTTTCGGGTTCGCTGCGAACTTCGATTTTGCCCTTATGTAACTCTATCAATGCTTTTACCAATGAAAGACCGATACCTGAGCCTGTATTGTTTTCTTTACTATTTGGCGCTTGATAAAATCGCGAAAATATTTTTTCTTGGCTTGCCAAGGGTATTCCAATGCCGTCGTCGCTGATTTCCAGAAGCAGTTGTGCCCCGTCATTACTTTTTTGTAGACCTATGAATAAATCGACGTGCCCGTACCTGTGAGTAAACTTTAATGCATTTGACAACAAGTTATAAAGTATCTTGTCATATTTATCTCGATCGATATACCCTTCGATATTTTCATTATCACAAATGATATTAAAATTGATTTTTTTATCGTTGGCCAGCTCTTCAAAAGAACGAAACGTATTTCTAGTATGAAAAAGGATATCGGTCTTTGTGACCTTTAAGCGAAGCTCCCCAGATTGAGCCCTTCGAAAGTCGAGCACTTGGTTGACCAAATTTAAAAGTCTATTGGCGCTTTGATGTATAAGGTTAGACTTGTTTTGCTGAAATCGGTTTCCAGATTCGACACCTTGCTCTAGTAATTGCTTTGCAGGGCCCAAAATAAGGGTCAGCGGTGTTCTAAGCTCGTGAGAAATGTTGGTGAAAAAACGAAGCTTTTCATTGTTCAGCTTTTCATCACGTTCTCGCTTTACTTTTTCCATAAGAAATCGGTTTTTTAAGGCTATTCTAGCCCTAACCTGCCTCCTGATAAAAAAACCTGCGCATAATACTAAAATCAACCCTATTAAACCTGCCTTATAGGTCAGCCAAAAAGGCGGAAGAATTTTAACGTCATAAGACGAAACATCGCTCCATATGGCATGACTGTTCATGGCCCTAACCTTGAAAATATAGTCGCCAAAAAAGAGATTGGTGTACTGTACGGTACGTTGCCTTACATCTACGGTGTTCCAATCTTCATCAAAACCTTCTAAAATGTAGCTGTATTTATTGAAACGCTCATTGATAAATGATGGACTTGAAAATGTAAGTGAGAAATTTTTATTCTCACTGTTTAAAATTAACTTTCCGCCCCTATTAATATCTTCCTTTAATATTTCTTGACCGTTGAGGACACTACCGACGTCTAATTCTTTATTCTGAATAGTAATACGGCTAATAAGAGGTTTCGGCGATATCTGGTTATCCCTTAGTTTTTCGGTCGAAAAAGATATAATACCGTTCTTAGCACCAAGGTAGACTTGGGTATCATCGGAATAATAGAATCCGCTTGAACTGAAAACGTCCAGACGATTTCCGGTGTTTGCATAGTAAATTTTCAATTCATTGGAAACGCTGTGGTAACGTGCAACACGATTGTTGTTCATGTTCAGCCATAAATTACCTTCGTCGTCTGCCAAGATATCTGTAATCCAGCTTCCGTTCAATTCCCTGTGGTCCAATACCGGGCTGAAATCATCGAGTGCTGGATCATAATAATCCAGCCCTTTTCGTGTAGCTGCCCAAATTTTTCCTGAAGGATCTATAATTATACCACTTACATTTTCATGGGAGAGCCCTTTTCCACCTTCCAATAGGGTTCTAAAAGACCTAATAGTTTTTGTAATCGGATTGTATCGCAGTACACCGGATTGGGCAGCAATCCAAATATTACCAACACGATCAACAGCTACTTGATTGATATATTTCTTAAGAAGTAAAACATCTTTAAACTTTTCCGGTTGCAGGGTATCGGTATTCAATACTATTGCCCCCTCTCCGTGTGAACCGATTAGCAACCTAGTATTTCCGAGGTCGGCATAGGCCAATATGGGTGATTCTCTAAAGCCGATATCAATTAGTTGTGAGCTTTCCGACAGATAATCATAGACCAAAACCTGACCGTTCCACAGACCGCAATAAAATGTTTTTCCATCACCTGAATAAATACTGGCAATATCTTTTTCATCGTTAAACAACGGAACGTAGGAACCTTCTTCCTCAATGAAAAGACCATTATGACGTGTTGCCACTACTATTTTGCCATCGTATGTACTGGAGAAACCTCGAATTCGAGGGACCTGATTATCTAAATAACTTGAAATATCTTTATTGAAGCTAAACTGATTTTCGTAGGAATCATATTTATCCAATCCATCTTCAGTGCCTATCCATAACACCCCCGAGGAATCAAAATATAAAGCAGAAACCAAATTATCGACCAGAGAGTCATCATCTGATAACTCTGAATAATGCCAACTATACTTTCGAGGAACAATATCTTCTAGGTTCTCCAAGACCAGTAAACCGCCTAAGGTTCCTAACCAATATTTTCCGTTGGGTGCCCGTGCTACCGAAATAAAGTGAGGGCCCAGTTTGTCTCGCGTAGCGGAGTCTTCTATGTATAGATTGTCGAAATTATCAGTTTGTTTATTCAGTTTGTACAGCCCTTCCCTACTTCCTACAAAAATGTCGGAGTTATGGTTTTCATAAACAAAATTTACATATGGGTTTATTTTATTGGACTGTGGTATCGCTAAGGTATATTCCTTGATTTTCGAAACAACCCCATGTTTATCCAGAGATATTTTGGCAACACCTGCAGCACCATAACTTCCGATCCAGAGATACCCTTTTGAATCTTCGAATATCTCTTTAATATAGTTGACTTCTAACAATTCAATTTTCTTGAACGTGTTCTTGCCGTAATCATAAACAAACAGTCCTTCATTTTTTGTCCCTACCCAGACCCGTTTGAATCGATCTACATGAATGGACCTTATTTCAGTGTCTCTTATGCTGTTAGGACTATTCCTTTCCGGTAGAAAGGTGGTGAACTCATGGGTGTCCATTTTAAAAAGGGCAAGACCGTTACGCGTACCTATCCACAAGTTATTCGATTCTTCATCAAGCTCTAGAGCTGTAATATCATCATTTGGTAGTGAATTCGAATCGGTAGAAGAACTTGTATACGTTTTAAATTCGTAACCGTCAAAACGACTTAAGCCCGCAAAAGTACCCAGCCATAAAAAACCATTTACATCTTGCACAATATGTCGAACGGAATTATGTGAAAGACCATTGGCGTCATTATAATGCTTGAACTTTATGGATTGCGCCGATAGATTGCAAATTGAAAAGTAGAATAACAATAGGTATATTAGTTTACTTCCCATGAAATGATTTGCTAAGCGGTCTCTATAAAAAAGATATTACAATTTAAGGCTTTTACATTAAAACGGTCTATCTGCTTTTTGTTCAGGCCAACCAATTGAGAATTGTTTGATAAATCTACATAGGAATGTGTATTGCTAGTAATTTTTGGTTATTTTGAAGTATGTTGAACAGATGGGTTTACAAAATCTATTGTCGCGCCTTTTAAGATATCAAAATGGTTGATTTGGTTTTTATCGGTTTCGATTCCATTTATTTTCACAGATGTTCTGAGATTTGTTTCCGAAGATGCACTTTGGGAATTGATTACCAATTTCTTTCCCGTTTTCAAGTCTATGGTAACTTTTTTAAAAATTGGGCTGCCAAACTCATATTTAGGGTTTTCCTCTGTTCCCCCGTTCATTTGAAAGAGGCCTATTTTCATTAGAACGGCGAGGCTACCCATTAGCCCTTGGTCTTCATCGCCATTATATCCCTTATCGGGAGATAGACCACTGAAAGCCTTATCGATTATTTTGTCTGACCAATATCTGGTCAAGTCAGGCCTGTCTAATTGGTTGAATATAAAGGCTGTCTGCATGGAGGGTTGATTTCCATAATTTATGGGTATTCTTCTGTATTCCGGATGTAATTCTTGAGCGTGCGAATTACCCGCGGTAAAACCTAACTTTTCTGCCGCCTCGAACTGAGCATTCAATTTTTCAACCGCTTTTTCCTTCCCACCCATCAAATTGGCAAGACCTTTAATGTCGTGGGGTACGAACCAAGTCGATTGCGCTCCGTTCGACTCTATAAATCCGTGTTCGTGTTCGTACGGATCGTAGTTTTCGTACCAATTGCCTTGAGCGTCTTTTGGCCGCATCCAACCCGACGCAGTATCGAATACATTCTTGTAGTTACTTGAACGTTCCAGAAAATAATTATAGTCGTTAGTGTGACCCAATCTTTCGGCCAGTTGCGCCAATGTCCAATCCTGATAGGCATATTCCATAGTAAGGCTTGCTCCGTCTTGGTGACCCCCAAACTTTCCTTCAGGGATGGGATAGGGCACATAGCCATCTTTCATATAATACTTTAAACCTCCACCAAGAGAAGTTTTGTGTTCATACCCTGCTTTTTCCATAATACCGCCGTTCATATGGTTCTTTTTTAAGGCTTGGTAGATATTTTCTAGATTATCGGTGATAATGCCTTTTTGAATGGCACTTACTACAAAAGGGGTAGAAGAGGCACCGGTCATCACATAGGTATAGTTACCACCGGAAGGACCACGGGGTATCATTCCACCATCTTTATAATATTGCATAAAGGAATGTACAAATTCCTCCATGATTTCAGGATATACAAGTCCCCAAAGCGTACTGATAGTCCATTGTGCACCCCAAAAGGAATCGGAATTGTAATGATTGAACTTGGGTTTCCCATCAGTGTTCAAAGGTAATTGTCCAATACGGAAACTTTCACCGCTATTATCGGGATATGCGCCGTTAACGTCACTTATGGTTCGTCTCCCTTGTAGGGCGTGCCAGAGGTCTGTATAAAAGCGTCTCTTCTGTACTTCACTTCCGTCTTCTATATGAATTCTTCCAAGATAATCGTTCCAGACTGTTCTCGATTGGCCTACCACTTTATCAAAGTTCCAGTTTGGAATCTCGGTCGCACTGTTAATTGCCGCATTTTCAATGGAAGTGTAAGAAATACCGATTTTCATCAAAGCTATATTTTCTTCACCTCGTAGTTGCACCAAATAGTTGCCCGTCTCTGGGTCTCGGTCTATCGCTTTAATTTTATTTCCTAAAGAGACGTGAAAAAATAGTTTTATAGGTTTAGGTCTACGATGCGTTGGCGCAATAGTAAGTTCACCGGCCATAGTTTTCTCCTTAATTTTACGCAGCACACCTTTAGAAGTTACATTTGGCCCCAATGCTCCGTTCAAATTAAACATTATTGCACGCTGTCCTCCTTTAGTAAAAGTATATCTATGAAAACCGACCCGCTTCGTGCTCGTAAGCTCTACATTTACAGCATATCGATCAAGTTCCAGATAATGGTAGCCCGGCGACGCTTTTTCGGTGCTATGGCTGAATTTTGATTTATAATCTTTAAAAACGGAATTTTTATTTTCTTCCTGAACCGTGACCGGCATTACGGAAAGCCCTGAAAGTTGCCAGGCGTGTATATGGCTAAAACCCTGAACGGTATCAACTTTATAGCGATAACCGCTTCCCCAAGCTCCATCGACTTGTGTATCGGGGCTTAGATTGACCATTCCAAAGGGTCTGCTGGCCGATGAAAAGAAGAACCATCTTGAATTTTCAGTATCTAAAAAGGGATATACCAAGTCGACCGGTTCTGGCGTTTCGTGGTTTATACGTTCATTTAAAGTTGTATCCTTACAGGAAATGAAAAACAATACTATAGGAAGAAACCTTACGATAAAAGAAAAAGAAACTTTACTCACCTTAATTATAGTTTTGCTATTTTGTTTTCAAAAAATATGGACAAGTTCATTAAACCTGTCCATATTTGCAAACTCAATTAACTCAAACGACTATTTTCATATTCTTAATATCCAGGGTTTTGTTCTAACCCAGGAGTCTCGGCCAACGGTCCGGGGGGTATTGCGAATATTCTCTTATTCGGGTCTGAATCCGTTTTATCGGTCCAAGCGTCCTCCCAAGTACCGAATCTGATTTGGTCTGTCCGTCTGTGGTACTCCCAGTAGAATTCATAACCCCTTTCGTTGTAAACATCTTCTAACGAAGCACTCGCCAAGGCAAAGTCGGCACCACCACGGGCAACCCTAATAGCATTTACATCGGCAAGGGCATCGCCCGATCCCAATCTTAACTGCGCTTCTGCCCGCATTAAATATAAATCTGCCAACCGAAACACCACTATATCCACACTAGTATCATCCCTATTAGAACCTAGACCCTCTATGCTCCATTTTGAAACACGCACCCCTACGGATTGATTTTCAGCGATCAAACTCACTTCTCTTGTATGATTTGCCATCGATTCATCTCTGGTCCAAAGTTGAACTGGAACAATATCAACAAAACCATCACCATTGATTATTGGTGTTCCATTATCATTATTAAGGCCATAAATCTGACCTTCAAGAAATCCTCTGTTCATTTTATAATCATCTAATGGTATAGTAACTAACTCATTTGGATAATTTTCTTTATAAAATCTTGGGTCATTCTCTTCGTCCCATGTGTCTAAAAACCCTGGTAAAGTACATCCGGCATCTGAACCTGTTTCATACCCTTCATCTACGGCATATAGAAGACCTCTAGATAACCCATTGGTAGTGTTTCTTGAAACGCTTCTTCCACCGATTCTAATTGAAGTTTTTTCATTTTTTGCCGACCAAATAATTTCAGGATGATTTTCATTATCCGGGTCGAACATGCTGAAATAATTATCAGTTTCCAAAGAATGTGTTCCACCATTAATTACTTCAGAAGTTAAATCAACAACCCGCTGCATATCTTCATTGGAGAAAGAAAAATCAGCAGCATATCTGTCCTCATAGACTGCTTTGTTTAAATAGATTCTTGCTAAAAGCGATTTTGCGGCATCTTGAGTAAAACGTACCGTATTTTTGCCAACAGGAAGGTTCGACATTACCGATTCTAAGTTGCCGATGATAGTAGCTACCGCTTCTGCTCCGCTAAGGATTTGAGGGTCTGCGTTGAAATCAATTTCAGTAATTCCACGATAAGGTACTTGACCATAGGCGTCTAAGGCCACCCACATGAAATGAGATAATAGACCTATTGCCTCTGCATGTTCCTGTGAACCATCATCCAAAAAATCAACGGCCTGGGTTGCACTTGCCAATCCCGATACTATGTGTCCGAATGTCTCTCTGGTGTAACGATGATTAGGACCCCAATCATGTCTATGTAATTCCTGAAAAGTACCTCCGTCAAACCAGTCGCTTTGTCTCGTTGGTACCATGCCCTCGTCCGCCGAAAAAGTCTGTAGCGCAAAAAGCCATCGATGACCGTAGACCCTTCTCATATTGTTGTAAGCCGGAGCCAAAAGATTCGACGGGTCAGCATTGATCAACAAATCCTCACCAAGGGCTTCATCAATAATTTCTTCATCAATGTCACATGATTGAAAACCGAATAAGAGGGTCAATATAAAGCTAAAAACTATAGAATATTTTTTCATAACGCGTATTATATTTTGAATTGCTTTGCCATTTTAATTAGAAAGAAAGGTCTAGGCCTAAAACGAAGGTTTGAGGACGTGGGTAACCTCCAAAATCGACACCATAAACATTGCCGCCACCTGTATTGATCTCGGGATCATAGCCTGAATAGTCAGTTATCACAAAAATATTTTGTCCCGTAATATAAACCCTTAACGTATCGAGAAAACCGTTGTTTTCGATATTCCAGCCCAAAGTGGCGTTGTTCAATCTAAAAAATGAACCATCTTCAATGAACCTCGATGAAGAAACAGGAGCGAACAATGGACTTTCATTGACATCTAAATATTCCCTAAAAATATTATTCCCGTTTTGGCCTAAAGACGCTGCACTTGAATAGGCTCTTGCCGTATTGTTAAAAATATCAACACCACTTACACCATTAAAACCTAATGCTAAATCGAAACTTTTATAAGCAGCATTAATATTTAGACCATAAATTGTATTTGGCAATGCATCCCCTACTATTTCGGGATCTGATATTATTTCCGCTCCGTCACCATCAAATCCTTGAAATCTTGGTAAGAAGAACGATCCTGCAGATTCTCCATTGGTAAAGATGCTACTAAACTCCCCAGATGCTCCAGGTCCTGAAATACCCCCAACAAACAAGTCGGTTGTAAGTCCGTTAATCGAATTATCCAAAAATGATATGTTTCCAGAAAAATCAAGTGAAAAATCCTCGGTTCTTGCCGCATTAACAGCTAAAGCGAATTCGAAACCCTTATTAATGATTTCAGCTTCTGAGTTCACAAAAATAGTGCTAGCCAATGCGGGAACCGGTGCAGAAACTTCTAAGAAAAGGTCGGTAGTGTTCTTATAAAAATAGTCGAATGTACCGCTAACTTTACCATTTAAGATGGCCCAATCCAATCCGGCATTATATTGCTCCGTAACCTCCCATTTTAAATCGGGATTAGGTGTTCGTGTAGTAGTTACACCGTTAACAACCGTTGTTCCATCAAATGTAAAACTATTGTCAAAGCTAGTCTCAAAGGAAGCCTGCGTAACTCTTACTGGAACAGCTTGGTTACCTGTTCGGCCCCAACCTAGTCTTAGTTTTAAATTGGAAAACACCTCAGAATTTGCGAGAAACTCTTCTTGATCTATCCTCCATCCTAAACCGACCGCTGGAAAATATCCATACTTATTATTATCGCCAAATACTGAAGATCCGTCTGCCCTAAGCGATGCGGTTACCAGATATTTATCGGAGAAACTAGCGTTGAACCTACCGAAGAAAGATTGTAATTTTCTTTCCGTATTACCGGACGCTATAGTAGTGCCTTCTTGGGAAGCAACCCCTAAATTAAAAATAGGATCTATTTCCATGGTACTAAAATCGAACCGTTGAATTCTTAAACTGGTATTATTGAATGTCTGATAAGAGTGACCTGCAAGAACATCAAAATTCCATGTATCATAGTTTTTTGTATAGGTTAAAAAATTCTCTACTAATACATTGGAATCTTCTCTAGAATCTTGTGTAACCTGATCCTGACCTTGGTCTCCCCCGTCAACAGAATTACTGAACAGCCTGAAAAAACGATCTGTATCTGAATTTTCGTAACCAAGGTTCAATTTATAGTCCAAGCCGTCCACAATAGTATAGGTGGTCGTGAAGTTGGCCAAAACTCTCTTACTTTCGGCCCTATCACGATATAAATCAAAAAATGATTTTGGGTTGTCCGTAGCACCTGCTCTAGTGGTTACTTCACCACCGGCATATACCGGAGCCGTTGGGTTGGCTCTAAGTGCTCCGGTAATAACACTTCCCAAAGCTTGGCTTTCGTCTTTAAGTTCTGCCACAGTAATATTAGCTCTAAATTTTAATCGGTCGTCCAATAACGAAGTACCGATATTTAGCCTTCCTGTAATACTTTCATGCCCTGTAGTTTCTACAACTCCTTCTTGATCTAAATACCCTAATGACACGTTATAGGTTGTTGAACCGGCTCCGCCCGAAAATCCTAAATTATAGTTGCTTACCTGAGCTGTTTGATACACCTCATTTTGCCAGTCGGTGTCGGCATTTGCCGGATCAATATAAGATGCAGCATCCCTTTCTTCTATTTGAGAAGCTAGACGCGCCGTTTGCTCACGATATTCATTAGCACTAAGCACGTCGACATCTCTAGCTACCGTAGCAAAACCTCTTGACGAACTGAAGGTAACCTTTGTTTTACCCACTTTTCCCTCTTTGGTCTTGATGAGAACGACCCCATTAGCTCCCCTAGTACCATAAATTGCCGTAGCAGAGGCATCTTTTAAAACGGTTATGCTCTCTATATCCTGTGGATTTAAAAAGTTCAAAGGGTTTTTTGGTCTTGAAGTTCCGCCAACACCTGAAAGACCGGCACCAGTAGAAGACCCTCCATCCAAAGGAACACCATCAACTACAAATAAGGGATTACTAGAACTACCAATTGAGTTTACGCCACGAATATTGATATCGATAGCACTGCCCGGTTCACCCGAACCTGTAGTTACATTAACACCGGCAATCTTACCTTGTAATAACTGCCCCGGAGCATTATTTACACCTTTGTTGAAATCTTCGGCACCGATAACTTTTACCGCACCGGTCACGTCTTTGGATTTTACACCACCATACCCCACTAGAACTACCTCATCTAATTGAGCTGCATCCTGTTCCAATTGAACCCTTAACGTTTCTTTGTCGTTTACTAAAATCTCTTTAGCCTTGTAACCTATATAAGATATGATTAAAGTAGCATTGCCATCGTTAACGGCTATAGTAAAGTTTCCGTCAAAATCGGAGACGACACCATTTGTTGTCCCTTTCTCTAATATACTAGCACCGGGTAAGGGCACCTCTAGGTCATCTAATACCACTCCGGTCACGGTCGTCTGCGCCCATGAAGTAGTTGCTAGACCAACCGCTAGTACAAGCATTAAAAATTTTACTTTCTTCATTTTACTTAAGTTAGTTATACGTTCATTCAAAAATAGATTTCTTGTCATATTCAGGGATGGACATATCATTCAAAAACATGGATAAATCTGTCAAACATTTAAGTATTAGAAGATTTTGAGATAAAAATTGAAAATAAAAGAGTTTTATAAAACAAAAATCATAAAATCAACAAAGAACTATGGGTTTGCTGTAAATGAGAAAATCCACATGGTTTATGTGGATTTTGTACAGATTGTATTTCAAAGGAGATTTTATCTAGAATTTAGTACGGTCCCTATATTTAACGGTTACTATAATTTTCGTAACCAAATGTTTCTGAACTGTGTTTTGTTCCCATGATCTTGTAGCGAAATTACATCTTCACCATGTGCCCCTGGGTAATCATGAAGACCAATATAATAGGTGTTACCATTGATAACCGTATTGTTCTGAACCAAAACGCCATTGTGCAGTACCGTAATTTCGGCTTTTGTATCTAAGCGGCCATCTTCTTTAAAGCGAGGAGCTCTGTAAATAATGTCATAAGAATTCCATTCGAGGGGGCCGCGCATAGCATTGACCAAAGGTGCATGGTCTTTATAAATACTGCCAGCTTGACCGTTACGGTAGGTTCGGTTATTATGAGAATCCAATATTTGAAGTTCATAACGGTTTTGTAGAAATAAGCCGCTATTGCCCCTACCCTGGCTTTCACCTTCGACCTTATCAGGCGCACTGAATTCAATATGCACTTGACAATCACCGAATTTCATTTTCGTACTAATACCCCCAGTGCCGGGTACTACTTCTATATGATCGTTACCCACAATTTTCCAAGGAGCGGGTTTTGTATTGTCCTTTT
>ENA-ORXM01003505-ORXM01003505.1-marine-metagenome-genome-assembly--contig:-NODE-3505-length-15453-cov-5.365310_pt1 | contig 15453 bp, 15 predicted proteins | sample MGYA00237867_ERZ511480 | MGnify/ENA primary metagenome ERZ511480 (study PRJEB26309, sample SAMN06266103) | marine metagenome | isolation source: Algal blade | place: United Kingdom:Sidmouth, United...
TCATTTAGTTTATTCTTAATTATACAAACTATGTCCATTCCCATACTTATTTCTTTTTTTGCTTGCTCATAACGGATGATTATATCCGCTGTAGTGACGAAGGAGCTATGGCGTGATATATAGTGTTAGCTACTGGCACTTTTACTCGCAATGTTTATTCTTTTATAATCACCATTTTCTTTTTGGGTGGCTTACAGCTCTCTGTCGCCCGCAGGAACGAGGACGTCAGTGTGCTGTAAAGTGAAGAGCTTAGAGTTCAAAATTATCATTTGTATAATTCAACTTAAATGTTGTACCGTCTATCCACAAAACAACAATATCCTCTTCATTACAAAATTCGACCATACTTTCTTCAGGCTTTTGTGAGAATACTAAATATTGAATGACTTCTTCATAGCCCATTTGTCTTTTTACAATTGAAAAATCGTAATATTTCAATTGACCAACACCTTTAATTGTTTGTTTTTCTTGATCTGAAATTGATTCTAAAATAGTCTTGACTTCAAAAAGTAAAGCTGTATCTTCTTTAGTTGCTAAGCAATCAAATTTCCCCTCATATAAATCGTATCCGTTGTCATCACAAAATCTTGCTAATATTCTGACTATATCCTGATGTTCAGCAAGTCTTACTTGTCTTTTTCTTATAGATTCACCTAAATCGAATGTCGCAGTTGTTATTGAATTGAATATGGGATCCGTTGCAATTGTTTGTGTTGTAACACTCCTATATTGTGAATAAGGAACACCATCCGAATTAGTCTGATCTGGTAAAATATCAGTGGAAATATCATCTTCAGTAATCGAAATCTGAGCATTGGGGAATGAATTATTTCCATTTTTAACTAAATCACCCAATTGTTCAGCAATTGCTGGCAATATCTTTATAGCGTTTTTAGCTTTTGTTTCAGTAATGTCTATTTCAGTTAGAATTGTCTCAAAGTCTAAGGTAGAAAGTTCAACTATCCTCTGATATTCTTCTCCAGAATCATTTTCTGATTCAAGTGCAAGCATTAATTTCCTTGTTTCTATTCCTGGATTATCTTGTAATAGTTTTAGTAATATTCTGTATGGATGAGACAACTCACCGTCTGTTCCTTCCACGGTCATACTTAAAACAGCTTCTCTCCAAATAACATTTCTAATTTCTGGACTATCAATAGAGAGTATTTGAATTGCAGATCTACTCAAGTAAGCGGATTTGTCTGATGCTACTGTTAAAAACCCAAGCAACTCAAAAAATCTTCTTGTTTCTCTCGCAGCTGTATAATAACTTCTATTTGAAGCTGTAAGTTGATCTTGTTCAGCTAAATAGTCATCAATTGATATGTCTTTATTTCTTGGTTCAATAACTCCTTTTCGAATTAGCCTTTCTCCTAAGTTTTCATCTCTTAAAGGAATTTCCTCTTCTATTAACTCTTTCACACATATTAGTGCTCTATAGAATTTATCCAGATTGCTAAATTGATGAGGTATGTTTTTCACTTATATTAAATTTCTACTAAGTTATTAACTTTTGTATCAAAGGTTATTGCGACGTTTTCAATAGCCTTTAATCGTTGTTTTGCGATTTTAATATATTCTCGATTCATTTCAATCCCAATAAATTGCCTCCTATTCGCCGATGCACTTACACATTCACTACCAGACCCTGCAAACGGAATTAGTATTGTATCACCTTCATTTGAAAAGTGTTTAACTATTTTATCGCATATCGCTAAGGGCTTTTGAGTTGGATGATCAACTTTTTCCTTTTCAAATCTTTTCCCCGCTAAAACAGGAATATTCCATACGTCTCCCGCATGTTTACCATCAGGATTTGGTGTCCAAACTTTTCCGTTTTTAATGATTTTATTCTTTAGTCTTTCGGTGCTTTTATAAGGCTCTCTAATTTGATGATATGTATAGTTATCAGTTTTCGAAAACCATAATATAGGTTCATATGTTGCAGCAGGGGAATTCTTATAGCCTGAAAATCCATTTTCATAATGCCAAATAATTTGACGTCTATACTTTAAGTCTCTTTCATATAGGTGGACTTGTAAAAAACACAAATAATGATGGATGCCATATATAAAAATTGAACCAGTTGGTTTTAATTTAGTTAGACTAAGGTCAATCCATTTTTTGGACCATTCAACCCACTCAGTTAAATCATTCCATTTCTTAGATGATTTGCCAAAGTTCTTGTTAAGATTGTAAGGAGGATCCGCTATAATTAGGTCTATGCTTTCATCTTCAATCTTTTTCATTTTTGCAATACAATCACCGTAGTGAATTTTATTTAGTTCAATCATTTTTTGATGTTTTGGAAAATTAAAACGTTTTGGTGATGCATATTTGGAACAAAAGAGAAGGGGTAACCATAAGGAAATATACTTTTGTGTCTTTGGTACAGTATTCTAATACCCTTCAGCTGAAAATTCCCCCTTTTTTCAAGAGTATTTGCTAAATCAGCATGAAAAGTATAATACTTTTCTTTTTTTCTAAAATCACTAACAATGATACAGATGTATTTTTTTGTTTTTAAAATACGTGAGCATTTATCAAAAAACTCAACTAATCTTGACAAGAACTCTTCATAGTCATCAATATTGGCTAAGTCATTTTCACTTTCACTGTATTTGTGATCTAATTCACTTTGGATTCTTTCTTTGCTTTTGTGATCTACTGTGTCCAGAATATTCCAATAAGGGGGACTTGTCACTATAAAATCAAAAGTGTCCTTTTTTATTTTTTTGATATGGGAAAGACTATCCTCGTTAACTAATTTTTGTTTGTTTTTTAAGCTACATGTTTCAGGAACTTCTTGATCAATTCTTTTTATTCCTAACTTATGATATTTAGGATTTAATTCTATTCCATAACCTTTTCGATTATTAAAAGCACATGCCTTTACTGTTGATGCGACACCTGAAAAAGGATCTAATACTTTGTCATTTTCTTTAGTATAAAATTGAATTAGCCTTCCAACATCTTGAAATGAGAATGGGGCAGGATGTAATTTTTCAATTTGAGCATCCTTGTTTGCTGCACCTAAGCCTTTTTGGCTAAATACAGTTATTGTTTCTGGGAGCCATTCCTTTGCTGTTAAGTCATTTAATGTGTTATTCAAAGCAAATGCTGATTTTTCTTCGGGTATCAGAATTGCGTTTGCTTTCTCAACATCTCCTTTTGAATGAAACAATGCTACGGTTTCCCATTGCTCCGTAAACCTACTTGGAATTCTTAGTTTCGCTCGATTCTCAAAGATTTTCTTCAGCTTCAAATTCGCAGACTTATTAGTTTTAGTCTCTTCTACAGGGACTACTTCTCTTTTATCCTTTTTATATATAGAATATTTCTTCATTATTTTTTCTCATATTTTATTTCAGCTTCGGCTACCTTTAAAGCACCTAAGCCTTCTTTCTCATCTTTAACTAATTCTATTACTTTGTTGGCAATCCAAAGTGTTTCTAATTCAGAGTATTCATATTTAAATGTTGTACTCAGGGTTTTCAAATGTTCTCTCTTTAGTATTTTTTTATCACTTTCTACTTTGCTTAAATAAGCATCGCCTATTTGAAGAATTGATGCAAGTTGTCTTTGCAACATGCCTGCTTCCTCCCTTAAAGTTTTAATTTTTTGTCCAAGTGTCATTTTCCCTAATTTAGACTTGACCTATTATGGGCAAATATAAGAAATTTTTAATATGTTTTGGGTGGTGGGTGGGAAAAGATTGAGGGAGGCAGAAAAAGCAATGTGTCTGCAAGACTCTTTGCTTTTTTTAGGGTTGGCAATTTTCTTTAACTCGCTGTATTATAAGGAACATAGTTTACACTTCTTCGGGTACATAGTTTACACTTTTATTCTTGATAATTTAACATATTGTTCATCCCTTATTAATTCTTTTTCATCGAAGTACCCTAAAAGTACATCACGATAATAGACATTCCAAATTCCATTTCCTATTTCTTCCGCTCCTACATATCTTCCTCTCGCTGCTCTTGATACATACACCCAATGATATGCTCCCCATCTCGCTGATCCGTTGATTGTTACTTTCATTATTTTATAATCAATTGGATACTCATATAAAATCTTTCGTTCTGAATATTCTCTTTTAGATTTCTCATGTACAAATTCTGGTGTCTTCATTTTTAGCGATTCGTGTGGTCTTATTTCTTTATACTCTACTTTAAATTCATCCATCACTTCTTGCTGCTTACTTAAGGTACTCATTATTCTTGGTTTACAATAAGCCTTTAAATCCCTGTGCATTCGTTCATGTCTTCCATTTTGCTGTGGACAACCTGGATCTGAAAATACGGGTAACACTCCAACATCGATTAACCAATAACATAACCTCGAAAATCGTCTCGGTGACTTGATGCTTCCAAACGGATTTCCATTGTCAGTATGTAAATATTCTGGCAAGCCATATTCCCTGAAAATAGAGATATAGCCTTGTTTTACTGAACTATAGGTTGCTTTGTAATGACATTTTATGCCTAGTATTAATCTGCTTTTTGAATCGCAAACTGTCAATGGATTACAATATCTTCCGTTCCCGATTTTGAACTTTCCTTTATAGTCGGCGCTCCAAATTTCGTTGTTTTCTTTTGGGTCAAATTTCGGATTTAATCGACCTTCTTTTCCCATTCGACGGCGACGTGTTTTTATCAAACCATTTCGCTTCAATATTGCATTGATTGTTGTTTCAGATGGAATTTTTTTTATGTCAATTTCTCGCTCAAGTAAAACTTTCAATTTTCTCGCGCCCCAGTTTTTATACTTTTTCCTCAGCTTAATTATTTTCTCTTCTATTTTTTTTGGTGTTTTATGAGGTAAGGTTTTTGGAGATTTTGATTTTAAAAAAAATGATTCTTCTCCTTCCTCTTGATATTTTTTGATCAACTTATGCCCGGTGACTCTTGAGATTCCAAATCTTTTACACAAGGCTGTGGTAGTATACTTTTCAGTCTCCCACATTTTTATAAACATTTCTTTTTGTTCCATTACACTTTTTTTGTTCCAAGACATATTGCTGTTTCTTAGCAATTTACCTCTATTCAAAAGTGTAAACTATGTTGGTTGTCTGTACCATATAACGGTTATGGTACCCGTCGTGGTCAAGTAGGCAAAGGGAGTTTCACCCTAAGCCTCTCACAGAACCGTACGTGACGGTCTCCCATCATATGCTTACGCCGAAGCTTCAGCACAGGCGCTACGGCTCTTCAAATTCACAAAACCATTTCAGGTCTCAAATTAAGTTTCAGTTCCTCCTCGTTAAAGTTGACCAATTAATTTTGAATTTGTCAGTCCCTTCGCTAAGTTCAACTTTCACTGAACTTTCCATGCACTTTCGCTACTACGAACTGATCCGCCACTCCATTATTTAGCTTCAGTATTTCTGCCTTGCAAGTGTTTTTTCCTGCTTGTACATTTTCCCTTAACATCTAATATATGAAGTTTCTCCATTTCCTTAAATAAGCCTAGATAAAGTTCTTGCCACCTCTCTACCGAACCTGAAGTAGTTGATAGTCTGGTAATCTCTACTCTTTTCTATAGCAACGCAGTATAGCTATATTTTCAGGACCTTGTACGTGCTCTCGATAGTTCATCGATGGTTCATTTTCATTCAACTCCTTTATCCGCTCTTGGAGGTTATAATACCCCCTTTTCCTCATCCGCTCAATACCAACCCGTGAAAGGTAAGCACCGTGAGGTAGATTCAAAAGCTTCCAGTAAAACTTAACGAGAGGCCACATAACTTTTTATGCTCTCTCATCTTATTTAAAGTTACAATGACTCTTCTTTTTGGTGCCGAGTCATCTATGGACACACCCTGCGAGGCACGAGGCAGGACTGGTCGTGGTATCTAAAGTTATGCTCAGCAATTTTTTTCTAACTAATTTATTATTCCCGCAAAAATTCGAATTCAAGTTTCACTGAATTCGATTTCATTTTTTTAGCCATATTAATTCTATCCAACTCATTTAAAATAAAGGACTAAATGGGGGTGGATTTATTCAATATGATATGTTTTTAATTTAAAATATAATATTTTTTGAACATTTATAGAAAATTACTTTTATTAAATTTGCTAGGAATAATTGTCTATTCACTAAAAAGCGTATCCTAGATCCACACCAATCCCCAGAATACCGAATTTGAATCTAAATAAAAAACCTCCATCCGGTTTCTGATAACGATAACCAACATCTGCTAACGGATAAATAAATAACTTATTTGATGTATCTCCTTTGCCGGCAAAAGCACCTATACTTAGCTCAAAATGCAAATTTTTTTTATTATTAGCTAACAATGTTAATGCTCCTAATCCTCCTGGTCCTACTTCATTAAAAATTAGACCACCCATTCCAATACCTGTTCTACCATACCATGTAAATTCCTTTCCTAATTTAATTCGTCTTTCATAATTAATTAAAGTATGTATCCCAGGTAATAAACCTGCGCCCAAATAAACACTATTTTTACCTAACTCATTTGTAACATTAGTTTGGGTCAGGGCTGCACTATGATACAAAATACTTATGAAAGTGATTAGGCATAATTTTTTTAAAAATGATAACATTTTCATCGTTTTAATTTTATCAATATATAGTTTTTATATTTTATGGAACTTTTTTCTAAATATTGATTTTAAACAACTACTTACAATATGATCTATATCGAAGATAAGTGCCCCCAGCATTAATTATTGTTTAGTTTCTTGAATCCACTTGTCTCCTGGGTTGTATTTAAAAATTAGTTTTTTTTTGTTGAGCATAACGGATGATGATATGTCGTCGTCTCTCTGAGGAACGAGGAGATATGCTTTAATATCTAATGTTATGTGATTTTTATTTCATTGTTGCCTTTATCGTATCCTATATACGTAGTTACATATTTTTCTACGACATCTTCAATCTCCTTTTCTTCTAAAGCTTGATTGTAGCTCTTGGTTAAAATATGTTCTGCACCATTACTAATTTTATAGTCAAAGACATCAAGCTTAGTGGTTAATGGTATTTTGCCCTTAATTTTATTTGGTCAGATTTTTTAAGAGGTGTTTTGAATTCCGCCAAAAATCTTAAGCCCGTTAGTGAGTTGGTATTTGTAGTTTTCTTTTTATATTTTTCATTCTAATTGTATTCATCGGGAATCCTATATCTATTTGTTAAGGCTTTATATGTGCTTCATAGGTTTCTTTTAATTTGTTTATCTCTTCATCAGTACATAGTTCATAGCAGTTTGCCTTAATTATCGCTTTAAACTTATTTTTAGATAATTCCATTTACCATTTTATTTACAGTTTCCAAATTTTCGATAGATCGTCTTTGTGTATTACTTTAATATTTACATTTCCTAATTCGATGTTTTCTTTTGATGGTCTAATTTTATCTGAATCCAAACCATCAAGTTTCGGGTGAAAGTCAATTGCAACGGTAGAGTATATAGATTACGATTGGGGTTTGAATGATAAGTAAGTGATTGCACTAATTTTTTAGTAGACAGACATGCTGCTTATTATATTAACATACATAGATCATTTACTGATCAATTCAGGCTTTTTCCATGTCTTGAAGCTTAAGTTATATTATCACACTTGAGCATTTGATTGTATTGGAATGGTAAAATAAAAACAACTTCCTTGGTCAGCATTAGTTAACCAAATCTGTCCACCCATTTTGTTTACTACCTTTTTACAAAATGCAAGTCCGAGTCCGCTACCATCGTATTCGGTCCGATTATGGAGCCTTTTAAACATTTCAAAAACTGACTCATGATATGCGATATCTATACCTATGCCATTATCTTTTACACAAAACTGATGAAAGCCATCTACTTCACTATAAGTGACATCTACCTGAGGTTCTTCATTTCGATTATACTTTATTCCGTTTTTGATAAGGTTTTTAAACACAAGTAGGAGTTTAGTCCTGTCACCATTTATATTGGGAATAGCTGTAGAAATATTTATACGAGCATTTTTAGTTTTGATTTCATAATTCAATAATTCTTCAACATCCGACAATACTTTTTTAGTATCAACTTGCATAAATGGAATGTTCTGAGATCCCTCTTGCGAAAACTCTAAGACATCTTCTATTAAGTTATTCATTTGCTTAGCATTCCTTTGGATAAAGGAAGCATATTCTTTAAGTTCATTTTTAGAGTTAGGATTGTCCAGATCTCGCTCTAACAATTGTGAGAAGTTTAAAATAATTCTTAGGGGCTCTTTTAAGTCATGAGATGCAATATGAGCAAATCGTTCTAACTCCATATTGGACTCCTTAAGTTCAAGATTCGTTTTCTGTAGTTCTAAGGTTTTATTATTTACTTGTTCTCCTAATTTCTCATTGAACTGTCTTTTTTGACGATTAGCTCTGTATAATAGAATACTTATTGCAGATAGTAAAAGAAGTAAGAGCGTTGTAAATAATACAATTTTTTTTTGTTGATTTGATATAAGTTCAGTTTTCTCTTGTTCTGATCGGAGGTAATAATTTTCTTTTTCTTTCTCTTTTAGATTGTACTTTACATCCAGTCCATTAATAATTTTAATCCTTTGCTCGCTAAAAATAGAATCTTTCATAATCATTGATGCCTGATAGTTTTCAATGGCTTTCTTGGATTGGCCGGTTTGCTGATAGGTTTCTGCAGCAGCAATATGAATGTCCAATAATAGACTTTTTTGAGTATTCTCTTCTTTGTAATTTGTTAGTAGTTCTTCTGTAATTTCGAGTGACTCCTGATACCTTGACATTTCGTTTAGCAATTGGACAAGTTCAAATTTTGTGGCAAATAATTTTCCTACATCTAAACTATTAGAAGTTAGTTCTATAGCTGACAATAATCTTTTTTCTGCTTCTAAGTATTTTTTTTCTGTCTTTTTAGAATGAGCAAATTGTCTCAACACATAAGACTGGTGACTGGCATTGTATGCTTTGGAAAGGGAAGAAGTATAATACCCATCTGCCAAGCTGTAGTTTTCTGCTGCTGTAGCTTGTTTGGCAAGATACAGATCGGGAATGTAATGTAATCTAGGGTCACTACTTTTTTTAGCGACCTCCACTGATTTTTCGTAGTATATATTTTCTTTATCTAAATCACCAAGAGCAAGAAAAACATTAGAAATATTCTCAAGAATAAGAACATTCATATGATCATCGCCATTTCCTTCAGTATATGGCAAGGCTTCAAAATACAGTTCCAAAGCCCGGTCGTACAAGCCTAAATTATAATAACTGTAGCCTAAATTATTAGAAATAGTACCAATTAAACCAATTTGATTTAATGACTTTACAATTTCTAAAGATCTATTATTATACTCTATGGACATTAGACGATCGCCTATATTATCGTAATATAAAGCCAGATTAATGAGCGATAAAGTTAATCCTTTTTGATAGTTAATCTTCTCAGATCTATCATATGCTTCTTGTGCATAAGAGTATGTTTTATTTATATCTATTCGCTCGAAGATCCCACTTAGCTGATTCATCAAATCAATAATTGCAGTTTCGGTAGTTTCTTCTTTTAATTGCGCCTGCAATTCTTTTATAGTATCATCAACAGTTCCGTACATTCTAGTTAAAAGAATAAAGGAAAAAAATATAACCCAACTTAGTTTCAGCATGAACCTATACTTATTTAATTAAATAAAAAATGATAACGGTACTTATCAAACTAGATATTGAGGTAAATAGTGCAATGTGTCTTAAAAACATATGGGTAAAGTACTATAAGGTTTATACTTTATATATTAAGCATTTTGAATTAAAGATAATGAATTACTTACAATTTTCATAGATCAATGAGGAAGTTGGACCACCGCCACCAGAACTCCTAAAGCAAATAAAAGACCAAAATTCAAAATAAGGATAAGTGGCGTTCGGTTGTTGGTTATACTTTATACTAAGATAAATAAAGAATAGATGCAAATTCATTTAACAATTTGCAATAATTATTGGGCTCGTCCAGAATTTTGTGTTTTTGAGAAAAGTCAGATATGCTCACTTAGTAACAATTACAAGATACGATTTTCAAAAAAAGTAGACAACTGGTTATAAATCTTTGCCCAGTTATATCTTGTTTTCTGGCATTTTTTTCGAATTTGTTGTGCAGCAAGATAAATAGAATTAAGTGCAGCATCATCCGTTGGAAACACTTTTTTATTTTGAGTAAATTTCCTCAAACTTGCGTTAAAGATTTCTATTACATTGGTGGTATAGATTAGTTTACGAACTTCGACTGGGTATACCAAAAAGGCGGGCAAGTGATCCCAGTTTCGTTCCCATGATTGTACGGCAAATGGGTACTTGTCATTCCAATTATTTTTGAATTTTAGAATGTATGTCTAGCAGTTTTCTCATTTGAAGGTCTATAAATCATCTTAAGATCTACAAGGATTTTCTTACGATCTTTATAAGATACAAATTTGAGTGAATTTCTAATTTGGTGTACAATACCAGCTTTATAACTTTTCTCAATCTTAAAACTTTTTATTGCGTTTAATGACGGTACAATCTTCTTTTCAAAATCATATTTATGTTCGGTCAATTTCATCAATTTTTATTAACGGTTCATTGTAGATGCCGTCTCCGCGAGGAACGAGGCGTATATGGCATTCTACATATTGTTAGCTGGCGTGTTTTCTTATCTGTAATAGTATTTTCTTCGTTTTAGTACTGTACTGTTGGCTATATAATTAAACTCTATTGATTCCAATAAATCTCCAAATTGATTTTTGTATTCAAAAGTTTCGATATGTTGTATTAATTCACCAGTATCGTCGTAGATCTTTTTGACAAAGTTCAAGTCAGTTTTGTATTTTATTTTGATTTCTTTCAATATATTTCCATCATTATCAAACATTATTTGCTGCGTTAACCGTCCTTTTGAGTCATGAGTTAGGTCGCTCATTCTAAATAAATCACTTTTCTCATATATTTTAAAAGATTTTAAGATGCTCTCTTTATTATAATCTAAAGTAGTTTGTTGTATGATCTTGCCATTTTCAAATTCCATCATCGAGAGCACATTTCCATTTTCGCTAAAATTTATTCTATGTTGTAATGTCATTGGAATTAATTTGGAATCACGTACTTTAGAGCTATGCTTTTCTATATAAAAGCTGTCTTGATTAATATAAAATGAATCAATATCAATGCTATTTTTATCTTTATAGACTTGACCATATAGCCAACGTGTTGATTGAAAAACTAGATTATTATGTTGATCATGTTTTAAATTTGAAATAGTTGCAGTATCTAATTTTTCGAAGTTTATTAATAAATAAGGCTGATTTGACTCGTTAAAATAAGTGCTAGATGCTTTATGTATAAAAATACTATCTGTACCATTTAATAGATTAAGATTAATACCATCATACTGTTTGCCAAATGTTTGAATTTCGATTACATTTTTATTGGATAATATGTCTACTAGAAAGAATTGTTTATCACTAATTTGTGAAAATGTATTTTGAATTTGAAATAATATTATAACAATCAGTATTTTATGTTTCATATTCTTTAATTTTTTTATCCATGCCAGCTAACGTTTCGAGCATACCCGTCGTGTCAAGTAGGTAAAGGGAGTTTCACCCTAAACCTCTCACAGAACCGTACGTGATAGTCTCCCATCATATGCTTACGCCGAAGCTTCAGCATAGGCGCTACGGCTCTTATTATACTTAAAGTTACACGTTTAAAAATCCTCTATCCCAGTGTACAAATAGTTTAACCTTTTCCTTTTTGAGTCTGTTAATCCAATTACTTGCCTTGATACTAGAATTTCTGAAACGCTTATACTTTCTCCTCGCCCAGTCTGAAAGTCTTCTTTCAAAATATCGAAATACCACCTCCAACTTATGTCTCCTGAACTTTCCAAAGTAATTTATCCATCCCCTTATTTTTGCATTGAAAAATTCGGCAATATCTATTATACTTTTATTCGTCCATCTTTGAAACTTCGTTGTTCGTATCTCTGATATTATCCTCTTCTTACTTGATTCACTTATTGCACAGTCATAACCTAGAAACATCCCGCCTCTTTTTGAGGCACTTGACCTTGGTTGAAAACTGAATCCTAGAAAATCAAACTTAACCTCCTTACTTTCTGATCGCTTCTTGTAATTCTTACAATATACGATCTTTGTCTTTTCTTCATGCAATCTTAATTGACAATCTGTCATTCGACTTTTTATGCTTTCTAATACTTGCTCCGCTTCTTCTTTCGTTTTGCAATGCACTATTATATCATCTGCATATCTTACGAACATTAGATTTGGATAAGTCTTTTCAAGCCACTTGTCAAATACATAATGTAAAAACAAATTTGCTAGCAAGGGACTTATTACTCCTCCTTGAGGTGTTCCTTTTCCGTCTCGATAAATTTTCTCCTTTGATTCCGTTTCTATTGGTGATTCTAGCCATCTTACGATGTACATTAAAACCCACTTTTCTGACACATGTTTTCTTAATGCTTTAAGCAACAATTCATGTGACACTTCATCAAAGAATCCCTTTATATCCATATCAATCACCCAGTCTTGTTTCCATACATTCTTTCGTACTTGTTCCAAGGCTTGGTGCGCACTTTTTAAAGGTCGATAGCCATAAGAGCTTTCATGAAATTCGGTTTCGAATCTGCCTTCTAAATAACTTTTGATTACTTGTTGTGCTATTCGATCTTCCACCGTTGGAATACCTAATTTCCTTTTACTCCCATCTTTCTTTGGTATCGATTTTTGTTTTACCGCTTTTGGAAAATAACTCCCCGAAGTAAGTCGGTTCCATAATTTATAAAGGTTGTCTTGTAGTCGTTTTTCGTAAGTCTTTAAACTCTTACCATCTACTCCTCCACTCCCTTTATTCTTTCGGACTTTCTTGTAGGCATGCCAGACCATTGATCTGGTGATCGGTATTCCTTTTGCTGTTTCTTCATTCCTCCTCCTTCTTTTTCCAGAAGTTGGTAACGTCGATCCCAGCTGTATAATTTCAACCCTTTGCTCCAATCCCATTACAGGATCTTCATTGCTACTACGATTGAATCCGCCATCAACAATAGCATCAGTATTTGACCTCAAAGGTGTTTTCCCTTCTTGTATCTTTCCTTTATCATCTTTTGTTGACTTCCTCTGTTCCATAATTAAGCCTAAATAGAAATCATGCCATCTATATGCCGTCTGTCGTATAACCAGTAGGTCAGGTTGTCCGTTATACTTTTATCCTGCAAAGGCAGCCTTATTGCAGTTTTGACAGAGTGTACGTTCTCTCGACATTTCATCAATGGTTCATTTACATTCATCTTTCTATTCTTATCTGATCCCGATTCATCGGGACCTTTTCCTTAACGCTCGATACCAAAGAATTACTTCTTCAGCACCTTAAGGTGATTTGTAGACTCCGCCTGTACAGCGTCTACGGATCGCATGCCGCCATAGCTTTAGCGACGGAGCAGGACCTACCTCCATCTTAATTACAGCATTGGTCATCGATCTATTTGAATGAATCAATTGATCTCTTTCCATTCAGAGCACACGGCTGCGAGGCACGAGGCAGACATGATCGTGCTACCTAAAGTTGTCGCCCGTTTTTATTCAAAGTAGTATTTCCAAACTTTCTCATTTATTCCAAATTTACCTTGCCACCAATCCACTGGGTATGACCAATCCGTTTTACTCACCGGCCTTAATTCTCTTTCGTTCATTGGAATATTGTTTTCGAAAAAACCTTTTTGGTTCTCAGTTTCAAGAATTCCGCAAATACCAAATATATTTAAAATAACTTCTCTTTCACTTGCATTTGACTTAATTAATTTGGCCAGTCGTTTTTCTAGTTGTCTAGGTCTATCTTCATTTTCCGAGCAAAGAATTAATTCTTTAAGTTGTTTTAATAATGTTAAGTTATCTTTATTTGGCCTAGGAAATTCTACCTTTTCAATTTGCGATAGATCAAAGTTTACATATTCCAAGTGCATTAATCTAACGCCTCCCCACTTTAGTTTCTCAAAGTTTAAAACATTCAGGTCGATTGTTTGAATTTCTTTTCCATAAACACCGCATATAGCACAAAATCTATTGGTTGCTGATTTATATTGGTGATTTTCTATTACTCTTGCTATTGCATAGCTTGAAAGAAATGATCTGAATTGTAAATTTCTTGTAGATAAACTTACTACAAACCCATTAATTATTCTCTCTTTATCAATCCTATTAATTTTTTCAGAAATTGATTTACATAAATTTTCATGGTCTATTTGTAAAGGATCAAACATCAATCCTTTAGATTTAGCATATTCGAAATCCTCTTTATTAATATCTCTGTTTTCAGTCCAACCTGAACTTGACCAATAAGTTTTAAATAATATTTGTTTTGCTTCTCTATCCATACTTTTTTAATGGGCGTACAACGGTTATGGTACCCGTCGTGGCAGCGAGGAACGAGGCTGACATGATCGTGGTACCTAAAGTTATACTCTCGCCATTTCTAATTGTTTTTTCAATTTACTCAAAACCAACTTTGCTGACACGTAATTAAATTTTACCATAATTACTGATTTAGAATAATTACGCAAGTCTTCAAATATAACATCATCATTACTAATTATTTTCCAAATGAGAATTATTTCGTCTTTCAGTTTAAATTTAAAACCAAGAAAGTCATCTGTAAATGTTGAACTCGTAATTAAATATTTACTTGTGTTATTTAGTTCGATTTCGAGGTTTTGAAACAATTTCTCATTGTCGAATCCTTCTTTATAATTGGGATAGTTATCCGCGTTAAGCATATCCTCAATTAAAGATACTAAATATCCATCCAAATATATTAGATCGTTACTAGTACCATAAAAGGAATTTTGTATCCACAATTTTCCAAAACCTAACAAATTTTTAGGATTGATAATTTTATATTCAACTGCAAATTCTTTTTTATTACCTATGATTTTCACATTTTTGGACTTTTATTTTTTGGTGGAGTATAACGGCGATGGTAGCCGTCGTGCCTGCGAGGCACGAGGCAGGCATGGTCGTGGTGTCTAAAGTTAGCGATAGTTTTCATTCATTATCGTAGACTATATTACTGAATACAAATTCGGTTTTCGATACATTAGCCCAAATGGAGTAAGGATTTACTATTAATCTATCTTTTACTAATCGAGTCTGTAATTCATTTATAAATTCCTCATTTAAGTGTTTTCCTAAATTAAACTTTTCATTTCTTGTAAAAAGAGTTTTCACAATAGATTCACTCTCCTTTTCTTTGATAATTGTCCTTTTAGACTTAGAATCATAAAAGACATCATTTCTTATTTGTAATTGAATTTTCCACCTGTTACCAATGTATTCATCTGAAGGCTCTATATAACCATAAATCATTCCTACTGGGTAAGCGTTTAACTAACCACATCTTGTGCTAGTAAAGTCTTCGCTCTAACTTAGCAAAAAAAGAAGATGAATCCAAG
>ENA-ORXM01003506-ORXM01003506.1-marine-metagenome-genome-assembly--contig:-NODE-3506-length-15453-cov-3.274259_pt1 | contig 15453 bp, 16 predicted proteins | sample MGYA00237867_ERZ511480 | MGnify/ENA primary metagenome ERZ511480 (study PRJEB26309, sample SAMN06266103) | marine metagenome | isolation source: Algal blade | place: United Kingdom:Sidmouth, United...
CACCGTCGTCGGTCCAGAACATTGTATTAGGGATGATTATCTTGCTGGCCGTCGGTATTGACATGTGGCGGGCCGAGATATCGGGGCTTTTGTCGCGTGTCTATGGCAAGTTCGGCAATCGGAAAGGTGCCTGACATGACTATGGGCCTAACGGACAAATTGGTCATGGCGTTCGGGGATTTGACCGACGGCGACCCGATGCAGTCGTTCGACAGCAATAACCTGATCGCGGCGAGTGCCAGCCCGACCGGACCGCGTACGAAGCCAGAGCACGGCTTTGGTGTTGTCGTCTCTTCTGCGAGCAAAGCCATGTGTGGCGGCGCGTACGAAGCCAAAGGCGGGATCACCCGCAGCATTTTTTAACTTACCAAACAAAGGAGCCTCTTCATGGCCGCACTCTCTTTCTCACACATCGGCATCACCGTCCCCGACTTGGAAAAGGCGGTTGAGTTCTACTCAAAAGCTTTCGGGTTATACGTGCTCATGGAACCAACAGAAATCCAACACGACGACAGCGCCATAGGGAAAATGTGTGACGACGTGTTTGGTGAGGGATGGGGTTCATTCCGCATTGCGCATCTGTCGATGGCAGACGGGATTGGAATCGAGCTGTTCGAATTCAAGAACACGGTCGAAGAAGAACGCCCGTTCGAATACTGGCGCCGTGGCCTGTTTCACTTTTGTGTGCAGGACGATGATTTGGAAGGCCGGATCAAAATTATCGAAAAACTGGGCGGCAAGCAACGCATGCAGCAAGTGCGCAAATACTACCCGGGCGAAAAGCCGTATCGCATGGTCTATATGGAAGACCCGTTTGGCAACATTTTCGAACTCTACAGCCACTCTTACGAGCTTACGTATTCGGCAGGCGCATATGCTGAGTAACGAAATTGGCCCGCCAAGGGCTGATCGTCCCAAGGTCGTAATCACTGATTACGATTTTGGCGACGTGGATGTTGAGCGAGCCATTCTTGAGGCGGCCGGTGCACAGATCATCGCGCTTCAAAGCAAGACTGAAGATGACCTTCTAGCTGCGGCTGCTGATTGTGCTGCGATGATCAACCAATACGCGCGTATCGGGGCCAGGACGATTGGCGCGATGGGCAAATGTGAAGTGATCGCGCGGTACGGGGTAGGTGTCGACATTGTCGATGTGGAAGCCGCTACAAACAAGGGTATTCTGGTGACCAACGTGCAGGATTACTGCACCGAAGAAGTGGCCGATCATGCCATCGCGCTTTGGCTTACGCTGGCCCGCAAGTTGCCCGACTATGACCGCGCAACGCACAAGGGTATCTGGAAATGGCAAAGCGGCCAGCCGGTCAAACGGCTACGTGGCCGGACGATGGGCGTTGTTTCGTTCGGTAAGATCGGACAGGCGATTGCATCACGGGCGCAGGCCTTTGGCGTGAACGTCATTGCCTTTGATCCCTTTCTACCTGCTCAGGTCGCTGCACAACATAATGCCGAACTGGTTTCGAAGGCGGATCTGCTTGCGCGTTCCGACTACATCTTGATTCAAGCACCGATGACGGCAGAGACAAGGCACTTTTTGTCTGACGCTGAATTTGCGGCGATGAAACCCGGTGCAATTCTGGTCAATACGGGCCGTGGGCCAACTGTCGATAACAAGGCGCTGTATCGTGCCTTAACCGACGGCCACCTTGCATCTGCTGGCTTGGATGATCCTGAAGAGGAGCCGGCAAAACGCGCCAGTTGGACGCCGGATGACAACCCGATTTTCACACTGCCCAACGTCATCGTCACGCCCCACGCCGCCTATTATTCAGAAGAATCCATCGTCGCGGCGCGGGTCATTGCCGCAACCCAAGTGGCCAAGGTCCTGACCGGCGTAGCGCCAGATTATCCCGTCAATGCAGCCGCATTGGCCGCAACACATTCCTAACAGGAGGCAAAAATGCCAGAAGCCCTAAACGATCTTAAAGTATTCAACGATTTCGAGCGAAACCCTGACCTGCTTGCGAAGTTCGACAAGGTTGTCCAAGCCTATTCTGCCGCCGCGATTTTTGCCGACGTGCAATACCGCACAGGCGTTATGGACAGCGGCATCAAGCCAGCGTTTCGAGCCAAAATCACGGGACAGGCCGTGACGGTTCAGCTGTCCAAGGGTGATCTGATTGATCCGCTGCGCGCGCTTGAAATGAGCCAGCCGAATGACGTGATTGTTGTCGATGCAGGTGGCGATTTGAACACATCTGTTTGCGGTGGCCTTATGGGCGGGTTGGCTCAGAACCGCGGGATCCGCGGCATGATCGTTGACGGGGCAGGGCGCGACACAGACGAGTTGGAAGACATCAACTGGCCGATCTGGACCCGCGCAATTACCCCGCGTGGTACGCACACGATGTTTTCGGGTCGCAAGGAAGAGCTTTCGATCAATGTGCCGATCGCGTGTGGCGGTGTGGTGGTAAACCCCGGAGATTTTATCGTGGCCGACCTTATGGGCGTCGCCGTCGTTCCACTGGACATTGCCGAGGGTGTCGTCAAGCTTGCGCAAGAGCAAGCCGACCGCGAAGAAGAAACGCGTAAATGGGTCGCCCGAGGCAAAACAATCGAGGACTTGTTGAATGAATTCGGCCGTATCTAACAAGGCTTTCGTTTGAGCCGACCACGGCGCTTCTTCGCTCCGCGCCAGTATTGTGGATGCGGGCGGGGAGGTCTTGGTTCCTTGGGACCTCTTACCTTAGTCTTTCGGGGCGTCCGGAGGGATCAGGCTGGCGGTGTGCCGACATACTGGAACCGTTACCACTAATTGTGTTCGACCAGGAGATCCACCGCCCCCCTTTCAGCCAAGACGCTGACAGAATGCGTGTTGTGCGCCTGCGGGTTGTTAGACCTCATCGGGACGATCAGTTACTGCAATACCAGCGCGCGTCAATTTCAGGACGTAAGCGGGTTTACAGCCTCAAGGCCCGCATTTGCTGGGTCATTTGCTGGATCGAACCCTTAACATGGGTGCGAATTATCTTGTCTGATCCCACGGTATCATTCGCGCGCAGCGCGGCGAGCAAGGCGTCGTGTTCTTCGATGATCTGGTTGAACCGCTGTGGACTGATCCGCAACCGCGCGCTGTGCACATTCAGCGCCTGACGCAATTTTCGCCAGTGTTCGGCGGCAACGGTATTGTAGTGGTTCCTGCTGATAAAGTCGTGAAACTGGTAATCAAGGGGGCGGAATATGGCCGCATCCTCGCAGGATAACTCTTTCATGCGGCGCTGGATGTTTTCCATCTCGTCGAGGTCTTCGGCGCGCGCATATTGCGCGAACCAAGTCACGAAATAAGGCTCGATCAGCTCCAGAATTTCAAAAATGTTCTGGATTGTATCGGCATCTGCCTTGCGCACTGTTGCCCCGCGGTTGGGGCTGATATCAACGAAACCCTCGCCTTGCAGTCTGCGCAACACCTCGCGCACGGGGCTGGTGCTGACGTCGTGTTGTCTGGCGAGGTCGGACACCTTCAAGCGCTGACCGCCTTGCAAGCCTCCCGATGCGATATCCGCCAGAATAATCTCGTACAACGAATCTTCGGTCAGCTTTTTCGGTGGTAAAACGGTCATTCAGGGTCTCTCTCTGGGGGACGACATGCGGTGTCACAGCCGTGTCGGACAGCGACCTGTCAATTTTTAACCGGATAAAGTGCTGATTAACAACGAAAAACGACGCGGATACAATAATTGTATTATTATTTATAATAAATAGTCGACGATTTGGTATATTTGAGGTTACTATATTTTTGGAACGATGCGGGGGAGGCCGTTGTGACAAAGATAACCAGCATAGAACCGTTGATGGTGCGCGTCGGAAAACGAAATCAGCTTTTGGTAAAGGTGATGACGGACGACGGACTTACCGGATGGGGTGAATCTGGCATGTCCGGACGCGAAGGCGCGGTGTCTGCAACGATTACACATTTTGCTGAGTTTCTGATCGGTCAGGACAGCGGCAAGATCGGGCGCATCTGGCAGGAATGCTATCGCAGCCAGTATTTCGAAGGCGGGCGTATTCTGACCGCCGCTATGTCGGCGATCGATATTGCCCTTTATGATATTCTTGGCAAACGGCTGGGTGTACCTGTGCATCAACTGCTTGGCGGCAAACAGCGCGATGTCGTTCCAAGCTTTGCCAGCTGCATGGGGACAAGCAAGGACGAGATCCTTGAAAAGGCGAACATTCTGGTCAAGGCAGGATGGGACTGCATCCGTACTTATCCGTCAAGTTTTGGTGAGGACACGACGTATGATCCACGCGCCACGCTTGCGGGCACGGCGGATGAGATGACCGCGCTGCGCGAGGCGTTCGGACAAAGCCTGTGTATCGGAATTGATCTGCATCACCGCTTTACTGTCGCCGAGATCGCGAACTTCTGCGCGATGATGCCGGTAGGCACCCTTAATTTCATCGAAGAACCCATACGCTGTGAATCGCCCGAAGCATATCGAACGCTGCGCGGGCTAACGACGATCCCGTTCGCAGTTGGCGAAGAGTTTGCCTCCAAGTGGCAGGCGGCCCCCTATCTGGAACAGGGGCTGACGCAGTATATGCGCTTGGATATCTGCAATATCGGCGGGTTCACCGAAGCGATGAAAGTCGCGGGCTGGTCTGAACGCCACTATATTGATTTAATGCCGCACAACCCGCTTGGCCCTGTCTGCACGGCTGCGACGATCCACATGTCGGCTGCGGTCCCGAACCTGTCATGGGTGGAAACGCGCCAGTCGGTTGTCGAAAGCGATCTTGGCTTTCACGATCCTGCATTGTTCCCCGTGCAAGTCGAAATGGATGGTCCCGTCTACATCGTGCCTGATGCCCCTGGTTTGGGTGTCGAGGTGAACGAAGACGCCATTCGCGCGGCGACCCCGACACATATCGAATGCCCACATCTTCAGCGCCCCGACGGGTCGGTGACGAACTGGTAAGGGCACATCACTAATCAAAACGGAGGAGACGACAAATGAAACTTACACAAATCCTTGGAGGGGCTTCTGCCCTTGCACTGTTGGCATCCGCCAGCTTGGCCCAATCGGTCACGCTGGATGTGACGGCATGGAAAGGCAACGAAGCCGAACCTGCCGGCATGGAGGAAATCATTGCGATGTTCGAAGAAGCGCATCCCGATATCGCCATCAATTTTTCCTATATCAGTCGATCCGACACTGATGTTGTGATCCCGCCACGACTTCAGGGGGGCAACCCGCCTGACGTGATGATGCTCGACATGAAGTTGGTTGAGGTATGGGGCGACGCCGGATTGCTTGTTGATTTCGGCACCGATTCCGAATGGTTCGGTCGCGTTCCCGAGGGTCTTGCCGCCGCTATCGCGCCTGACGGTCCGGCTTATATCATGCCCCTCGAGGTGATTGGCATGGGTCTGTTTTCGAACCTTGATCTGTTGGCCAGCGTCGGCATCGACGCCGCACCGACCAGCATTGATGATTTAAAAGCTGCATGCGGCGCGCTGTCAGAAGCCGGTATCAACCCGATCCTGATGGCAGGGGGGTTCCCGTCCGCCGTCTTTGTAATTGCCAACGGGCTGGAGGCAGACACCACGCCTGTCGCCGATCTGGGCAATGGCACTGCAAAATTCGTTGATGATGAAGGGTTCGGCGCAACGCTTGATACGCTGCGCGATTTGGCGGGCGCGAACTGCTTTGATCCACGCGAAATGGCAGGCGTCGACCCATGGAGCACCGCCTTGAACGAATTCAAGGCTGGCAACTTTGCCATGATGCCACACGGCGCGTGGAACATCGCCAACTTTAGTGAAGATCCCGACCTGAATTATGTCTTTGGTCCGGTTCCGTCACCGTCCGGCACAGGCGTTGCATCTGATCTGTTCGGGATCGGTTGGGGCATTGCGTCAGGGTCCGAACAACAGGACGCGGCACGCACATTCGTTGAATACTGGGCGCAACCGGACGTTCTGCAAATCATGCTTAATGCGGAATCCGCCTACAGCCCGTTTGACGATGGCGGCAGCGGGACGCCTGAATTGGCTGCGCCTTATGATGCCGCACGTGCTGCGGGTGGGGTGCGGACCTATCCCTATTCCGTCGGCCAGTGGCCTGCATCGCTTGACCCCGAAGTCTGGGACAGCCTGACAGGTTTCTTGTTGAACATGGACCAAGACAACGAAGACATTTTGATCCGGTGGGATGAAAACGTCGAAGACAACCTTTAAGGTTCCTCCCAGCTCTGTCCGCCAATTCCTGGGCGGGCAGGGCACCCTATTTGGTCAGTGAAAGGATCGGCAACAATGTCTCCCAAAATGATGCGGTTTTTGTTCATGGCACCTGCGCTCGTCGTTTTGGGCGTTTTCTTTGTCTACCCGATCCTGTTGACGTTCTATTATAGCTTTACCGATTTTACCGGCGTCGGAACGCCGGAATTTTCGGGTTTGAAAAACTACGACCGGATCGTGTCGCGGTCCCGCTATCCCGACGCGTTGAAAATCACTGTTTTGTTCACCGTCATCGTTGTCGTGCTGCAAATTACTTTGGGCCTATTCATCGCGACGTTGCTGCAACGCCTGCCAGCCGTGCGCAATTTTGCCCGCGCCGCGTTGTTCACCCCCGCAATGATGTCGTTCGTGATTGTGGGCTACGTGTGGCAGTTCATTTATTCACCCTACAACGGCGGTCTGAACGCACTGCTGACGTCTGCGGGTCTCGAGGGTATGACACGCGGCTGGCTGGGTGATCCCAACACGGCGCTGATCGCAATCGCGATCGCGCATGTGTGGATGTTCACCGGCTATACGACCGCGATTTTTCTCGCCGGATATGCCAATATACCAAGCGACATCGAAGAGGCGGGGCGCCTTGACGGGGCATCGTCATGGCAACGGTTCCGTCATCTGGAACTGCCGCTGCTTGCGCCCAGCATCACGATCAACGTCATGCTTGCGACTATTGGCACGCTCAAGACTTTTGAACTCCCCTTTATCATGACGCGCGGCGGGCCTGACGGAGCCACCCGCACGCTGAGCCTTGAAATCATCGAAAACCTGTTCCGGTCCTACAAATTCGGCTTTGCTTCGGCGCTGGCGATTGTGATGCTGATCATCGTGGTCCTCGTCGCGTTCATCCAGAATAAATATCTACGCGGACGGGAGGACGTCACATGAACCGCCACAAGATAACCATGTGGATCGGCAATATTTTCGTTGTCGTGCTTGTCCTCGTGATGCTGACACCAGTGATCTATATGATTTTGATGTCGTTTCGCACGGGCGAGGAAATTGCAGCCGACCCTCTTGGTTTGCCGTCCAGTCTCTATTTCGGCAATTATATCAATACATTGGAGAACATGGATTATGTCCGTGCCGTGATAAATTCTATTGGCATTACGCTGTCGGTAACCGTGATTGTGGCCCTTGTCGGATCAATGGCGGCCTATCCGCTTGCCCGCAATACGACGGGTTGGGGACGGGCGTTCATCATGTTGGTGGCGCTGGGGTTGGCCACGCCAGCCTTTGTGACCATCACCCCGATCTACGTGATCTTTCGCAGCATCGGGCTGCTCGACAGCTATCTTGGCATCATTCTGGCCTTTACCGCACTGAACCTGCCTCTCGCGGTTTTCTTTTACGTCGGCTTTATCGGGGCGGTTCCGCGCGAATTGGAAGAAGCGGCGAAACTGGACAATTGCAGCGATTTCCAGATTTTCTGGCACGTGATCCGCCCTTTGCTTGGCCCTGCAACCGCGACCCTGTCGCTGTTCGTGATGCTGATGGTCTGGAACGACTTCACCTATCCGTTGCTGTTATTGACGGACCCTGACAAATTCACCGTTATGATTGCCGTTTACCGCTTTGTCGGAAACCACAATATTGAACCGGATTTGTTGTTTCCTGCGGCGGTCCTTGGTTCTCTTCCTTTGCTGATCCTCTTTATGATCTTTCAGCGCCGTATCGTATCTGGCGTGACAGCAGGGGCCGTAAAATGAGCGCGGCTTTGCAGGATCGCGTTATCATTGTGACTGGCGCTGCATCCGGCATCGGGCTGGGTATCGCTCAGATGTGCATTGATGCCGGTGCGCAGGTCGCAGGGTTCGACATTGCCAAGGGGTTCGGCGGCTACAGTGTCGACGTGGCCGACCCGACCGCATTTGCCGATGCAGTTGCGCAGGCGCGATCAGATTTCGGGCGCTTGGACGGGATCGTGAACAACGCGGGCATCACAGTGACGGCCCCGTTTCTTGAGGCACCGCTAGAGGACTGGGATCGCCTTTGGAGAGTCAATCAACGCTCGGTTCTTGTGGGCTGCCAATCCGTGGCGCGGATCATGGTCGCGGACAAATCACAGGGCGCCATTGTCAATATCGCGTCCAACCACGCACGCGCCAGCGATGTCGGCTACGAGGCGTATGCAGGCACCAAGGGGGCCATCACGGCGATGACACGTTCGATGGCATGGTCGCTGGGTCAACATGGTATTCGCGTCAATGCATTGTGCCCCGGATTGACCATGACGGACGCAGTTGCGCAGGTCGCACAAGACCCTGTGCGCGCCGGGCAGTTCAACGCCTGGCATGCAACAGGCCGCGTGAACACGATACACGACGTTGGCCGCGCGGCTGTCTTTTTGCTTTCGGACGCATCTGCTGCACTTAGCGGCACCGAAATTATTGCAGACCAAGGCATGTCCAGCCGCCTTGGCGCATTAGGGTTTTAGAGGATCATCAAATGAGCAAAGTATCTTTGACGAATGTTATCAAAAAATATGGTGAAGTTCAGGTCATTCACGGCGTCGACCTTGAGGTGGATCAAGGTGATTTCGTTGTGTTTGTCGGCCCATCGGGGTGTGGAAAATCAACCCTGCTGCGTATGATTGCGGGTCTTGAGGAAACGACAGGCGGCCAGATCGAAATCGGTGCGCGTGATGTCACCCGCGTTGACCCCGCCAAGCGCGGCGTGGCGATGGTGTTCCAGACCTACGCGCTTTACCCGCACATGTCCGTGCGCGACAACATAAGCTTTGGTTTGAAAATGGGCGGCATGGCCAAGGCGGAGATCGCAGCCAAGGTCGACAAAGCAGCGCGCGTGTTGAAACTTGATGACTATATTGACCGCAAGCCGAAGGCACTTTCGGGCGGTCAACGTCAAAGGGTCGCGATCGGCCGTGCCATCGTGCGCGAACCCGAAGTGTTTTTGTTCGATGAACCCCTGTCCAACCTAGATGCGGAACTGCGGGTCAAAATGCGCCTCGAGATTGCGCGCCTGCATAAGGAACTGTCCGCGACGATGATCTATGTCACCCATGATCAGGTCGAAGCAATGACGCTGGCGGACAAGATCGTTGTGTTGCGCGACGGGCGGGTGGAACAATTCGGCACGCCGCTGGATTTGTATGAAGATCCTGACAACCTGTTTGTGGCGCAATTTATCGGATCACCGCGGATGAATTTGTTCCGCGCTGTCGGGCGCGCCGATGGATCCGTATCGTTCACCGATTTTGACACGGCACCCTTTAGGCCCGCGAACAGCGGCGGCGTGGCGGAACATGCCCAACTGCTGGTCGGGATCAGGCCGGAAAACCTGAATGATGACGGCACGCATGCGCTGACGTTCAACATCGACGTCGTCGAAAACCTTGGCGGGGTGTCTTATGCCTATGCGCAAGAACGGTATGAGGACGAACCGTATTGCATTGAATTGCGCGGACACGGTCGGCCGGACAGTGGCACCCTGTTATCACGATTCAATGCTGATTCCGCGTTGTTGTTTGATGCGACAAGCGGTTTGCGCATTCGGTAGACGTAAAAAAGCAGCGCCGGATCGGGTTCCAGCGCTGCCATTTCAATGTATTTGAAATCGGACCTAGCGGCCCATCCAGCCACCATCCACAGTCAGAATGGTGCCTTGCACATAATCGGATGCGGCGGACGATAAAAACACCGCAGCCCCTGCGAAATCCCCCGGTTTGCCCCAGCGTCCAGCCGGAATGCGTTCAAGGATCGATTTGGATCGCGCGGCATCATCTTGTAACGCTTGTGTGTTGTCCGTCGCGATATAGCCCGGTGCGATGGCATTGACGTTCACGCCGTGAGGCGCCCATTCGTTGGCCAACGCCTTGGTCAACTGACCGATGCCGCCCTTGGACGCCGCATAGCCGGGCACGGTGATCCCGCCTTGAAATGTCAGCAGGGACGCTGTGAACACGATCTTGCCGGAACCGCGCGCGATCATGCCACGGCCTATTTCACGGCTCAGGATGAATTGCGCGTTCAGGTTGACCTCGATGACTTCGTCCCACAGCTCATCCTCGTGGTGTGCAGCCGGTTTGCGCAGAATGGTGCCTGCGTTGTTGATCAAAATATCAGGCGCAACGCCGTCGGTTTCCAGTTGCGCCGCGAATGCGCGCACCGCTTTGCGATCCGAGAAATCGCACTGATACGCCGTAAATTTCCGGCCCATCGCGGTGATGGATGTCGCGACCTCGCTTCCCGATGTCTCAAGGGTTGCGCTGACGCCGACGATATCGGCGCCCGCACTTGCCAGCGCTTCGGCCATGCCACGCCCGATGCCGCGTTTACAGCCGGTCACAAGCGCGGTTTTGCCGCTCAGATCGAAAGATTGCATCACATTCATGCGTCTTCTCCTATTTTGATCAGGCTTTTCATCGCCGTCGGGCTGGCATCGAGGGATTCGAATGCGGCCTGAATATCTGCAAGGGGGCTGATATCTGTGATGACCGTGTTGGCATCAACGCCGCCGGATACGATGATCTGGATCGCCTTTTCGTAATCGGCAGGTTCATAAACGCGGGCGCCAATCAACTGCAACTCGCGCCAGAAAAACTGGAACATATCCACTTCGGGTTTCTTGGCGTGGATCGCAACCATAACGATCCGGCCGCGTGTCGCAGCGCATGCGGTCATCGCATCAACACCGGGCTGGGTGCCGGACACCTCGAACACCACGTCGGCGCCTTTGCCGCCTGTGCGAAGTTCAATCTCGTCTTTCAGGTCTTCCTCTGCGGGGTTCACCGTATCAAAACCCAGCTTTTTCATAATAGCGAGGCGGTTCGGGTTCACTTCTGACACCACGACATCACCGCCTGCGTCGCGTGCGACCATGGCGACCAAGGCACCAATAGGACCGCCGCCGATGACCAGAACGTCTTCGCCTTTTTGCAGACCCGACAGGCGCACGTCGTGACAGGCCACTGCGACGGGTTCGATCAGGGCTGCGTGGTCCATACGGATATCATCGGGCAGGGCATGCAGCGTGTGCGACGGCACGGTCCAGATTTCCTGCATCGCGCCATCTGTATCAAGGCCGAGGAATTTCAGCTTGTGGCAAATGTGCTGGTGCCCCGCCTTGCATGCGTGGCAATTGCCGCAATGGTCCAGCGGACGCACGACGACTTTTTGGCCGACTTTCACAGTGTCCACACCGTCCCCGACGGCGGCCACTGTGCCAGACATTTCATGCCCGACGATGCGGTTCAGGCCAACACGGGCGTCCATATTGCCATGGAATACATGCATATCGGTGCCGCAAATCCCGCAATAGGCGATGCGCACGGACACTTGGCCAGCTTCGGGGGCTGTGGCGGTGGTTGTTTCAACGGTGAAGGTTTTATCGCCGCGATAGTAGGCAGCATTGATCGTGTCAGTCATCACAATGTTCCATCATGTTCAGAGTTAAGTTTGTCCCAATCAAAGGTCACACCAACGCCCGGCGTGTCAGGGGCGACGGCCATATGGTTTTCGATCACCAAGGGCCGCGTTGTGTATTGATCAATCGGGAAGGAATGCACTTCGATCCAGCCTGCGTTAGGACGCGCGGACACAAGGCTAACGTGGAGTTCCTGCATGCCGTGACTACACACAGGAATGTCGTGTTCGGCGGCAAGCTTTGCTGCTTGAAGCCATCCCGTAACACCGCCGCAGTTGGAGGCATCGGGCTGAATAAAGCCGAGCTTGGCATCAGCAAGAGCATATTCAAATTCGTGGATCGTGTGCAAGTTTTCACCCATCGCAAGCGGGATACTTGTGGCATCCGCGATCTTGCCAAAGCCTTTGTAATCATCCGGAATTGTCGGTTCTTCGAACCAATAAATTTCGTATTGCTCGACGGCATTGGCCAGCGCGATCGCCTGATCGACTGTCATCGAATAGTTGGCGTCGATCATGAATTTGATATCGGGGCCGATCAATGCGCGCACGGCTTTGATACGTGCGACATCCTCGGCCATGGTTGGTTGGCCGATCTTGATTTTCACGCCGTTATATCCGGCATCAAGATAGCCTTGCACGGACTTTAACAGCTTGGGCAACGGAAAGTTCAGGTCAATTCCACCGCAATACGCACGACAGCGGTTGGACGTACCACCCGCCATTTTCCAAAGCGGCTGTCCGGCCCGCTTGCCCTTGGCATCCCACAAGGCAATATCGAGGGCAGAGATCGCAAAGGACGCAATCCCGCCCCTGCCAACGTAGTGGATATGCCATTGCATAGCCTCGTAAAGCGTCGTCGGATCGTCTGCGTCTTTTCCAATCAGGAACGGGGCCAGATCATGATCAATCATCGCCATGATCGATCTGCCGCCCTTGCCACCGGTGTAGGTGTATCCGGTTCCTTCAGTGCCATCATCGAACGTGATGGTCGCAGTGACCAGTTCGAAGTGCGTGTGATCGCCGTGTTTTGCGTCTGTCAGAACCTCTGCGAGCGGGACATTGAAAACTTGGGCATGGACGGTTTTGATGAATGACATGCGTTGTCCCCTTTTTGGTTCAAATATGCACGGTGGCGTCAGCGCATATTGCTGCACAAGTTGCAGCGTCGCGAGATTAAGGAATCCGGCACCCTTAAGTAATCAGGAAGTCAGGCGAGGAGTCAAGTTTAACCATACTAAAACTAGGTATATCCTATAATTTTTCTAAATATATTGATAAATCCACATTTTAATTATACTAAAACGTCAATCAGGCCGGTGGTGCGCACGCAGCGCAGGCGCATCGCCGAAAAAGAGGGGGCTGATCCTTTGATCCATAACTTGAATACCGTTCGGCGTGTGGCTTGCCTCGGCGAAGTCATGATCGAGATGATTGATGACGGACAAGACCGGCCCCTGCTTAACGTTGCGGGCGATACCTATAACACAGCCGTTTATCTTAAGCGCATCCTGAACACCGCTGACACATCGGTTTCTTATATTACGGCACTGGGCGCGGATCGGTTGTCGGATAAAATTATCGATGCTTTGGATCATCAAAATATCGACGCCACGCATATCGAAATCCGTCCCGATCATGCGCCGGGCATTTATATGGTGAACACCGCACCGGACGGAGAACGCAGCTTTTGCTATTGGCGTTCGGAAAGTGCGGCAAGAACATTGTTCCAGAAACCATGCACCGTTGATTTTGGTGTTTTGGAAAACTTTGATCTGGTATTATTGTCCGGGATATCGCTCGCTATTTTGCCAGCCGAAATTCGCACAGGTCTGATGGCCGCTCTGGCGCGTTTCAGGGCGTCAGGCGGGCGTGTTGCGTATGATAGCAACTACCGCCCCCGCCTTTGGAAAGACATCCAGACAGCGCGCGCGACGAATATGGCGATGTGGGCACAAACCGACATTGCGCTGCCGTCTCTGGACGACGAAATGGACCTGTTTGGCGAAACAGACGAACAGCAGGTCGTGGATCGGCTGGCCTCTGTGGGCGCCACGTTCGGCGCGTTAAAGCGTGGCCCGTCGGGGCCGAGGGCGCTTGGCAACGATCAGGTTCATCAAACATACAAGGCCGTTGACACGGTCGTTGATACAACCGCTGCGGGCGATAGTTTCAATGCCGGTTTTCTTGGCGGTTTGATGACAGGGCACGCGATGGACAGCGCATTGATGCAAGGCCACGCATTGTCGTCAAAAGTAATCCAGCAAAAAGGCGCGATTATCGACGTCGGTTAATCTGCTAAAGATCGTCGAATGTATCAACGACCTGCGCCCACGCGTCGTTCAAATGTGAAACCAACCGCTTTTCGGCCTCGTCGGGATCACGGCTTAAAATGGCGTCGAAAATCGCCGCATGCGCCTTGTAATTTCGCTGATTGCGATCAGGAAGCCGGGGCATTTTGACCCAGTGGTCCCCCAACCAGTTCGAAAACGAGCGATGGATCGATGGAAACACCGGATTGCGCGGAATTGTATACAGTACGCCATGATACGCCACATCGGTTTCATAGAACTCTTCGGAATTGCCGATACTGTCCTCGTTCATCTGCAACGCGGAACGCAGATTTGAAATATCGTCTTTTGTGGCATCGGTTGCGGCCTTACGCACCAGACCGGCTTCGACAAAAATGCGGGTGTCGAACAGCTGCTTAACGCCGCCAGGCCGACTGAGCATGTGTTGCACAAGCCCGCCCATAACGCCAAATGCGACATCTATGTCAGGTTGACGCACAACAGGGCGAAACCGCGGGCGCGCATCAATCAACCCCTTTGAGCTTAGGATGCTGACGGCCTCGCGGGCGACGGTGCGGCTGATCTGAAACCGTTCGACGATTTCGCGTTCAGACGGAATAGGTGCGCCGACCGCCAATTCGCCGGAATAAATACTTTCTGAAAGTGTGCGAACAACCGTGTCTGCGGCGCGATCTTCGTTGGGTACATTTTTCGTGTTGCGATGGGTCGTCATGGGTCATAATTTCCAAAAGCCAAACGTGTAGTGTCAATCGTCTTATTTTGCGGGCCAATTAGACAACATGCTACCACAGACCTTTGGCGCATCCAACATCGCAATCATATTGCCTAATCAAAACGCCCCAGTACCAAATCTGCACATCGGTCCCCCAGCATCATCGCTGGCGCATTTGTATTTCCTGCGTTGATGTCGGGAACCGCAGACATGTCGCACACCCGAAGCCCGTCAATGCCCCGCACCCGCAAACGAGAGTCCAGCACCGCCATCCGGTCCCCGTCGGCGCCCATTTTTGCGGTGCCTGCGGGATGGTAGTTCGTTTTCACGAACCGTTTGCAGTGCGCGACCAAAGCGGCATCAGAAATATCGTCGGGATCGGGAATGACCACCTGTCGGATACGCTTGGCCAAAGGTGACGCGGCCATAGCCCGCAAGAAGAACCTTTGCCCAGCAACCATTGCGGCCATGTCCTCGGAATGCTTGAGAAGATTTGGACAGACGCTTGGCATGGCGGCAGGGTCGGCGCTGACAAGCCGCACGCTCCCTCGGGATTTGGGCTTAACGACGACGGTGGTGATGGTAACGCCGTAGTCGTCTTTCATCTCATTGGTGGCGTCGCGGTCAAGATACACGATGGGCACGCAGAACGCCTGAATAGTTGGCGGTGCGTCGGGTGCGTCGGGGTTCACGAATGCGCCGGCTTCTACACCTGCCGACGTCACGGGACCTGACCCGAACAGTTTGAACTGCGCGCCATTACGCAGCATCCGCCAGCCGTCGCCTTGT
>ENA-ORXM01003508-ORXM01003508.1-marine-metagenome-genome-assembly--contig:-NODE-3508-length-15444-cov-3.605128_pt1 | contig 15444 bp, 15 predicted proteins | sample MGYA00237867_ERZ511480 | MGnify/ENA primary metagenome ERZ511480 (study PRJEB26309, sample SAMN06266103) | marine metagenome | isolation source: Algal blade | place: United Kingdom:Sidmouth, United...
CACGACGCTCTTCCGATCTGTTTCGGGTTTCGGGTTTCGGGAAGTTAACAAGTTAAAAAGGAAAATAGCTAAAGGATGAAAAATTCCGAACTTTATCCTTCTCCGCCTGAATCGCACCTAACAATCAATTACGAACTGCCGACTACTACAGTTTACTACCAACTTTTCAAAAAGTTATATTTTCCGGTAAATGGATTCCAATTTTTCAGCGGTGATAATTTCTCGCCAGTTTTGCCCGAGGGCGTTCTCCCACAAAGGCTCCATCGCCATAGAAACCGAAATTATAGTCTCAAAATCACAATCGGATAGATTTGCACAAATGCCAGTAGGCATTTCAATACCGTGTTTTTGTCGCATTTTATTAAAAAGAGCGACTCCTTTTGGATAGAATTCTTCTAAGTGTTGAAAAACCAAGCAATTGCCGATACCGTGCTTTACCCCCAAAAGATAGGATAGCCCATAACTCATCGCATGCGCGACGCCTACCTGTGAATAGGCTATACTCATGCCACCGTGCCAAGACGCCATCATTAGTTTCTCGCGCGATTCGTTTGGCGAAAGGTCTTTAAGATAGACCTCTTTACAAAGCTCAAGGGCCTTCTCACCGTAACTTTGGCTAAATGCGTTCAAATAGGTGCCATTGAGCGATTCGATACAGTGTATGTAGCAATCCATTCCGGTATAAAACCATTGTTCTTTTGAAACACCTTGCGTTAAGTCTGGATCTAATACCACCTGATCAAAAGTGGTATGGTCTGAATTGATACCCAATTTTTTTTCTGGCCCCAGAAGAACGGTAGTTCTTGATACTTCCGCTCCCGTTCCACTGATAGTGGGTATTCCCGCGTGGTAAATGGATGGTTTATTTACGAGGTCCCAGCCTTGATAATCGGAGGAACTTCCCTTGTTCGTTAACAAAATGGAAACCGCCTTTGCCAGATCGAGCAATGTTCCACCGCCAATACCAACGATACCGGACGGAAGCTCGTTAAAGTCATTGTGTATTTTCTGTACCAAGACATCTACTTGAGTAGTTTTGGGCTCTTCATCGGCAGAAATAAATATAATTTGATCATTGAAAATCGCCGGTATTCGCGAAGCCAATTCTTTTTCCTCAAAAATATCATCGACCAGAAAAATGAAAGGCGCGTCGGAGTGTCTCCTTTCGGGCATCAATATATCGCCCAATTGGTCAAAACTACCACTACCGAATATTACTCTCGGTACCATCGGAAAGTTTCTGTAGTCGGTCTTCTTACTGATAGCTACATGTTTAAACTCCAATTCTTTCTTAACCTCCATATGCTTAGTTCAAATACTTCAAAATATCTGTCAATTTACTAATTTTCAGATAATTATACTTCTTTTCTTCAATTTTCACTTCTTCATGCTGCCAAGTCGTATGAAAAGGAATATGTATCGCCCGGGCACCGATATTCAGCAAAGGAAGCACATCTGATTTGAGGGAGTTGCCTACCATTAAAAACTCGTTTACATCTATCTGTAAATGATTCAGCAAATGTAGATAGTTTTCTTCTCTTTTATCGCTTAAAACCTCAACATGATGAAAGTATTCCGAAAGTCCCGATTTTTCGAGTTTCCGTTCTTGATCCAACAAATCTCCCTTGGTCAAAACGATTAAACGATAATTGTCTTTCAATTTGGCCAATACTTCCTTAACACCCGTCAATAAATCTACCGGATGTTGCAACATCTCTTTACCTAGATTCAAAATTTCGGTAATCGTTGCTTGCGAAATTTGATTATTTGAAATTTCAAGGGCCGATTCTACCATCGATAACATAAACCCTTTAATACCGTATCCATAAAGCTCTAGGTTTTTTATTTCCATTTTAAAGAGCTCCTGGTCTATTTTATTCTTTGTTTCATACCCTTCCAACAGGTTGGCGAACTGCTCTTCGGCATCCCTAAAATAGGTTTCGTTGACCCATAGTGTATCGTCTGCGTCAAAACCGACTACTTTAATTTTACTATAATCTACCTCCATGCCGCCTGAGCCCTTTTTAAATCATCTGGAGTATCAATTTCTATACCACTGACAGTAGTTTCTACCATCTTAATTTTTTTACCATACTCTAAATAGCGAATTGCCTCGATTTTTTCAGTAGCTTCCAAAGGTAACATTGGCAACCGTTGAAAATCCATCAAGGCACTTTTACGAAAAGCATAAATACCCTTATGCTTATAATAGGTACTTTCGACATCGGTATTTCTAGGAAAAGGAATCGGCGAACGCGAAAAATACAGGGCGAAATTCCGGTTGTCGACGATAACTTTTACCGTATTGGGATTACTAATTTCTTCGGCGTCGGTAACACGCACCATTAGCGAGGCGAGGTCTATTTCATTCTTACCGTCACTTTTAAATACTTCTAAGACCTTGGCAAGACTCTCCCTATCGGTAAAAGGTTCATCACCTTGAACGTTTACTATAATATCAACATCCATATCAGAGACAGCTTCTGCGATACGATCACTACCACAATCGTGTTCTTTTTGACTCATCAAGGCCTTACCACCTGCGTTGGATATAACATCAAAAATCACCCGACTATCGGTTACTACAAAAACGGCATCGAACAGCTCGGTTTTTACCGCAGCTTCATACGTACGTAGTATAACGGGCTTTCCCGAAAGGTCTTGCATCAGTTTAGCCGGAAATCGCGATGCAGCATAACGGGCGGGTATCATAGCAATAATATTCACAACGTTGGATTATGGATTATTAATTATTGTTTCAAGTGTCAAGTTCAAGTTCAAAAGTTTATGGGTTTATGGGTTTATGAAAATGCTAAATTACTGCTTACTGAAAACTGCCACTGCCTACTCCACTTTCTCCCTTGGTCGTAATTTTCTATAAATTCTGAAAATCACGAATAAAATCATGATTACTAAAATTGCTGCTAAGATAGGTGCAAAAATAGAGGCAGTAGTAACGACTATGGCCGTACCCGTCTCCACTGTTGAAACCAAAGGGTTGGCCAATCCACCTGTGGTTGCCGTAGCCGTCAATCGTGTTGCGGCACCGGCACCTTTGATTGCCGTGGCCGTACCGCCACCAGCTATTATGGCCAAAGACCAAGTTACTACTGGATCCAAGTTAGCGACCGTTGAGACCATTACCGCAGTACCGGCAATCGCAGCCAAAGGCACGGCAAAACTATCTAACAAGTTATCGACCCATGGAATAAAATAGGCAAATATCTCAATCAGCGTGGCCACACCTAAGGTTATGACAGCCGCAAGGCTCCCGACCCACTGCCAACTAGCATTAAGGTCCCAAATACCGAAATATGATGCCAAACTTAAGGCAAACAAAGGCAGAAATACACGAAACCCGACCGAAGCCGCAAGGCCTATACCTAAAAATATGCTAATAATCGTTTCTGAAGTCATACTCTAAAATTCAAACTCAAATATCAAACACAAATTCAAAAAAATCAAGGGGTTTAGAAGTTTATACCTCGACAAGCTAAGCGCAGGTGAGTTTACAGTTCATCATTTCTTTTAAAATACTTTGGTTACTATCGTTCTCCGCTCATTTATTCTAGTCTTTGTTCTATATTCTATTTTCTTTGTCCTCTTTTCCACGAATTTACTTTATTCCGCATCAACAAAAAAATCGCTCTTGAAGCCGATAAGGTATAATTTTTTCTTTGCACGCGTCACAGCCGTGTACAACCAGCGTAAATACCCCTTGTCAACACCATTGGGCAGGTAGGGCTGCTCCACGAAAACGGTATTCCATTGTCCACCCTGTGATTTATGGCAAGTAATCGCATATGAGAATTTTACCTGTAAAGAATTGAAGTATTTATTATTTTTTACCGCCATGAATTTCTTGTATTTCGATGTCTCATGCGCATAATCTTTCATTACCTCTTGGTACAGTCGATTTCCGTCTTCGTAAGGCAAAGAAGGGGTAACGGCTTTAATGGTATCTAATAATAAAACCGTTTCGAAAGGGCGCTGATCGGGGTAATCGACCATTTGAACCTTGACTTCTGCAAACCTAAATCCGTAGAGTTCTTTGATCGAAAAGATTTCCAGTACTTCGATAATATCTCCGTTAGCTATAAAACCGGCTTCGGAAGTGGGTTTGAGCCAAAAATAATTATTCTTTACGACCATCATATAGTCCCCAGGGGCAAGTTCATTCTCTAAAAACAGAATACGGCTTCGAATATTTTCGTTATAAAGGTTCGCCCTTTTGTTCGAACGCACTATGAATGCGGTTTCTTCTTTGCCATTTTCGGAGTATGAAGCGTCAATGGCCTCTTGTATTTCATAGCCGTCAATGAGCCGAATGATGTCTTTGTACGGGTTTACATCAAACTGAAAACTATCGAAAAAACTTCCCTGCAATTGCTCACGAATCATTGTTGCGTTGATAAGTATTCCCGAATCTTCTGCTTGGCGTACAACTTCGTCCAATTCAAGTTTAATAATCTCTTTATTGTAGTTCAAAGATAGTTTATCGGCGTTCAATGCGGGACTTAGCTCTAGATGCACCGGCGGTAATTGCGCGGTGTCACCAATGAGAATTAATTTACATTTATGCCCTGAATATACGAACATGATAAGGTCATCGAGCAAAGCACCGTTTTCGAAAAGTTTCGAATCAACAGGGGCATCTGGTATCATCGAAGCCTCATCAACTATAAAGACGGTATTACGATGCTTGTTCGGTGCCAGAACGAACTGTACGCCACCGCCGCTTTGTTTTTTAGGGAAATAAATCTTTCTATGAATGGTAAACGCCGGTGTACCCGAATAATTCGACATTACCTTAGCCGCTCTACCGGTAGGTGCCATGAGCACGGCCTTTTGGGTCGTTTTCCAAAGACTGTTCACCAAAGTACCAACCAAGGTTGTTTTCCCCGTTCCTGCAAAGCCCTTTAGCAAAAAAACAGTATCCGCATTATTTGATAATACAAAAGTTGCCAGTTTTTGAAGAGCGACCGTTTGTTTCAACGTAGGTTCGTGAGGAAATTTCTCAGCTAATAATCGATAAAAAGACGCGTCAGTAAGGCTGGCCATAGCCACCAAAGATAAACAGGATTTTTGGTCGAAAAACTTTTACGATTGAAAAAAAATTGTAGATTTGTGTTAACCACTAAATTTAATTAACACTATAAGAAATGAAGACCGTAATTCAAATTGTACTTTGGATAGTTTGTATAGGATTAGGATATCTTATCTACCAATCCGTAACAGGCCCCATCGAATTCAACAAAGTCAAAGAAGAACGTTTTGCCAAGGTTATTGCCAAGCTCAAGGATATCAGGAGCGCGCAAGAGGCCTATAAAACAGTAAACAGAAGATACGCCAAAGACTTCAATAGCCTTATAAAGTTTATTGATACGGCAAACTATACTATTACGCAGCAACGCGATTCATCATATATGGAATATGATAAGACCTATCAAATCGATTTGTTAAAAGAAGTTAAGATTATAGATACCCTCGGTACCGTATCGGTCAAAGATTCGTTGTTCAAGAGCGATAATCGCTACAAAAGCCTGATGGATATACCCGATGCCCAGAACGGTGAAAAAATTCAAATGGCAGCAAACGTAATTGATAAGGGGGGGTATAAAGCTCCGGTGTTCGAAGCCAAAGTAGAGAAAAAAATTATTCTGTATGATCAGCCTAAAACACTTTTAGACAATGAGAATACTCAAATCGGTGTTGACGAAGTAAACGGAAATTGGATACAGGTAGGTTCTTTGAGTGAAGTTAGTACTACTGGAAACTGGCCACCTATCTATGATAAAAAAGGCGAACAAAATTAATACCGATACTCCAATTGAGGGTTTTAAAAAATTGTCCATTCAGGTTAGCTTGAATGGACTTTCTTTTTGCGTTTTCGATACGATATCGAATACCATCTTGATTTCCGATAAAATCGTGTTCGCCAAAGAATTGACGCCCTATGGGGTTCTAAAGCAATTAAAGCAACTTCTTAACCGTCAAGATGTGCAGAACAACCAGTTCTCTGAAGTTGTAGTCGTTCACCGAAACAATCTGTTCGGGCTTGTTCCAAAGGCACTTTTTAACCCTGACGAGTTGGCTAATTACCTAAAATTCAACACCAAAATACTCGCCAACGACCATCTTGCCTATGATGAGCTTGAAAGCTACGACATGGTCAATGTCTTTGTTCCGTTTGTGAATATCAATAATTATATATTTGATCTTTACGGCGATTTTACCTTCAAACACAATGGCACAGTAGTGGTCGAGTCGCTTCTAAACGTGCATACCAATACAAAACAGCCGGTCTGCTACGTATATGTTCATGAAAAGCAAATAGATATTACGGTCATGGCCCAAAAGAGACTGCTGCTTTTCAATAGCTTTAAATTCGTAACCAAAGAAGACTTTGTGTACTATTTGCTGTTTACCGTAGAGCAATTAAAACTCGATGTCGAGTCGATTTCGTTAAAGCTTTTTGGAGACATTGAAGAAGACGATGATAGCTACGAAATGTGCTATCGCTATATTAAAAACGTTGCTATTTTTATTCCTTCTTTTGACCACCATGCCTATAGCGATATCGCAAAAGAAGCTATTGATTTTACCGTTATAAATGCCCTCCTCTGATGCGTATTATATCAGGTCTACATAAAGGAAGGCGCATTACTGCACCCAGAAACTTGCCCGTTCGCCCAACCACCGATATGAGCAAAGAAGCACTTTTCAACATCCTGAACAATCGCTATTATTTCAATGAAATCTCGGTGCTCGACCTTTTTGCCGGAACAGGTAATATTAGCTACGAATTCGCTTCGAGGGGCACAGAACAAATAATCGCTGTCGACAGTGACTATGGATGCGTAAAATTCATCATCAATACTTCGGAAACAATGAACTTGAGGATAACGGCGCTTAAAAGCGATGTTTTCGATTATTTGGAAAAGTCAAAGACAAAAGCCGATATTATCTTCGCCGATCCGCCTTACGATATGGCACAAGAAGAATTCGAAAAAATACAAAGTTTGGTCTTTGAAAGTGAATTGCTGCTCGAAAATGGAACGCTTATTATCGAACATGCCAGCCAAATGGACTTGTCTCACCTACCCGATTTTTTGGAGAAGCGCAAATACGGTGGGAGTGTATTTAGTTTTTTCGGGAATTAATAGTAAAAGAAATGGTTATTCCAACTTAAAAAATGATTCTTAAAAAAAGTACAGCTCTAATTCTAATATTGATTTTTAGTCTTTTATCATGCAAAGACAATAGTGAAAAAAGAAAAGAAATCGTATCCGAAAAAATCACTTATGTTGTGAGAACACAATCGGAATGGGACAATTTGACTCAACTGGTTTTGAAAGACCCATTTGCTATGGCGAATCAAGGAAAAAACATTTACCCTAAAGACCTGGACAAAACACTATCCAAAGAATTAATTGAAAAAGGAATAAAGCGTTTGACTGTTGGTATTAGTTCTGAATGTAAACAGGTTGAATATGAAACCGAATGGACCGAATATCCCATAGGAACTCTATTTCTAAATTGGACAACATGCGACTCCGAACAAACTATTAAAGGATATTATAAAGATTTTGGGGCTAATTTTATTGAAGTTTGGGGAATTGGAAATAATTTGCTGATATGGACAGATAGCGACTTTATCTGAAAATAAAGGGCCATTGCAGTATAAATTTAGTGCTTAGAATAGTTCCAATCTACTGCTTCCTCAGTACTTTGTAAGTGGTACTTTCAAAAATATAACCCACTCTGAAAGTTACACTAATCTTGTACGGCCCAATTTTCGCCTACTAATAGAAAGCCAAAAAAAACACGCAGAACCATAGTCAATAGATTCCCGCCTTCGCGGGAATGACAATAAACTTTTTAAAATTAAGCAGGTCATAAGCCGGATTCTGTTTACCCCGAATTGAATTCAGGGTCTCCCTATCATTTATCTAGCCTCGGTATTACTACCGAGATCGAACCGCCTACCCTTCGGCTCGGGCGTGCAGCCCTCAAACACCGATTTACATGACGTTTCACCACATAGAGTTTACCTGGTTTCACTACAGCATTACCTGTACATTCTTTCTGCTGCACTTGTCCTATCCCGATTCAACATCGGGACGACGGGTGTTACCCGCTATGCCGCACTATGGTGTCCGGACTTTCCTCTTTATCCTGAACTCGTTTCAGGGCCTCTCAAATAGAAAGGTGCTGAAACAAGTTCAGCATAAAGCGATAAGGCGACCTGCTTACCGACAAAATTAGGTTAATTGTTGATAAATAAAGACTTTATCCCGCCGAAATAAAGCACTCGAACCTCAGCTATTTTTATATTTGTAGACCAAGGTATGATTTTAAAATTGCGATTTAAGATGTAGAACCGTGCTATTAAACCGATCTAGTCAAAACCTTGAACTTTGAACTTGAAACCTGAAGATGGAACCCTTTATCGTATCGGCCAGAAAGTACAGACCCCAGACATTTAAAGATGTTGTAGGGCAGAAGGCTATTACCAATACATTGAACAATGCCATCGAACAAAACCACTTGGCACAGGCCTTATTGTTCTGCGGGCCCAGAGGTGTCGGCAAAACTACTTGCGCTCGTATCTTGGCGAAGAAAATAAATCAAGATGGTACCGAACGCGAAGATGAAGATTTTGCTTTTAATATTTTTGAACTCGATGCGGCATCGAACAACTCCGTCGACGATATTCGAAACCTTATCGACCAAGTACGCATACCACCGCAGGTAGGCAAATACAAAGTGTACATCATCGACGAGGTACACATGCTCTCACAATCTGCTTTCAACGCGTTCTTAAAAACTTTAGAAGAGCCGCCCAAACATGCCATATTTATTCTGGCGACCACGGAAAAACATAAGATAATCCCCACTATACTTTCGCGATGTCAAATATTCGATTTTAAAAGGATTACCGTAAAGGATGCTGCCGAATACCTTAAATATATTGCAGAGAACCAAGGTATTGAAGCCGAGGACGATGCCCTACATATCATCGCCCAGAAGGCTGACGGAGCGATGCGCGATGCGCTTTCCATATTTGACAGAGTAGTCAGCTTCTCAGGGAAACAACTCACTCGAAAAGCAGTTACCGAAAATCTGAACGTACTCGATTACGATACGTATTTCGCTGCCACTGATTTAATATTGGAACATAACATTCCCGAGCTGTTGCTATTATTCAACAAAACGCTATCCTTAGGTTTTGACGGGCACCATTTTATCAACGGACTGGCCTCACATTTTCGTGATTTAATGGTCTGTCAGCATCAAGATACTATACCCTTGTTAGAGGTCGGAGAAGGTGCCAAAAAACATTATTTAGAACAATCGAAGAAAACGAACAACCGACTCTTGCTCAAAGCTTTGGAAATTGCAAACGACTGTGATCTTAAGTATAAGACTAGTAAGAACCAGCGGCTGTTGGTCGAACTTACGCTTATGAAGTTGGCTTCCGTCGATTTTGATGGTGAAAAAAAAAATCCTGAATCGACTGCAGTAGGTGGTTCTAGCATTGATTTTATAGCTCCAGCGGTCTTCTTTAAGACTCGAACTCCAGATGTAAAACTTACCGAACAGCAACCCGTGGTTGCTGAAATCGATTCTAATAAAACGGTCGAGCCCGCTGCTCAACCTGTTTTAGCGAATTTAGACAAGGCCAGTAATACAAAAGTAGAGACCGTAGTTGCCACATCGGAAAAAGAGACGGTACTTGCCGTAGCGGAACCTGAAGTAGAAATTAAAAAAATTCCAGAAACCGATAAAGTTCCTGTAACGGGTACCACCAAAAAGCTAAATATCGATATTGCCTCGAAACGTATTTCGGCATTATCCATATCTAGCCTAAAGGCTAAAAAGGCTCATGAGAACAATAGAAAAGCCGATAACGTTGATGAAAGTTTATTGCCAAAAGAAGCTTTTTCGGAAGTGGAAATGCAGCAACATTGGGTCGATTTTGTAAACGATATCGATGGCAAAGGACGGAAAATATTAGCGTCAAATCTGAACGCCGATATTCCGAAACTGCAAAAAGAGCATACGATTTGGATAGAACTGCCCAATTGCACCATGAAAAAGGAAATTGAGCGAGAGCAATATGACTTGATCGAATACCTTAAGTCAAAACTCAACAATCACTTTATCACACTAAAAATTACGGTCAACGAAGCCACCGCGAAAAAGTTTGCCTTTACCCCTGAAGAAAAATATGAGAAACTACGGGAGAAAAACCCGGCAATTGACTTGTTGAGAAAAACCTTTGATTTAGACCTTTAACTTTTTCCGAAAACGAATCCGTAGGGCATATATCGCCATTACTATCGCGATAATAAGTAAGCCACAAGCTTCACGCCCCCTTTCTACATTTACAATATCACCTTCTCCAATCGTAAAGCCTTCAAATTTATCGGGCCACAGCAAAAATGTACCGACTAGATAAGCCACGCACAAAATAGCGGCAGCACTAAAAACCAAGCGATCAAAAGCAAAAAGAAAAGATGCCAAAGCGGCTGACCCGTAGATAACGTACCACATTATTGCATCAGGATCGTTATATTGAACAGATGCGGCCCACACGAACAAAAGTGCAAAAACAATACCTATAATCTTGAATATATTTTTCACGGATTGCCGGTTATGTGATTTTCTAAAACAGTAAAGACATCGGTGGCTTCAATATGTTTGTTAAAAGAGGCATTTACGTTATCGGAAATCAAAATCGGATAATCGGCCTTATCTTCCGGCAACCTGCCATGAGAGCCTTTAACCAAACTAGCATCTAACGGAATAATATTCATCACGGTACGAAAACCCATTTTTTTCTTCAGCAACTTACCGATAACCTTGGCCATCACAAGCTTATCTTTAGGGTTAGTGAGCATCTCTACGGGATCATAGCCCGGTTTTTTGTGAATATCAACCATACGGGCGAAATCGGGTGCTTTGTTATCGTCCAACCAAAAATAGTAGGTGAACCACGAATCGGCATCGGCCAAAACCACTAAATCTCCGCAACGGTCGTGCGTCAAATTGGCTTGTTTTATTTCTTCCCCTGCCATCACTTTTTCAACACCGCTGACCGACTCCAACAGTGCTTTAACCTCTTGCTTTACCGATTGATCGTTTAAATATATATGTGCAATTTGATGGTCTGCCACGGCAAAGGCTTGGCTTGCTCCGGCATCTAGAAGTTCCAATCCCCTTTCGACACGAATAGCCGTATAGCCTTTTGACCGCAAGATGCGGTTCAAATGTATCGGGTTTTCAACATTTGTAATTCCATATTCGGACAGCAATATAACCTGAGCATTGCGCTTTCGAAAGTGTTCGACCAATTGCTTTACAACACCGTCGATTTCGTTTAGGTCTTTTCGAATCTTATCAAAATCAAGACCGTGACGTTGTAGGTTATAGTCTAAATGGGGTAAATACACCAATGACAAGGTCGGATTGTGTATTTCATCAGTACGAATGGCCGCATCGGCTATCCATTTGCTAGACTTAATTGTGGTTTTTGGTCCCCAAAACTGAAACAACGGAAAAGTACCCAAGTCGGTCTGCAAGGTATCTCGAAGTTCAGCGGGATGGGAATAAATATCAGGAATCTTCCGGCCATCTGCCAAATAGTTGGGCCTTGGCGTAACGCTATAATCGGCCGTTGAATACATATTGTACCACCAAAAAAGATTAGCGCACGAAAAATCAGGGTCGGTCTTTTTTAGCTTATCCCAAATTTTTTCGCCCTCAACTAATTTATTAGACTGTCGCCAGAACTTTACCTCGCACTCATCTTTAAAATACCAACCGTTACCAACGATACCGTGTTCAGAAGGAGGCTTACCGGTCAAATAGGTCGATTGTGCCGTACAAGTTACTGCCGGTACAACGGGATGGATAAAGGCGGACCTTGCATTTTTTAAGAACGATTCAATAAACGGCGTATGTTCGCCGATAAGGCGTTGGGTCAGGCCGACTATATTAATGACTACCGTTTTTTTCATTTATTTCAGCGTATCTATAAACCAATCCATTTCACGAACGATGGATTCTGTAAGATTTTTTTTGAGGGCAATGGGCAACACATCCCATGTATATGTTTCGATTTCCAAGTGTTCCGAAACCGGGTATGCCTTTAAATATTCAACAACTTTTACAATATGGTCTTGGGTAGAATGTAGCGCTCCGAAACGTTCCAAAAAGATGGGAACATGAAAATGCGCCCTTAATTCTTTAAAGGTTGCCTTATGCTTCAAAACGATAGGAAGGTCGTTATACGTTTTGACCTTTCCATCAATCTTTTCGGTTACTTGGTGCAGATACGTTGGTTCGTCAAAAAGTGCCAATGCCTCCCAGATTTTATCATTCCCAGAAGCATCTGAAATAATTTTTAGGGCAGCGCTTACTTGAACCTTTCCAATTTTGATTCTCGCCTTTGCGAACTTTTCAAAAGTAGCCGATGGTTCTTCATAGGCCAATGAAAAATGACAAATGTCGTAGCAAACAGTAATATATCTATGGATTATAGCAATAGCCTCTTCAGCGGTTTTTCCCAATTCCTGCTCTAAAATTGGCTTAGCCAATGGCAATAGATATTCTGAAAAAAAGTGAATTACTTCATCACTATTTTCAAGCATACCATCAGGTTCGGGCTCAATATCCAAGTGCATATATTTTCCAGAATTAGCTTCCAGATTATATAAATGGAGTATGATTTCGCTCAAATGGTCGGCACCTTTCGTAAAGGCTAAATGTGTGGCATCTTTAGATTCGTGCCAATATTTATAGCTTATGGGAGAAGTCGATATCCCCCCAGAAATTCCTTCGGGAATTAACAATGCTAGTTGATCAAATAATCGCTTGGTGTATGTTACGCGTTCGGGGGTTGTCCAATCCGGGGTATGCACATCGTCTTTGACACGCTCGTTATGAAAATTTCCGTAGGGGAATCCGTTCATGGTAAAAACATAAACGTCATTCTCAGCTAACCACGATTGAAACTCCTTCAGACGCTCTCCCAAGCCCAGTTCTTCACTGGCCTTATTCGATAAGCGTAACCCTAACCCAAAAGGTTTGGCCTTCGAAACGCTCTGCTTTATCTCAGGAACATGATTTTTTAAACTGTCAAATGTTGTCGCCCAATCATACCCTGGGTGGATGTTGGTGCAATATGTAAGATGAAAATTATTGATTTGCAAGACTAGGCTACTTTTGATTCGGAGATTTCGTTAACCAAATTTAAGGCCTTTTTCATCATTTTTTCGTCAATTTGATGAACATCATGCTTTTTACCGATTTCGGATATTAAGGTAATCGTCAGTTTACCGCCAAGATGTTCCCTAAATTCTTGAATGCCTTTTAGTAGTTGATCTGTTTCTTTTTCCGTTGTAATGGGAAAGCTTAAATCAAAGCCGATATTTTGAAAAACTGTCACAATTCGGTTTAATTCTTGCTCATCGATGAGCCCTATAAGATGCGCATATGTGACATCTAGAACAATACCCTTAGCCACAGCTTCGCCATGTCGCACGGTATAATCGGTTATATGCTCCAGTTTATGGGCCGCCCAATGGCCAAAATCCAACGGTCTTGATGAGCCACTTTCGAAAGGATCCCCTCCTTTGGCGATATGGTGCATATGCATCTCGGCACATCGATAGATAGTGTAATTCATGGCTTCCATATCTCTATCGGCCAATTTTTGGGCGTTTTTTTCTATGTACTCGAAAAAAACCGCATCTTTTATCAAGGCGACTTTTAGGGCTTCCGCGATACCGGCAATCCAGTCACGCTGTTCTAGAGTTTTCAAAAAATCAGTATCGTTGATGATAGCATAAGGAGGAGCGAAAGTGCCAACAAAATTCTTCTTTCCGAAGTAATTAATACTATTCTTGACCCCGACCGCAGAATCGTTCTGCGATAATACCGTGGTAGGAATACGGATCAATTTAACACCTCTGTGCCCAATGGCAGCGGCATACCCAGCCATATCGATAACCGCGCCACCACCGATTACGATTACAAAAGAATGGCGACAAATGGCATGCGCGTTGATTGCTTCCAAAATATCGTTAACATAGGTCTCGTCATTTTTACATGCTTCACCGCCTTGTACGACCAGACTTTTGGTATGCACGAGGTTGTCTTGGTACATCGAACAATAGGAGGTAATATTATTTAGCAATTCAAGATGTGCTTTCGCAACCCCGTTGTCGATAACAAAAAGTAATTTTACCGGCTCGTCTTTATATTGTTGGATAGTGTTTTTGAACAAGGGATTTTTCCCGTCGAACAAACCTTCCGTGAAATGAAGTCTGTATCGGTACGAAACTTGAAAATTCTGTTCTATAGTTTTAAACATGTTATTTTTTTTCATACACCTCTACATTGATCTCAAGTAACCGCAAAGAGTTTTGACAACCCTATTGAAATAGGTAACAGAGCTAAGATGAGCAATCCGTACCACCAAACCGAAAATGTGGCTCCCATTGCGGCATCCAAAACTATCAACGATAAAACACCAGCCATTACTGCCTTCTTTATATTTTCGGGCGAATTCTCGGAATATGCCTTGAATAAGGGTCGAAAAACCAAATAGCCGAACACCGTCAGATATAATAACGTCGTCAAAACGGAATCCGTATAAAAATAAGCAATTGCCAGTACAGCTACGATAACCGAGGCGTAAAGTACCCCCGCCAGAACGATATGATTCTTATTTTTGCCATGTACTTCTCCCCTACTGATAAGCGTTATGGCAAAAATATAAACGACAGGAATGATAGCTAGCCACAAATACGTCAAACTTCCTAAAACCGACATTCCCAAAATAATGTTCAAGCCCCTACAGAGCCCCATACTCAATGGGCCGAAAAAATCGTGTTTTTTGGCTATTGCATCATAGAGTAGAATTGCCAACGCTAAAGCCGTTGCGATTATAAAAGATAAAATGGACACCAAAAAACTCAATAATATACCAATTATCAAAGCTACCCCTCCATAGACCGTCGCTGATTTCAATGAAATTGTTCCATTGGGAATAGGCCGTTCGGGACGTTCTATAAGGTCAATTTTATAGTCGAAGACATCGTTAAGTATGACTCCGCCGGCATACAAGAAAACTGAAGAAAAAACCAAACAAAGTATATCGAAAAATAGTGGAGAGCCTAAAAATTCGGTTTGCATGGAATTTGAGATAGCTCCCGCAATGGCGACTCCCGCTAAAATATCAGCGGCAGCAGTAGGTAGGTTGGCAGGTCGGGCCAATCGGGCGTAACCAAGAAGTTTCGGGTTCATCGAACCATATTATTAAATAACATATCTTGAAATAAATTAGAACCTATAATTATTTGAAAAAGTTATACGTTAATGGTTAAAAGTCACTATTGCGTTTTTTAAAATTAACGGTTAACTTTTAAACCT
>ENA-ORXM01003509-ORXM01003509.1-marine-metagenome-genome-assembly--contig:-NODE-3509-length-15443-cov-3.891839_pt1 | contig 15443 bp, 13 predicted proteins | sample MGYA00237867_ERZ511480 | MGnify/ENA primary metagenome ERZ511480 (study PRJEB26309, sample SAMN06266103) | marine metagenome | isolation source: Algal blade | place: United Kingdom:Sidmouth, United...
TTTTGGGGCAGGCATAAACCAATGGTTCGGCACCATTTGCCGGGGCATTCCAAAGTATCGAGAACACCATGCCTCACGCTGATTATCAAGCCATATATCTACGGCAAGCGCTACTATGTTATGTTGGGCGGTAATCGGATACAAATTTTATTGGATTTATGCTTATTGCGACTACGACCATGCGGCGGTCATTTCAACCAAAATAATGACCGTACATCGTATGGGGTCGGGAAACCTTCTTCTAGGATTGTTTTAGGGATATAAACCAAACCAACCGCCCCCAAATGACTTTAAACGTAATCGTAATCGATGACTCGAAAATGCAGAGACTACTCACCTGTAAATTGGTCAATGAGCATCAGAATCTTAATTGTGTAGGGGCATTCGGCAATCCGAAAGAAGGGTTAAAGGCAGTAAATGACCTTCGACCAGATGTTTTGATATTGGATGTCGAAATGCCCGAACTCGACGGATTTGGAGTGCTAGAATATTTGGAGTTTGACTGCCAGGTAATATTGTACTCCACCCGTGCTACATTTGCCTTTAATGCTTTTAATTACGAGCAAGTAAAAGATTTTGTCACAAAACCATTAGGGGAATCGCGTTTTGAAAAATCCGTGGACAAGATTCTAAACAACTATTTGATGGAAAGTTCAAACACTAATAATTTGGGAACCTATACCTTTTCAGAAAGACTTTCAATGGCTAGTTAAAATCCATAGTTTACAATCTATTCTGATATTTAGTTCAATTTTCTAATTTCGAAACAAAGAATAGGTTTAAATGATTTTCTCCAATTTCAATATGTTCAAATTGCTTACAAATAGGCCTGAAGTACCCCATTTTGGGATTTTCTGCGTAAGATTCGAAGACCTTTCTCCTTAATTTGTCTCACCCTTTCTCGGGTCAAATCAAAAATTTCACTGATTTCGTTCAGACTACGGGGGCTGTTTTCTCCGATTCCAAAATAGAGGCGAACGACACTTTGTTCTTTGTCAGGGAGTGTATTCAAAACTTGATTTATATCTGTTGATAACGATTCTTTCATAACGTTTTCATCCGGTTTTAACGCCTTTTTGGATGCTGTTACATTATAAAGATTCGAAGATTCACCTTCTCTGAAAGGGGCATCCATAGATACATGTTTTGGAGAACTTTTCATCGTACTTTTGACTTGAGCCACTGTAATATCCAGTTCCTTCGCTATTTCTTCGGCGCTCGGGGGACGTTCGTGTTTTTGTTCAAGTCTAGAGAACGCCTTGTATATTTTACTCATCGTACCGATTTTGTTCTGGGGCAGGCGAATCATTCTAGACTGTTGTGCAATAGCCTGCAATATAGATTGCCGTATCCACCAAACGGCATAAGAAATGAATTTGAAACCTCTGGTTTCATCGAAACGTTTGGCCGCTTTTACTAATCCGAGATTTCCTTCGTTTATCAAATCGGAAAGTCGAAGGCCTCGACCCTGATATTGTTTTGCGGCTGAAACGACAAATCGAAGATTAGCGGTTACCAATTTATTGAGGGCGCGATCGTCACCTTTTCGTATTCTTCTTGCCAATTCTACTTCTTCATCGGCGGTAATCATATCGAGCTTTGAAATTTCCTGAAAGTACTTTTCTAAGGATTTTGAATCTCTGTTGGTAATTTGTTTCGTAATCTTGAGTTGGCGCATAAAATATCTGTTTATTAAAGTTGAACCTATATAACCTACAGGATTTTATCGGAAATCCAAATTTATGGGTGTTTTTCTTCGTTTTTTGGCGAAAATGGCCTTAAATGGCGAAAAATATGTGATTTTTTATGTGATTGGTGTGAATTACCGGCGAATTCAGAAACCAAAAAGAATTTGGGAAAATCGCTAGTCGATAGCACGATATCAGTTTTCTCGATGGGATGTTCTGCTGATTCCTACCAGAATAATTCCTAGAAAGATTCCCCCGGCACAGATCCAACCCAGTAGCGTAGCGGAAGTATATTCGGTCGCCCATCCGGCCAAAGACGCTCCCAGCACATCCATTTGATTACTAAGTGCCATATAGAAGACAAATTGCGATCCTTCCACCCCGGGACGGGCCAAATACATGAAAAGGGGAATAGCGGAAACGTTTACCAACGCATCCACCGTTCCTTTGACCAATAGAAAAGAGCTTGTAAACCATTGGTCTGCCCAGTAAGGTTCGAGTATACTATAGCCAACATAGAGCCCAAGTAGAAAAAGCATAGTGGAAAATAGTACACGTCGCCCGCCGAAACGGTCGACTAACCATCCTCCCAAAAACACGGCAGCAAGCGTCAATAGCGTTCCGGGAACACCCTTTAAGCTAGTGAGTTCGATATCCGTCCATCCTATTTTTTGAATAAGATATACATCCAACACTCTGCGATACAGACTTTCGGTGACATAGACAATGCTTATGGCCAAGGTCAAAAAAATACTAGTTCTTTGAAAGATGCCCCGAAAGAGCTCACGGAAAATATGTCGAAAATCAGGAATGTCAATTGGTGTGTAATTATGTTTTACAACCTTTCCAATCTGGGGGAAAAGCGAATCTTCGCGACGCTCTCTGATAAAAAATGAAGCTATCGTAAGGCTTCCTAGTAACAAGGCTTCGGTCAATGCTGCCCATTCGAAGCCGAAAGTTCGCAACAGATAGCCGAGCCCTGCAGATCCGATTGCCGTGCCCAATACCATTCCGGAACGCATGAATGCGGTAGTCTTGCCGCGTTCATCTTCAGGAACGACCTCTATCGCCAAGGCATCGACAACGACATCTTGAATGGAGGCGAATAGCGCATGTATACAGAATAGCAGTGATAACGTTTTAAAATGTGTTGTCGGATTTCCGACCATAACGATTCCTACCATGGTAACCATAGCAAATAATTGAGACGCGATGATCCAGGGCCGCCGATGCCCCATGGGCCGATAGGTATATCGGTCTACAATCGGTCCCCAAACGAATTTAAGGCCCCATGGCAACCCTATTAGTGCGACAAAAGCTCCAATTTCACCAGTGCTGATCTGTTCCGCTGCGAGGTAGTTGGCCAGTGCCGTTAAGGCGAAACCAGCAGGTATGCCTTGCATGATGTACCACCCGAAGAATGTGGCATAGCGCAGCGATGGATTTTCGGATAAGACACAGTTGGAAGAAAAGCTAAAATTAGCGAAGCTTGTCAAAGACATATTTAATTAGGAATTCTTATTGGAATAAAGATAGCTTTTTGAGATTTTGTTCTCTTTCATTTTTCTCTTTATCATATGTAATGGTATCATTTGTTTTTTATTAAATGTGTTTGGTACTTTCAGATCTCTTTTCTAAAAAATAAATTCGATAGCTCCTATAATTTGATTAGAACGTGAATAACCTGAATATGTCGGGTATGTGCTGCCACATCGGTTTTGTAATACTATTCTGTCGGAATTTTTCATCTATTGGGCGGGAATGTTCTACTCCTCAAACTACCTCCCATATTATTTTTGTGCCTATAAAATTAGACTAAGCTAGCTTTTCATTTAAACACTTTCTAGAATGCAATAGTAGTTCATCCTAAGCAACGTGTTTGCCACTGGTAAGTGTTCGACAATCGAATAGTATTTATTAACCTTTTTAATCTTAAAAATCTATGAAGAAAATGTAGGAAAATTAATGTATTACGCTTGGCTTTTTCTTTTCCCACGTCAATTGAAATTCGTGATAGGGACAAAAGCAAAACAGTTTGCTGCTAGCAGTGGTTTTAATTTAAGTGGACATTCCAATACCGGTATTGGTCATGTCCGAGACAGCTATGTTACCGGAAAAAACAAAGTTTTAATCTTTAAAATTAATAATTATGACTAAAAAAGTAATGTTTTGCGCAATTGCGCTTTCGATGGGTTCAATTGCAATGGCCCAAAGTACGAGTGAAGTAACTCAAGATGGTGATGACAATTCTACTGATGTAACGCAGATTGGAGAAAACCACACATCTACGGTTAATATAGAGGGTGACTTGAACGAAGTCTATGTTTTGCAGGATGGTAGTTATGAGAATACGTCAAATGTGAACGTTACCGGTGATGAAAACTTTGCAAATGTTGAGCAGTCCGGTTCTTATGATATCGTTGAGATCAATCAATCAGGAGATCGAAACACCGCTAATGCCCTACAAGGTGATTCAAACGAGTATGGCGAAATCTATATAGATCAAAGTGGAGACGAGAATGAGGCAATCTCTTCTCAAAATGGCTATTACAATGATAGTTATATTGATCAGAGTGGTAGTTACAACTACGCAAACGTTGACCAAGGTGGTGAGTATAACGAAAGCTACGTGAATCAAAGCGGAGATGAAAATAGCGCAGAGGTATATCAAATCGGTGAATATAATTTCAGTGATATCGATCAGGGTGGTAGTTACAACACCGCTAACGTCATTCAAGAAGGTGGGTATGCTGAAAGCTATATATCTCAATACGGAGACTACAATACGGCAGATGTATACCAGGCTGGTGAAGAAGTTGTTAGCTACGTCACTCAAGATGGAGATTACAATGAAGCTGTGGTCTATCAAGATGGCTATGCTTCTTATAGTGAAATCGATCAGAGCGGAGATTATAATACTGCAGACGTGCGTCAAGAAGGTGATAACGGTTCAAGCTTGATATCTCAAAGTGGAGACTACAATAGCGCCACAGTATATCAAGATGGTTCGAGTACGAGCAACATTTACCAATATGGCGATGAGGGCGTAGTTGAAGTAGAACAATACGGTGATGACCACTTAAGTAATGTGACTCAAACGGATGGCATTGGAAACATCGCGACTGTAAGTCAAACAGGTTATGGTCTTACAAGTGATATTATGCAAATCGGTTCAAACAACGTAGCAAACGTTACGCAGTCGAACTAGAATCCCAAATTTTGATTTTTAATGGGATGGTTCCCACAGCCATCCCATTTTAAAAACGGCGATATACTGGCAATTGGTCAATCTGTGAACAAACATAAATCATGAATTCAAAAAAATATAGAATCTTGTTTCTCCTATTTGGTACAGGGTTTTATTCAGGGCATTCCCAAAGTGAAAGCGTTGAGAAAACGTCTTCAACTCTAGTTTCTCATCTGGACCTCGAAAACCTTAAATCAACTTCAGAAGTGCAGATGCATAGTGCTGCGGTCGATGATAATTCAATATACATACAGCAGATAGGTTCAAGTAATACCGCTTCAGCCACTATTTATGGCAAAAACAAGGGACTAAATCTTGTTCAAAACGGGCACGCCAACGCAACCAAAATTGATCTGTCGGGAGAATCGGTAACCCACAATATAATCCAAAACGGAAACGGCAATCTCTTTCTCGAATATGGTTCTGCTCCGAATTTGAGTTTAAATCGCCAAATTATTCAAGACGGAAATAATCAGGGAGTAGTCATTTTTGGCAGTAATTCATTAACGGATAAGCTGATGATAAATCAGCAAGGGGGTTTAAAAACGGTAACCATTAGAAATTTCAACTGATAAACGCACATCAAATGAAATCTTCAATACATCTTCTTATTTGTCTTTTGTGTTTTCCGTTATTGGCAATCTCCCAAATATATAACTCAGAGGTCGCTGCCGCAGTTGACCTTAGAATTAAGGATAATAGTATTGTTGAAATTACAGGTTCGGCACACAACAAGACCGAAATTAGCAAAAGTCTACGCTACGTACTATCTGTCATAAAAACCGGTAAGAAGTCGAATAATAAAATCAAAAATGACCAAGAAGGCCGCTTTGTATTAGCGCCAGGGGTCAAAAAAAACTTATCCACGAGCAGTATAAACGTCAATAATGATGATCGAACGATAATACTGTTGCTCATTTACCAGGATCAAAAAATTATAGGAAAAGACAGAAAAGTCTTGAATGGGGTTGAAGGAGAAGAAGATGAGGTTGAAAACTTTAGAAAACCTTCTGTAACTAAAGATGTTAAGAACACGAATGAAGATGGTTTTATTTTAAAAGGTATGGTTATTCAAGATACCAAAACCAAAGCCGGCAATGATTTTTACGATATGTTCTACTCTTCTTATTTGACTAATAATATTAATGGAGAAAAAATTGTAAAAATCGAAGAACTATTGGCGATAGGTAATAACACCCAGATCAATGTTCGGGTAGGTGATGAAGTTGTTGTTCAATTCTTCGTGAATCCTAGAAATCAATATTTGAAATCGATGGCCGACAAATCTATTTATAGAGTGACCTCATACTTCCAACAATTGAAGAATACCAAAGAGCAAATTACTAGATATTAAATTTAAAATAATGAAGAAAATCATTCTTGTACTCGCCTTTTTGACCTCCGCCTTTTGTAGTGCACAACAATTGGTTTATACCCCTGTAAACCCTGCTTTCGGTGGAAATACCTTTAACTACCAATGGCTGTTAAGCTCTGCCGAGGCGCAGAATTCTTTTACAGATCCGAACCTAGTTGAGGATGATCGAACAGAGCTTGAACGTTTTCAGGAAAATTTAAATAGTCAATTGCTCAATAGTTTATCAAGAAATGTTTTTGGTTCGCAACTCGGTGATGAACTGAAAGAAGGTACTTTCAATGTTGGCGATCTGGCACTCGAAATATTTGAAACCGGGGAGGGACTTGTCATTAATATTTTAGATACCCTCACTGGAGAGCAGACCCAGATAATCGTTCCCAATTAAATCAATTCGTTGACTCATGCACCAAATAGTTTTAAGAACGGTAGTACCCTTTTTTGCTCTTGTTTTAACAGGATGTGGTGCCTATTTTAATCAGCCCCATACCCCCCAAGATGCGAGAATTGGAGAGTTGACCTCTAAAACGCAGGTGTTACGGGATATGCCGGAACCCCATAAAGAATTGGTGGTCGGGGTATATAATTTCAAAGATCAAACAGGGCAATATAAGGCGCAAGAAGGGGGTAGTACGTTCAGTACCGCTGTGTCGCAGGGGGCAACGACCATGCTTCTTCAAGCCCTGGAAGACAGCAAATGGTTTACCCCAATTGAGCGCGAAAATCTTGGCAATTTATTGAACGAAAGAAATATCATTCGTTCGACACGTGAAGAGTTCAGCCAGAAAAAAGGTTCACCCCAACCTACACTGCCACCCCTATTATATGCCGGAATGCTTTTGGAAGGGGGTATAGTTTCATACGATACCAATATTATTACAGGTGGTGCAGGTGCTCGTTATTTTGGTATCGGTGCTTCTACAAAATATCGCCAAGACCGCATTTCTATTTATTTGAGGGCCGTGTCAACCAGTAACGGTAAAATCTTAAAAACGGTATATGTCTCTAAAACCATTTTATCACAATCACTGGATGCAAACTTGTTTCGGTACGTTAGTTTTCAACGCCTATTAGAGGCAGAGACCGGTTTTACCAAAAACGAACCCGTGCAATTGGCTATGAAAGATGCGATTGAAAAAGCGGTTCAGGCACTTATTATCGAAGGAATAGAAGAAGGACTCTGGACTTCCAAAGAGGGAAGCGAAACGAACAAAAAAATGATGGATGCCTATTATGCCCAAAAAGAGTTTGAAGAGTCACAATTGTTGTACGATAGGGAGCAAACTGTTGAAACACATGCTAATGCCATAACATTTGGTGCAACAGCTTCCCAATTGAACGGTGATCTGGGAAATAAAACCTTTGCCGCCGGCTACAGGTTCGGTTACCTGCGCAGTTTAGGCGAAAAATTGAGTTTGGCTCTAGATGCCGACTACATAAACCTTCAAGGCGGAAGTTCGTTTTCTAGGGAGTATATGTCGGCCCAACTGAACTTAGAAGCAAAACTACTGCCCTATGATAATCTGTCTCCCTATATATATGGCGGCGGCGGTGTAATCTTCGATATTAGGTCGATCAGCGCGTCAAAACCAACAAAGATTACCGCTCCTAAAGTCCAGTTAGGCGCTGGTCTAAACTACCGCGTTTCCAATAAAATAGACCTACGCGTCTATGCCGAAAGTAATTTTACCTTTTCCGATGAACTAGATGGTGTCACAAGTGGTAAAAGGGATGATTTTTATTACAATTTCGGTTTAGGCCTGAAGTATAAACTCGGATTGCAAAATGTTGCAAAAAAATAAGTCTGAAAGATCAAGAGTTTTAAAATTCCGATAAGGTTACCCCATGGTTAAATAAATGAAAATGAAAAAATATACTGCGAACCTCTTCTTATTTTTTGGCATAGTATTCTTGATCACGGCTTGTTCTGAAGAACCGGTCGATGAGAATGTATTTGGTACTTTGTCGGGCAAGGTGGTTGCTAAAGGTGATAATACTCCTCTAGCCAATGTAAAAGTTACTTCTAATCCGGTTTCGACCACGGTTTTTACTGATAGTGATGGTAATTTCGAAATAAATCCCATTCAAGTAGGTGAATACTCTCTTCAAGCGGAATCGGCCGATTTTCAAACGGCTTTTGAGCCTGCAATTATTGTAGAGGGCCAATCGGTAACCGTTGTTTTTGAACTGGATTCTTTAAATGTGAACAATAATGCGCCACTAGCTCCTCGATTACTGTTTCCCGAAGATGGCGTTAAGAATATTGGTTCTGAAGTCGAATTCGCTTGGTCCTCTTCGGCAAACGATGACGATGAAATTGTTTATTCACTTGAACTGAGAAATGGAGCGACCAACGAAATAAAACTATTCGAAGATGTTAGGGATACGACTTTGGTTATCGATAATTTGTCAATCGGTAAAAATTATTTTTGGCAAATTTCCGCCGATGACGGGGTGAATTCAATTATAAAAAGTGCTTTGGGTAGTTTTGCTACCAACGATGCCGCTTCAAATCGCTTCTTGTATGTGAGAAACATAGAAGGTAATAACGTAATATTCTCTGGAGCTGAACCAATTGGAGCTGACCAAGAGGGTTTAAATCAAAACGAAATACAACTAACAAGTTCGACTTCGAACAGTTATCGACCTGCCAAGAATAATACCGTAAACAAAATTGCCTTTCTGAGATCCGTCGGAGCAGAAACTCATTTATTTGTAATTAACGCCGACGGCACGAATATCAAGCAGGTGACTTCAACAATTTCACTTGCGGGGTTTAGGCAAGACGAATTAGAGTATACCTGGGCAGAAAATGGGGCTAAATTATACTTTCCGAATTTTAATAAATTGTACGCGATCAATCCAGATGGTTCAGGTATTGAGATGATCTATGAGCTAGCTGATGAATTTATTTCAGAAGTAGCAGTAAATCCGACAAACGACCTCGTACTTCTTAAAACGAACGACATTACGGGTTATAATGCCAGAATCATTATTATTGACCTGACCACCGATGTGGTACAAGAAGTTATCGCCGGCCAAGTTGGAGCGTTGGGCGGTATTGATTTTTCTGTAGATGGTACAAAGGTTCTTTTTACTAGGGATGTATCGCAGGTTGAAAATACGGACTATCGTCAATTGGATTCGCGTATTTTCGTATACGACCTTTTATCGGATACAACTACAGAAATCGATGCCGGAAAAGAGGCAGGCACGAATAATCTAGATGCAAAATACGCACCCGATGACGGTGCTATTATTTTTACAAATACTTCTAACGATGGTATCTCGGAGCAAAGAATTTATAGAATAACCGAAAATATCAATAGTAGAAGGGAAGTACTCTTTACCGATGCCTTTATGCCGAATTGGGAATAACAAACTACAACTATTGAGCGCATAAGGCCTCTACAACATTTACATATAAGGGATGCCTATTCCGCACTGATATTCCCTTCAAAACTTCCAGTACCTAAATTTTGAAATTGGTTTTCAGAATTTTACTTATGGCTTTGAAGTTCCCAACAAAGAATGCTATAGCCTTTTTTAATTGATCAACGAAAGGTGAGGTCTAGCCCTGATACGTCAGTATTTCTAAAGTATTTATTGTTTTCGTTCTAACAGTACTGCACTAGTGCAACATATTTGTATGCCCAAAATTCGGCTAAGGGAAGTCAATTATTTCGAGGTAAGCACACTAGGTGTTCGTAAGGAAACAACTTTCAAATTTCGAGTTAAGCCTAAGAGCATTTAAATCTCGATTATCGAGTAATCAGAAAATCAGTTAATTTTCTGGATACGGTGTAATACTGTCGCTATGTTATCTGGAAAAAAAAGCTCAAACCAACGTGGCAGAAGTGATATTTGTTATGCCCATCAAAATCCGTCTTTTTACAAGACCTAAAGGATTGTTAAGTAAAAAGGAAATTTCGAAGATAAACAGTAATTTTAAAATGATTTAGATGTTTACATCCAATTGAGAACAGCCCCTAAACAAGTACATATTCATGAAACCTACTACTCAGTACACAAAAAGTGGACGCATCAATATTGCTTATCAGGTTTTCGGTTCAGGTTCCATCGACCTCGTTTATATTCCGGGATGGGTCTCCAATATTGATTTGATGTGGGCCTGCCCCGAGCTCGTCGATTTTTTATTGGAACTGGGTAAAATGGCCAGGGTCGTTTTATTCGATAAAAGAGGAACCGGACTTTCAGACCGTATCGTAGAACTTTCTACACTCGAAGAGCGCATGGACGATATTCGAGCGGTCATGGACGCGGTCGGTTCACAAAAGGCCGTGCTCTTCGGTCATTCGGAGGGCGGCTCTGTGTCCGCACTTTTTGCTGCTACGTATCCCAAACGGGTAATTTCCTTAATAGCCTTCGGCATATTCGCCAAACGTAAATACGCACCTGGCTACCCGTGGGCACCTACTGATGGAGAGCGTCAAAAGGTTTATGACATGATCGAGAACAGCTGGGGAAGCGGGGAAATGAATCTTGAAACGCTTGCCCCTTCCAAAGCCAAGGATCCGGTCTTTATGAACTGGTTGGCCAATTATTTTAGGTCTGGCGCGAGCCCCAGTGCTGCCATGGTACTGACCAAAATGAACACTGAGGTAGATATTATTGATATACTTGGTTCCATTGAGGTACCAACTTTAATCATGCAACGTACGAATGATATCGACGTAAAAATTGAGGAAGGCAGATTTATAGCGGAGCAGATTCCCAACGCCGAGTTTGTAGAATTTGATGGTAGTGATCATCTTTTTTGGGCAGGTAATACTAAAGAAGTGCTAAATCAGATGAAATCTTTCATCGTTAAGGAAAATGGATCCCAGCATTATCAACAACAACTATTTACGATAGGTGCGGCAAGAATCATTTCCAATCAAAGGCCAAGCGCAGATCAATTGGAGCAATTGACAACCTTTGTTTCCAAGTACCTCGGAAAAATTATTCAGAGCGATGGTCAAACCTTCGTTGCGATTTTTCAGGGGCCTAGTAAAGCGGTTAATTGTGGACTAGGTTTGATAGATATTGCGACAACTCTTGATGCTCAGATAGTGGTGGGTATTCATATCAAAGAGGGTGCGGTGACCGAAGCGCATTTTGTAAGTGCAGAGACAAATGCATTGATCGAATCTATTTTTGAAAGAGCCAAACCCAATCAAATTTTGATTACCCAGACCGTAAAAAACCTTTTGTCTGGATCTGGCCTAAGTTTTTCCTCTATTAGTAAATCAATCATTTATTCTACACGGGGCGAGCCATTACTTTTGTTTTCGGTCGAAGATGATTATAGACCTCGAAATTTACGTACCAAAGATTTTCAAAATAAGCTTCCTTCCAATAATTCCTTTCTGGAAAATGTTTTAAAACCCATCGATGACCATATAGACGATGAATTCTTCGGTGTAGAAACGTTATGCAAGCAAATCGGTATCAGCGAGAGACAATTACAACGTAAGCTAAAAGCGCTTACGAACAAGTCGCCTAATCAGCTTATTTCTTCGGTAAGGCTGCACCGGGCAAAGGAGCTTCTACTGCAAAACGAGCACAACGTGGCCGAGATTGCTTATAAGACTGGTTTTTCGAACCCTTCCTATTTCTCAAAATCCTTTAAAAAAGAATTCGGTTTAACCCCTTCGACATTACGGCAACAACAAACGTGACAATTTAAGTATTTGTCGGAATTGTTATAGTTTTCGGTATCCTGACATAACCTTGTCGGAAAATTACATGTCTTTGCCGTATGTGTTGTACGGTCATAGTCTCTTCTTCAAGTATTTTTGTATCTGTAAATAAGGGGGAAAAAGAAAATTGTTATGAAAAAGGCAGTTGACAATGCCCTTGATTTAAGGTAGTAATTTTTTTAAAGTTCTACAAAGCTTTAAAGATGTACCCTAAATCATAGACCTCGGAATTACTGCAATGAAAGAGTAAAGGTTCTTTTGGGGGTAAAGGTAATTTTAAGTGCAGCCAATGTTCAGATTGAGATACTATAATGAATGATGCCGAGGCTGCACTAAAACTTACCAAAACACTTTTATCCACCAGAAATATTTGATATACCCAATCAAAATACAATCAAAACCCTTCAACTTGCCCAAAACCTTAAAACATAGCTTTAAGCTTTTTCGTCTTCATAGAAAAAGTAAAAATCAAGTAACGGCCGTTTCCGAAAATATTTCAGAGACCAAAATCATGCTGCCCGTAAACTATAAAAACAACAATTATTTTAGTGCTATTTTTAGGGGGAGCATATTCCTTAAATTCCTTCCATTCTCTATAATCCAATTCATTTTTTTCCTCAAAAAAAGTATTGGCCATGTACAAAGCAAGCAGAGGTTATACTTAAATATCCATATAAAGGGAAGCTCTATGCAAGTTTCAAATGCTCTGTAGATGAAATTTTAAAGATTAGAAATAGTATTAATGCTAATCATCCGTTTACACTGCCCAAAACCCTGCAGCCAATAAACATGGATGGGAATACGGTCTTCTGTGAGACTTCAGAATCAATTTACTTGCCATTGACAAAAACCACCGTAAGTAAAAGGTCAAGATGACGATATCCATAAGTTGCTCGATTTACCAAATTCTGAAGATATTCGTCTTTAACGGTTTGTATAAAAGTCGGTTACAGATATACATTTATTGTGTGTAGTTTTTATTTATAAAATTCTCGTTCATTTACTTTAATCGTGGTTAGTTCAACAGTGTGTCCATCAAGGTCTTCAGTGTATAGTGAATCAAAGTAATGATGATCTTGAATATTAAATTCTAAATTCAATTCGACATATCGTCTTTTTGCTTTTTCAAAATTTTCATTTGTTACATTAAAAGCGAAATGGTCAATTTTCACATTTTTAGAAGTTTGGTCGAGTTTAGTATCAGTTGTATTCGCAGGAAACAATGCGATTCCCGATTTTCCAGAAAGTAAAAAGATTGGAAATTCTCCCCATTCAGGTAACTGATATCGTTTCAGTCCCAACACTTTTTCATACCATTTTGCAGAAGCATCGATATCAGCAACTCGAATTGCTACGTGGTCTAAAAATTCAATTTCTATTTTATGCTCTTCATCTGTCATTTCCCAAATTACACACAATGTTTCGGCTACGATACGTTGCGGACATTTCCCTAGGAAACCGTCCGGCGTATCACGATACTTTTTTATAAAGCTACGGATTTCCGTTTTAGGAAATCGGTAGCAATGGATTACAGTATCGATGAAAAAGCAGTCTGTCGAGTATCTTTAAGATTCACCAAGACTTTAAGATGTGGACACAGGACAGTCTGCCCCATAGGGAAGTCATACATTGATATCGACATCCACAAGCGAAGTTGGAAGGCACATTACAAGAAAAACACCATTTTTCGTATCACTTCTTAAGGGGACCTTATTTTGCGGCAGTGGCGAAAAATAAACTTTTTGCTGCTTCTATCGGAAGCTTTTGGTTTCAACTAAGCCTAGCTTAAAACTACGGCAGATTCTAGTGCACAAAATTTCTACTTGCTTAGTATATACTGGCTCACATTTTTAAGTCCTTTCGTATTCCTCTCCAGATTTTGTTTTAAAAACTTTTCGAAACCTTCTCGACTCTCCCACTGTGAGATAACAAGATAATCAGGTTTGTAGTAATATCCGAAGGGAGAATAACCGTTGGTCAATTCAGCCTTTAAGGCACCGCCCGTTTTCTCCAAGTCCTTTTTCCATTGGGTTATGAAATTGTCAAAATCAGATTGTTCGTCATCGTGCTTCCAATATGCAGTAGCAACGATTACTTTGTTCAGGTTCAACTCAAAGGAAATATCTTTTTGCACCTCATAATAGGTGACGTCAAATAATGACCAGATTTTTTTTCGCATTGCATGAAAATCAGGTACACGAGCGTCAATTTCGGTCAAGAACTTCTCCCTCTTGGCCAAACTTTCCCATTTGCCGAATACTATTCCTTCCGGCTGATAGTTTCCCTGCGTGGTTTCTGCAATCTTAAATCCCGGTAAAAAAGAGTATCCCATTTCAACGGCTACCGGAAAGGCTTTCTCCCTGTATTCCTTGAAGGTTACTTTACTGTCCGTTTTTGTGGTCAGCAAAAGAATATCAAAAACTTCCCCCTTTTTAAGTTCATAGGTAACTGATTTTTCCTGTGCAAAAGACTGAAACGAAAAGCCCAAAAGGATGATGGATAAAAAGAGTGATCGACATAATTTCATAATATTCGAATTTTAATAGTTAGTAAATGATCAATGATTATAGAAAGCGGTCCGCTTTGATGTTACTTTTTCTTTGCTTTCTGGAAAGCGATGATAACTTCCCCCCAAGACGATAGGAAAGTCCGATGAACACCTGTTGGGTATCGCGTAGGAACTCACCTTCTTGGAATACGGTTCTAAAGGTCTTGAAGGCGAATCGTCTGGTGCCGAAAATATCATTGCCATTCAGACTTATACTTCCATTACCATCGGCAAAAGTGTACCTCAGGCCGGTATTTAAATAATAATTGGGTTTTAGTTCGTACTGCAGAATTTTTTGCGGGCCGCTGTAGAACCCGAATAATGAGGCGGTAACTTGCTTACTTATAGTGAAATTATGCGTCCATTTGAAGTTGGCCAAGGTGTTTTGAACGGCCACTGCTTCATTTTCAATGCTTCCACGTTGTTGCCGGGTATACAGTTCAATGTTGGCATTGGTGCGCCACCACTTGGCCAATCGCAAATTGCTACCCACTTCGATCCCATAGGCATCGTTGCTGTCGAAATTGTCATAGCTGAGCCGCAAAAGATTGGGGTCGTCTTGATCGAATATTCCGATGCGGTTGATTTCATCTTGAACCCTTCTATAAAAAACACCTGAACTAAGAGAACCCCTTTCGAACCGGTACAAGTAATTCGCCTCTACCGTATTACTGAATTGTGGGAATAGCTTTAGATTACCGGTCGCCAGTATTTGCGGGGTGGTGATTTGCCGTATCGGGTTTACCTGATTGAAAGATGGCCGCTCGATTCGGCGTCCATAGCTTAATTGGTATTGGTGTGGACTTTCTTCCGAGGCCTGATAACTTACAAAGACCGAAGGAAAAATATTGAAAAGCTCTTGGTCGAAAAACGCAAGACCGGATTG
>ENA-ORXM01003513-ORXM01003513.1-marine-metagenome-genome-assembly--contig:-NODE-3513-length-15428-cov-6.193082_pt1 | contig 15428 bp, 19 predicted proteins | sample MGYA00237867_ERZ511480 | MGnify/ENA primary metagenome ERZ511480 (study PRJEB26309, sample SAMN06266103) | marine metagenome | isolation source: Algal blade | place: United Kingdom:Sidmouth, United...
CATCTGGCAGCAGCGGTGATCGCGAAGGACCGTCCACCGATGGAACCAGTTGCCCCTCGCGGTATTCGGTGACCATAACTGCCCCCCCCTCAATGCCGATCACCTCGATGATTCCGTCGAGATCGATGTCTGCAATAGCAAACTCATCACGGAACGAGATGTTCGCTTGGTGGATCACGTCGCCCGAACGTCCGTCAAAGACCACCACTAAACCGTAAAAGGCAGAAGCAATGATCTCTGTGATTCCGTCTTGATCCAGGTCGAACACCCTCGGGGTGGCGAGAACTGACTCACCAAAAAAGGCGTTACCGCCTAGGCGGGTCACCACCGGATTGAACTGCCCAGGCAGCGGCAGCACCTGGCAGTCGTGACTGCTCACCAACACGTTGTTCGCTTCATCCGTCTCCCCCACCACCTCTCCGCTGTCCACCCACACCGACACCAGCGCCCCGCCGAAGCTCACCCCGCCGGCCAGCACCGCGGCGACCTGCCGCGTCTGGTCTGCGGCCAGCCCGCCCAACAGCGTCGTGGAGCCCAGCCGCTGGTCGCGCCCGGCGGTGTACACGCCGTCGAAGTCCAGGTCTTCGAAGAACAGCACGTCGAAGGGCGCGTTCACGTCGCCCGGGCCCAGGTTCTGCACGTCGGCGGTGACCACGCCCTCGACGGTGAGCCGCTGGGGGTTGTAGGTCAGGCCGGAGATGTCGATGTCGGTCGGTGTGAGGTCCACGGCGCCGGTGGTGGCCGGCGGCGGGGCGCCCGACGCCTCGTCGGCGGCGGGGGCCAGCTGCAGCTGCCCGCGGCCAGCGAGCTGGCTGCACCCGCAGCGGGCAGCTCGCTGCGCGTGCCGCGGCGGGCGGGGTCGCCCGCATCCCGCGTCGGCGGCCCCTTTTAAGTGTCGGGCGCGCGTCGCGCCCGCCAGCCGAGATCCGCCGGCCGCGCACGCGTCGTCCTCGACCCCATGCCGCTGCCGCGCGTCGTCGCTGCAGGCGGAAGCCGAACAGAACGCCGAACAGAATCGCTGTTGGGCAACAGGCAAACAGAAGGCCATCTGTTGGGGCCATCTGTTCAGGAACAAACGCCGAACAGAACGCCATTCTGTTCGGCGCCGCTGTTGGTCTGTCTCGTGGGTCGGTTACTCCAATGCCAGGAACTGGCTCGTGTAACGGCTCTCATTATGATGATTAAAGATTTTTTGAAAGCCTAAGCCTGTTTCAGGTTTCGAAGAAAGTATGTGGCCCAGCCCGTCATGGACTGCCGTGCGAGGAGGTGCCATATCGTCGCTAGGTACTGTCAAATACGACTCAGCCAGCCCTGTCCTTATGTGTAGCTCGTTGGAGAAGGGTTGGTGCAATGTGACCACTGGCCCTCCAGCGTGCAGGCAGCCTTCCACCTCGTCTTCTCAACCACCCACGTGCCATTTGCCGATGGCTTCCCGACTGGGCAAGCGCTACCTTCGGCCGACTGCCACGAACACCACTCGCTCCACGAACTGCCCAGCTCAACCGCCTCCCCCCTGGCATCAACGCCCTCCCTCAACCTTTTCACTTGCTCTATCGGTGCATGGCCTCTGGGCGCGCTTCTCACTCGCCTGTGGTGCGTTACATGGTGTTTACCTTGCGTGCGGTTCCCCTGCCCCCGAGCCCCCCGCTCCCCCCCCCACGACTTGCTGCGGACTGTTTCTGCGGCACGACCTCGGCTCTGCAGCGCTAGTGCCTCTGTAGGTGATCATGATCTGCATGCGCTTTCCCTCACGCGGTCGTTGTGGGATCAGGCGCACTAACCTTCTCTGTCTTTGGCGTGTGCTTCACTGTTTCTACTGGGTTATTCTACTTCTCGTGGGGCTTCTCTGTCTCCGTTCGCACCAGGCTGGATTGGTGGTGCGTTGAGGCTCGTGTTTGTAGAAGCACGAAAAAAAGTAGCTCCGAGTTCTGTGGGCAGAGCGCAAGAGCCTGGCCCAGACCGTCAGACCAGGAATTGCGGAGTTCTCATGTATTGGCAAAGCAGCTACGGTCTGCCCACGTTGGACTGCAACTTGTATTCGCAAGCCTATTCTCCCATCGGCACTAATCCAGGGCACCTGATGCCGTTCTCGATCACGTGTGCTGCACGGTCCTGCCAACAATCCCGAGATCCAGCGCCTAGCACCGAACATGTCCGCGACAGAATCGCATCTGTTGGGCGTCTGTTCGGCAACAGACGCCGAACGGAATGGCGTTCTGTTCGGGCTGTCGCCTGCAGCGACGACCTTCAGGGCGGTGGCGCGCTCGGCGACGCATTGACACCGGGCACGCCGGCCGGCTCTATGGCCGCTAGCGCGCACGGGGGCACGTACAGCCACGTTGCCGTGGTGGGGGGGGCGTCCGGCGGGGAAAGAGGTGCCGCCTCCGCCACCGCAGCGGCGGCGGCCCGCCGGCGTCGCGCGGCGCCCACAGGCGAGGCCGTCACTCCGCCGCGCAGCGCACCTGCGCACGGCGGGCAGGGCGGCCGACACGGCGCACTGGCGGGCGGGTGGGACTGATCGCCGCGCGACGAGGCGCCTGTAACCGCGCCACTAGATGGCGTCAGCAACCGCCGATGCGCCGCCGCAACAGAAGACGGCGCGCAGGCACGATCACCCGCGGGTCATCGTGGGCGCGTCAAGCCCCGGAAGTCGCTGCGCGCGGTCACCGCGCGCAACTCGGGGCGGTAGAGGGGGCACGGGGGCAGGCGCCGTCCGGGCCCAGTGACCCCTGTGGCAGGACAGTCCTTCTCAGCCACGTAACTCCATTCGCTTTTAGCGTCATCGCGACCCTTCCAACACTGACACGCCCTCAGATCCCTGAGGACACGAATGCAGACTGCCACCTCTGAAACGGAGAGCAAGTCCCTTGATCTATGTAAATGTGTGCATCACTACACTTTGAGAGCACCCTGTCCTAAAGGCCAGGGAAATCTGGAGAAGTTTGTTGATCTCATGACAAATCACAGGTCTGGCTCAGAACCCTCTCCATGCCCTCTTCAGGCCCAAGCAAGCCGCCCAAAAATCTCAGGAAATCTCATTGTGGGTTGCAATGGCTCTGCGTGACCCCCGCAAGACACGTTGATTGGCTTGCAAGATTACTGGCGGCAACTCTCAGCCAATAGTACGATCGTGCCTTGTCGAACAGCCAATCCGACTGCATTTCTATGCTGTGTCGTCGGCTCTGCCTGCCTTCTCTCTGCAACCGCCATTTTTTGGAGGTTAGCAATATACCTGGGGGTTAGAGGCGTTCAGGAAGAGCGAATCGGCTTACTGGCTCCCGATTGCGTTTCCCGGAGGGGGTGCCGTGGCGGCGTCAATCTGGCCGATCGCGGATTACCAGGCATGTGATCGACCTCTTAACCAGCTTGATCGCACGTAATCGCTCAGTCGGATCAGTCGATCGCATGTATTAGGCAGCCAGCTCGCCGGATACGCGGCCCATTAGAGCGGTGCTCGTGCACTTCTTTCGGAATTATTCATGACTTGACTTCACGTGCGGAGCTTGAAAACATATGTCGCGCGGCTGCAATTGGTGTTCCGAGCATGGCACGTGTGCGTTGAAAGCACGCTGCCCGCACTGGCCGGCCGACCTCCCGCGTAAAACGCGCCGCCGGCGCCTTGCCTCTCAACATGGCGGCGGCGCCCTACACACACGCGCGACGCGCACCCATCGGGGTGCACGCGTGCGCAGACACGGGCGGCCACCCCCCTATTTGCTCTTAACGGCAGCCGTACGTGGCCCCCGTCCGGCCAGTGGGGGGGGGGGGCGGCCTCCGCCGCGTCGACGATGGCGGGGCGGCGGGGCCTGCCGCCGCAGGCATGCACGCTGGCATTCGTTCCTGAGCGGACCAGCACTACACAGACGTGGTACTCTGCTGTTGTGTTCTTGCGGCCGTGTGGAAGCGCGCGCGCGCACGGTGGTCTCGGTCGCTCTACCGAGGGCGTTGAAAAATGGCGTCTCACCGATAGGCTCGACCGCGCTGGGCCCGGTAGCTGTCGCCCGATTTAGGGGCGCAACGGCCATAAGTGGGATGCAATGTCCATGGCGCGTTCTTGAGGACTGTCTGAGCATAGCTTCGCATGCACAGAGACGAAAGCGTTCAAAAAATCCTCTGCACGACTGGTGCGAAAAAGAGGCCAAGACGAGACACGCATGAGACGAGCGGCGGTGTTCTAGCGGCGTCTCGGCAAACAAGACAACAAAACAGCTCTCTTAGGCTACCAAGCAACATGTGAGAAAAGACCCGTCATATGGTACATGATTAAAAGGACTAGACGTACACAGTTTTATCAATCCTGTCCATCGTAATCTAGTAGCCTTGAAAAACAAGAAGCACCGTCGGGGGCATGCATGCGGACCCTGCAACAACATTCTTGTCGATGGCACAGCACAGACAGATTAAAGCAAGACGTTACAGCCACATCTGGCGGGCAAACGCCAGGAAAAAAGACACTAAAAATAAACGCGTCGCCACAGCAAGCTCATCCGCGCTCAGCCTTGCGCCCGCTGCGCGATTCGCGTATGCGGGTGTCTCACTAGGGCTGGGCGAACGCCTCTTTTTCTCATTCGGAACAGCTTGCCTTCTGGGGGGCTGAGTGCTGGGCTCAACGGGAGCACCAAAACGTGCTTTCCCTGGTGTCTGCGTGCTCACAAGCACGCGCGTTGTCGCATGCCAAAGCCAGCCAACACGAAGTGAAGTCAACAGCGCTGGGTGCTCGCCCGCAAGGCATTCACGAGCACCGTGGCGCTTCCACCGTAACAGTCGGTCAGTAAGCCATAGTTTGTAGCCGGCATGCGCACAACCCCTCAGCCTCTACACCACGTCCGCCTCCCTTGACATGACAGTATACGAAAGAAATAGAGTGTTATGATGTATGCTGAAGCCGAAGAGCTATTTCCGGGCTCACAATGTTTTTGCGTCGTCTCCGCTGAAGCTGGCATCTGTTCTTCGTCTTCGCTGAAGCTCGCATCGGTGATGACATGGTCACTGACGCGGGGTATGACGACCTCTAGGGTGTTCCAAAGTACATGGCACGATCTTGGCGCCTGTCTCAGCAAACTTTTGCTTGCGGAACAACTGAAGCGTCTAAAAGGACCTGTACACGAGTAGTGCGCAACGAAGAAAAAGGCGGGATGTGCACGAAGAGAGCGGCCGGATCGCAGCACCGTGTTGACAAACACGGTGGGAAAACATCTCTCTGAAACTGTCAAGCGACATGTGACAATATAAGAGACCTGTTATACCGTAATCAAACTGGAATTCCGTGACCACACATACCCAGTTTGATGAATCATGCACGTCCTACTTTGGTACCCATAAATCGCAAGAAGTAACATCTCGCGCATGCATGTGGACCCTGAAACAAAATGGCACGAAGCAAAACAAAGCAAGAACACACGCACAGCTCATTTGAGACCTTGCTCATGCCGATGGGACAAAAAAGCAAGGTTGCTGTAGCACCTAGAAGTATCTTAAACACGTTGCCGAAAAACACTCGCAGGGTTCCTCTCAGTGGCTCCGACAGACTCAAGAAAGAGGTGGCGCCCACATCGCGCGGGCACACGCAAAGGTCACGTCTCATGAAGCAACCCAGAGGTCAAGCAAAACCGGCTCCAATCGTCGCGGGCTCGCACATACCGCAACGACAGGACTCAACAGCAGCGTCCAAATCATCAGGTGCACAGAAAACGTCACAAAGCCGACGTTGAAGGCACCAATCAGCTTCGATGAAGTCGAGGGCTTCTTCAAGCACAGCAAGCTGCTGCGCCGCAGCCGACTTCATGGACTTGGAAAGCAGCCGCCCGGCAGCTCGCGCATCTTGGCGATCAAGCACTGCCAGGGGTTGAACCAACGGGTAGTCATCACTATAGTCGATGTCGACGAGTTTTGCAGCAGCCAGGTCCTCCAGCGCGTCGTGAACCACCGTGGGCCCACCTGCGCCCATCTCCAGGAAGGGTGGCACCGTGCACACGTCTCGCACATCACATCGAACAGCCACATTGAGCTTGCCCGAAGCGAACGCGGCCTGAAAGCGATCCTGCCACAGCGCTAGAGCAAACCTGGACAACGCGGGGAGCGGCTGAATGGTCCACTTTGAGCCCTTCATTGCCGAGATGCGCGCGGGTTGTCGCTTACCTGCTAGCGCCAAGCCTGTGCGGCAGAGCGCGGCTAAGACGGCATCCGTGTTGTCGTCGTCGATGCCAGCCCTGTGGAAGTCGGCCCAATGTTAAAATGAAGTTGGGCCGCGTTCGGTTGTGCGCTCTGCTACCTTGCGCATGAGGGCAGTCGTCGTCGACGTCGTCAAACCCGCCGACTCGATGCTGCGCCGGATCCCTTGGCTGTCGCTTGGATTGTAGAAGCACAAGCAGTACGCGTCTTCACCGTCACGTCCGCCGCGGCCGACTTGCTGAGCGTACTCAGCCAAGGACCTCGCCCCTGACTGAATCAGACGTACATAGAGGCCACGTGTGAAAAACAAACAAGAGAGAAAAGAAGATACGCCAAGAAAAGCGCACGCATATAACGAAAAAGATGATGAGCTCGAGCTGTCCACGTCGCTGTTCAAGACCGGACATCAAGCTGGCTGCCAGTGCGAAGCACGAGAAATCCGGCTAAGATGGTTACAAGTATAGAACATGGTGACCAAAACAGGTGAGCAAAGTACCAACAACGTACGAAATGGATGATCACGCGGACGTGGGCGCAGTCTACGCCAAGACCAAACGCAATTGTCGCGACCACGACGACTCCGCGCTGGGACAAGAACAGCTGTTCGACCTCGGAGCGGTCCGTACGGCCTGCATGATAAGGGCGAAATTTGAGCGCCGCCCCTACAGCAACCAACTTCTGGTCCTTAGCTGCCTGCACCAGCTGCTTGCAAACTGTCTCGGCCTGTGCACGTGAAGGAACGTAAACGATGGTGTTCCCTTGGAGTGACCGAGCCTTGATGGCCATACGAAGAGTGCGTGCAATCCGCCATTTGGCCTCAGTGGCCGCCGAAAGTCGGTCCGCCAGTGACGCCCGGCCAAAGGTCAGGGCAGCCGGCCGCTTGATGACTTGAAGAAGCAGATTTGACCGGAGGAAGCGTCCACGCTGCACGATGGGGGCAGACATCCCCGTGCGCCTAACGACAAGCTGCTGGTCCCGACGACGCATGGTGGCCGTCAGACCCAGGCGGCGTTGAGCGCTCACCAAGGATGCCGCCATTGACATGGTGGGCCTCCAAAGGTACCAGTCGTTGTAGAGATGAGCTTCGTCGAAGCAAAGAAGAGCGATGTTGTGCTCGTTCAACAGCTTGACGAAGCTCGGGTTGTGGCACAACACCTCTGGAGAGATGAAGAGCGCGCACAGAGCCTTCTCGGTGATCATCGTTTTGCAGCGCGCCCACTCCGCCGTCGTGCTAGAAGAAGAAAGTGCCAATGCCGGCACGCCAGCCTTTGTCATCATGTCCGCGTGCTGACGGCCAAGGCCCTTCAGAGGGACCAGCATAACGCTTAAAGCCTTGCGTCGCTCTTAGAGGAGGGTAGCAGCAACACCAAAGATAGTCGTCTACAGATGGAGCAGGAAAACGACGGCAATAGCGAGCAGAATCAATCTTATCAGCGCACTGACAAAAAGAATAATAAATGCGAAGGTCGCTGCCGCACATGCCACACACGCTGAACGGGAACCAGAACGAGTAGCACGACCTCCGCCCAAAGACGAGATGTAGCATACCTTGCCCGATGCCGTGGCAATCACAGACAGGACGTCCGCCCCATCACGGTCCTGTTCGAGAAGTGGAATGATAGCTTCAAGCTGTCCAGCCCGAAAGTTTGCATGGCCAAACTTATGGTCGAGGGTGTCCAAAGCGGCTGCCTCGATATCGGATCGCTCCATGGCTACGCACGAGCGTGTCGCCGAGCACGTGCACGACGTTCGGAGCTGGCCGCGGCCGCACGGCGCCGCCCCTCAAGTCTCTTTACGAAGGCCCCAGCTGACGAATTTGGCATCCGCGCGAGCCCTCTCTTTGAACGCGATAATCGCGTTACGTTATGGCGTGATTTGGTAACCACAATACAGCGTACCGTACCAGTTCAAAATCACGTATACATGCCTACATGAATTTTCAGCGCGCATCAGAGCGCGTGACCATCTCACGACTGGAAAGTATGCACAAGGAAATAGAGAAGGCATGATGACCATGTCGCAACCAATGTTCTACCATCACACGATGCTGTTCGAACAAAAATCATCGTACAAAGCAAAGAGAAGATCGTCACCATTTCTTGGCAGTAGGCAATCATGCTGAACCGGGCGTTGTGACTAACTCCTCACATCTCCAAACTCCGATGCACGCACTCGGGCACCTCTCCCCCATTGACAATCACATCTGCCAGCGCCGCCGCCGGTGACGTGTACGTAAAGCGCTTTTCAAGCCGATTAGATGCTTGGACGTAGGCCCAGTACGCGGCCATGGTATGCCAACCACCGCGTTCCTTAATCTCCGTATCGGCCACACCCAGAAGACGATAAAGCTGGACACCTCCACGCTTGCAGGAATGGGTCCCCAAGAACTTGTACGAGTCCACACCAGCTTCATCAAGCGAATGGCGCAAGGACTCGACAAAGACGTTGTCCTTGAGCTTGATGTGCACCGACATCTCCCAACCCACAGACGGCAGGGCGTGAAATGGGCAGAACAAGAAGCCGTCGGCATCTCCACGCACCATCAGGTACATGGCCAAAGCCAGAACAGGATCTACGCGGGGGTCGCCCACCAAACCAGGCCCACCTTCAAGGTAGTACCGTCGGCCTGACGTTGACGTCTTCGTTCCGTCGAGGATGTTGATGCGAAACACCAGGTTACCTCGCACGTCCTCCGTCTGCAGGACGTCTTCTCGCCTGCGTCACAAAGCGCCGTGTATACAATACGCTCCAAACAAGAACCGCATTCGGACAGATGAGCTCAAGCTGGTTAGTATCAGTGCCCTTGAAGATCAGATCGAGACAAGCCGAGTACAAATGACCAGGCCTCGGCTCGGACAGGCGCAAAGATGGATTAGTCGCGCACTCGGCGTGAACTCTCATCTACGTACTTGATCTTGGTCACCTCGTCAAAGCGCATAAGAAGAAAGGTGGCCGTCATCATGGCGGCAAACTGCGACAAAATTCTCGGGGAGACGTTGTCTTGGTCGAAAATGAAGTGATCGTAGTAGGCACAGATGTGCCCGTACTCCAGCGGGTCCATTGGAAGTGACACGCGTCCATCGCGAGCGAGCTTGACCTTATGAGCTCGCTTCATGTCCTCGACAGCCTTGCTGTCGTTCGGGTTGCCGTTGACAAACGCCTTTCCGTCGATCTCGCCCGTCGTCCAACGACCGGTGCAACCTAGCTCAGTAAAAAACAATGTCATCTGGGCAGACACATGCTTGGAAGTCGACGTACCGAGCTCGAAGTTCTTGGTGCGGGCCTTGTAGAACGTGGCGACGTGCGCCACAGTGGTTGCGTTCACCTTGAACGGATCAACGCCGACCTTTGCGCAATACTCGAGGTATTCCTTCCGGGTGCGCTTGTGTACCTCGGAGCTGCTTTGTGAGCGAGCCGTCTCAACAACGGCCGCTGTAGAAGCCACAGGATCATACGTGTTGGCCAAGGGTGCAAGACTTAACCACGCTACGCTCCGCGCTGCGCTCGTGCGGCCATCTTGTAAGCCGGAAAGCCGCGACGAACCGCAATCCACGGAAGCCGCAGATGACATTCTGCTCACAGCCGATGTCGACGCGCGGGCCTGCCTGCCAGATGAGAGCGTGCGTGCAGCGAGAGTGCACGCCGCAGCGAGAGGATATGATCGCCATAATGAAGACACCTCGCACCATGACGTGGGAACGTGATTCGTGCGCGAGCTGACAAATTATCCGCATGCAGCCTCTTCGAAAATCTTGGCGAATGACCTACGAGGTTTCGCTTTGCTGTCGTATGTATTTACGAACCTTGTGACTGGATCTTTTGTGTTGTACTCGAATATCGTTTACGTACGGAAAAACAAGCGATGTACTCTTCCCGCCTGTCTGTGGCATTGACAAACAACGTGGCTCGAGAATCGCCAGCTCCAAAGAACTTCGCAACATCAATGCGTTGGGGCCTTCTCGAACATTGCATCACCATGTTAAAACGTCTCTTTCGTTGGATAAGAATGCGGTACCCCTGTCGTACGTCGGGTTGCACGGACGCCCTGTTGCCGGGTTGCAAGGAGGCCCTGTTGACAGCAGCGAAGCTCGAAGAAAATACCGCATCCCATGTCTGATCAGCATAAGACCAGGCACAAGCTCACAGCGCACGAAGAAAAAAATCTCCACTGACAAAGCAACAAGAACGATAGCACATACTTAGTGTGAGCCAGCTCTTCAACAGCCAAGTCGCGCACGCAGATGAAAAACAGGACTACAAGTAGCAGGGATGACTTCGAGGAACAGCGTCATAAGCAAGAATCGGTTGCTTCCCCTTATTCTCTGAGCAGGGCCCCGGCACCTCGTCGCGTACAAGCTGCCAAAAGCACACTACATGATTGCGGAGGATGGGCCCGTACAGCGTATCCGCTCACAACGCGCAACACGGGTGGAGCAGTCCGCGCCGATTCGTCCGCCTTCCCGACTGCGTTGCCATCACGGTGCGCAGATACATCAAATGGAGGGGACGCCTGTGGGGCAGGATTGGTCAGCAGGGACGAGACCATGAGGTATGAGGAGAGTGCGCCACGATAGAAAAACCAAAATTTGTACAGCTCCTCGAAAGCGACTGGTCGCAAAGACGAGTCCCCGCGGCTGCTGACGACCAGGCTGTTCACGTCCTAGAGAATCAATCTCCAGTACACTTCAGGGGGCCGGACAGTGAGGCACAGTGTGTGTATGTAAGCAGAGAAAATCAAAAGCGATGATGAGACACGAGTTGGGGCGGCTGACTCCAAAGGTGGGCGCGTCAGGAGCTCGGATCGGCGTTCGACAAGCGTCGACTGCGGCAGCCTGGCCCACCGGGCCGACAAACCAGGGACTGGATCGGGCCACCGGATCAGCCACTCTCAGCGGGCTGTTGCTGCGCAGATCCGATTGGCCGTCGGGACGCGTTGTGCGCGACAGACAAGATATGCCCAGACAAATACAATTACCTACCCGATTATGTCTGCAATTCGGTGACGGGATGGCGTTATCCCGTACCGGATTCTCAATTTGCTTAAGCGATTGGAAAGGCGATGTATTTCTCTCCCTCGATAATCACGACAGGCGTGCAATCTGACATCAGTGGGCCACAATTGCGACGCCCGTCCACATGCGGTTTCTGACCATAACGGCTCGGACCATATGGAAGCAAAACTCGTCCCTTATCGGGGGTTTCCTTGGCCCGCAGGACGGGACCGACATCTTGCGTTGCCTCGCCAACCTCGGACGTGTCACGAGCAGTCTCTGTCGTGAGCAAGTCAGAATTCTGCGTCGTCTGATGGCTCTTCCTCCGACAGCCGCCCGCCCTCCTTTGCTGAAAGCAGATGCCGCGGCCAGTGCATCGGAAGGGCGAACTGCACAAGATGAAGCCCGCCATCCAACCCAAGACAAGCTCGTCGTGGGGATTGCTGCTGCCGTGAACCCGTTGAACCGTGCTTTTGTACCGCGTCCTCTTCCTGACAACATTGACGGTCATTTGCGTCTCGCGCACGCTCTCGTGGCTGGTCGACGGCAGCAACAAATATCTGCGCCGGTCCGCGCGCTTTGCAACTCCATCGAGGCTCGGCTCAAGAACATCAAAGAAGCCCATCGCCGATGCGCTTTCTCTGTGGGTTTGGCCGCCCAGTTCGTTCAGTCGGCCTCGGTTCTTGCCAGTGCTTCTTTTGGGCAACCGATTCTCGAGGCGGCAAGGTCCCAGCCGATGCGGTCAAGCGCGCTGCCCGCAGGGAACTTGCCACCGTCTATGGTCACCAGTGCTAGCGGTTGTTCTTCGTGCACTTGCAGCGTTCATCCTCGTAAGCAGAGCTCATCCGCTGCCCTGCAGATCCGTGTTAAGCCAATTGCAATGGAGCGGCTTCCCCGTGACTGGGAGCTCATGATGGATGTCGTCGAGCGGTCTTGGGAAGAAGGTGTTGGTTCCACCATCGCGCTCAAAAAGCTTCAACAGGGCCAGCCTGAACGACGCGAGCTGGACAAGAAGCAGCATTTTGGACGGGCATCTTCTTCCATGCTCGCCAAGCGCCGAGCAATTGCCAAGGCTGCGAGCAGAGCCGGTGGGTGGGCAGCACTCCGTGACCAGCTTCGCGTGGAGCGCGTGAAGCGGGCTGGGCGAGGACAGCGGTTTGGATATAACGAGGTGCACACGTTTTGCTCTGTCATGTTGCGTGGATCGTAGATGCAAAGAACAGACGGGCTCATTTACTTGTGAGTGATGAATCGCCACTCTGCGGGGCATGAAAAGAGCTTCCTGAGCACCAACTGCATTCTAGGCGTCCGTCCGACACGCGCTCAGCGCTGAAGCGGCCCGCAGAACAAACATGGGCCACAAAAGCAAGCACAGGGGGCCAGAGCAGCCGCTGACGCAGCTGCCACCCGCCGCCTGAAAACGGGCGGCATGGAGGCACACCGCCCTCAGCCCGGCCCTGCGCCTAACCACACCCAACGACGCAACCCGCCAGTACTTCGTAAGAGGCACATACACCACTCAGGTGGGCGATTCGCGCTGCCGGCGGACGCCACACCGCAGCCGCCGCACCCGTCCCGCCCCCCACCAGCCTACTACACAAAATTGCACGAAAGGCGTCAGATGAAAACGGTGGCCCCACGCGACAGCCGCCCCACGCCACCGGCCGGTCGCATTCGCCGAGCAGCCGCCAGTCGTCGAGGTGTCCGTGCAGAGCGGAACGGTCGACAGTGTGCATTGACAGCGGCGGTGGCGGCAGCAGCGAGGGTGCGCCAGCGAGGTTCGCGGACCACGGCAGCCGCCAGGCTGCAGCCGACCGCTCCACCTGGTGGCTAATGTGGCTATGGCTCGCGGCTGTCCGCCGGACCGTTCCGGCGCTGCCACGGCCGCCTTCATACCCAGCCCGCTCGCGCCACAGAGGGCACTGCCACCGACCATTCCACCCCACACAGAGACGCGTGCCCGCTGTCGAGGCGGCGGCGGCGACGTTCCCCGCCCAGTCCCGTCACGCCTCGGACCGCCACGTCCGTTGACCCCCCGGTCCGCCCCAGCGTCGCGGGTGGCCGCACCGATGTGTCCACATGGCGCCGTCCACAGCCGCCCCATCCTTACCAAATGCACACGCAAGTTTCATTGTTCACGGTGCACGTGACGGTCGAATAGGTTGGCCCCTGCGTCAGATACGACCCGAGCTAAGAGTCAAAATGTGACAGACGGTAATTTTCTGATATGGTAAGCAGCAATATCATCCAGTAACTAGATCATTATATGTCGTGCAACTTCGACTAAATCTAGCCGCATCATTTGACAGATGTCTCTACGTCAGGTGTCGTCATCATTACAAACATTGGGAGCCCGGTCACACGGTAACGATTCGATTGCGCACCGCATGCTGTCACGAAGTTGGCCACACACCCGACAAGGCATGGCGCACTCATCTCGCACGCATCGACCTCCGTTCGCGTCTGGGAGGCAATCGCGTCTGTCTTTGTTGCTGTCAGTGTCTGTGCATCCTTCACAGTTGCGCTGGACCTGTGCCCGTGTTGGTGCGCTGGGCGCAGTGCTACGGTCGGCTGCCGTCACTACTCGCAGTGGGGCAGAGCTGGTCGCTGCTCTATTGCCACGCTCTGGCTACATGCCGGGCTGCGTGGTTCTCTTTACCAGCGGTACGGATGTAGCTCGATCTTGTGACTTGGTTTTTCGCGTGTTGGTGGTATTGTCTCGTTTGGTACACGAGGGGCAGAGGCATACTCGTGATGGGCATGGAGGCACGCGGAGCACTGTAGTCTAACTTTGAAACTCCCATGCTCTTTGCTGCCCTTTCATGTACTGTGCCTGTGCTGGTGTGCGCGGCGCAGTGGTACACTCTGCGGCCGACACTGTTGGCTGCGGGGCGGGGCTGCTCGCTGTTGGCGTTGCTGGCGTGCCGCACTCTGGCTACAAGCCCCGCCGCGTCGTTCTGTGTTCCAACGGTATGACTGCAGCTCGATCTTGTGACTTGGTTTTTCGCGTGTTGGTGGTATTGTCTGGTTTGGTACACGAGGGGCAGAGGCATACTCTTGATCGGCGTCAAGGTACGCGGAGCACTGTAGCCTAACGTTGAAACTCCCTTTCTTTTTGCTGTTTTTTCGTGTGCAACACCGATTGTGCGACTGCATTGGCCTTTTCTTCGTAGATGGGCGGCAACAAGCGCAAGCCGCGCACTAAGCGCACCGTCGACAACGCCGGCGACTGCGCACCGGCTACAGGTTCTTCCAATGTCCCATCCTCTCCGCGCTCCAAGCGCTCCAGGCTGGCCAAATTGGCGTCGGACGGACGCCCTGGCGGCGCTACCGCCAACGAACGGGCCTCACCGCAAAACAGCAGCGCTGGGACTCGGGCTGCCTCCCAGCCCTCGGCGCCTGCCCTCAGCCCCATGCACAAGGCCATCGCCGCGGCTGAGGCGACAGTTGCGGAGGACAACGCCGACCTCGAGCGACGCTTGGCCGCTGAAAAAGACAAGCTCCTAGCCGTCGCGGGCGACAGGCAGCCCTCGCGACGGCTAGCGAAGAAGGAGCGGCGCCGCCAAACCGCCAACGAAGCAGCAAGCGGCGTGAAGGACAGCACCGCCAAGGCCGGAGCCGGGAGGAAGCGCGAGCGTGAAGCTCCGGCCTGCGGCAAGGCCACGGACGACCAGGAGGCGGCAGCGGTGGTTGTGCGCGGCGCTGCGGCCGCGCGCAAGGCCAGCGACAAGCACGAGTCGGCGGCGGCGCTCAAGCGCAAGGCTGCCGCCGACCGCGAGACCGCCGAAGAGCAGGAGGCGACGGCGGCGCTGGAGCGCAAAGCCGCCGACGACAGCAAGGCCGCAGACGAGCGGGAGGCGGCGTCCTCGATAGACCGCAAAGCCGCAGCCGACCGGTAGGCCGTCGATGACCAGGAGGCGGCAGCTACGCTGGAGCACAAGGCCGCCGCCGAACGCAAGGCCGCCGACGACCAGGAGGCGGCGGCGGCGCTGGAGCAAAAGGCCGCCGCCGACCGCAAGGCCGCCGACGACCAGGAGGCGCCGGCGGCGCTCGCGCGCATCGCCGCCGCCGACCGCAAGGCCGCCGACGAGCAGGAGGCGGCGGCGGCGCTGAAGCACAAGGCCGCCGCCGACCGCAAGGCCGCGGACGAGGAGGAGTCAACGGCGGCGCTCGCGCGCGAGGCCGCCGTCGACCGGAACGCCGCCGAAGAGTAACAGGTGGCAACGGCGCTAGCGCGCAAGGCCGCCGTGGATCGCAAGGCCGCCG
>ENA-ORXM01003514-ORXM01003514.1-marine-metagenome-genome-assembly--contig:-NODE-3514-length-15425-cov-8.741009_pt1 | contig 15425 bp, 15 predicted proteins | sample MGYA00237867_ERZ511480 | MGnify/ENA primary metagenome ERZ511480 (study PRJEB26309, sample SAMN06266103) | marine metagenome | isolation source: Algal blade | place: United Kingdom:Sidmouth, United...
TTCCCTGAACTCGTCGACGTCAATGTCATGACCAGCGACGCCTGGGACAAACGCTCCGGCACCGCCGAATTCAAAGCGGCAAGTATTCGAGTCGACAAACTTGCATCGGCCCTTTCATGACCCCAGGTAGCGAAGCGGTCCGGGCTCACCGACTCGGCGATTGCGAGGCGACATGGCTGATTTGAAATTTACTGATGCCTCCGCGTCGGCTGGTGAGATTGCTGCTGTTGATGCGGTATTGGGTGATGAGCGCGCTCTGGTGTTCGAGCATGCTCGGTTGGTGCGGGGCGGGACCAAGCGTCGTCACCGTTTGCGCCACATGTTGTTGCCGGCGTTGCATGCATTACAGAACGAGTCGGGCTGGATCAGCCCGGGCGGTCTCAACTATGTGTCCGAAGAACTGCAGGTGCCTCCGGCCGAGGCCTACGGCGTTGCCAGCTTCTACGAGATGTTTGGCGTCGACGAGGCACCCGGTCACGACGAACCTGTCACCCACATCTGTGTCGACGGTCCTTGCCGCGCCCTGTCCGGGGCGCGCATTGCTGCCGTCGAAGCCGAAGGCGGTCATGTGCACGAGAGCCCTTGCCTGGGCCAGTGCGAACGTCCGCCAGCGGTGTTCATCCAAGGCCGGCGTGGGCCCGACATCGTCGAGGCCGATGCTGACCCCTACGTGCGGCCCCAGCAAGATTCTGATGGACTTCGGCTGCTGCATCGCCTGGGCGTGGTCGATCCGAACAGCCTGGACAGCTATCGCGAACACGGTGGCTACATCGCGCTGGCCAGGGCGATCGAGCTCGGTGCCGACGCAGTGCTCACGGCTCTCAGCGATTCAGGACTATCCGGTCGTGGCGGCGCGGCCTTTCCCACCGGGTTCAAGTGGAGCGCGGTGCGCGACGCCGAGGGCGACACCAAGCATGTTGTGGCCAATGCCGACGAAAGCGAGCCGGGCACCTTCAAAGACCGCACGATCATGGAGAACGATCCGTTTGCGTTGATCGAAGCCATGACCATTGCCGGCGTGGCCATCGGCGCGGAGAACGGCTGGATCTACATCCGGGGCGAATACCCGCTGGCTACTGCGCGCATCGAGAACGCCATCCACGAAGCCCGGTCTGCCGGTCTGCTGGGCGCCTCGGTTGCCGGCTCAGACGCCGCCTTCGACATCGAAGTGCGGCGCGGCGCCGGCGCCTACATCTGCGGCGAAGAGACGGCGCTGTTCAACAGCATCGAAGGCTTCCGTGGTGAACCCCGCAACAAGCCCCCGTATCCAACCACGCACGGGCTGTTCAACCAGCCAACCGCAATCAACAACCCCGAGACGCTGCTCAACGTGCTGCCCATCGTGCTCGATGGCGCCGACGCCTACCGGTCGATCGGCACCGAGAATTCGCCCGGCACGCGGCTCTTCTGCCTGTCGGGGGCGATCGCGGATCCTGGTACCTATGAGCTTCCCTTCGGTACCACGCTCGGCGAACTGCTCGAGGTTGCCGGGGGAGTGACCGGCGAACTTCACGCCGTGCTGCTCGGTGGCGCTGCTGGATCGTTCGTAACACCTGAGTCGCTCGATCTTGCACTGACGCTCGAAGACACCCGCGCTGCTGGCACCACGCTGGGTTCGGGTGTGGTCATGGTGTTCGACACCTCGACCGACCTGACCGACATGTGTACCCGCATCGCCGAATTCTTCAAGAACGAATCGTGTGGTCAGTGTGTGCCGTGCCGTGTCGGCGCGGTGCGCCAGCACGAGATGATGGTCGAGCTGCGATCCAAAGACGGGGTCGGCCTCGCCCCCGACAAGCGCCAGCTTCACGCCGACATGAACTCGGCTATGGCCGACGCATCCATCTGCGGCCTCGGCCACACCGCCGGCTCCGCCATTGCCTCTGCCCTGGCGCTCGGCCTGATCGGAGAATCCTCATGATCAATGCAATCGCCCAAAAGTCCATGCGCCAGGCGCATGGACAATTCGATTTGCCGCCATGTTCGACGAACGTCGGTCTGAGCGCAGCGGAGGGATACCGACCATGAACCCAACTGAAGTAGACGTGAGCATTCGCACGGTCACCATCAACATCGATGGCGCCGACGTGAAGGTTCCCGAAGGCGGCACCGTGCTCGACGGCTGCAAAGCCGCTGGCATCGACACCCCCACGCTGTGCTATTCCGACAACCTGACCCCGGTCAATGTGTGCCGAGTCTGCGTGGTCGAACTCGATGGCAGCCGCACGCTCATTCCGTCGTGCTCGCGCCCGGCCGAAGAAGGCATGGTGGTGCAAACGGACTCCGAGCGAGTGCGCCACAGCCGCAAGATGGTGCTCGAATTTCTGGGGTCTGGCGTCGACCTGAGCCAAGCCGACGACATGAACTCATGGGGCGAGCACTATGGCGCCGACCCCACTCGCTACGGCCCCACCGCCGAGAAAATCGACGAAGACGTCAAGATCCAAGACGACCTCTACATCCGTGACTACGACAAGTGCGTGCTCTGCTACAAGTGCGTCGAAGCCTGCGGCGACGACGCTCAGCACACGTTCGCCATCTCGGTTTCGGGCCGTGGATTCGCGGCCCGCATCAGTACCGAATTCGACGTCACGCTTCCCGACTCGGCATGTGTGTATTGCGGCAACTGCGTCGACGTGTGCCCAACGAACGCGCTGCAGTTCAAGACCGAATGGGACCTTCGCCAAGCCGCCGAGTGGAAGCCCGAAGAGCAAACGGTGACCACGACCGTGTGTTCCTATTGCGGCGTGGGATGCAACTTGGAGATGCACGTACAGGACAACACGATCGTCAAGGTCACGTCACCCCACGACCACAGCGTGACCAACGGCCACCTGTGCATCAAAGGCCGCTTCGGCTGGCAATACGTGCAGCCGACCATCACCACCAGGTAGCTCCGTTGCGGCCGGCCTCGACGAGCGGTTAGGAATTGGTGGTGCGACCAGTACAACCCGAGTTGGGTTCGGTGGTCATGCTCATGTCGCTCTGAATCTCCTGTAGAAGCACGCCTTCTACTCCGAAGTCGAGTAACTGGGTGGCCCGAGTCGTGCGCACGGAGCGAATCGGGCTGATCGTCGCCAGGTCCATCGTGACTTCGCCCGTGGTTGTGTGGGCCCACTCGATGACTTCGACCTCGAAGCCCTGCATGTTCATTGCGCTGCCGGCTGCCACCGATTGCGTTGCATCGAGCTGCATGGTGACCAGCGTGCCATCTCGATCGGTCAGCAGATACTCCGTGACGGTCATGAGGTCAGCACCTTCGAATTCGACCACATTGGTGACTTGCCACCGAGCGCCGACGCCGACGGCCTCGATCGGCAGGGGCGACTGCACCTGTGCAACCGATTCGAGAGCAGACTGCAGCGGGCCAAACGCCTCGGCGCCATCGACTCGTACTGTGCCAGGAACCTGTACGCGACGATCGGTGATGGTCACAAAGGTGGTGATGCCAACGAGGCGTGCCAGTTCGACATTCATGCCGACGGCCACGCCGGGTGCGACGCTCGGCGACGCATAGGCATCGATGATCTCGGCCTGGGTCTCGTAGTTGTCGCCCACTCGAGCAGCGCTGGTGGACATCTCGACAACGGTGCCCAGGGCTCCCGCCTCGGGAAGGGCCAACCCGTCGACCGTCTGCGTGATCTCCTGGGTCTGATCGATGATGGTCGACTCTCCACAAGACGCAGCAATCGTGAGCCGTAGTTCCGCTCGCGGTTCGGCGCCCGCGTCCAGCAAGATCACTTCGGTCGCGCTGGCAGTGAGATCATCGATCGTTTCGGTCGTGTCGACCTGCTCGACATCGGTTGGTTCCGGGTCCGGCGTCGGCTGTTCTCCAAGCTCATCGCGAACGCCGTCGCCGCCAGCCGCTTCGTCGATCACTTCGACCGGGGTGGCTTCCGGAGTAGCCAGGTCGGTTGCTGCTTCGGTCGACTCGATCGTGGTCGACGCCGAGCAGGCGCCGGCGATCAAGGCCAAGCCGAGAACGACGCAGATGAGATTGGCACGCAATGACATCGACACGACCTCCAGTCGTCATCGATACGGTAGCGGTAGCGCGATTGCCACCAACTCAGCTCGAGCGTCGGGCAGAAGTGCAGTGGGCAGAAGTGCGCAGGTAATGCCAGCCGTTCAGGCCTGAACCGCAGGACGTAGCAGCCCGAGCGCAGGGCGACGTGGTTCCGGCTGCGGATCGAAGCCGAAGCGGCCACGGTCAACGGGTGGTTTGGCCTGGATATCGAGCGGTGGGGCGTCGAAGAAGTTCATGCGTTCAGTATCGAGTAGAAACAGCAGCCCTTCTGTTGCGGCACGGACACTGTGACTATGGCGGTCGTCAACTCGCTAAAAGCGCCTTGAAGCTGAATTTGTGCAGACTCAGCTGCTGAGACCCGCGATCGATACGTCGAGATCGGTTCGTGTACGTAACGCTGCGGCGAGTTCATCGACCGAAGTGTCACCGACCACACCCGGAGCGCCCAGTACGATCGACGCGGCACCGCTGACCTCGGCCAGGTCGACGACCTGATCGTCGACCTCGCCAGTGCGAACGATGACGCGGGTCGAATTAACCTGCTTGTCGCTGGCTTGGGCCACGGTCTTCACGTGGGCGGTCAGCAACCACTCGAGTTCGTCGACGACCAGCTTCACGAAAATCGAGTCGAGATCGGCGAAGTGCGGAGGATCGAGAATGGCCAGGTAGGTCAGACTCTGATCGGCATCGGCAGCCTGGTCATAGGCAGCACGCAATGCGGCACCTCGGCCGGTTCCGCCCCAGCTGACATAGATGAGTTCACCCCGGTGGTTCGTAGTGGGCATCAGTTGTCCAGGTCTCCCGGAGGGGCAATGTTCTCTTGCCATCGCTCCTCGATCAGATCCAAGGCGGCCGTGCGATTGTGTAGTTCAACGGCCATGTCATTGCCGACATCGCCGCTGATGAACCCACTGCGTACCATCTCGCCGATGGCGGACTGCTCGGCCACCAGGGCATCGCGCCGAGCTTGCAACAACATGGTTACTTCGAGTTCGGGATGCGCGCTGAAGTGATCGCTGAGATCGTCGCGCGCCTCGGCGACTTCTTGCTCATAGGTGTCTTGCATGGCATCGGCCATGGACGAGAACAACACACCCTGACCACCGAGTCGTTCCATCTCGGCTGCGCCCGCCCGACGAGCGTAGATGCGAGCTTGAATCTGCTGTTGGCGTCGTTGATGAGCTTCTTGGCCAGACAATCCGAGACGAGCAATCAAGCCGCTGATCGTGGTGCCCTGCACCAGCAGCGTGAACAACACCACGCCGAACGTCATGACGAGCACGGTGTTCACGACTTCGTCGGAGAAGTCGCTTTCTTCGAGCAGCAACGCCAGCGCCAAGGAGATTGCGCCCCGCAGGCCACCCCAGTACATGACATGGCGGAACGCCATTGGCACCCGGCGGCTCGGTTGGAGCTTGGCATGGATGGCGCCGAAGCCGTACACGATGACGAACCGCGTGAGCAGGATGGCACCGATTGCAATAGCGACGTTCAGGATGTTCTCGGAGATGTCGATGTCGCGCAGGTTGATCTTCAGGCCGATGACCAGGAACACCAGCGAGTTGACCAGGAACGTGAGTACTTCCCAGAAGTACTCGAGCGTGATTCGGGTTGTCGGCGAGGTGTTGCGCAGTCCAATGTTTCCGACCATCAGGCCGGAGGCGACCACGGCCAAAATGCCGCTGAAGTGCAGGTCGTCGATGCCGAAGATCAGCCCGAACTCTTCGGCAACCAGAAACGAGCCATACGCCAACGCCAGGCTGGTGGTGGTCTCGATGAGTGCGTCATCTACCCGAGCCAAAACCACTTGCGACACGAACCAACCCAGCGTGATACCGACTGCCAAACCGCCGCCGCCCACGATCAGGAAGTCGCCGATCGCACTGCCCAGGCCAAAGCTCGAGCCCGGCGCAGCTGCATCGACGGCCAGGGTGAAGGCCACGAAGGCAATGGCGTCGTTGAACAGGCTTTCGCCTTCGACGAGCACCGAAAGACGTTTGGTGACACCAAGTGATTTGAAGAAGGCGATTACGGCCACCGGGTCGGTGGCCGAGATCAGCGCACCGAAGGCAACCGCAGCCAACCAGGGCACGCCCACCAGCGCCCAGATGATCCAGCCGACGGCGAAGGTGCCGAGCATGGTGCCGCCGATGGCGAACATGAGGATCGGCACCAGGTCGGCCTTGAGCTTGGCCCAGGGCAGATGCAGGGTGGCCTCGAACAGCAGCGGCGGGATGAGTAGACCGAGAATGAGATCGGCAGAGAAGTTGAGATCGACGAAGTTGGGGAAAAACGCGAACACCAGGCCGACGAGCACCAGTGCAACCGTGTACGGGACCTTGATCCGTTTGACGATGATCGCCATGGCCGCGGCCGTAGCCAACAGCACCACCACACTCAGTTCCTGCTCGAGGAAGTTGCTGTCTCCTGCCTCGGCGGCGAGAAGGTTCATGGTGGGCACGGCGAGAGTGTACGTCCACACGGGCCGTCGACCGGCAACACGCCCGCTGCAACCAGTCCTCGCCGCCCTGCGCAAAGAGTGGGTTGTCAAGAATGGCGGGTTGGGCCAAGCTCTGGGCATGTCCATTGCTGATGAGAAATTCGTGTCGCTGACGACCTACCGCAAGAACGGCGAGGCCAAGGAAGCGCCCGTGTGGATCGTCGATCTGGGCGACGGCACGGTGGGCTTCACCACCCATGGCGATTCATGGAAGTGCAAGCGGATCCGCAACGACAACCGCGTGGCACTGCAACCAAGCGACCAGCGAGGCACGGTTACTCCGGGCAGCACAAAGGTCACCGGCACGGCCGTGCTGGCGACCGGCGGACCCGACTTCGACCCTGTACGGGCCAAGATCAAGGGCAAGTACGGACTGATGGTCAACCTCATCATCGTGCTGAACAAGGTCCGAGGCATGCTGGGCAAGGGCGGCGACAGCGATACCGCCGTGATCATCACCCTCGACGAGTAGTTCCGTCAACGAAGCGGATCTACAAGATGGCGCCGAAAGCCGGACTTCCTGTCCGGTGGCGAAGCGGTTTCGGGACTGCAGACGTGGTAGTTCGTGAGCAGGGTGGTAGTGAGGTACGAGCCGAAAGCCGGTCAGCGCAGGCCGGGGTCGGGATCTGACCATGGGTGGTCGGCCAGGTAGTCGGGGAGATCGATGACCTCTTCGGTGCGAAAGCCCGCCGGCAGCCATACGTCGCCTGCTTCGGTGTAGAAGTAGATTTCCCAGTTGTAGATGGCGGCGTAGGCGTTGGGGTCTTGGCGAAGCAGTTCTGCGTAGGCCTGCACTGCGGTCACGTAGTCGTTGGAGTTGTTGTAGCCAAAGAGTGCCCCCGCCATGTCGCTGGGCCCGCCGCGTCGCACCAGGTAGCGAGCGGCACCGGCGATGGCGTCGCTCGGGTTGTTGATGTCGCCCTCGCCGATACCGGCTTCGGCCCAGGTGGTGGGCAGGAATTGCATGGGGCCCTGCGCGCCGGCGCTACTCAGGCCACGGATCCGCCCCATGCCGGTCTCGATCAGATTGATTGCCGCCAGGTACTCCCATTCGATACCGGTTGCGTCCTCGGCCGCCCGGTAATAGGTGAGTAGCGATTCGGCAGCTTCGGGGTCGATGATCTCCCACGCCGGGATGAAGTCGGCGGCGTCGTAGCCGCTGCTCAGATCGATGAGCGCGCGTCGGGCCGAGGTATGTAACAGCGTGCGAGCGTGAAACTCGGTGGGCAGCGCTTCGAAGAACTCGATGTCCCAGTCGGGTTCGTAGCCGAGTTTGCGGATCGCGACCTGATGCAGGTGACCCATCGCGGCGCGTTGCTCTGGCGTCGAGTTGGCGTCGAGTAGCCCTCGTTCGGCTTGCGCCACCTGATCGGCCAGCCCGGCCGCGGTGGTCGCAACCCTGGGCGCAGCGCGGCCGTTTGGTGCAAAGACCACAACTGGTTCGGCCGCAACTGGTGTCGGCGTCGGGAGTTCGACCGGCTCTGTCTGGGCGGGACTGGTCGGCGTCGGGGCCGCTTGGGATGACACCGTTGGAAGCGCACTGGGTGTCGGCGCGTCTTGGTCATCAGATGCTGCTGAGGCTGTGGTCGGCGCCGTGACCGAAGCCGAATCGTCTTCGGATTGGGCGGCGCAACCCGCCCCTGTCAGCACCAACAACGCGATCACGAAACCGAGCACGGTGTGGCTGAATTGGTTACTTGCCAGTGACCTCATCGACCTAGATCGTAGGATCCCAAGCTCGTGTCGGCCGGGCACCCTTGCCCGAGGGGGTAACCTCGGCGGCGGTGACTTCGCTTTCGTCGTTGATCGACTTCGTCAAATCCGACCTGGCGAAGCTGATCCGTTTTGCCGCCGTTTCCTTGGTGACGGTGCCTCTGGGTATGGCGTTACTCTGGGTGTTTCTCGAGGTCGACGACTTGCAACCGGCGTTTGCGAACCTGGTCGCAGTCACTTTGTCGACGATCCCGAACTACATCCTGAACCGGTATTGGGTGTGGAACAAACGAGGCGCAAACAGCGTGCGACGCGAAATAGCTCCCTTCTGGGCGATTGCCTTTCTTGGGCTACTACTGTCCACGGCGCTCGTGGCACTGGCCGCGAGATATACCGACGAGTCGCTGGTCTTTCTTGCCGTCAATTTCTTTGCGTTCGGCGTCTTGTGGGTGTTCAAGTTCTTCGTGTTGGAGAAATTTCTGTTTGCCACTCCACAAATCGAAGCCAGCTCATGACCGATGTCCCCCCTGTCGCGATGCCCCCTGCCCAACGGGCATTGGCCGAAGCGGCGCGTGGGTTCATGCCGGTCGACGAAGGTTTGGCGCTCTACGCCTCGGCATTGCAGGCTCCGGCTGGTCCATGGCTCGAAGTCGGTAGCTACTGCGGCAAGTCGGCGCTGTATTTCGGCTTCGCCGCCCAAGCACGAGACACGATGCTGTTCGCGCTCGATCATCATCGCGGCAGCGAAGAAAACCAGGCGGGATGGGAGCATCACGAAGCCGACCTGGTCGACTCGGCGATCGGCAAGATGGACACCTTGCCGATCTTTCGACGCACCGTTCACGACGCCGGCCTGGAAGACAGGGTGGTGGCGTTGGTCGGTGACTCGACCACCATCGCCACCCACTGGAACACGCCATTGGCCTTGCTCTTCATCGACGGCGGCCACGGCGAAGAACCAGCCCACGCCGACTACGAACACTGGGTACCCAAGATCGGGGTTGGCGGTTTGCTGCTGATCCACGACGTCTTCCCCGACCCCGCCGACGGCGGACGCCCCCCGTTCGAGATCTGGACCCGAGCAATACAGTCGGGCGCATTCGAAGAGATCGGCCACACCGGTTCACTACGAACGCTGCGGCGCACAGCCGAAGGAATCTGATGGAGCCTGTCGTGAGCCGAGATGTCATCGAGGTTGCCGCCGAGGTGATCGCTCACGCCGGTTCGCTTCGAACTGTGCGTCGCGCAGCTGAAGGAATCTGATGGAATCTGTCGTTAGTCGAGATGTCATCGAGGCTGCCGCCGACGTGATCGGCGATGGCGTTCGGCGCACCCCCATGCTCGACACCGGGCCCCGCTTCTTCGATACTGCCGGCCAAGTGGTCAACAAACTCGAGCTGTTGCAACACACCGGCTCGTTCAAACCTCGGGGCGCGCTCCATCGGGCGTTGACATCTGATGTGCCAGAGAGCGGTCTTATTGCGGCATCAGGGGGTAACCATGGATTGGCCGTTGCGTGGGTGGCTCAGAAGCTCGGCGTGCCGTGCGAGATTTTTGTGCCTCAGGTTTCGCCGGCGGCCAAGGTCGACAAGATCCGCAAGTTGGGCGCCACGGTTCGAGTTACCGGAGCGCTGTACGACGACGCTCTGGCCGCATGTCGAGAACGCCAGACCGAGACCGGTGCACTCGATATCCATGCCTATGACCACCACGGCACCATTGCCGGCGCAGGGACCATCGGGCTCGAGATCGAAGCCGATCTGCCCTACGTCGACACGGTGCTGGTGTCGCTCGGTGGTGGGGGCCTGTCATCGGGAGTCGCGGCCTGGTTCGCGGGCACCAACACCAAGGTGGTGGTGGTCGAGCCCGAGACATCGCAGTGTTTCGCTGCAGCAATGCACGCCGGTGAACCCGTCGACGTAACCGTCGCAGGCGTGGCGGCCGACTCGCTGGGTGCCCGTCGCATCGGCACCATCAACTGGCAGACCCTTCGCCACGCACAGGCACAGTCGATCACGGTGCCCGATGCCGCCATCTTGCACGCGCAACAACGATTCTGGTCTTCGGCCCAGCTGGTGGTCGAGCCAGGCGGCGCCACGGCCGCAGCAGCGTTGTGTTGTGGTGCGTACCTACCGGCGCCCGACGAGACGGTCGCGGTGATTGTGTGCGGCGCGAACTGCGACCCCGCATCGGTAACGACCTAGTGATGTCACCTGGCCCGCTGAGTAGAGTTCTTCCGCATGCTTGAGAAGAGTCGCCAGCGCATGATCGATGGCGTCAACAAGATGAGTGGCCGAGCCAACTGTGGCGAGGCCGTGCCATTACAGCAGCGCAGTCGGGCCGCCGTTCTGGCGCTGGGCATCGCGTTCGTGGTCGTCATGACGGCGGTGTCGCTGGCGGTCGACTTCGGGCCGATTGTCGCAGGAGGCATTGCCGGCTTGGTCGTAGGTGGCGGGATCAACTTGCTGAGCACCACGTATTGGCTGGGCTACTGCGACGGCGAGATCTTTCTGGTCAAGACCAACCGCCTGGGGAACAAGCCGGTCGAGCTCACCGCCCACTACACCTACCCGGTGCCGTCGTCGCCGAGCTCAGGATTTCTGGTCAAGCGTGTCCAGATCGCTGGCGCTGACTATCTCGTCGCCAAGCAGTTCGAAGAACGCATGCGATCAATCATCGGCACGTAAATGCAACGGCGCCCGGCACCGTTGCATCTGGCGTGGCGGGACTAGTGTCGAGACATGATTACTGAAACGCTGACCGTCAGTCGGGCCGACTTCGAGAACCGCACCGGCTGGCAGCTGAAACCCGAGGGTGCCTGCAAGGGCGATCTCTGTGTGCCCTTGGCCGACAACCCCAGCGGCGACACCGTTGAGCTGACCTCGCTGGCGAGCCAGCTGAACATGCCGTTGGTGCAAGACGAGGCGCACGGTGTATGGGCGCTGGGACCCGAGTCGATCGGCTCTCGAGCACTGTCGACGGTCGAGGCTCCGAACCTCACATTGCCGACGCTCGATGGCGACACGTTCGAGCTGCACTCGCTGCGCGGCAAGAAGGTGATTCTTGTCGCCTGGTCGCCCTATTGAGGATGCTCAGCCGACCTGCCCGTGTGGCAGGCATTCCGCAACGAAGTCAAGGACCAGGGTGTCGAGATCGTGACCGTTGGCATCGATACTGCAGGTCCCGAGGCTTGCCGGGCGTTCATCGAGGCCGCCGATCCCGAGCACCCGTCGTTGATCGACGAGCACCACCGCGTCGCCGAGTTGTTCGGCGTCGTGAACATTCCCAATGCGGTCTGGATCGACGAGGACGGCATGGTGGTTCGACCCGCCGAAACCTCACCTGCGCCGCCATCGGTGGGCGTGGAGCGCACCCCGAACCAACGGGCAATGGATGATCCGCCGGCGCGCGTCGTCGAGATGATGACCCACGCTTCGCAGATCACCTACGACGCGCCGACCTATGAAGCGGCCATGCGCGACTGGATCACAAAAGGACCCGACAGCGAGTTTGCACTCGCCCCGGCTGATGTCATCGACCGGTCCGGCACCCGAAATGTCGACACCGCGCGAGGTCATGCCCACTTCGAGCTGGCCACCCATCTGGAGTTGGCAGGCGAACATCAGGCCGCAATCGGGCACTTCCGACTGGCGCATGAACTGGTGCCCGACAACTTCGCCTATCGGCGTCAGGCGTGGTCGCTGGAACCCAGCGTCGAGGGCCCGCTGGCACGCTTCTGGCAAGGCCCGCTCGAGGGCCAGGAGGCCGACTGGCCCTACGCCAGCGACTGGATCACCGACGTGAAGGAAATGGGCGCCAGCAACTACTACACCGAGTGGAAGCCCTGACTCCGGGGTTCGTTCGTATACGTAGTCGCTCGTTACACGCGTCGAGATCTTGGGGCGACATAGCCGACCTGCCAACTGCAACGCGCGTGGGCCAGTAGTCTTCGCTTCGACTATGGCTGAGGCATCAAGCGGCGACCGGGGACCCGTTGTCGCCACCATCGCAACGAACGCCGACGGTTGGTTCCGCGCGGTATCGCCGGATTTCCTGACCATGCTTGGCGCGCCAGTCGAAGTGTTGACCGGCGTGAATGCGGTTGATCTCGTGCATCCGCTGCAGGCGCCGGCGGTGCGCCTGGCTCTGGCCACGGCAAACACGGTTGATGAGCAAGACATTGCCACCCAACTCTTTCTGAGCGGCACTTGGGTGCCGGTGGAAATTGTCGTCGAGCGCAGTGTCGGAGAACGCAGCACGTGGCGGTTGTATCGCCCGGTCCAATCGCAGGGACCCACACTGCTGCATGACCCAGCCGAGCTGACGTCGGCCGTCACGCCGGTGGAGTCATCCGACGTCATCGGCGATGGCGCCCCGCCACCAGCCGTCTCGTTGCTGCCCCAACCTGCGTCGGTGCCCGAGGCTTCGTTGGTGTCTGAGGCTGAGGCTGAGACGGTGCCCCAAGCCGCGTTGGTGTCTGAGGCTGCGTTGGTGTCTGAGGCTGAGCCGGATCCTGAGGCTGCGGGGCTACTGGAGACGCTGACCGGACATGGGCAGGCAACGAGTGACGACGAGGCCTCTGATACGGCCGCGCCTTTGCCAGGGGAAAGCGGGAACGAGTTCCCCTACGACGACTCCGACGCTCATATGGCATACGTGGCGACGATGCCGCCCGACAGCGTTCCCGATACACGCGAAGCAGTACGCCGCAGCGTCGGGGACGCCTCGACGCCCATGCTGGAGATCGATGTCGCTGGACGAACAACGTTTGTACGCGGCGCGTGGAATGACTTCGCTTCCGGAGACTCCCATGGCGCCGACGTGTTCGAGAACCTGATCGAGACAAGCGGCCAAGCCGATCGGATCCTGCAAGCAATAGAACATGTCTTCGAAACTGCAGAACCGAGCAACCACGAGATCTCGAGGCCGCTCTCACCAACGCACTGGGTGCGAGTGGTGCCCATCCCGAGCCCACACCTCGCCGGAGCGGTCCATGCACTGGTCGCCGTTGTAGACCAGTCGGCAATCGAGACGGCAACGTATGTAGCGGTAGCCGCCCCGTCAGGTCACGAGACAGATACCGACCAGGTGCCCGGCGCTCCAAGCGCTTCGCTCGCCGGCCATTCCAAGGATGGAGAGCTTGAACAGGTCACGTTGCCGGACGCCGACAGATCCGATCAGGTATCACCAAAGCCACCACCGGCAGATGAATCTGCACAGGTGACGGCGCGCCAAGCCAAGGTCCGCCGGCGCACAATCTTTGCTGTCTTGGCCATTCTGGCAGGAGTGGTGTTTCTGATTTTCGCTTCGATGGCTGGCGATGACGCTGCTACGGAGCCCGTCTCCGTCAACCTCGTCGAAACCGAACCAGAACAGTTCAATGAAACACAGACTTGGCAAACCATCGGCGCGGAGAGCCTGGGTGAACTGCAGTCTGTCGCCACCACCCCCGATGGCGGGTTCGTGGCCGGCGTGAACGGTCGGTTGGTTCGACTCGACACCCGAGGTGTGGCTGTCGACGTCATCAGTGTGAGTGAGGAAGAAGAGGTCTTCGTCACCGATATCGATGCCGACGATGCCGGCGTGCTCTGGGTGCTCGATGCCGGCCTGGGCCGCGTATCACGAGTCGCCACGGACGGCACCGTCAGTGCTATCGCGACCAATCCGGTCTTGCTCAACGCTCGGGGGGCCGGCGTCGGGCTCGACGACACGCTGTTCGTGGCATCAACTGCTGCTGCGCAGCTGGTTCATCTTGGCGCCGACGGTGAGTTCATCGGCTCGATCGCCGTGCCTGGTCGCCAGCCGAGCGATGTGGCTCAGGCGGCCGATGGCACATTGTGGATCGTCGACGCCGAACAGCTCGAGCTGGTTCACCTGACCGAGGATGGGGATCTGCTCGACGCCCTTGCACTCGAATCGTTCTCCTCGTTGACGTCACCCCACCTGTCATTCGTCGGCAACGTACTGTGGGTGACCGCCCCTGAGTCGTCGGCGGTGTTCGCCATCGACACGGCAACCGGTCAACCAACGGGCGAGCGAATCGAACTGAAACGGCCCGACGGCTCGCCGGTGAGCAAGCCCGTCGGAATCGCCTCCACCGACGACGGCGAACTCTGGATTCCCGACAGCACCGGTGGCGCCATCATCCTGGTCACCAGCTGATCGAATTGTCCATGCGCCTGGCGCATGGACAATTCGGCGCATGGACAATCAGGTGGAGTCGACGGATGCAGTGGCCCGGGTGAAGAAGGCCTCGGTGACGCTGCGGCGGCGCGCTTCTTCGAGGGGGTCGAGTTCCCAGAGGTGCATCGAGGTCAGGGCGGTGGCAGAGACGTAGCACTCCCAGATCGCGAGGGATCGAATGTCGATTGACTTAATTCGATCGAGATAGTGGGTGGTGAAGTCATGCATGGCCGCTTGGCCGTATTGACAGAGCAACTCGACGCGCGCACAAGCCAGATCGGCGACGGGATCGCCGAGGCAGGCGTCTTCCCAGTCGATGAGAACGGCGATCTTGCCTTGCATCCACAACACGTTGCCCGGCCAGTAGTCCCCGTGCATCAACACCGGCTTGTTCAGGTGCATTGCTATCTGATCGGTGTCAAGAAGCGACTCGAGTTGCCGTCCCGCTGGGATCGCGGGAAGGCAGGTGCGAAGCCGTTCGATGGGGTCCTCCAGCGGAGCGAGGCCAACGTCGCTGATGAGCGAGACGTGGATCGAGTGGATGCGAGCGAGCAAATCAGCCATCTGGACGATCGCCGGACCAACGGCATCTGCGTCGACCGTGGCACTCCCGGCGACGAACTCGGTGATCAGGAAGCGGCGCTGCTCGTCGAGGTGGATCGGCCGGGCCACCGGCAAGCCCAGTTCGCTCAGTCGACCGAGTAGCCGGAACTCCTTGCCGGCGATACCGGCCTCGTGTTCCTTGAGCTCACCCGCCCGATGCTGGCGAAACACGACGGAGCGCGTTGTATCGCCCTCGCTGAGATCGAGGCGCCACACATCGGCCGAACTACCGCCCTCGAGCTTCACGTAGCCGACGAGCTCGGACTGCAGTGCCCGTGCAACGTCGGCAAACAACTGCTTCAGGTCCACCCAGGGATCCTATGAGTCAGCTGACCGGGGCGGGCTCGACTTCGGGGAGCGCGTCGTGGGCCCAGAGCAGACGTGATGCGGGGCTGGCGC
>ENA-ORXM01003516-ORXM01003516.1-marine-metagenome-genome-assembly--contig:-NODE-3516-length-15403-cov-7.958241_pt1 | contig 15403 bp, 20 predicted proteins | sample MGYA00237867_ERZ511480 | MGnify/ENA primary metagenome ERZ511480 (study PRJEB26309, sample SAMN06266103) | marine metagenome | isolation source: Algal blade | place: United Kingdom:Sidmouth, United...
TTACTATTAAGAACTTAAGGAGATCCAAGTGAAACGTGCCTTCGCTGCCATCCTCGCCCTTACGGGCGTGCTGCTCTTCACGGTGAGCACCCCCGGCCAAGCGGCCGCCCAAGGTGCCGACGATCCCGCGCAGGTTGCTGCTGGTCAAGCAGTCTTTGAGATGAACTGCGCCGGATGCCATGCAGTCGACGGGACTGGCGTTGCTGGTCGTGGCCGTCCGCTCACGGGAATTGCGAGCCAAGGTGATCGGGCGACGCATGTTGCCAGCATCACCGACGGCAAGGGCGGTATGCCTGCCTTTGATGCACGGCTGAGCGCGGATGAGATCGATCAGGTCACCTCCTATGTGCGGCTCACTTTTGTCGACGCATCTGCTGAGGCGCCCGCAACGACCGAACTTGCGGTGACCGGTGTCGAGAGCAGCCATGTTGCGGTTGTTGGGCTGGCCATGCTGGCCGGCGGTCTGCAGATGGTGGTCTGGAGCCGCAACCGCGGCGAAGGCTAGAAGGCGTTGACCAGCGCCAGCGCAATCGACGCCGTCGTCCTTCGTGGACCATCTCGTCTGTTCGGCCAATCGATGCTGATCTCGGCGGTCCGGTGCACGTTGAGCTATCTCGTTCTCCCATTCGTGCTGCCACTTGTCGGCATGACGGTGGGGGTCGATGCGGGCATCGGGCTGGTTCTTGGACCGTTGCGATAGTGGCCAATCTCTTCTCGATCCATCGCTTCTGGTCGGTGGATCACAAGTACAAGGTTCACACCGGGGTGCTGAACATCGCCATGATCGCTGCACTGTTTGTTCTATTCATCGGCGACCTCGATGCCGTGTTGGCATAAGTTCAGTCTCGGTTGATCAGCACCGTTGAAGGCCGCATTGCTTGGCCTAGGGGCGTATCCTCGGCCAAGGTGACGAAGGCTGACGTGGAGTATGCGGTAGAGGTGCACGATGCTGTCGTGTTGCTTGATCGCTTCCCGGCCCTCGCCGGGCTCAGTCTGCGGTTGCGCACTGGGTCGGTCACGCTCGTGCAAGGCCCGAACGGGGCCGGTAAGACCACTTTGTTGCGCATGTTGGCGGGGTTGGCGCCGCTCGAACGGGGATCGGCCATCGTGCTCGGAAACGATGTCGTCACCCAGCAGCGCCAGGTGCGGGCCTCGGTAGGGCTGCTCAGCCCCCAAACCATGCTGTACGACGACCTCACGATCGCCGAAAACCTCTCGTTCTGGACCACATTGGCCGGTTACGGCGATGTCGACATGGGGGCTGCGCTCGAGCGGGTCTCCATGGCGCCGTTCGCCGACCAACAGGTCGTCACCCTCTCTACCGGCCAGCGTCGCCGAGCCGCCATTGCCGTGGTCGCCATTCGTCGACCTCGGCTGTGGCTACTAGACGAACCCCACGCCGGGCTGGACCAGGCAGGTCGAGACATCGTCGACGGGCTGATCGCCGACGCAGTGGCTGCGGGTGCGACGGTTGTCGTGGCATCGCATGAACTCGATCGGGTACGGCCACTCGCCACCCATGTCGCCACGGTCGCCGGCGGCGTCGTCCACGCCTTCGAAACCGTCGGCGACCCTGGACTCACGGCAGACGACGACGCAGCAGGTGGAGCCGACAGTGCGTGAGATCTGGGCGCTTTGTCGCAAAGATCTTCGGATCGAGGCGCGATCAAAAGTGGTCGCCACCCAGATCCTGCCGTTCGCCATGGTCATCTTGATCTTGTTCGGCTTGGCGCTCGACGCCGACAGTCGGACTCTGCGCGACCTGGCACCGGGGCTGTTCTGGGTAGCCACGTTGTTCGCCAGCGTGCTGGCGATTCAGCGCTCGGTTGCCGTTGAGACCGTTTCGTCGACGTTCGAGGCGTTGCGATTGTCGGGTGCGCCGGCCTGGAAACTCTTCGCCGGTAAAGCGCTTGCGGTCGCGCTGCAACTGTTGGCCATCGAGGCGGTTCTGGCGTTGGGAATCATTGTTCTGTATCGATCGAGTTTCGAGGACCCTGTGCTTGTCGTCACGGCTGCGCTTGCCGCGACAGTCGCGATCGCTTCCGCCGGTAGTCTTTATGGTGTGCTGGCTGTCGGGATGGGTGTTCGAGACACGATCTTGCCGATGCTGCTGTTGCCCATCATGATGCCGGTGCTGGTTGGCGCAACCCGAGCGTTTGGCGACGGTCTGGGCACGGCTGCGCTCGACGGGTGGACCTGGACTGGGCTATTGGCGCTGCTTGCTGTTATCTATGCCACTGTCGGCGCGCTCGCCTACGCCGTTGTAATCGAGGACACCTGATGAGTACGACCCTGACCCGCCCATCGAGTACCGCCTCCGAGGCCGACGTTGCCTCGACCGGTTCGAAGCTCACCCGCGTGCTGGGCATCGCCAGTCTGGTCGGGCTGGCCGTGCTTCTTCTGCTGGCGTTCGTATTCACCGAGCCCGACCAGCGCGTGTTCGACCGGGGCCTCGACCTCGACCCGCTACTCACCGGCCAAGGCGACGCCGTGCGCTTGCTCTATGTCCACTTCCCCGTGGCCATGGTGACCTACACCGCGTTCTCGCTCAACGCCATCGGCAGCATTGCGGTGCTGTGGAAGAAGTCCATGTGGTGGGACAACACCGCGGCGGCCGCCGCCGAAGTCGGCGTGCTGTTCTGCGGTCTCACGCTGGCAACCGGTTCGATCTGGGGCCGACCGATCTGGAACACCTGGTGGAAATGGGGCGACGTCCGGCTCATGACCACCACCATCTTGTTTCTGATCTTCGTCGGCTACCTGGCCTATCGCCGCACCATGACCGACTCACAGGTCCGAGCCAAACGCAGCGCGGTGGTCGGGCTGATCGGCGCCATCAACATTCCAATCGTGTACAAGTCGGTCGATTGGTGGCAGAACCGCACGTTGCATCAACAATCCACGCTGCGTGACCGGGCCATCGAAGACCTCACCCTGTTCAGCATGATCTTCGGCATGGTCGTGTTCCTGGTGATCTTTGCCTGGCTGATGGTGCACCGTTTCCGCATCGGCTGGCTCGAGCATCAGATCGAGACCGTAGGGCTCGAAGCTGCCATTGCCGAGCGCCGGGCTCAGACCTCGGCCGCCGTCGAAGACGCCGTGACCGATTCGCGTGCCTCTGCCGGCTCTGGACCACCCCCCAAAACAGGAATGAACTGATGGACTATCTCGGGTACCTGCTCGGCGGTTGGGGCGTTGTGCTCGTTGCCGTTGCCATCTACGCCGTCTCGCTGCTGCGGCGGGGCAAAGTACTCAGCGCTCGTGTCCCGGCCGATCGCCGTCGCTGGATGACCACCGATGACTGACCACCAACACGACGACTCGGTAGGCCTCGACGCACCCGCCGGCGACGACGGTCTGAACCTGACCCCACGCCACGTGCCAGCAGCGCCATCTCGCAACAAGCGCATCTTGCCCATGCTGGTGCTGGGCGCGGTGGTCGTTGCCCTTGGCTTCGTGCTGCTGCAAACGCTCGGCAACGCTGCGCTGTTCTTCTACAACGCCGACGAAGCCGTCGCCCGCCGTGGCGAACTGGTCGACGAGCGGTTCCGAGTCCAGGGCACGCCGTTCGGCGACCCCGCAGAGATCCAAGTCGAACGCAACGGCTTCCAAGAGGAAGGTGTCGTGTTCCCCATCGCCTTCGACGATGTCGTGGTCGATGTCGTGCACGTCGGATCCCCGGCTGAACTGTTCCAGCCTGGGGTTCCCGTGGTGCTCGAGGGGACCTGGCAACAAGGGTTGCCCACCGGGGTGAGCGAGATCAGCCAGGGTGCGAACGACGGCTGGTATTTCGCCAGTACCGAGATGATCGTGAAGCACGACAACGAATATCGCAATGACAACGGCGATCGCCTGCTCGAAGCGGACCAACGGGGATTCATCTCCGACGAGGCGTCCGGTCCGTGAACGTCGCCCTGGGTGATGCCGGCGTCGTGCTGGCGTTTGTTTCGTCGATCATTGCATCAATAACCCTGCTCGTTGCCCTGCGCAACGACGACGAGCAAATGCGGCGCACCGGCGTCAAGGTTGCCTGGCTGGTCGTCGCTGGCGCGGTGCTCGGCTTCGTCATGCTCGAACGAGCATTGATCACCCGCGACTTCACCGTGAAGTACGTGTTCGACAACGGCAGCTCGCGCACACCACCGCTCTACAATTTCGCCACGGCATGGGCCTCACTCGAAGGCTCGATCCTGCTATGGGGGCTGGTGCTGGCCGGCTATGTCGGCGTGGTGCTGACCAAGTTCCGCCAGCGCATCGCCGACCCACTGGTCACGTGGGCGGTCGTGGTGATCCTGCTGGTCACGGCGTTCTTCTTCGCCCTCATGCTCGGTCCCGCAGATCCATTTCAGACCGTGACCTTGCCGGCGAACTTCGTGGATGGCCCCGGACCAAACCCGCTGCTGCAAAACCACGTACTCATGGCTATTCATCCGCCCATGCTGTACCTGGGTTACGTGGGCTTCACCGTGCCGTTTGCGTTCGCCATTGCGGCCCTGGTCACCGGCCGGGTAGGAGAGGGTTGGCTGGTAGAGACCAGGCGCTGGACGCTCTTCGCCTGGGGATTCCTGACACTGGGGATCGTGGCCGGGTCATGGTGGAGCTACGACGTGCTTGGCTGGGGTGGTTATTGGGGCTGGGACCCGGTCGAGAACGCCTCGTTGTTGCCGTGGCTCACCGGCACTGCCTACCTGCATTCGGTCATGATCCAGGAACGGCGCGGCATGCTGCGGGTCTGGAACCTGTCATTGCTGTGTGCCACCTTCAGTCTGACCATTCTCGGCACATTCATCACCCGTTCCGGGGTGCTCCAATCGGTACACGCGTTCAGCGAGAGCTCTATCGGTCCTCTGTTCCTGGCGTTCTTCGGGGTGATTGCGGCGGTGTCCATCGGCCTGATTGGCTGGCGAGGCGACCGACTTCGTGCACCGGGTCGCATCGACTCACCCATCAGTCGCGAAGGCTCCTTCCTGGCAAACAATCTGGTGTTCGCGATCTTTGCGTTCGTGATCCTGCTGGGCACGGTCTTCCCACTGATCGTCGAAGCGGTGCAGGGCGAACAGATAACCGTCGGCACGCCCTACTTCGAACGCATGACCATGCCGGTCGGCATGGTGCTGTTGTTTCTCATGGCGGTTGCGCCGGTGTTGCCATGGCGCAAAGCGAGCGGCGAATTGCTGCGCAAACGTCTCGAATGGCCAGCGTGGTTTGCGATTGGGTCGTTGGTCCTGGCCGTGCTGGTCGGTGCCCGCGGGATCACACCGCTCATCGCTTTCACGCTGGCCGGTTTCGCTGGCGGCGCAGCGCTTCGCCAGATCGTGCTCGCCACCCGACGCAACGGTTGGCGAGGGCTGGTCGGCCGCACCAACGGTGGCATGATCGTGCACCTGGGTGTGATCATCCTGGCCGTGGCCTTTGCCGCCAGCAACAGCTATCTGCGCCAGACCGAAGTCACGCTCGACCGGGGCGAAGCGATCGAGTTCGCCGACATGTCGTTCCGCTACGAAGGCACCGAGATCACTGATCTACCAGAGAAGCGGGTCACCGCGGCGCTGATCGTGGTCGAGGGCGAAGAACTGCGCCCCGCAATCAGTCAGTTCGTGAGCGGACAACCCGTGGGCACGCCCGACACGCTCGGCGGGTTCACCCGAGATACACAGGTGGCGCTGACTGCGCTGCCCGAGAACAGCAACAAGGTGGTCATCCGCATCACCACCCAGCCACTCATCGCCTGGCTGTGGATCGGCGGCGTCTTGATGGCGGTCGGCACCGTGTTCTCGGCGTTTCCTCATCGCATCCATCGCCGCCCCACCGATCCGGTGTCTGCGGATCCCGCTGCACTCGTCGACGCGACGAGCACGTGAAGAACCGCAGTGCAATAGCGGCCGGGCTGGTCGCAGCAGTCGTTGCCGTGTTCATCGTGTTGCTCGCCACCAGCGACACCCAACAAACCGGCGCGGTCAACTTCGAGATCCTGGGCGAGGTCGCACCCCCGATCCAGGGCCCCACGATCAATGCCGGTGACTACTCACTCCAGGATCAGCGCGGCAACTGGGTCGTGGTGAACTTCTTCGCGTCGTGGTGTGTGGCCTGCAGGGTCGAGCACCCCGAGCTGGTCGAGCTGTCCGAGCGCCACCCAGACGGAGACGTACAGATCGTGGGCGTGATGTTCGCCGATACCGAGGAGCGGGCGCGCGAGTTCTTTGATGAACTCGGTGGAGACTGGCCCGCGCTGGTCGAAGAAACGGGAAGCATCGCCATCGACTATGGCGTGACTGCGGTGCCCGAGACCGTGCTGGTGTCGCCCAGTGGTCGTGTGGTGCAGAAATGGTTGGGAGCCAATGGGGTGACCGCCGATGAGATCGATTCGGTCATCGACCGACTCGAAGCAGGCGGCTGATGCGCGGATTCACGACGCAGTGGCGCTGGTTGTCCTGGGTGCTCATGGGAATCATCGGGGTGAGCGCGCTCATCATCGGCGCCACCGGCGACACCGGGCCCGCAACCGCGGGCGAACGAAGGTCCGAACTCGCGGCGACCATTCGCTGCCCACAATGTCGCGGCCAATCCGTTCAGGAATCCGACGTTGCGATCGCCGTCGAGATTCGCGCCGACATCAGCAACCGCATCGCGGCCGGCGAGACCGATGACCAGATTCGCCAGGTCTACATCGATCGCTACGGCAGATCCATCGTGCTGACTCCCGACAGCGGGGGTTTCACCGGCCTGGTGTGGATCGTGCCGGTGGTCGCCGCCGGCCTGGCCACTGCCGCGGTTGCACTGGCCTTTCAACGGTGGCGAGCACAAGCCGATGCATTGGCCGAAGCCAGCGACGAAGATCGCAAGCTGGTCGCAGAGCTGCGCCGAGATCGTTCATGAACGACAAGGCCTCCGCTGTCGACGCAGACGCGTCTGCGTCGCTCGATCCCGATGTGCTGGCCGAGCTCGAGCGCGAACGTGAGTTCCTGTTGCGCTCGCTCGACGATCTCGATGCCGAGCTGGCTGCGGGGGATCTCGATGAAACCGATCATGCCAGCCTGACCGACGACTACACCCGACGCCTGGCCGAGGTTGCTCGCTCCATCGATCAGGAACGCACCGCATTCAGCGACCTCGACACCAAGCTCGGTGGCCGCCAGCGTTGGGTCACGATCATCGGTGTGGTGCTGTTGGCTGTGGTGGCGGGCCTGCTACTCGCGCGTGCATCGGGCTTTCGCAGCCCAACCGACAGCACTACCGGTGACATCCGGCAGTCGTCGGTGGGTCTGCTGTCTGAAGCCGACACCCTGACTCGCGAAGGTCGCTGGCCCGAAGCCATCGAGGTCTACGAGGAGATCCTGCAGATCGCTCCCGGCAATGTCGAAGCGCTCACGTACCGGGGCTGGCTCACCGCTCGCCTGGGTGAACCGGAACCCGGTTTGGTCGACATCAGCGAAGCCGTAGCCGTTGATCCTGACTATCCCGACGCCCGTGTCTTCTCGGCGATCCTGCTCGACGACGAACAGCGCTTCGACGAGGCGGCCGAGCAGATTGCGGTGCTCGACTCGATCGACGCTCCCCAGGAGATGTTGGTGCTCGTTGAGCAGTTCGAACTTCGTGTTTCCATCGCTGCGGGCCAGATCAAGCAGAAGTTCGATCGGTTGGCTCCGGGCGAACGGGTGGACGTGGCGCAGGTAGCAGGATCACCAGAAACCATTGCCCGCGCTGGTGCCTTGTTGTCCCAGCTCGGCGATTTGGTTCTGGCCCAGGCAACCTTCGACGCAGTGCTGGCCGAAGAACCTGAACAACTCATTGCTCTGGTCGGCAAAGGCCAACTGGCTCGACTGCTCACCGGCGCCGACAACGCCGAGATCATCAATGGATCACTACTGGCTCTCGACGAGGCCGTCGCCCTGGCACCACCCGACCAAGAGTCGGTCATCCGTCTCTACCGCGCCGACGCACGCGCCATTCAGGGCGACGCCAACGGCGCACTCGATGACCTGCAGGTCATCGACCGCGACCTGCTCAGTGCAGACCTGCAGCCACTCTTCGACGAACTCGACGCCGCGCTCGGCTGACTACTCTGCAAGCGCAGGTCGCAATCGGTTCGCCTGCTCGATTTCAGACGCCGTGGTTGTTCTGGTACCAGGGCTTGATCGTGTTGTTGATGAGTTCGATGCGCTCGTCGAAGGGGATGAAGGCGCTCTTCATGGCATTCACGGTCATCCAGCGGATCATCTTCCAATCCCAGTCGAACGCTTCGGCACAAACGGCGAATTCGTTCGTCATGCTGGTGGCGCTCATCAAGCGGTTATCGGTGTTCATCGTGATGCGGAACGAAAGATCGCTCAGCAGTCCGATCGGATGCTCGGCCAGCGACGGTGCCGCACCGGTGTGCACGTTCGATGTCGGGCACACCTCGAGCGGGATGCGGCGGTCGCGGATGTAGGACGCCAACCGGCCGAGCTCCACCGATCCATCGTCGTTGATGGTGATGTCGTCGATGATGCGCACGCCGTGACCCAGTCGCTCGGCCCCGCAGTATTGAATTGCTTCCCAGATCGACGGTGGTCCGTAGGCCTCGCCAGCATGAATGGTGAAGTGGAAGTTCTCGCGCTGGATGTACTGGAAGGCATCGAGGTGACGAGTCGGGGGATTACCCGCTTCGGCGCCGGCGATATCGAACCCCACAACACCACGGTCACGGTGCCGCACGGCAAGCTCGGCAATCTCGAGTGATCTGGCCGCGTGCCGCATGGCGGTCACGAGCGTGCCGATCCGGATGCCGCTGTCTGTCGAGCCGTCGGCAAAGCCAGCAACAACCGCCTCGAGCACCTGGTCCAGGCTCAAACCCTGCTCGACATGCAGCTCGGGCGCAAACCTGACCTCGGCGTAGACCACGCCATCGGCGGCAAGATCCTGAGCAGCCTCGGCGGCGACGCGATACAACGCATCGCGAGTCTGCATGACCCCGACCGTGTGAGCAAAGGTTTCGAGATACAGCTCGAGGTCAAGACGGCTGGCGCCACGCACCATCCAGGTCGCCATCTCGTCTGGATTATTGGTTGGGAGCTCGTAGCCGGCGTCCTTGGCCAGATCAACCACCGTCGCCGGGCGAAGACCACCGTCGAGATGATCGTGCAGCAGGACTTTGGGCGCAAGGCGGATTGCGTCAGTCGAGAGTTCCATACCAGAGTCTAGTCAGGCCAGATCGCGCTTCGCCCGGCGTCGAGGAGGTGACGGGTCATCGACACGGATCAGCTGGCTGGTTCACGCCGAGTGCGGCGCGTTGGTGCCGGCGCCCGCAGGCTCCGGCGTGTAGGCGCCACTCTCGATGCGATCGGTGGAGTTGTCCAATTGCCAGATCGAGCCCTTTGCGCACCCGCGACCATCAAGCCTGCTCCCGCCGACTTGGAGATTCCGCAGCACGTCGGGAATCACATCGCCATGACTACACAGCACCACCGAACGACCGGTGAACGACCGCACGTATTCGACCGAACGGGAGGTGGCAGCGCCCTCGAACAGCTCGGGTGCCAGCTCAACCGTGAGCCCGAGCCGCTCGGCCAACGGTTCGACCGTCTGCACGCAGCGCAGCGAGGGGCTCGAATAGATGGCCTCGACGTCGTCGCAGGTCCACCCGGCGGCAATGGCCAGTGCCTGGTTCATGCCGATGTGGTCGAGCGGTCGACGATCATCGGAGGGGTCGAGATTATTGCGCACACCCGCAACTGCATGACGGATCAAGAACAACGGCACTCCGAATACGGTATCCAGCTCTGGTTCGAGCCGCCAAGCTGAGGAGGCATTCGATAGCCTCAGGCAATACAAACGACGAGCCGGCTGGCTCGTTGGACTCACACCCACTGACCCAGAGGTACCAATGGCCGTCACCGAAGCCGAAGTCATCGAAGCACTCCGGCCGGTCGAAGACCCCGAACTCCATCGCAGCATCGTCGATCTCGGCATGGTCAAAGAGATCACCATCGCCGACGGCCACGTCAATGTCGTCATTGCCCTCACGATTGCCGGCTGCCCACTACGCGCCGAGATAGACAACCGAGTCCGCACGGCCGTCGAGGTGCTCGACGGCGTGACCACTGCCGCCCCCGAGTTCACCGTGATGACCGACGAAGAACGCGCCGCGGTCCGCGAGATGCTGCACGGCGATCCGTCTGCGACCGCAGGCAGCCAGCCGACACACGGCCATTCGGAAGGTCGATCGATACCCATGGCCGAACCCGGATCCAAGACCCGGGTGCTACTGATCGCTTCCGGCAAGGGTGGCGTGGGTAAATCCTCGGTGACCACCAATCTGGCAGTGGCGCTGGCGAACCGCGACCACAAGGTCTCGATAATCGATGCCGACGTCTGGGGCTTCTCGATACCACGCATGCTCGGCATCGACCGGCCACCGGTGGTCATCGACACCATGTTGATTCCGCCCGAAGCGCACGGCGTGAGTGTCATCTCCATGGGCTTCTTCGCCGAAGAAGACCAAGCGGTCATCTGGCGGGGCCCCATGCTGCACAAGGCGCTCGAACAGTTCCTGACCGACGTCTTCTGGGACGAACCCGACTACCTGCTGATCGACCTGCCGCCCGGTACCGGCGACATCTCGATCTCCATGGCCGGCTTCTTGCCCCGGTCCGAGGTCTACGTGGTCACCACCCCGCAGCCGGTCGCGCAAAAAGTTGCCCAACGTGCTGCCACCATGGCCGACAAGGTGAATCTCGAAGTCCGTGGTGTCATCGAGAACATGTCATGGTTCACCGGCGACGACGGCAAACGCTACGAACTCTTCGGCGCCGGCGGGGGCCAAGAGTTGGCCGAACAATGTAACGTGCCCCTGCTGGGCAAAATCCCGCTCACACCCAAACTGCGCGACGGCGCCGATTATGGTCGACCAATCGTCGTGACCGACCCCGACAGCGAGGCAAGCAAAGTGTTTGCCTCGATGGCCGAGACGATCGACGTCGAACTCGCGCCGAAACGTCGCTACAACTCCGAACTCAAAATCATCTGAATCTTCGCCGTAGGAGGCACCCATGGATATCCGAATTGGCATCGTGAACGCGCCCCGCGAAGTCGGCATCGAAATGCCCGACGACACATCAGCCACCGACGTCAAAGCCACCATCGATGCAGCCGTGGCTGCCGGTGCGGGCTTGGTGTGGATGACCGACAAGAAGGGCCGAGAAATCGGCTTCCCCGCCGACAAGGTCGCGTACGTGGAAATCGGCACCGCCGAAGACCAACGCATCGGCTTCAACTAGCAGTATTGCACCACTCCGTTCGCCGGAGTGCTTGCGGGGACCGTCGACTCATTTAGCTCGGACAGCCGCAGGCGCATTACTTGCGCTGGGTCTCGTTGCGCTTTTCGCTTTTCGCTCGTAACGACGTTGACCCGGCTGTTGCAGCCGGGTCAACGTGAGGTAACTGTTTGGTTGTGGGTACGAGCCCGCAGCGTCTAGAGACCAGCTTGTGCCTCTACCGCTGCCAGCCGTGCGGCGCGGCGTGCAGCTGCACGCTGGCGACGAATGACACGCCGCTCTTCCTCGCCCAGGCCGCCCCAGACACCAGCATCTTGGTTGGTGTCGAGTGCGAATTGCAAGCAATCCTCCATGCAGGGGCACGTGGTGCACACCTGCTTGGCGGCATCGATCTGGTCGATCGCCAACCCGGTTGTTCCGATCGGAAAGAACAACGACGGATCGGTGTCCTTACACGCAGCATTCAAGCGCCAGTCATGGTCGCTTGGGTCGTACTTCGGCATCGTGAGTGCCAATGGTCCCCCTAAATAAAGTGCGGCAATGAATGGGCTGCCGCATGGATTCCCCCTGAGGTCGGTCGAGTTGACCGCCTGGAAAGAACTTACCGCGGGTTCTGTTTGTTGCACAAGGGTCATTTGGCCAAAACTCGCCATGTTTTTTCGGCAGGCTACTCTTTGGCCCAAAGCGCAACCCAAATCGCGAAGCAGAGAGTGACCACAAATGGCGCCACCGGAGCGTGAGAGATCGACACCGATTGTGTGCGGCCATCGCGGTGCTCCTGCGATCATGCCCGAGAACACCTTGGCCGGGTTTGCGGCGGCCGCCGACCGCGGAGCCACCTGGGTCGAGTTCGATGTCCGCCCGACGGGCGACGGTCAATTGGCCATTCATCACGATCCGGTCACCGCTCATGGCATTCGACTGGCGTCGACCAACTACGCCGAGCTCGACCCGTCTATTCCGCGGTTCCGCGACCTGGTTGCCGCCCAACCTGCACTGGGCCTCGACATCGAGATGAAGACCGACGACATCGACATGTCACTCGGAGCATTTGCCGAACTCGTGGTCGAAGAGGTCGACGCCCACTGCTCGTCGAGCACCGAGGTCATGGTGACGTCGTTCGACGTTGATGCGCTGCGACTCGTTCGTGAATTGCGACCCCACTACGCCACCGGGCTGCTCTTCTGGAAGACATCGGTCGACAGAGCACTGGCCACGGCAGTCGACGACGGGCACGGTGCCATTGCCCCCTGGATCAAACTGCTCAATGCCGAGCTGGTCGACAAAGCCCGTCAAGCGTCACTCGGGGTCGTCACCTGGACGGTGAACGAAGCCGATCAGGTTGCACTGGCTTCGTCGCTGGGCGTCGACATGATCATCGGCGACGATCCCGCAGTCATCATCGAGAACCGGTGATGACCGCCAATGTGGCCGACCAACGAGAAATGGGGCGCAGGGTCCCGGCAGTTCGCTCTGCTACCGCGCTCATGATCGTGGGTGTCGTCGACAAGGGCCAACGAGCGCTCGGGTTCGCCTGAGAAGACCAAGGTCTTCTCGGACCCCACGCTGGACAGTCGCCGCTGGTTCGGCTGCTTGCCGCCATCACCGCACGTCTCTACGATAGGCCTGCGCACCAGCGCAACAATGGGGGAATCACAATGAAGCAGCCACTCGATGCGGTACTCGATGCAGGCGTGGCAAGCGGGGGAGCGGCCGGTGTCGTCGCCGTAGTTGTCGAGCGTGATGGTGAGCTCTATCTGGGATCGGCCGGTGAGCGATCGATCGGATCCGGCGCACCGATGTCTCCTGACACCGTGGGAGCGATCTTCTCCATGACCAAGGCCATCACCGGTGTTGCCGCGATGCAATTGGTGGAACAGGGAAAGCTCGAGCTCGACGCCGACGCCGGCACCGTCTGCCCCGAGCTCTTGGACCCGGTGGTGCTCGAAGGGTTCGACAACGACAATGCACCGGTCACGCGCCCTGCGGCTGGTCCGATCACCCTTCGCCATCTGCTGACCCACACTGCAGGCTTTGCCTACGACGTGTGGAATGCCGACGTTGGTCGCTGGTATGAAGCCACGGGCACACCAACGGTCTTTACGCTCGAAAAGAAGTCGCTTCGAACCCCGCTCATGTTCGACCCCGGCACCAAGTGGCACTATGGCATCAACATCGACTGGGTAGGCCAGCTGGTCGAGCAAGCGAGCGGGTTGACGCTGGGCGAGTACATGGACCAGTACATTTTCGGTCCGCTGCAGATGAACGACACCAGCTTTGCGCCAGGAGACGAGCAGATCGCCCGCATGTCGGCAATGCATGCCCGCCTGCCAGACGGCGGCCTGACTCCGATTGATCTGCCTGCGCCCGAGAATCCCGAGTTCGAGATGGGCGGTGGCGGCTTGGTCTCGACCATGAGCGACTATGGCCGGTTCATCCGCATGATCCTGAACGACGGTGAGCTCGACGGCGTGCGCGTCCTGCAGGCGGAAACCGTGGCCTCGATGTCGAGCAACCACATGGGCGACCTGCGCGTCACCGAACTGACGTCGCACAACCCGGGTTTCTCCAACGACGCCGAGTTGTTTGCCGGCGAAGAAAAGTCGTGGGGCCTGACCTTCCAAATTCACGAAGAGCCCAGCGCCACCGGCGCCCCTGCAGGCACCTTGAGCTGGGCCGGCCTGGCCAACAGCTATTACTGGATCGACCGCGAGAACGGCATCGGCGGTTGCTACCTGAGCCAAGTACTGCCCTTTGCCGATCCCGGCTCGGTCGACATCTTCTACAACATCATGCGAACCGTCTACGCAGCATAAATCAGGCACGAGCGAGGGCCGAGGGAAATGCGGCGGAGGGCGGAGCGCGGGTAGTCCGCCTGCGGCTGTTTGAGCTAAGTGAGTCGACGATCCCCGCAAGCTCGCCGGCGAACGCCGGCCCAAGCGGAGAAACGAACGCAAGAGCGAGGGACGAGCGAAAAGCGGCGGAGGGACGGAGCGCGGGTAGTCCGCCTGCGGCTGTTCGAGCTAAATGAGTCGACGGTCCCCGCAAGCTCTCCGGCGAACGCCGGCCCAAGCGGAGCGAAGAAAAGCAGCGGCTAGCTGTTCAGCAGGTCGGTTCTTGCCAGCCGGAGCGCATTGGGGTGGTGGCGGAACTCCAGCTCGCTGAACGTGCCGATGAAGTCTCCGTCGACTTGTACCGGAACGGGGCGGCGGGCGCGCAGGGTTGCCTGTTCGAGATCTGTTCGCAAATCGAGGTGTTTGTTTGCCGTGACCCCTGCGGGTGGTCGCAGCGCGTCGATCACGATCTTCACCAGGTGCGAGCTGCGCAGGCTGCGAAGCGTGACCGCCGCCAGACCACGGTCCAGGGTTGCTCCCGGCGCAACGTTCAGCGGCAGGTTGCCCAGATAGGTGTAGGGGTCGGTGTTCAAACAGATGGCAAAATAGCCATCGTCGACTCGTCCGTCGTCGAACTCGATCGAGAAGGCCGGTTCGCTTCTGTCATAGTGTCGCAGCCAGGTCTTGACCGCGGCGTAGACGAACAGCGGGTGATTCAGGTAGCGCTTCAGGTCGCCCTGGCGTTCGACCTGTTCGACCACCGCGGCGTCGAAGCCGACCCCGGTGTGGAACAGGAAGTAACGACCGTTGACGCTACCGATACCCACTGGTTTGAGCAGATCCTGGTCGATGGCAGCGAGTGAGTAGCGCACTGCGTCCTGCGGATCATCGGGCAGACCGAGCGTGCGGCAGAACACGTTTGTCGATCCGCCCGGAAGCGGCAACATGGCGCATGACGTGTCGACAATGCCATTCGCCACCTCGTTCACCGTGCCGTCGCCGCCGAGCACCACGATCCCGTCAATCCCACGTCGAGCAGCATCCTCGGCCAGCCGAGTGGCATGGTTGCGCCGAGTGGTTTCCGCTACCTGAACGTCGTGTTCCTCGCCCAGAGCACGCTGAACGAGCACCTGCGTACGAGGTGAAACCGACGATGCAAACGGGTTCACGATCAAAAGAAGTTGCACAGCGCAAGCAGTCTCGCCTGGAACGGCGAAAAAAGAAATACGAATTTACTCGTCATTGGATTGTGAAGTTGTGCACGAACGGCCCAGACTGCATACATGAAGGTTGCAGTTTGCGTGAAGCAGATCCCCG
>ENA-ORXM01003517-ORXM01003517.1-marine-metagenome-genome-assembly--contig:-NODE-3517-length-15402-cov-3.294421_pt1 | contig 15402 bp, 15 predicted proteins | sample MGYA00237867_ERZ511480 | MGnify/ENA primary metagenome ERZ511480 (study PRJEB26309, sample SAMN06266103) | marine metagenome | isolation source: Algal blade | place: United Kingdom:Sidmouth, United...
TGCGACACGATGCAGACCTTCCCGAGCTTCATCTACCTGATTCCGGTGATCATGCTGTTCGGCGTCAACGACGTCGCCGCCATAGCGGCCGTCGTGGTATTCGGACTCGTGCCGATGACGCGCTACACGATCGAGGGGCTGCGCGGCGTGCCGCCGCAATTGCTGGAGGCGGCCGACATGTCCGGCGCAACACGACGCCAGACACTCTGGAACGTCTCGTTGCCGATGGCGGTGCCGACGATCATGATCGGGCTCAACCAGACCGTCATGTTCTCCCTGTTCATGGTCATCATCGCCGCCTTCATCGGCACGCAGGATCTCGGCCAGGAGATGCAGCGGGCGCTGTCCTCGACCGATGTCGGCAAGGGCCTCGTGCTCGGCCTGTGCGTCGCCTTCATGGGCCTGACCGTCGACCACCTGATCGGTCGCTGGGGTGCGGAACGCTCGCGACTCCTCGGCTTGACTTCCTGACCGCTTCTCTCCTCCACGGAACGCCATGACCACCAGCATCGCAGGGCGTTCCTCCGCCGTGGCCGGCGCCGCCTCGGACAGAGTGGGCGGGGCGACCGCCCGCTTCGTCGCGCCGTTCAGCCGGAACGGCGTGCGCGTGCCCGGCATGCCGGTACTGCCCGACAACGTCGAGCGTCATCCCATCCCGGCTGGCGGCTCGCGCGCCGTCGAACTCGAGGCGGGCGATCGGATCTCGGTGCTCGACGTCGAGGGCTTGCAGGCGGTGGAACTCGCGCTTTTCCTGCCGGACGGACGATCGGATGCCGGGGCGCTCGGTGTCGACGGCATCGGCCCCGGTACGCTCGCCCGCACCTTGCGTCATGGCGGCGCGTCGGGCGCGCGGGTGCTCGCGGCGCTGACGCGCGCGGGGTTCGACGTCGAGCGTGCCGACGCCGTTCGCTTGTTCGACGCCGATTCCCGCGCCGGAGAGCTTCGCTCGCTAACCGCCTCCGCAGGAGGCTTGCTCATCGTCGCCGCCGTCGCGACACCCATGTGCGCCCACGAGCAGGACACCGCTACCGACGTGGTGCTCTTCATCGAGCGCGTGACAGCTCGCGCACCCGAGGAGCGACGCGTAGCCGCCGACCCTCTGGCCGACGCGATACTAGACGAGAACGTACCGCCGGGGCACGCATTCGCCTACGCGGTGAAGCGCGGCCAGTTCATCCAGGTCATGGACGTTCAGGGGCGCGAATGCTCGGACTTCCAGGCCTTCAGCCAGCGCGCGCTGGACAAGGGACTCGAACACGACATCGATCCGACGACGACGCGCTCGCTGGTCGGCTCGCTCTACCCCGCGCCCGGGCTCTTCGCGAAATACTTCTCGAACGACATGGAGCCGCTGGTCGAGATCGTCCAGGACACCTGCGGCCGCCACGACACGTTCGGCCTCGCCTGCACGGCGCGCTACTACGAGGACCTCGGCTACCCCGGTCACGTGAACTGCAGCGACAACATCAATCGCGAGCTGGACGCCTACGGCGTGCGCCCGCGCGCCGGCTGGCCCGCGATCAACTTCTTCTTCAACACGCTGCTCGACGACGGCAACGCGATCCTGATGGACGACCCCTGGTCGCGCCCCGGGGACTTCGTGCTACTGAGGGCCCTGTCGGATCTGGTGTGCGTGTCGAGCGCCTGCCCCTGCGACGTGGATCCCGCCAACGGCTGGAACCCGACCGACGTGCAGGTGCGCGTGTACGGCGAGAAGGAGCTCTTCAAGCGATCGATCGGCTGGCGCCGAACCCCGGAGGCAGAGGTGGAAGACACGAAGGAGACGGGCTTTCACGCCTGTTTCGCGCGGCATACCCGCGATTTTCTCGAGTACAACGGCTACTGGCTGGCGAACACGATGACCAACCACGGCGCGCTCGCCGAGTACTGGGCGTGTCGCGAGAGGGCAGCCATCATGGACCTCTCCCCGCTCCGGAAGTACGAGGTGACGGGCCCCGACGCCGAGCAGCTGATGCAACTCGGCGTCACGCGCAACATGAAGACGCTCGCGGTCGGACAGGTCGTCTACACCGCGATGTGCCACCCGCACGGCGGCATGATCGACGACGGCACCGTGTTTCGGCTAGGCGACGACAACTTCCGATGGATCGGCGGCAACGATGCCTCCGGCATCGCGCTCCGCGAGCTCGCCGCGGAGCATGGCCTGAACGCCTGGGTGAGGAACTCGACCGATCAGCTCTGCAACGTCGCCGTTCAGGGGCCACTCTCGCGCGAGATTCTCGAGCGGGTGATCTGGACGCCGCCGGCACAGCCGACGGTTGCGGAACTCGGCTGGTTTCGCCTCAGCATCGCGCGCATCGAGGACTTTCACGGCCCGGCGGTGGTGGTCAGCCGGACTGGCTACTCGGGCGAGTTGGGCTATGAGGTGTTCTGCCATCCGAAGGATGCCACCGAGGTTTTCGACGCCATCTGGGCCGCTGGCGAGCCGCTTGGCATGCTGCCTCTCGGGCTCGCGGCGCTCGACATGCTGCGGATCGAATCAGGGCTGATCTTCGCGGGCTACGAGTTCTCCGATCGCACCGACCCCTACGAGGCGGGTATCGGTTTCACCGTGCCACTCAAGACGAAACCGGACGACTTCGTCGGCAGGGAGGTCCTGTTGCAGAGAAAGGAGCACCCGCAGCGGAAGCTCGTGGGGCTGGACCTCGCCGGCGGCACCGTGCCCTCGAGCGGGGATTGCGTGAGGGCCGGTCGCGCGCAGGTCGGGGAGATCACGTCGGCGGTGAAGTCGCCGATCCTCGGCAAGGTCATCGCGCTGGCCAGGGTCGACATGACCCACGCCGAACCCGGTACCGCGCTCGACGTCGGCCAGCTCGACGGGCAGCAGAAGCGGCTTGAAGCGACCGTGGTCGCGTTTCCTCATTTCGACCCCGCAAAGGCGCGGGTGAGGGGCAGCTACTGATGGATGGTCGGTATCCGGTAACGCAGCGCCAAGGGGTCAGGCGATCCATCGGACGCGTTGACGGTTAGTGCTCGCGCTCGGCATGGGACTGCTCGCGGCCCTCGCCTGGGGTGTTCACGACCTGTGCGTGCGAACGGTGAGCCGTCGCGCCGACATCCCTGCCTGCCTGGCCGGTGTGTTCACGGTCGGACTGGTGCTGATGCTCCCGTTCGGCGTCTGGCGTGCGATCGTCGCCGACCCCGGTGGGACCGTGACCATCGCGGAGCGATCGATGAGCCTCTGGTCCGGCCTCGGAGTCGGGGTGCTGTTCGCGCTCGCGAACTACGCCCTGTACCGCGCGTTCGCGGCCGGGCCGGTACGGCTCGTCGCGCCGATCACCGCAGCCTATCCGGTCGTGACGGTGGGTCTGGCGGCGCTCGCCGGGCAAAGCGTGTCAGTCGCTTCCTGGCTCGCGATCGCGGTGGTCATCGTCGGCATCGCCCTCGTGGCATCCGGCACACCCGCCGGCGAGGCCGCATTCAGCCGCCGAGTCGTGATCGGATGGGCCGCCGCAGCGGCGATCGGTTACGCGCTGACGTTTTCCTCGGGCCAGCATCTGTCGGCAAGCGGCGATCCGTTCCTGGTCCTCGTGGTCACCCGGGCGGTTGCCTTGCTGACCGTCGGGCTCTTCATGCTCGGCACCGGAGGACTGCGGCTGCCGCCGCGCGACACCTGGCCGCTCATCGTGCTGATGGCGGCAATGGACGTGCTGGCCCTGGGTATGGTGTTCGGCGCGGGAGTCCTGCCGGACGCCGCCTTCGCGACCGTCACCGCCTCGATGTTCGGCGTCGTCACGATCGTCCTCGCCCGCCTGGTCTTCGAGGAGCTGCTGGTTCCCCGGCAGTGGTTCGGTGTGCTGGTGGCGTTCGCGGCCATCGGGTGGCTGGCAGCCCGGTCGAGCTGATCGTCGAACCGACGCCGAACCAGCAGCTGCTCGATCGACGCGAATGCAGCGACGACGTCCGAATTTCCTCCGGAACGCGCCAGCTGGAATAAAGCCCGGAGAAAGACCGAATATCCGAGAGCGCGCGCATCCATCGGGTCGGGCGAGCGCTCGCGTGCCGCGGCGCTCCGGCGGCGCTACCGGCGCGATCACGCGGCCGTGTTCGGCACGCTGGCTGGTCGAGACGCCCCGGGGACGGGTGCACTGCGACGCGCTGGTGCTCGCGACCAACGCCTACACCGACACCGCCGTGCCCGACCTCGCGCCCCGACTCTCGCGCAGCATCGTGCCCGTGCTCTCGTGGCAGATGGCCACCGAGCCGCTCGGCGAGAACCTGCGCCGAACCATCGTGCCGGGCCGCCAGGCGGTATCCGACACCCGAGCCGATCTGCGCTTCTTCCGGTACGACGCCCGGCATCGGTTGATCATCGGCGGGGCCGTTCTCGGGCGACGTGGCGCCGAGGAGCGCGTCGGCCGGCTGGTCGCCTCCAGGCTGGAGGCGGCGTTCCCGACCCTGGAACGGCCCGCCTTCACGCACGTCTGGAGCGGTCGTATCGGCATGACCCGGGATCGCTATCCGCACATCCATCGGCTCGGCCCGGAGCTGTACGCCTGGACTGGCTGCAACGGCCGCGGTGTGGCACTGTCGATCGCGCTCGGTCGCGAACTCGCCGCGGCGGTCGACGGCGTGCCGATCACGGCGCTCGCGCTGGCTCTGACCGAGCCTGAACCGATTCCGCTGCACGCACTGGTGCGACGGGTGGCGCTCGCGCTGCTCGCCTGGTACCGGCGCGCCGATCGCCTCGAGCCGGCCGCCGCCGCCGAACCGTCGAAACACCCTTCGGAGACGACTTCATGAACGAGCTCGGCATTCTCGAACGACGACGCCTCGAGGCGCAGCTGCTGAAGCACGTGTACGAGGTCATCAAGGCCCGTTCGGGCGCGGACGAGGCGCGCGCCGTGGTCGGTGAAGCGGTGTCGAACGCGGCGATCGAACACGGCAAGGGCTTCGCCGACCAGCTCGGGCACCCACCGACCCTGCAGGACTTCAGGGACATCATGCCGCTGTGGACGAAGGACGACGCCTTGCAGATCGACGTGCTGGAGACGAGCGAGGCGCGACTCGACTTCAACGTGACGCGCTGTCGCTATTCGGAGATGTACCGCGAGATGGGGCTGGGCGAGATCGGCGACCTGCTCTCGTGCAACCGCGACGGGGATTTCTGTATCGGCTACAACCCGGCGATGACGCTGACGCGCACCCAGACCATCATGAAGGGCGCCGCGCATTGCGACTTCCGCTATCGGATGGACCCCGCGCCCGACACCGACGCCCCCGACGCGGCGGACTGATCGCGGCCGGCCCGCTCGCCAGGCTCTCTCGACCGGCTTTCTCGACCGGCTTTCACCGTACGGGCGGACATCGATCGATCGTCTCGCCTCGACCGCGACGACCTAGCAGAAGCCGATGTCGGCGGCGTTGAGCGCCTGCAGGTAGCGACGACCACCGGGCTTCTCGCGCCAGCCACGCGCGGCGAGGTAGACATCGATCAGACGCTTGCCTTCGTTGTTCCAGTGCACCGTCGCGCTCTCCTCGAACACGAACACGAACGCGAAGATCAGCCGGGCGTGCGATCCGCTCAGGACCGACCAGGCAACATCGTTCAGTTCCCGGTCGAGCCTGTCGGCCACCGGTGCAAGGAACTCGTCCAGCAGTTCGTGCTCCGGAGTCGTCCACGGCTCGTTCGTGTCCGAGTACTGCGTCAGGTGCCGGATCGCCGCGCCGATCTCGTTGCGTGTGCTTCTCGCGCTCATCCGGTCTTCCGAGGGTGCTTCGATCGTCTACCGAGTAGCCGCGCCGTTGCAGCTCGCGTCTCCCTTGGTGTGCGGAGACCACGTCTTCCTCGCCATCATGGCGCCGTGCATCACGCCTTCGACCGGAGCTGTGGTCGCACCGAACACGGTCGGCAGGATGGTTCCGCCTCGCCTTCCTCAGGGCGAACTCGAGCCGAGGCAGCGCTGCCGAGTCCGCCCGACTTCACCGAGGAGCAGGCGCGCTCGGCGATCGCCCTGCTCGAACGCGGCGACGGCCGGACACGGCAATGCACCTTACGGCTCGCGATCGCCGTCGGCCGCTCGTCGGGCCTATCGATCCAGGAACGCCACGCGAACGCCCAGGGCGACGAGCAGCGCACCGAAGATTCGGTTGACGCTTCTCTGACCGCGCTCGAGCGCGCGCCGAACGAGCGACGTCCCGAGCGTCTGCACGAACAACAGCCAGAACAGGCTGCTGACCGACACCATCACCGCGATGAGGACTGCCGTGGCCTGCATCGATGTACTCGGGGTGATGACGGTCGTGAACACCCCGAGGTAGAAGAGCGTCGCCTTGGGGTTCAAGACGTTGGTGACGAAGCCCTGGAGGAACCAGGCGCGGGACGACCTGGCCGTCGTCCCGGGCGCGGCAGCCAGCGACACGGTGCTCGCCCGCAGACTCGAGACGCCCAGGTAGATCAGGTAGGCGGCACCAGCGTACTTCAACAGACCGAAGGCGAGAATGCTCTGGGATATGAGCCAGCCGATGCCGACGACGCAATAGGCGATGTGGATCAGACTGCCGGTGACCATGCCGCACGCGGTCTGCAGCCCGGCGGCGCGGCCCCCGACGTGCACGTTCCGCATGACGATGACCATGTCGGGTCCCGGACTGATCATCACCAGCGTGGTGATGGCGACGACGGTGAGGATCTGATGGAGCATGCGTTCTCTCGCTGGCGGCTGGACCGGGCAGGTGGTCCCTGGTCGAGCCTGTCGGGATCCCGATGACTCGTACCGTACTCGACGGGCGCGGAAGACGTTCGCCGGTCCCGTACAGCGTCCGCCTGGCTTTCGCCATCGTCCCGCCAGCGCGCGAGGTTGCGTCGGGCGTCCTTCAGGTCTGCCGATTGACCGAAGTGCTCGCGCGCAGCGTACCGCTCGCCGGGCTTCCTCGTCGACCGACTCGCGCGCGGTCACGAGGGCCTTTCGCTCGGTCGCCGTGGCCGCGGCATCCGGTGGAGGCGCCGGTGCGACGACGTCGGCCGACGGCAGCACCCAGGTTCGAAAACCGGGCGCCGCCGACGTGGCGGCCGACCACGGTCAACGACTTCTCGCGGATCGAGCAAGACGCGTGGATCGAGTTCGGCGTCGAGTGGTACGGCGAGACGTTCCGGTTCCAGTCACGGGCCGCACCGAGGGCGTCGCTCGTCGAGGGGTTCGAGCGGCTGTTCCACGGTTCCGATGAGGGACTGACCGAAGTCGAGCGCGTCCGTCTGCGGACGGAGCCCTGCCAGTCGAGCCTGTGCAGCCTTTCCGGAGTCGGGTCGGGTTCGGATTGCACGAGACGGGAAGGCGAGCAACCGGCGCGCGCCGCGAACTCGGCGGGAACCGCTGGACTGCCGGAGAACGACATTGCGCGCCGCATCGTCATCGGTGTCTTCCTCGGATCGGGCGGCTCGATCAGCAGCGCCGTCGCCGTGCGCGACGTCCCCGCTTCAGATTGCGGGACGTGTCTTCGTCGCCGGCCGTTGCCCGGTCACGCCGACGCCGCGCGCGTTCGTCGACAGGCGGCTCGGCCACTTCTCGGGAGGAATCTCCGGGGCGGGAACCTATGTCGGCTCGTAGGTGAACACCGCACCGATGTCGACCTCGAAGACCGCGGCGATCCTGAAGGCGAGTTCCAGTGTCGGGGAGTACTTCGCGTTCTCGACCGACATGATGGTGTGTCGGGTCACGCCCACCCGGGCCGCCAGATCCTTCTGCGTCATCTCCCCGTGCTCGAAGCGCAGCCTTCGGATCTCGTTCGCTATCGGGACCTTCTTCAACTCAGACTCCTCTGGCGTAGAGGTACAGCTTGGTGGCGAGCTCCGCGACGACCGACAGGGGGAAGCCGAGCACGAGGACATTGAACGCCCAGAACGCGCCCCAATCCAGGGCGAGGGCACCGACGGAGGCGAACACGCCGGCGCACAGCACGAGGTGGGAGTGGTGCAGGGAGCGGTACAGGATCTGACGGTCGCGCTCGTCGACCACGAAATCGCTCGCGGTGCGCTTGTAGAGCTTGACGCTGAGCAGGGCCGCGCCGAGCACCACGGCAATCTCGAAGGCGTAGCCGAAAACGATCAGCGAGACGATCGTCCGTCCGATCCGGACCAGCCCGTCCGGTCCGGCGAAATGGTCGACTTCTACCACGCCGAATACCCACCACGCTTACGCCGAGAAGATCACGGTGGCGGTGAAGACGTAGAGATAGGTACTCCTGAGCTGTGCGTTCATGCGGGACTCCCTCCAGCCAGTTGGTGTAGGGAGCAGAGTGTAAAGTATAATCGACCTAAGGTAGAAGATATTTAACTCCACTCGGCAGGGTGGGCGCCGCTGACATCGTCGCCGACGCCTGGATCACAGCGACCGCTGGCGACACGAGGCTTCGCTGTCCGGCGCTTCGTTCCCGAGGAGCCTCCGTTGGCCCCGAGGACACGCGGCGGTCCCGGAGCGGCAAACGATCACAAGGGAATCGCCTGCAGGGCCCGTCTTGAAACCGCGCCGGGCGTCGCGTGCCGGGCGGGATGCCTCCCGTTCGAGCGGTGGATCCCGTCGATCGTCGCGCGGCGGGCCGCGACGCGTTCCTCGATTGCGGACGCGCAGGCACATCATCAATTGCCGGAAGCCATGGACTGCAGTACACTTCAAAAATGCAACCGGTTGCAAAAAGGCTCGACTTTCCTGTCCCGGCGCGGCGTTCGGATCGAACCGCCGGCGGACCGGCCTTCATGCCCCGCCGCGCGGCGGGCGGGGTGGAACCACGCTCGCGACGGAGCGGACCCATCGCGGGCGGCGGCCCGCGGCCGGCGCGCCACGGATCATCGGCCGAGACGGCATCGATCACGTTCGCGATCAATCACATGACGATGGCGAGGTCCTCCTTCGCGACGCTGCTCCGTGCCGCCGACGAGGCGTCGTGTGCCGCGGTCGAGGTACGCACCGATCTCGACGGTCCGCTGTTCGACGGGATGAACGTGGCGTCTGCCGGCGTCCTGGCCCGCGAGCGTGGTGTGCGCATACTGGCGCTCGCCGAGATCTCCGCGTTTAACGATCTGACGGCAGACAGGCTCGACGCCACCGAACGCCTGGCGCGAACCGCGGCGGGTTGCGGCGCCGAGGCGATCGTTCTCGTTCCGCGCAACGACGGTCGGGCGACGTCATCGGCAAGCCGTGCGCGCGACCTGCGCTTCGCGCTCGCTGAGATCCGACCCGTCCTCGAGGCGCACGGCGTCAAGGGCCTGGTCGAACCGCTCGGTTTCGACACGTCGTCGCTTCGCTTCAAGGCCGACGCCGTCGAGGCCATCGACAGCCTCGCGGCCGAGGGCACCTTTCGCCTGATCCACGACACCTTCCATCATCACCTGGCCGCGGAAGACACGTGCTTCGCCTCACACACCGGCATCGTGCATGTCTCGGGGGTCGTCTCGACCCGTCCCGCCGCTCGCCTCGTCGACGCGGATCGGGGGCTTGTCGACGACGACGACCGGCTCGGCAGCGTCGGGCAACTCGACGCGCTGGTACAAGGCGGCTACACGGGCCCGGTGTCCATCGAGGCCTTCGCTCCGTCGGTTCACGCCCTGTCCGATCCGGGAGCGGCGGTTCGCGGATCGTTCGACCACATCGCGGCTGCTCTCGCGGCACTCGCTGCATGAGTATCGTCCTGATGAAGAAGACGGCCCTCACGGGCATTCCGGTATCTACCCTTCGTGCGCCGGACGCGACACCCTGGAGAAGAGTCATGAAGAAGACACTGATTGTTGCAGGCATCGCCTCGCTGCTGGCCACGCCGGTGGCGATGGCCGAGACCATCGGCGTATCGATCGCGCGTTTCGACGACAACTGGCTGACCGTCATGCGCAACGCCATGACCGATCACGCCGACACGCTCGACGGTGTGGAGATGCAGGTCGAGGACGCGACCGACGACGTCGGCAAGCAGTTGAACCAGATCCAGAACTTCGTGGCAGCGGGCGTCGACGCGATCATCGTCAACGCGGTCGACACCGATGCAACGGTTGCCATGTCCAAGGCCGCGGCCGATGCCGGCGTGCCGCTCGTCTACGTCAACCGCGAGCCGGTCAACGTCGACGATCTGCCCGAGAACCAGGCCTTCGTCGCCTCCAACGAGATCGAGTCCGGCACCTTGTCCGCCTTCGAGGTCTGCAAGGAACTGCGCGCGGCAGGCAAGGCGGGTGGCGCCAACGTCGTCGTCATGATGGGTCAGCTCAGCAACCAGGCCGCGGTGCAGCGTACCAAGGACATCAAGGATGTCGTCGGCATGGACATGTGCAGCTTCATGACCATCGTCGAGGAACAGACGGCGAACTGGGATCGCGTCGAGGCGCAGGATCTGATGACCAACTGGATCTCCGGCGGTGTCGAGTTCGACGCCGTGCTCGCCAACAACGACGAGATGGCCATCGGCGCCATTCAAGGCATGAAGGCCGCGGGAATGGACATGGCCGACGTGGTCGTCGGTGGCGTCGATGCGACGTCCGACGCGCTTGCCGCGATGGAGGCAGGCGACATGGACGTGACCGTGTTCCAGGACGCCGCGGGCCAGGGCGCAGGTGCGGTCGATACCGCGCTTGCACTGATCGCGGGCGACGATGTCGATCAGAAGGTCTACATCCCGTTCAAGCTCGTCACCCCGGCGAACATCGACGAATTCACGAGCAACTGATCCTGTCCGGAAACGGTTGACGGCAGGGAGCGGCGCGGCGCGGGTCACGAAGGCCGCGCCGCTTCCCGCCCGATGTCGTCTCACCCCTCACCATAGAGACCGGGAAGCCAGCCATGTCGGAAACCACATTGCCTGCCGCAGCCGAGGCCCGCAAGAAGAGGCGCCACTGGCCGCCGGAACTCAACGCCCTGATCGGACTGATCGGCATCGCCATCATCTTCGAGGTGCTCGGCTGGATGGTCCGGGATCAGAGCTTCTTCGGCAGCGTGGTACGGCTCAAGATCATGATCCTCCAGGTGTCGATCATCGGCATCATCGCCATCGGCGTCACGCAGGTGATCATCACCGGCGGAATCGATCTGTCGTCCGGCTCCATCGTCGGCGCGACGGCCATGATCGCCATGAGTTTCGCGCAGGTCGGCACCTACGAGAAGGCGTTCTTCGCCGAGCAGGGCTGGACCGACCTCCCGGTCGTGGTCCCCATCGCGATCGGTCTCGGCTGCGGACTGTTCGCCGGATTTCTCAACGGCGTGATGATCGCGTACACCCGGATCCCGCCGTTCATCGCCACGCTCGGCATGATGGTCTCGGCCCGTGGTGTCGCCAAGTGGTGGACGAAGGGCAAGCCGGTCTCTTTCCCGACCGACGACTTCGCGGCGCTCGGCGCGGGCATGACCCCGGTCATCATCTTCATCGTCATCGCCGTGCTGTTTCATCTGATTCTCAAGTACACGGTCTACGGCAAGCACACCTATGCGATCGGCTCCAACGAGGATGCCGCACGCATGTCCGGCATCAACGTCGAGAAGCATCTGGTGCTGGTCTACTCGATCGCCGGACTGCTGGCAGGCGTGGCCGCCATGGTGCTGTCCGCGCGTGGTCTCACCGCGCAGTCGGGGATGGGTGTCATGTACGAGCTCGACGCGATCGCCATGAGCGTCATCGGCGGCGTGTCGCTGGCCGGTGGCCGCGGTTCCATCATCGGTACGACGATCGGGATGGTGATCTTCGGGGTGATCATCTCCGGCTTCACCTTCATCAGACTGGACGCCTTCTATCAGGAGATGATCAAGGGCGCGATCATCGTCGGTGCCGTCATGGCCGACGTGCATCGTCAGAAACGTCGCGCCGCGGAGAGCGATTGACATGAGCGACAGCATTCTCAAGGTCGAGGGTCTGACCAAGCACTACGGCGGCGTGCACGCACTCGAGGACGCCGACTTCGAACTTCTCGCCGGCGAACACGTGGCCGTCATGGGCGACAACGGCGCCGGCAAGTCCACGTTCGTCCGTCAGATCACGGGCGTCGAGCAGCGCACGCGCGGCAAGATCAGCTTCATGGGCTCGGAAGTGAACTTCGCCGGACCCCTCGACGCGCGCGAAGCGGGCATCGAGACCGTGTTCCAGAATCTCGCCCTCGCCGACGACCTGGACGTGCCCTCCAACCTCTTTCTCGGGCGCGAGAAGATCCTTCTCAATCTCGGCCCTTTCTCCATTCTCGACATGAAGGGCATGCGCAAGGCGACCGAAGAGGGGCTCAAGCGGACGGCGGTCAAGATCCCCAACATCAACAACGCCATCCGCAACATGTCCGGCGGACAGCGTCAGTGCGTCGCCATCGCGCGCACCGCCACCTTCCACTCCAAGCTGACGATCATGGACGAGCCGACCGCCGCCCTTGGCGTTCAGGAGACCGCGCAAGTGGAGAACATCATCCGCACGCTGAAGCAGAGCGGCGAGCCGTTGATCCTGGTCAGCCACAACATGCGCCAGGTGTTCGATCTGGTCGACCGGATCATCGTGTTCCGACGCGGGCGCATCGTCGCCAACCTCCGGAAGGAGGAGACCGACGGCCAGGATGTCGTCGCCTACATCACCGGCGCGAAGACCGGTGAAGAGTATCTGGGAGCCGCCTGACCTTCCGCACCGACGAAGGACGACCTCACATGGGCAGCCGCCGCAGCAACTTCTTCGACCTCCAGGTACCGTTCTTCGTACCGGTCTGGCGCCGCGTTCTCCTGGTGGTCGTCTGCCTCGGCTGGTCGCTGTTCGAGTTCGCGACGGCCGCACCGTTCTTCGGAATCATCTTCGGCAGCCTGGGCGTTTTCGCGCTCTGGCAGCTGTTCTTCGACGGCTGGCCGCGTTCCGATGACGAGCCGCCACGTCGATGAACGCGCCGCGTCGGTCACTCTGCTGAAGCCATCGTGTCGGTCACGCTCAAGGAAGTCGCGCAACGCGCGGGGGTGTCGCGTTCTGCCGTGTCGCGAACGTTCACCGACGGCGCGTCGGTTTCGGACCGGATGCGGCGTCGCGTCGAGAAGGCCGCGGACGAACTGGGCTACGCACGCAATGCGCTGGCCTCGAGTCTGACCACGGGCCGCACGGGCCTGATCGGGCTGGTGTCCAACAATTTCCACAACCCCATCTTCCTCGAGGTGTTCGATCTGTTCACTCGCGGGCTGCAGGAGCGCGGGCTTCGACCGCTCCTCGTCAATCTCTCCGACGAAACGGATCCCGCAAACTCGGTGCGGATGCTCCGGCAATACAGTGTCGATGGGGTCGTGGTCGCCTCGTCCACGCTGACGCCCGCGTTTTCCGAAGCCTTTCGCGATGCCGGTCTGCCGGTGGTCCATTCGTTCGGGCGACAGTCGTCGCAGCCGACGGTCCATGTCGTCGGGATCGACAACGTGGAGTCCGGTCGCATCGCGGCCAGAGAGCTGATCGCTCGCCACTACGGGCGCGTCGCCTTTCTGGGTGGACCGGAAGGCGCGACCTCGACCCAGGATCGTCTGCAGGGCTTTCTCGCGGAACTGGGCACACACGACGCGCATGCGGTCACCTTTTCGTTTGCCGACGACTATTCCTTCGATGCGGGCCGTCGGGAGATGCTGCGCCTGCTCCGACAGCCGCTCGCCGAGGCCTACTTCTGCGGCGACGACGTGCTGTCCATCGGCGCGCTTAGTGCAATCCAATCTGCCGGGCTGCGCGTGGCCGAAGGGCGCACGGAAACGGTGATCGAGGCGATGCGCGCGCGCGGCACCACGGTCATTCTGACCACCCATTACATCGAAGAGGCCCAGGAAATGGCCGACCGGGTGGGCGTGATTGACAAAGGCCGGATTATCCTGATCGAAGAGAAGAAAAAGCTGATGCAAAAGCTGGGCCGCAAGAGGCTGGCCGTGTCGTTGACCGAGCCGCTTGGTGAGATACCTGTGTCGGTGCAGCGGGCGGGGCTTGAGTTGTCTGCCGATGGTAGTGAGCTGGTGTTTACCTATGACACGCAGGCGAACGATACCGGTATTGAAGATCTGCTGTCAGACGTCAAGCAGGCTGGCTTGTTACTCAAGGACCTCAAGACGACCGAGAGTTCACTTGAGGAAATCTTCGTTTCCCTCGTGGGGCAGAAATGAACTGGCACGCAGTCAAAGCAATCTACATGTTTGAAATGGCTCGCACCCGCCGCACCCTCGGGCAGAGTGTCGTGTCGCCGGTGATTTCAACTGCTCTGTATTTTGTGGTGTTTGGATCAGCTATTGGCTCGAAGATTTCGGAAATAGATGGTGTCTCATATGGCGCCTTTATCGTGCCGGGTCTGATTATGTTGAGCCTACTCACCCAGAGCATCTCCAATGCGTCCTTCGCGATCTTTTTTCCAAAGTTCACTGGCACGATTTACGAATTGTTGTCGGCTCCGGTCTCGGCGCTTGAAATTGTGCTTGGCTATGTCGGTGCCGCGGCCAGCAAGGCCATCATTCTGGGCTTGATAATTCTGGCGACAGCAGCGATGCTTGTGCCGCTTCAAATTGCCCATCCGTTCTTGATGCTTGGTTTCCTGGTGGCAACGGCGGTCACGTTCAGTATGCTTGGCTTCATTATTGGCATTTGGGCCGACAACTTCGAAAAGTTGCAGATTATTCCGCTTCTGATCGTCACGCCACTTGCGTTTCTGGGCGGCAGCTTCTACGCGATCGACATGCTGCCGCCCTTTTGGCAGACCGTGTCACTGGCAAACCCGGTGGTGTATTTGATCAGTGGCTTTCGCTGGAGCTTCTATGAGATTTCTGACGTGAACCTTGGCGTGAGCATTGTCATGATTCTCTTATTCATGCTGCTGGCAATGGGGGTCATCTGGCAGATCTTCAGGTCTGGTTATCAGATCCGCCAGTAATGGCCCCCAGGGACTCCTTGTTATTTAGTTATTCCGCTGCTGGAATCAGCACTCCCCAGGGAAACTTGCCGACGGTGATCTCGCTCAGTTTTTTCTTGCTGGCGGTGTCGATCACAGAAACGGTGCCTGATCGGCCATTGGCGACATAGAGCTTACCGCCATCGGGTGTCATCGCCATGTTCCATGGGCGTTTGCCGACATTAATCGTATGGGTGATCTTGTTAGTCGCAACATCAATCGCAGAAACGGTGTGATCTTTTCCGTTCGAGATATAGACCTCTTTGCCGCTAGGGTGCATTTCTACACCATTTGATCGTTGTCCACCGGGAATGCTTGCAATAACCGAATGGGTCGCGACATCAATTGCAAAGACTGTGTGGGCAACCTCGCACGCAACATACGCGAACTTTCCGTCGGGCGTGAACGCAATGCCACGCGGGCGTTTGCCAACTTTGATTGTACCGTGGTGCTTTCGGCCGGGCACATCAATGACATCAACAACCTGTGATTCTTCGGCACTGACATAGGCCCATTTGCCGTCGGGACTAAAGACGACATGTTCCGGG
>ENA-ORXM01003518-ORXM01003518.1-marine-metagenome-genome-assembly--contig:-NODE-3518-length-15398-cov-3.930944_pt1 | contig 15398 bp, 15 predicted proteins | sample MGYA00237867_ERZ511480 | MGnify/ENA primary metagenome ERZ511480 (study PRJEB26309, sample SAMN06266103) | marine metagenome | isolation source: Algal blade | place: United Kingdom:Sidmouth, United...
AGCCTGTTACGGTTGCTACCAAGTTCTCTGCGTGCGAACCAATATCACCCATTGCGCCTGCAATGCCTGAGCGCTTGGGGTCGGTGCGCCATTCGGCTTGTTTCGCGCCTTCTTCCTCGAGTTTGGTCGCTAGCCAGCCCTGGTTATATTCCACAATGACTTTGCGAATCTCACCGAGGGTTCCTTTGGCGACCATGTCCCTTGCTTGTCTCACCATTGGATAACCGGTGTAGTTGTAAGTGACGGCAAAAACCGTATCTTGCTTTTCGACAGCTTTTATAAGCGCTTTCGCTTCTTTCGTCGAGTGAACAAGTGGTTTATCGCAGACAACATGAAAGCCCTTGTCGACAAATGCTTTTGCTACGGGGTAATGAACGTGATTGGGCGTGACAATCGAAACGAGGTCGATGCGTTCATCTTCGGGTAGGGCAAGTTCGCCTTTGAGCATATCTTCCCAAGAACCGTAGTTGCGCTCATCGGCTAGGCCCAACGCTTTACCAGAAGCCTTGGCTTTTTTGGCGGTTGATGAAAGCGCACCTGCGACTAATTCAAACTGCCCATCGAGTGCCATTGCCTTGCGGTGAACGTCACCGATAAAGGCGTCTTTGCCGCCGCCGACCATGCCGTATTTAAGTTTTTTCATGCTTTATTTCCTCCTTTGCTAACCATCCAACTATTTTGTTTACGTTAGTCTCGAGTCCCTCTAGCGTATCAAGTCGCAGGAGGGGACGGTCAATGGGATAATCAAAATCGTCCTTAGCCTCCGCCCAGTAGCGTTCAAGCTTCTGCCAGGTGGTAAGAATATGGGCAGGTCGCCGCATCCGCGTTTCTACCTATACCCGGCGGTCCTTTCATGAGAACTAAGGTGTGCCTGAGTTTTGGACCCATATGTCAACGCCTCGCAATGGCTTCGTCCATCTCTTCAAGGCTCAAACGTTTATCTGGTAGGGGCAGGCTGCCTTGCAACTCGCGCAGGTCAAGCGTTTTAGGCACGAGCCCTAGGCTATTATCCAGATGCAGGACCCAAAGAAGTTTATCGCCTTTTTTTAAACCGAGCTTATCTCGGATAGCTTTGGGAATAGTGACGCGTCCCTTAGCGTCTAAAACTGAGGTCATGAAGCCTCTTTCCTTAGCGCCATACATTTGCCCCCATTACATCAAAATCGCTGTCAAAGGTCCAAATGGGCAGCTCGAGCCGTTCACTCATCACAGTCAACAAACCGTCATATAAAGATAGAGCCTGGTCGCTATAAGCTGTAACTTTTTGAACCGCATCTGCGTAATCTTGAGCGTTGGGGGATAAGACGCCTACTTCCCTGAGTGTTTTTCTCAACCACGTATGTCCTTTAGCAGGTGTTATACGCCTCAGTAGCAGACTATATGTCTCAAAGATAAGGGGATAGAGCGTCACCACGTTCAAGTTATTTTGTTTCAGCTTTCCGACCTCGGCATACGCTCGCTTATAGTATTGGTCCGATGGTACTGCGAGCGCATACAAAGGCCCTGTATCTACCAGAATGTTCAAGGTTTGCCGAAGTAAAAGTCATGATTGATACTCACGTCAGGCTCGCCCTGGTCATCTTTTTCTTCGAGAGGTTGAGGATTAAAGGGCGCGCTAGGGGGGCGGTAACCTCTACTTTTTAAAGCCTCATTTTGCAGATAATCCCGTAGAGCTGTCTGCATAAGCGCTGCAAGACTTGGTGGGGCATCCTTTTCCCCAAGGTACTGCTCGAGTTTGTGCTCGAGGTCTTCAGGTATCGTAATCAGCGCTTGTCTCATAGCCTAAGCTTAGCACCCTTTTTACCGGATGGTAAAATTATTCTTTTTTCTCGAAGGCCGCGTCAAACGCCAAGTCCGACGGTTTAAAGTCGAGCTTTTTGGTAAACGCTGCCGACTCTGCCCCACCGTGAACGCGGTCCATCCGGCTATCTTCCCATTCGATAGAAAGGGGTCCCTCATAGCCAATGTCATTCAGTGCAACAATAATCTCTTCAAAGTTTATATCACCGCGCCCAACACTTCTAAAGTCCCAAAAACGCCTTGGGTCGGCAAAGGTCGTGTGACCGCCAAACACGCCTGCTTCACCGTTGCCATGACCCCACCAGGCATCTTTCATATGCACGTGGTAAATGCGGTCAGCGAATTTACGAATGAAACCGACATAGTCCACACCCTGATAGCCTAAGTGCGACGGGTCGTAATTGAAGCCGAAGCGTTTATGACCGTTGACCGCTTCTATTGCCCGTTCTGCTGAGGCAGTATCAAACGCGATTTCAGTTGGGTGAACCTCGAGTCCAAAGTTGACATCGACCTCTTCAAATACATCTAAAATTGGATACCAGCGCTGCTCGAAATCTTCAAAGCCTTTGTCCCAGTACTCTTGCGAGGTTGGCGGAAAGGCGTAGAGCGAGTGCCAGATAGACGAGCCCGTAAAACCATTGACGACCTCGACACCAAATTTTTTGGCGGCCCTTGCTGTATCTTTCATTTCCTGCGCAGCGCGCTGACGAACACCCTCGGGGTCACCGTCGCCCCACACATGCTCGGGCACAATGGCTTTGTGCCGCTCATCAACAAGGTCACAAATAGCCTGACCGACTAAGTGATTGCTAATCGCAAAACACTCGAGGTCGTGCTTCTTTAAAATGTCCCAGCGTCCTTGGACATAACTGTCGTCATCTAACGCCTGCTGAACGTCGAAGTGATCACCCCAACAGGCCAGCTCGAGGCCGTCGTAACCCATTTCCTTAGCTAGAGGTGCTAGCTCAGTTAGGGGTAAGTCTGCCCATTGCCCAGTAAAAAGTGTGACAGGTCGCGCCATAAAAATAGAACTCCTTTTCGTACTGCGGGGTTTAATTTAGGAGTTATTGTAACCCCGAATCAGCACGTAATGTGGGAGCGAATTTTTGGGAAGCGCTATGTAATATGTGATAGCTTCTCTGCTGTACCGAGTTCACATAGCTGTAACCAAATTCCAAATAAGCAAAGTTTAAGTGACGCGCTGAACGTGATTTCCAGTCCCGGTCCAAATGGGTCAATGTACTATAATAACTATGGTCAAGGTCAGATTTACTCAAGAAAATGGCCTTACCAGTATGAGGCTAAGTTGCGCTCATACGAGTTTATTTATGAAATACGCTAACGGGGGTTAAGCGTAACAACTTAAGGGGGTTGGCTAAAGTGCAAGAAACCTATACATTTCAGGCTGGTACGCGGTGACGCTATGAGTGGTATTCGTGTTGTGCTCGCAGATGACCATCCGATTGTGCGCTCCGGCATTAAAGGTGCGCTCGAGGTTGAAGACGATATTCAAGTTGTTGGTGAAGCGAGCGACGGTCACGAAGCACAAAGAGTTTGTGAAGAACTCGAGCCTGACGTCGTTTTGCTCGACCTCAATATGCCCGGACCTAAAGTGACGGACACCATCGCTTACGTCCGCGAAAAATGTCCGAACGCAAAAATTGTCATGCTTACTGCCCATGACGAAGACGCTTATATTCGCGCTGTCATGCGCGCGGGTGTGTCAGGCTACCTGCTCAAAGAGGAGGCTGTCGATACTGTTGTCAAAGCGGTGCGCGCCGTTAAAAAAGGTGCAGCTTGGTACAGCCAAACGATTGCTGAGCGCTTTACGCAGTGGCAGTTTGGTCGGGAGCCTGAAATCGAAGAAGCTCAGCTTACACCGCGTGAACGCGACCTACTGATTTTGGTTTCTAAAGGTTGGGACAATGCGCGTATCGCAGGGCATCTGCACCTCGCAGAGCAAACGGTGCGTAACTATACAAGTACGCTTTATGAAAAATTGCAAGTTCACTCGAGGGCAGAAGCCATTGTCTGGGCGCGTGAGCGTGGCTTTGCGGATGAAGGTATTTAAAAAGAGGTATTAGAAAAGCAGAAGCTTAGACTATTTAGAGTGAGGTGGGAGTAGGGCGGTAAAGCTCTACTCTCTTTAGCTTTTCTATCATTACAACCTTGTTAAGTAGACGCTCAAACACACGTTGCCGAACGTTGCCAAAGAGTATTGCCGTACCCTTACTCGCACACTGCTACCCAAGTTCAACTGGTATGTGAATATCTGTGCACTAGTAGTGTCGCTAGCTTAAACTCAGAAGCGAAAATCGTAAGTTAGACCTACGTGGGTATTACCCACATTCGCTACAAATAGATGCGAGGAGGCATAGTGTGGAAGACCAAGCGAGTACAGCTAATAAGGTAAAGGCTGACGCGAAAGACGTTGCAAGCAGCGTAGCTGCTGACGCCAAGCGCGCAGCTGAAGATGTTAAAACAAAAGTTGGCTCTCAAGTCGAGGACATCAAAAACAAGGTTGTCGAGCAAGCCGATTCAGTGGTGAGTGACAGCCGCGGTCAAGTCGCGTCACAAGTAGGTGGCGTCGCCGCTGCTTTTAAACGCACGGGTGAACAACTGCGCGAGGAAGACCACCAGAATCTAGCCGGTTACACCGAACAACTCGGTGAGCAAGTTCAAGGTGTAGCAGATTATCTGGACAAGCGCGACTTGCGTTCTATGAAACGTGATATTGAACGCTTTGCCCGCCGCCAACCTGCCGCCTTTGTCGGTCTATCCTTGGCGCTGGGCTTAGTAGGGGCCCGTTTCCTTAAAAGCTCGCGACCTGAGGGTGGGCATACCGCAGGCACCAGCGCGAACGACTCGACCTACAGGAGACCCTCATGAGTAACAGCCAAAATGACAACCAAAGTATTATCGATATGATTAAAGATAATCCTTTGCCCGCCGCCCTTATCGGACTAAGTGTGGGATTACTCGCCGCCGGTAGTGCAACAGCGGCGACGGGCTCAGGCGATTCGGAACCCTCTCAAAGAAATGAGGGCGGCTCGAGATATGTTTCTGGCTATAGTGTTCCTATTTCTGAAGGTCCGAGTAGTCCTGACTATATCGGCGCAAAGTCGTTGCCGCGTCCAGGACAGACGACAGGTGCAAGTGGGAACGCCCACAGTTCTCAGTCACAAGGCTCGAGTTCAAACGGTCCTGTATCGGTCAGTGCGCTAAACCGCTGGGTTGAAGACTATCCGCTTGCCGTTGGCGCTGTAACAGCGCTTATTGGTGCGGCGGTCGGTTTGTCAATGCCGGGCTCGAGACTTGAAGACGAGTGGATGGGTGAGCAAAGTGATCACTTAATTCAGGAAGCTAAAGGTACAGTTACAGGCGCGGTTGAAGTTGCCAAGGAAACAGCGACTCAAGCTGTTAGCTCCGTCCAAGAGGAGTTTCAAACCCGCACCGCTTCGCCTGAAGACTTGAGGGAAAACGTCAAGTCGTCTGTTAAATCAGCAGCAGAAACGGTCACATCAGAAGTGAAAGAGGCGGCGAAAAACGTTGCGGACACGACCAAGCAAACGGCAAAAGCCGAAGCTGAGAAACGTGGCCTTAAGCCTGAGTCAAGCTAAGGTCAGGAAATAAATAGCAAAACTAAGGAGGGGTTCCGGCTCCTCTTTTTTAATGGTCTTGAGGATAATCTATAAATTATTGTAAGTGAAATAAGGGGGATGGTTATGACAGATATTAGTTTTTCTCTGTTTGCGCCCTACAACAAAGAGGCTGCGCTTATCGGTGATTTTAGCAACTGGGAACCGCTCGAGATGACAAAAAACGAGCAAGGTGTTTTCGAGACCTCGGTTGAGCTAGAGGACGGTCAGTACCATTACAAATTTAGGGTTCGCTCGAAAAGTTGGTTCTTGGAGGAAGACGAATGGGTCGACGTGGTTGACCCGTACGCCACGCACGTCGAAGATTCTGAAACGCCAAGCGCCATTTTAACAGTCGAGAATGGCGAGCGTATTTTAGACACGTATGAATGGCAGCATGACGATACGCCGCTAGCACCCGACCATCAGCTTATTATCTATGAGGTGCACGTGGGCGACTTTTCTGGTGGTGAGGGGGGTGACGATGCGAAAGGCCGCTATACAAATGTCATTGAGAAACTCGATTATTTGAGTGACCTGGGTATCACTGCTATCGAGCTTATGCCGATTGAAGAATTTCCAGGGGACCAGAGCTGGGGTTATAACCCGCGCTACTTTTTTGCCACCGAGTCGAGCTACGGCACCTCAGCAGAGCTTAAAGAGCTGGTTGACGCTTGTCACGCTAGGGGCATCCGCGTGATTAAAGACGGGGTTTATAACCATTCGGAAAGCTCTTCACCCCTTACCCAAATCGATCATGATTACTGGTATCACCACGAACCCCAGGATTCTGAAAACAACTGGGGCCCCGAATTTAATTACGAAAAATATGACGAAAATTTAGATACCTTTCCAGCCAGGAAATTCGTGGGTGACGCCGTGCGCTACTGGGTCGCCAACTATCACATTGACGGCATCCGCTACGACGCTGCGCGGCAACTCGATAACTTTGAATTCATGCAGTGGGTTAATAATGAAGCGAAGCACGCTGCGGGAGAAAAACCGTTTTTCACTATCGCTGAGTACATACCCGAAGACCCTTCGGTAACGGGTCCCGACGGGCCTATGGACTCTGTCTGGCACGAGAGTTTCTATTACACAATGAAAGACGTGATGCAGGGGAACACAGGTGATTTGGAAGGTGTCAAGGACGTTTTAGATGCCCGCAGGCGCGGTTTCCCTGGTGGGAATAATGTCGTCAACTTTTTGTCGAGTCATGACCACAACCACGTTATGGCTGATCTTGGTGAAGCGGGTATCCTGGACGAAGAAGCTTTCAAACGCGTCAAGCTCGGGGCTGACCTTATGTTTACAGCTATAGGTATCCCCATGATTTGGATGGGTGAGGAATTTGGCGAAGCGTCCACCAAAACAACTGAGGTCAACAAGCTGTCCTGGCCCCTATTACAAAACGAACTCAATGCAGATTTGCACGCGACCTTTCGCGGCCTTATCAATTTGCGTAAAAACAATTCTGCGCTATTTGGCACTAACCTAGACTTTTTTCATGAAGATGACGACGCTAAAGTGCTCGCCTATGTTCGCTGGAACGATGAAGGCTCGAGAGTCGTCATCATAGCGAACTTGTCCGGCGACTATCTCAAAGACTACACCATTCCTAACATACCCGCTGATGGCGTTTGGCATGAATGGTCGCAAGATTACGACCTCGAGGCGCATGACGGCACGCTTACACTCGATTTACCGGATTATGAGGCGAAGGTGCTGGTGAAATAGGAAGAAGCAATCGAAAATCATAAAATCGAAAAGGATATTTGCAACCTCTTCCGTTCGTAGGGGCAGCCCCGTGTGGTTGCCCTATTTCGCTTGGTTCGCCCCTACGAATATTGGGTTTGAGATAGCTTTGAATTAAGCCGTTTTTTGCCGCTCGCCGCTCTCGAGAATAAGGTCGGGACTATCTAACGTACTGGCGTCTATATTCAAACTCGAGATATTGCTGCCCGGAACTTCGTACATTAGTTCTAGCAGGGTGGACTCGAGAATAGAGCGCAGACCCCGCGCCCCTGTTTTACGTCCGTGGGCGCGCTCCGCGACTTCGTAAAGGGCCGCTTCAGTGAATTTCAGTTCGACGCCCTCAAGGGCGAAAAGTTCTTTGTACTGTTTGACGAGCGCGTTTTTGGGCTTGGTTAGTACACTTACTAGCGCATCCAGGCTGAGGTCGTGCAGGCGGACGTTGACCGCCAAGCGCCCAATCAGTTCGGGAATCAGACCGAACTTCATAAGGTCTTCGGGAATGACCTCAGCGGCGGCTACTTTGTCCTCGACAAGTTCTTCATCATAAGACTGGAAGCCGACCCGCGAAACGTCGACGCGCTGGGCAATAATATCTTCGATACCCTCAAAGGCGCCGCCGCAAATAAAGAGAATATTCCCTGTATTCACCGGAATAAGCTCCTGGTGTGGGTGCTTGCGCCCACCCTGGGGCGGGACGTGCGTTACTGTTCCCTCGATGATTTTTAAGAGGGCTTGCTGAACGCCTTCGCCCGAAACATCTCGAGTAATCGAAACCCCTTCAGACTTGCGGGCAATCTTGTCGATTTCATCGAGGTAGATAATGCCCCGCTCGGCAGATTCGACATCGTAATTTGCAGTTTGCAAGAGGCGCAAAATGATGTTCTCGACATCGTCACCCACGTAGCCAGCCTCAGTCAAGGTAGTGGCGTCGGCAATAGCGAAGGGGACCTGCAAAATACGCGCGAGGGTTTGGGCCAGTAGGGTCTTACCTGTACCACTCGAGCCAATCATCAAAATATTAGCTTTCTGCAACTCTGAATCAGGATGTTGCAGGCGGCGGTAATGATTATAAACGGCGACTGAAAGGGCCTTTTTAGCACCCTCTTGTTCAATGACATAAGCGTCTAGTTTTGCCTTGATTTCACGTGGCGTGGGTAAGCGCCCCCCGGGCATGTGCTTCGTGCGAGACGCGTCTAAAACATCTGAGATACGCTCTACGCAGTAGTTACAAATATGCGTCAGACCGTTTTCCGAAGCGACCAGGCGGTTGACCTCGGCGTGCGTGCGACCACAAAAGTTGCAGCGCGGTTGCGGCATTTATAGGTCCTCCATTTACAAGTCCTCATCCGTGATGTTGAATTTGGGCTCTTTTCGGGGGTCGACAACACTGTCGATAAGGTTGTACTCGAGGGCTTCCTGGGGTGACATGAAATTGTCGCGTTCCATGTCTTTACGAAGCTGTTCTTTAGTGTGACCCGTGTGCCGCTCGTAGAGTTCTTCCATCGTATCTCGTACGCTCAAAAACTCATTGGCCTGAACTTCTAAATCAGGTAGGCTGCTCCGAGGGAAACCCGCTGAGCCTGCGTGAATCATAATGCGGCTATTGGGCAGGGCCACACGGTGTCCTTGCTCACCCGCCATCAAAATAACGGAGCCCATCGACATAGCAATGCCGACACAGTTGGTATGTACTGGCGCGGAGATATATTGCATAACGTCATAAATAGCGAGTCCGGCATAAACCTCGCCGCCAGGACAGTTGATAAAGATATTAATGGGCTGCTCGCGTGACTGCGAATCGAGCAGAAGTAACTGCGCAACTAAGGTATTTGCAACGTTTGAATCAATGGGTGTGCCTAGAAAAATAATGCGTTCACGAAGCAGGCGGCTGTAAATATCGTACATCCGTTCGCCGCGGCTGGTTTGTTCGATGACATAGGGTACTAATGACATAGTTACAGCTTATACCAAATTAACTTTAGGCGCGTAAGTCAAACGGGGCACAGTTGGGTGGGCGCGCCGTACGGAGTTTCGGATACCTTAGTTTAGAGGGATCTGTAGTCTTCATAAGCTTCAACATTCGCTGTAGGGGCGCAAAGCCTTGCGCCCCTACAGGGCAGGAAACCATAATCGGAATGAATATGAGGAACGGCGCTTCCTAAAAGAGCTATTCCTATGAGAGTGCAGTAGATAGGAGGCGACGGGAGACTATCCTACCTGCGCCCCTGCTCGCTACCCCTTTACTCTTAAAGTCTTTACCCGTCGGTGTCGTCAGTAGTTTCTTCGGTAGCGCTGTCGTCCTCGAGTTCCTCAGCACCGTTCTCAGCATCGTCTTCAGTTTCATCTTCAATACCTAACAACTCCCTGACCGTTTCACGTACGGCGCGGTCACGCATGAGGAGGAAGCGGTAGTTTTCAATCCAATTCTCGCCCATTTCTTTCTTAAAGCTTTTGGGGTCTTTGCGTTCGCGCATGGCGAGGTAGTTTATAGCGTCGTCAAGCTCAGCGTCAGAGACTTGGGTGCCGCGCTGCTCAAGCAGTTGCTCTAAAACCAGGTCGCGCTTTACCGCTGCGTTTGCTGATTCTTCTAACTCGTCGTCAAACTCCTCACGTTTACCCTCCTCATCTAAGTTTTTGAGGTAAGCCTCTATACCAATGCCATTTCGCTGCAAATCCTGTGACAGATTTTGGAGGAGATTGGACTTGCGACGGTTGATGAGGCTCTTGGGTAGGTCAAAGTCGACCTCTTCAACAAGTTTGTCAATAAACTCTTCACGCTGCTCTTCAAAGGCGTCAGCGTTCAGTTGCGCCTGAATGTTCTCGCGAATTTTTGCGTCGACTTCGTCCCAGGTTTCAAAGCCGAGGGTTTTGGCAAACTCGTCATCTAACTCAGGCTTTTCTTTTTCTTTGACATCTTTGATAATGACCTTGAGCTTAGGCATCTCTGGCGCGGCTTCGACATCTTCAGTTTCATCTGCACCGGTTTCAGCAGCTTCAAGGGCATCTTCATCTGAAGTTTCAGCAGCTTCGTCACTCTCTGCGTCATCCTCTTCGCCCTGTGCCTCTAATTCGCCTTGTGCCTCTAATTCGCCTTGTGCCTCTAAAGTTTCGTCCTCTAAGTCTTCGTCGTCATCGTCTTGTGAGCCAGCCATCAAGTCTAGCTCGACCTCATCGCCCATTGATTTGCCGATAAGCTGTGCGGCAAAGGCTTCATCGACCTTATCTAAGTCAATCGGTAAAACGCTGCCGCTTTCTTCGCCCTCTTCACGCACGGTTTCAACAAGCACATAGTCACCCGGCTCGATGGGTCGCTCAACTGGAATCTGCACGGCATTTTCGCTTTGCAGTTCGGCGGCGGCGTCCTCTACCATCTGGTCTGTCAAGGGCGGCGCGGCGCTGTCGATAATGATTTCGTTAAAGTCGGGCAGGTCAAAATCGGGGTACAGGTCGACCTCGACCTCAAAAGTAAAGTCACTCCCCTCATTGGGTTCTTTGGCGTCGAAATGGGCGTGGATGGGGGTTAGCTCGAGTTCTTTAACGGCCTTCGGATAGTTCTGCTCGACGAGCGCGTCACGAACCTCCTGGTTAAGCGAGTCCTGTCCGATTTGCTTGATAAGCACACCCTTGGGCGCTTTACCAGGGCGAAAACCAGGCACGCGCACCTGCCGCGCAACGGACTTTAAAACCAGGTCATAAGTTTTATCGACCTCGTCGGCGGGAATCGTTACTTCAAACTTGGCGTTCACGCCCTCTTTATGCGTTAGATTAGTTTGCATTGTTTCTCCTAAAATAAGGGGCTTAAAATGCCCCCAGCCTAATTAAGCTAATCCACAAGCGAATTTGCTTGTCGGCTCAGTTGGTCTGTCCGTTCTCGTATCCGCTCGGGTTAATTTGCGACATGCAAATTAACCGTGGAAATACTTAGCAACTTATTAGTTTACCCGAAACCCTGCCCCTTGCAAGCGGTTCTAAGAACAGTTTGCTAGCCAGAGGCTTGTAGTGCGGCGCGTTGTTCTGTATACTACGCTCCGCGGCCTTGAATGAAAGATGTTTTTCAGCCGCACACCTTGGTATCGGGGCGTAGCGCAGTCTGGTTAGCGCACCTGGTTTGGGACCAGGGGGTCGCAAGTTCGAATCTTGCCGCCCCGACCACTAAACCCAATATAAAAAACAGGAAGTCGAGAATTCTCGACTTCCTGTTTTTTATATTCTAAAGTTTAAGTTGTTTCCTTCTCATAGTGGAAAGGTAATGCGCCGACCCTCCTCAGATGACCTGTAAGCACCCAAAACCATCTCGACAGAAATACGCCCCTCTTCAGGAGATATCGTCGTGTCCGTCTCGCCCCTGAGATAAGCGATAAAAGGCTTTGGAATAGCCGCAATGCGCTCTGCTTGGGTAGCGGGTATGGGCAAATCAAAGGTGGTCCACTCACTGTCACCGCGGCGCAGTAAGCGGAGCGGTACAGCGCCTGAGGCTCGAGGCGCAGCCGTTGAAGGCCCGTCGCCATAGTCGTGAATAAGCGTGCCCTCATCACCGTCGATTTCAGTTGTGTTGACGCCCGCGACGGTGGTCGAGCCGTTGTACAAGACGCCTATAACGCCGTTTTTGAACTGGTAGATGGCGACGCCGTTGTCATCGGTAGGTAGGTCTGTCACGACGCGGTCAATCGTCGCTATAACGCTAGTAGGGCGACCGAAAAGCCAGTAAAACCAGTCGGCTGGATGGTTGGCGTCATCAAAAAACATACCGATGTTGGCTTCTTTATCGAAGTGCCATTTAGAAGGGCCTGTTACAAAACCTGAATTTAGCAGCACGTTGATACAGTGGCGACGACGAACAACTGCGACCTTACCCATTGCCCCTTCCTTCAACAGTTCACGAATCTTTTGATTGACGGGGTCCTGGCGCATTTGGTAAGCCATGCTGAATTTGACGCCTGCATCATTGACGGCCCTAATGATTCGGTCACAATCCTCGAGTGTCGTAGCCATTGGCTTTTGACAAAGGATATGTTTACCCGCCGCCGCAGCTAGTTCAACAAAGTCAGCATGCCGATTCGTTTCTGAAGTAACGATAACAGCGTCTATCGTCGGGTCATTTACGACGTCTTCCGGGCTATCTCGCAATTCGTACCCGTGGGTTTGTGCGGCGTTTTGACCGCGCTCGAGGTTATCGTCCCAAGCCGTAACAAGTTCTACGTCAGGTAGCGTCTTAAGAACATCACAGTAAATATTGACGTGACCATGCGCGTGACTTAGTATACCGATACCGATTTTTTTCACATTGACCTCCGAAAACTGCTTCAATCATAGCTGGAATCTCGAGTTGACTATCGCCAAGTCTAGACAGGGGCCAAGCAAAGATGCTAGTTTTATAGACCGAGATAGTTGCTCATCCGGGGTATTATCTTTATTGTATTATTTTCGTCAGTGCGGGAGTAGCTCAGTTGGTAGAGCGTCACCCTTCCAAGGTGAATGTCGAGAGTTCGAATCTCTTCTCCCGCTCCAAAATAGTGAGACATCATGAAGCAACAGGTTAAAGTTAATGACAAACTCAAAAACCTGATGAAGCAAGGTGAGCGCGTCGCTGTCAAAGGTAAACTACTGGACAACATGCTCGGTCCTGAGATGACAGCCGCAGATATTGAGGCAACCTTACTCGGCTCGAGGTTTTGATGGATAGCTCTATCTTTCTTTAGAGAGTTCAGACTAACGGGTATTAGAGCGGTTCAAAGATAGAGGTCACTGCTACCACCTCACCGTTTGCAGCAGACCTATGAGCAGCCTCGAGCACCTCGACAATATGCGCTGCATGCTCCCCCGAGGTGTGGTGCGGCTTATTCTCCAAAATGCCCGCGACCATATCAAGCACCCCCTTACCCCAGTGCGCCTGCTCGTGGCCCTCTTTTTCAAAAATAGTTTTATAAGGTTGGTCGAACTCGGCAACCTCAACGGTTCCATTTGTCCATAACCAATTAGATAAAAACAGTGACGCCTTGTCACCGTGAATTTCGATACCGCTTTCCTGTTTGCTCGAGTGCGTCACGTAAAAGTTTGCTGTCAGACGGGTTAAAACGCCGCTGCTGTGCTCGAGCATGCACACGAGAAAGTCGGGTTTTGTCAGGCTAAAAGGTTCGCCCTCCATTGTTGCTCGGTCTGACTTTAGAACTTTGCCGTAGCTTGTAACATGCTTCACTGGGCCAAACACAGCCGTCAAAAACGTGAGTGGATAAACCCCCACATCTGCAAGGGGACCGACATCGTAGTACGGTGCAGGGTTTGGGTGCCAGGTCTCCATGCGACCCCAGTTCACTTCGGCATAGGCGAGTCGTATTTCGCCTAAGGCTCCGTTAAGGATGTGCTGCCAGGCTGTTTGCTGGATGTCGTATAAAAAGCTAAAAGGCGCTACACCTAGGCGCACCCCTCTTGCTTTGGCAAGGTCAGCAAGTTCCTTGGCCTCTTCATAGTTGAGGGCAAGCGGTTTCTCGCTGAAAACATGCTTACCTGCGCTGAGGCACGCTTTATTCACCGCGTAGTGGGCGTGATGAATCGTTAAGTTGACGATGAGGTCAACCTTGTCGTCGTGCAGCATGGCTTCTAAGTTGTCGTAAATGGTGACACCGTGTTTATTTGCAAATAGAGTGGCTTTCTCGAGGTCAGTATCCGTTACCCCTGCGATTTGCACATCGGGTGACGCCTCGAGGTCTTCAACATAGGCGCTTGCAATATTACCCGTGCCGACAATGCCGACTGTGATGACACCGTTAGTGGTCTCTCGAGCCTCAATTTTGTTTTTTGTTTCCATCAGAGTTGATGTGTTAACTGACGAATAATCGCGTCCGTATCATAAACACAACCGCCCCAGGTGCCGCCGCCGAGCGCTTGCAAGGCTGCCCATAAACGAGTGTCCTCAGGCAAGCGTGGGTCTGCGGCCAGGTCATTACGTAATGGGCGGTCACGTAGTAACCGCGCCGCACCGTCTAAACTCACCGGACCCTCTGCTGTACCCACTAGATTTAATTCTCCGGTACAATTCACAGCGTCCACGTGAATGCGTAGTTGGTCACCCTCGAGAACCTTCCCGAGCGGTCCTCCCGCCAACGCCTCTGGCCCCACATGACCGATACAAGCACCCGTTGAAACCCCTGAAAACCTTGCATCGGTTATGAGGGCTACATCCTTGCCAAAGGGCAAATGCTTGAGCGCCGAGGTGATCTGGTAGGTTTCCTCCATGCCCGTTCCCGCGGGTCCGACGCCGCACAGGACGATAATGTCGCCGCTATTGATCCTCTTATCCTTAATCGCTGCGATAGCGTCTTTTTCGTGCGTGAAAACTCTGGCAGGGCCGACCTTGCTGTAATTTCCGTCAGCGTCCAACACGCTCGGGTCAATGGCGGTGCTTTTGACGATGGCCCCGTCGGGCGCAAGGTTTCCGGTGAGAAAGGAAACACTCGAGCCCAGCCCCAACTTTTTAGAGACCTCGGCAGAAAAGATGACTTCGTTCGGGTCGACACCGTCTTGCTCGAAAAGTCTGTCTTTGAAACGCTGGCGGCGCTCTGAGCTTTCCCATTCTTTTAGGATGGTCTCGAGGGGCTCTCCCATTCCCGTTAAAGCTCCTAAATCTAAAAGGTTGAGGTCGCGCAAATGCAGCATGACTTCAGGAACGCCGCCCGCTAAGAAAACGCGCACCGTAGAGTGGTCGACAGGACCGTTGGGTAGCACACTGACGAGGCGGGGCGTTTGTTTATTCACCTTGCGCCAATCCCCAACAGTCGGTCTCGGTAAGCCTGCGGCGTGGGCAATGGCGGGGATGTGTAGCAGTAAATTGGTGCTGCCCCCGAAAGCGGCGTGAACTGTCATGGCATTTTGTACACTCGCCTCGCTTAAAACTTTAGAGGTTGTTAAACCGAGGCGTTCACGCCCTAACAAAACTTGCGCCGAGCGCACAGCGACCTCGCGCCAGACGGCCTGACCTGAAGGGGCTAAGGCGCTGTGCGGAAGGGCGAGTCCCAAAGCTTCAGCAACAACTTGTGACGTTGCAGCAGTGCCTAAAAACTGACAGCCTCCGCCAGAGGTGGCACACGCGCGGCAACCAAGTTCACTTGCCTCTTGCAGGGTAACCATGTCATGCGCGTAGCGTGCGCCGAGGGTTTGTACCTTACCGGCATCTTCGCCATCATGTGGGGGCAGTGTCACGCCCCCAGG
>ENA-ORXM01003519-ORXM01003519.1-marine-metagenome-genome-assembly--contig:-NODE-3519-length-15397-cov-3.750065_pt1 | contig 15397 bp, 6 predicted proteins | sample MGYA00237867_ERZ511480 | MGnify/ENA primary metagenome ERZ511480 (study PRJEB26309, sample SAMN06266103) | marine metagenome | isolation source: Algal blade | place: United Kingdom:Sidmouth, United...
AAGAAGTATGTGCTTGTCTCAAACGTGACCCCCACAGAATTCTTTATTTTCGGCTTAATTTTACTTGGACAGCCCTGGATATATATAGTAAAAAGTGATAAGAGAGTAGAAAAAATCGTCTAAATGATTCTAGACGATTTTTTCGATTTTTTTGTAATTCTTATTTTGACGAACCAGTTTGTGGAAGAATTTCTGGCACATTTTCTAGTACTACTGCAGGTGCAGCGTTAAACAACTCTTCTTGTACTTGTACAATAGTATTTTTCTTGTCTACAATTGTTTCTACCACTATGAGTTCTTCTGCACTAAATTCTGGTGCTGGCTCTACTAGAGTAGGTCCAAATGGAATAGTAGATCATCATGCTGAGTTTGAGCTACTTGATCATCCACCTGTACTACCTCCAGATCATCATCCAGAGCTAGAAGATCATCCATTAGATCATCCTGTATTGCCTCATGTGCTACCTCCCGTAGTTCATCATGTAGGTCCTTGTATAGTCACTGCAAAATCTATGATCGCAATATCGCTATCGTCTTCATCATCAGTCCCATCACCATCTAGCTGATTGTCTGCACCGTATACATCATTTGCTGGATCGGTATCTGGTAGTGAGTCTACATCAGTCGTCCCGTATACATCGCTATCATCAGCTGAGATCTCTGCAGTATTGGTGATAGGAGCTACTACACTAGATATCGTATATACGATCTCTACTGAGCTAGTTGCTCATGGAGCAAGTGGTCCAGATAGTGTGATAGTGGATACTGTACCGTCATTAGATCGGTTTGGATCTGAGAATATAAGTCCTGCTGGAGTGTAGTCAGTTAGCTCTATATTTGCAGCTGGGAGTGTTCCTTGATTGGTGACTGTGAGAGCAAAGGTCACGAGAGATCATAGCGTATATGGTCCCTGTGTAACAAGTGCTTTGGTGAGAGCTAGATCATAGATCTGTCCTATCATTAACTCTTCAAGATCATGATCATCCTCATCTACTATAGGATCATCCTCACTATCTGGGATACCATCTCCGTCATCGTCATCATCTTGATCATTTGGAATACCGTCTCCATCTATATCATCATCCAGTGAGTCTGGAATACCATCTCCGTCTGTATCAGTTTGATCTTCTGGATCATTGGTTGGATCACTATCAGGATTACTATCTAGATCTTCCAATGGATCACCATTTGGATCAGTATAATCACTGCTATCGTCATCTGAGATTTCTCAGATATTAACAAAACTCGTGCCAGTAAACTCTGAAGAGATAATAAATGTAATATCTATTGTAGTATTTTGTGAAGGTAGAATTGGTCAAGCTATTGTATATGTTGCACTAGAACCATTCGTTGTCCAATCAGTATCATCTAAGATAAGTCAATCAGGAATCGTATCAGTGATTTCTATATTACTTGCTGGCACAGTACCTTGGTTGTAGATAGTATAAGTGTAGGTGACAGAGTCGCCTGGATATACCGGTAGCTGTGTTGCTGTAGTGTTCAATGATTTGTCTAGAGCAAGATCATATATCTGAGAGAGTGGGAATGTAGCAGGATCCTCATCATCTTCATCATTGTCGCTATCCTCACTATCTGGTATACCATCTCCATCGTCATCATCATCATTGATATCTAGTATGCCATCTCAGTCATCATCAGTGTCATAGATATCTAGGATACCGTCACCATCTGTATCTATATTTCACCCATTTCCATCAGTCTGATCGTCATCACCTCTATTATCGTTGGTATTGTCAGCGTCTGGATCACTATCACCGTCTGTGATATTATATAGTTCACTATCATCGTCAGAGATTTCTGAGACATTTGTGATACTGTTTCCATATGCATCTAGATTGATGGTATAGGTAATTTCTAGTGTAGCTGACTGTCCTGGCAGTATAGGTCCAGCAAATACTATCTCTGCATTGGTCCCTACTAGGGTCCAATCAGCATCATTCAATGTTAGTCCTGCTGGAGTATAGTCAGTGACTTCTATGTTTGCAGCTGGGAGTGTTCCTTGATTGGTGATTGTATGTGTAAAGGTAATATCATCTCCAGGATATACTGGTAGTTGCGACTCATCTAGAGTCTTGGTAAGCGCTAGGTCATATATCTGGTCTACGGCTATGACTTGTACATCATCGTCGTCATCGTCTTCGTTTTCGTTATCTGGATCTGAGTCAGGTTTACTATCTATATCAGTAGTACCATACTCTTCACTATCATCGTCTGAGATTTCAGAATTGTTGGTAAAGCTATATCCAGTAAAGTTGGGATCTATCGTGAATGTGATATCTACTCAAGCTGAAGCTCAAGGCAGTATAGGACCAGCTAGCGTAGTCACACCATTTCCTCCACTCAGAATCCAATCAGCGTCATTCAAGATTAGTCCCGTAGGGGTATAATCAGTGACTTCTATGTTTGCAGCTGGGAGTGTTCCTTCATTGGTCACGGTAATAGTATACGTAATATCATCACCTGGAAACAATGGGAATTCAGTTTCACTTTCATTTACTGATTTGTCTAGTGAAAGATCATAGATCTGACCGATCATCACCATCTCTGGATCTTGATCGTCTTCGTCATTTCCTGTATCTTCGGTATCTGGGATACCATCTCCATCGTCATCATCGTCTTCATTATTTGGAATACCATCACCATCGATATCATCATCTTGATTATCTGGTATACCATCTCCGTCAGTATCTTGAGTACCACCATCTCCATCTGTTTGATCATTGTCTCCATATGGATCATTGTTATCATCTGCGTCTGGATCACTATCTGGATCAGATGTGCCATAGTCTTCACTATTGTCATCAGAGATTTCTCAGACATTGGTAAAGCTCGTACCAGTAAAGTCGATATTTATAGAAAATGTAATATCTACTTCTACGCTCGCGCCAGGTACAATAGGTCCAGGAACCAAGATAGTAGGATTTCCTCATACCAGCGTCCAAGCTGTATCATTGAGTGTCAATCAGTCAAGAGTATAATCTGTAATCGTTACATTTTCTGCAGTCAAGTCACCCTGATTAGTGATGATCATCGTATAGGTGATATCATCTCCAGGATAGACTGGGAAGTCTGTAGCGACCGTATTGGATACTTTGGTAAGTGCTAGATCATAGATCTGTACATTGATCGTCTCAGGATCATGATCATCTTCATCGACAGTCCCGTCTCCGTCAGTACCATTATCATCTCATGAAGGATCGTTCATATCATTGCTGTCTGCAGCACTATCTTCATCAGTCATACCATTCTCTTCACTATCATCGTCTGAGATTTCAGCATTGTTTTCTAGTGGTCCTCACATGAAATTGCTATCTATCGTCATAGTAAGTGGTACTGAGATAGTTGCTCCTGCTGCGATAGGTCATAGCAATGTATTGTACACTGCATGTCCACTCGCATTGAGTGTCCAGTCAGTATCATTGAGACTCATATCTGTAGGTATATAATCAGTGATCTCTATATCATTAGCAATCCAAGTTCATTGGTTAACTACAGTAATAGTATACGTTACATCTCCTCCAGGCACGATAGGTGTCTGAGTATTGGTAGTATCCAATACCTTAGTCAACGCAAGATCATAGATATGTTCTACCGTATAGCTTGCTGGATCATGGTCATCTTCGTCTAGTAGTGGTTCATCAGTATCTTGTATTCCATCTCCGTCGTCGTCATCATCGTCTGCATCAGGAATACCATCTCCGTCGTCGTCATCATCTAGATTGTCTGGGATACCATCTCCATCAGTATCTATATTACCACCATCAGAGTTGGTTTGATTGTCTTCTCCATAGGTATCAGTATTGTCTCCATCAGGATCACTATCAATATCTTGTACAAATTCACCATAGGTACTTGCATCATCTCAAGAGATCTCTGCTCGATTGGTCTCTCCTGTGCCTGTATAGCTAGGATCTATCACATACTCTATCGTGATCACTCCTGTATCTCATGCTCATATAGTCAGGTATTCGTATACTGCATTAGTACCGCTCACCGTCCAGTCAGATCCAGTGAGGATCAGTCCAGCTGGTGTATAGTCTGTGATCTGTATATCGTCAGCATCTAGTGTACCTTGGTTTGTTACTTCAATATCAAATCCAATAGTATCACCAGGATAAAATGGTCCTGTCCCTTGCAATATCTTGGTCAAGGCAAGATCATAAAAATCCATCGGCAAATCGACCGTATCTTCGTCATCCTCGTCATCATCATCATTGTTGTTGTCTGTATCTGGATCACTATCTACATCTGTAGGTGGCTCGTTGTCCGGATCAGTATCATCGTCAAATGCCGATATTTCTGCACTGTTTTCCAAAGCTGATCACACAAAACTAGGATTGATCACAAGATCTATCGTAAGTCTTATAGTATCTAGTCCAGCCAAAAATGGAATCGTCTGAAGTGCATTACCATTGCCATCATCAGTCCAGCCGTTGTTGGGCACAAAAACAAACATAGCAGGATCTATATAATCTGTCACATCTACCGCATATGCATCGACGTCAGTATCATTGGTCACATCTACAAAGAATCTCACCGTACTCCCTGCCACGTATGGTCCAGGAGACGTAGTCGTGTCTACTGATTTGTCTAGTGAGAGATCCATCTCATTGCCCAGTGTGATAAACTCCTCTGCATGATCATCCTCGTCTTCTGGATCATTGTCTGGATTGTTGTCTGGATCTGAGTCTGTATCCTCTACACCATAGTCCTCTCCAGCATTATCCTCCGTGATCTCTACGATATTCATCAGTTGTTCACCCTCAAAACCTGGAAGCAAACGTACCGTAATTTGTTTGGTGGTGTTTGTCATCACTGGGATGCTTGGGATAGTAGCTATCGCATTGGCTCCACTAGCGGTCCATCACTGTGCTGTATTGTCTCCGTATGTAGGATCAAACTGGAATCCAGTCAGTATGTAATCTATAATCTCAACATTTGTTGCATCTAGGGTACCCTGATTGATCACATTGACTTCGTAAGTCACTAGGTCACCTCCATGGTATGGTCACTCAGTGATGAGTGATTTGGTGATCGCAAGATCAAAGGTCTGCTGGAGATAAATCTGAGCAATATCATGATCATCTTCATCATTTCCATCTTTTCCTGATTCGTCTATCACGTCGTCTTCCACTGTACCATCATTGGATAGATTGGTATCAGGTGTACTATCTATATCAGTCACAGCATCACCATTGCTATTTAGAGCACTGCTAATTTCTGCTATATTGGTGAGTGACAATTCTTGGCAATTTGTACCTAGACTAAGAATCAATGGCACTTGTATCGTCTGACCGGCAGGGAGACTCGCTACGGTATAGTTGACTTGGGTACCTACCTGTGACCATCAAGCGTTTTTGGCTAGGTCCATCGTGAGACAGCTGGTAGATACTGGGAGATCATCAGTGATCACCACGTCAGTCGCTCAGATAATTCATTGATTGGTGACTTCCATCATATACGGTACGTCATCTCATGCTGAGAATATTGGGCTTGTGACACTTGGGTCAAGTTTTTTTCTCAATGCAAGATCAAATGGAAGATCTGCTGAGTCTGAGTTACTAGCAGGATCAGTGTCTCCATCAGTGCAATCTGTTACCGAATATCGATCAAATTCAAACGTATTAGAATACTCTGTATAATTTGGCAGTGTAGGATCTATCTGAAACCTTACTCTGACATCATCTACAGTAGCTCAGGCGAGTGGTACGTCTTTCCATTCTACTATGGTATTACCTCATACGGTAGTCACTGTAGGAGATACTCATAGCACTGTATCAGCAGAATCATAAATCAATCCTGGTCCAGCTATATCTCTAAGAGTAAAATATGCGAGATTTGGTTCATTGTTTGCAAAAGTGAGTACATATTCCATTACATCACCTGCATGTCCAGTACCAGATGTAGCTGGATCAGCTTTTTTGCCAATTGGTGATACCTGTGGTGGTGGTGGTGGTGGTGGTGGTGTTTGTTTGATATTTATTGTATTACAATCATTATTATCGATAATAGGTATCAATTCATCATTGGCATCTAATACATACTTACCATCATCATCTACTACATACTTTATTAAATCTGTAATCTCTACACCATCTTCTAGATATGTAATGTCTACACAATTTTCTGCTGTTGTTCCATTATACTCAGTACTAATCACAAACTGCGGATTAAGCGTTTGACATTCACCTGGAGCTAACGGCCCTACATCCCATACTATTTCAGTAGAACTTTGAAACACCACACTAGCATCAGCAGTAGATACTCATCACACATAGTTCAATCCTACTGGTATCTGATCATTTACATATACATTATTTATCGTTGCTGGTCATACACCATTTTCGTCAGTGGTGTCATTACAAGCTTCTATGCTAAAGGTCACTGTATCACCTGGATCATAGGTAACTCATGGTGCAGAAGTTTTTGTGATACTTACTTCCTTGTCAGGAAACGCAACAGCTACACAATTTTCTTGAAAGTTATTGATACCTGGCACAGTCTCTGATTTATATGCAAGATTCGAGTGTCATCGACTATTATAACTTGTTTGTGTTCCACTATGTGGCTTGTTTTCATCATGTCGAGAAAACAATGATGTTCCAGTTCATCTATAGTTCAACGTATCAGTGCTTGCTGTATATGTACCACAAAATAATTGATCATCTGCTCCAGTACCCAGAGGTATGGTCACGATTTCAAATTCATCATAACTACCAGATCAAACTATCAAATTACTATCTTCATCACAGCCAAACATATATTCACCATTATTGAATCCATGTGTTGTTGTGCCTCCAATAATATTGCGTCATCTGGCAGTAGCTACTACAGCGGTATTACAAATCTCTGTAGTATCAGGGTCTATATCTTCATTTACCTTGAATCTAAGAGTCACTTCTCCCTCAGCATCATCACCCAAGTACAATCCATGGAATGAAACACTATCAGGATTGGTAAAGTCATCCATACGCACACTAGGACCAAAATATCCTCATCGTACACGCTGATCTGGTCATGTTTGTAGTCTCGTACCAGCATTGTCATAGTTGCCGGCTGCTATATCAGCAATTAATTCAGCATATGAAATATTTTTATTTCATTGAAATTCAGGCGTTTGAGGACTATATCATTGGCCGGAAGCTCATAGTGTCCACTGTGGTACGGTATAATCAAAATCAGGATTCCAATATACTCTATCATTCATTCATTGGAAATAACCCCCACTAGTCATACATGCTTTGTAGTCAGCCAATGTAGTATCTAAATCACAACCAGCATCATGTCTCCATGAATAATACCAGTCACCATTAAACACATTGACTGAATAAAATGGAGTGATAAATTGATTGTCTGCTGATGTAAGTCAATTAATTACTGATGCATCTCTATATTCTGTCCTAGAATACGTCCCTGGTGGTCTTGTTTCATTGAACAAGTAATGCTGAGGATGGTATTTTTGGAGATAATATCTCTCAGTATATGTATATGGTGCATTGTAATAACGGAAATAGTAACTATCGTATGTCGAATTTGATCATCATCTATATGACTGCAGTCAAGAATTATTCATAAAATATAGTGATTGCATATAGTGTTGTCGATCATTTCCTAGATATCTTTCAAACAATCAATTTGCATCATTGAGATATGCATCTACTACAGATCCAGCTAGAGTAGGATTTGTACCTGCAGAGATCTCTAGTGCAAGACGTCCATCATAGATACACTGTCTGAGATTGTTATAATATGCTGTAGGATCAAAGTTTACATTCGCTCGATTTTTTATTTCATACATAGTCGATACAGCTGCATCTATATAAGCATCATTTTTTGACATTCATAGACCTATGTTATTAGTATTATATTTACCAGGATATAGCTGTGCATACATGTCTACTGCTTGAGCCATAAGTCGATTTATCTCAGGATTTCTTTCCATACAATAATAATTGACACTTTCATACTCATCTAGATATTGACCATCGTTGTAAAATGGTGTATCAGGGATATCTGTAAGATATGATGCAGCATTGTTAAATGGTTCCATATAATATGGAAACAATTGATCACGCTGGTTTTGTACATATTGTGCATTCCATCGATCATATACAGGTGATTCTGTGCCTTCTAACAAACTTCCCGTATTTACTACTCACAAAAAGCTCACCTTGGTAGGATCAAAATTGTCTTCAAGATAAATCCATCCATGATTTGCTCCAGAATTGGAATATGTCAATGTATATTCAATCTCTTGTCATGGATATACTACATTATCAGCATCATTGTGTTCTTTGCTTTTCATTTCGAGATCAAATTCTGTGGCTTTGGTACAGTCTGTAGCACCATCACCTGCAAGAGATATAGATACAGAATTTGATTCGTTATTGGTTATATCTTCTTCTGCAGAATCAAAACTCAAATGTTTCACATTTGGATTGATAGGTTGTTCACATGGTCATCATACAGGATTGTCTCTGTAGCATCCAGCAGCTGTATCTATAGGAAAAAATAATCCTCCACTATCATATCCATCTATAGTCACATATGATATATTTTCAAAAAGTCTAGAACTACAATATGCTTGGGTAGGAAGTTGTATAGTGACTTCTACAGTATCTGTCTGACCATCTACGAGCGAGAGTCAGGTCCAGAGAGCGTAGTTGTTTGTATACGTAGGGAACGTATCAGCTGGATTGGATCATAGTATCTCTAGTTTTCCATTTGCATCTTCATTTACTACTGTAGGAGAAGATGATACATATGTACCTGGTAGATTGTCTAGTACTACAATATCAGATCTATCATCACCACTCAGTGTATAAGCAAGTGAGTACGTAACCTCATCTCCAGGAGCATATGGTGTACAAGGTGTATCACTACACAACACACCATTTTTTGCTACTATTTCTTTAGCTATACTTAGATCAAAACTTGGAGCATCAATGACTGCATTATCATCATTATTTGATTGTTGTCCACCTGCTGCTTCACCACCAAAATCATTGTATGGAAATCATTGGTTGTCAGTAGAAGCTATGATTAGATTATTTTCTGTAGGACCATATAAGCTTTCTATAAGGAAGCTTACACTAAAATCTGTACAGGTGTTTGGATCTACAGGAAATGATCTCCAGATCAGTTGCGTATCTGTAATCTGGTCGGGAGCAGGAGCGCCATCCACTCATACATATGTAAAATTACTAGGAAATGCATCCTCTAGATAGATATTATCTTTTGGGTCTGCAGAGTCACCATAACAAGCCGAAAGATTGTAAGTCACAATATCTCAGGCTTGGAATGTACCACTAACACCATCCAAAGTCTTTGTTACAGAAAGATCATAATCATCATCAGGTGATTCTGGCTGTCCTGGTACTGGTATGACTGCACCACTACTCTGTGTGCTTTCACTACCATTAGTATAAGGATCACAAACCTCACCACTCTCAGGATCAGTATTTGCTACTCCAGCACTCGCTGTATTGATCACATTTGGTAGATCTGCATCAGCATCTATGACAAATCTCACAATCATGCTTCACTCTTGACCTGGAGCTAGCGATATACCCTCTCGTATGAGTTGAGTAGGGGTCGGTCATATAGCAACTATCGGAGCACCCACTAGAGGATTACTCAGAGGAACTCATCAGAACGTCAGTCCAGCTGGGACGAGATCCTTGACGTATACGTCAGTGAGTGTCGCAGAGCTGTCATTGGTATAGGTGATCTTGTAGTCGATCCACCCTGCCTCAGCGTCATAGCCATCTACTGACTTGTCTACGATGAGATCATAGTCCTCAGTGTAGTCTGCAGATACAGATGTATCTGTAGTGGTAGAATAAAAAAAGTTGGGCGCTATACTCCCAAACAAAAGAATAGATATAGCGAGAATACGACTAATTTTGTTTGTGTATGAATGCATCACGAATGAGAAATAATTAAATATCTAACACTATCGTAAGTGGAGATAGGTTAAAAGTAAAATAATGAGAGCTAATACTGTATTATTAATTGACAATAGTGTTAAATAGTTCTTAAAACCAAAAATATAGTTGCCCTACTCTCTCATATCTATATATAGGAGTGTATGAAACACCTGTCTTACTCACAGTCTCAATTTATATCTTTGTTGTACAAGATTTTTTTTGTTGGATTACTCCTGCAGTTTTTTGCATTCAATATAGCGACATTTGCTCTGTGACGAGATGGTCCGCTGATGCAGTATGTTCGACTTTGGAAAGAGTTTTTTATTTTGATATTGATAGGTCTAACTGTATCACTAATCCTCATCAGATGAGAGTGGAGACAAATAGCCGCTACTAGAGAGATCCTATGACTCAAGGCTATGTTTGCGCTTGCAGTACTCATCACTATATGACTCAACTATCTCATCCATCAGCTCCCTCGATCTACTTACGCCTTAGCATTCAAATACGATTTTTTGGGATTTTTGATCTTGTTTGCAGGATTTCATAGTAGTCATTTTGTGGAGACTCACACAAGACAAAAACTCATCCATCGATACGGACAGTTGTTCAAAATCGTACTACTACTGGCTCTCGGACGATATATCATCACGTTTATCAAGCCTGGTATTCTCAAGATATTTGGTTACAATAATTTTATCTACGAAGGCACAGCCTGATGACAAGCACCTGCAGTATACTATACGCATATCAATCAATGACTTCCTCGTAGCTCATTCTTGTTTGAAAGACCGACCACTCGATGATTTTATCTCACAGCATTTTTCCCATTGTTTTATATACTCTACTTGTATGGCAAAAGATTCACCCATACACGAGCACGATGGATGATCTATGGGCTAAATATTTTACTCACGTTCTCTAGAGCAGCTCGGTGAGCTCGAGTGATAGAGATCTTATTGTTGTGAGTACTGATGAAGTGACGAGATCACAAAGCACTCAAATCTTTAGCTCTCAAGACAGTCTTACCACTATGTATCGTATTGTGAATAGTGTGAGTAGTGTGATACAAGCAGATATTTGCTAGAGAATACTCCAATACCTGACATATAGCTATGCTCCAGCAAGGTATCCAGATGAGTATCGCCAAGCCACTCACCTGACGATGAGCAGCCAGCGCAGGGCCAGGATCACATCGAAATCCAGATCTGTATGAAGGCAAATGATTTAATCCAGAAAATCAATTTGTTCAGATATTTATTGAGTTTGGTGTCATTGGTTTTGTGCCTCGATTTTTTTTGTTTTGTTATCTGTGTGTAGTAGGCATATTACCTCGACTCTCTAGAGATCATCAAGATCTTCAAATTTCTCCTGTTACAAGTTTGGACGATGATCGTATATCTAGTACAGCAAGTCAGACCAAAAACCTATACAACTACTATTTATTGGCACTGTCGGTAGGTCTGATATCTTTGGCAGCCTCTGGGATGATCTTGCATAGTTTTGTAGATAGGATGGTAGTGTATCCATTTATGTTGTTGTTTGGGATCGTATTGTATAGCACGAGAGCATCACAAGGCAAGATTCGATCTCGCCCCCACACTGACAAATACAAATAAAGCAAAAGAAGTCGAGTATCATCGCTTGAATGATAGCTCAAGAATATTATTATACACTTCAGTTGTTGCATTTTATCAATTCACTATTTATACGTATGAAAAAACTACTCGCTCTTATTACATCAATTGCTGTATTGGCTAGCACGATACAGGTATCAGCTCAGACCAACGCTACTACTCTTGAGTGGTTGTTTGGCAACGGACTCACTAGATATAGCAATATGAATGAATTTAGACCAAATGACTCTATCACAAGAGGTGAGATGTCAAAATTTGTGACCAAGTATGCAGAATACAAAAATCTCACAAAAAATTATACTCAGTGTAACTTCAATGATATCGCAGGGTATGATCCTACACTAGAGCCTACTATCATCGAAGCATGTGAGTATGGACTCCTCAAGGGATCAGGTAACACCTACAACCCAAATGGAAATGTCACTGAAGCTCAAGCTATCACAGTAGTAGTGAGATCACTCTGGGGATTCTTGGATGAGACAGGAGCTTACCGACGACAACCATACTACGAAGCTGGTGCTGCACTCGGTATCATCAATGGAGAATCACTCCTATGAGTAGATGGGACCAATATCACCAGGATCAAGATGGGTAAATGGTTTTACCTAGCTGCAGCTCAGTCTGCACAAGACGTACAAAACTTAGATGGAGAAGAACAGCTTAGATCTATCCTCCAAGACATCTTTGGTGATATCCAACTATAAAAATAGCATATGTCATCCTGAGCGAAGTGCAACGGAGTCGAAGGATCGACATATTCAAGAATAGCAAGCAAACCAAAAATTAGAAAACCTCTCGAGCGTAATGCTTAGAGGTTTTTTGGTGTACACGGTTTTATATGGTAGTCGTAGTATATCAAATGAATCATATATGCTGACCATATACCGAAGTATTCTATATGGTAGACTACTATATAACGTACACCAACTACACTGAAAGCTGAAAGCAATCAGTTGTGTGTCATATACTCGCAACTATACCCTTTAGGGTATGGAAGACAGTTAATGGCGCTGAGAGATTTTTTGTGTTTCCTCTTGTACTTTATCATTTTTTATATATAAGTCAAATCTAACAAAACACATAATTATGGAAAAAAAACTAATAAAAATGATTGAGACGACAGCACAAGCTTTCGATGAAAGCTATCCTGACGATAAAGAATCGGTATTAATTGCTAACTTCATTTCAAAGGTAAGTAATAAAAAAAAGTATGTTCAAGAATTTGCGCATATGCATCATTGTGATAAGAAAGGGTATGATGAAGAAGCAAAAGCAAATGATCCAATATATCAAATTGCAAAAATGTGGCATATTACCGATGAGGAAAGAGATGCTTGGGTAAAATGGAAGAAAAAATTTGATAGAGCAAAAAATCTTCAAGATGATCTCTTTTCAAAATTACGTGCCCTGTATAAATTATAAACCAAAAGGAGTTCTCAATTGGATTATCCGACCGAGAACTCTTTTCTTTTTTCAAAATTCTTATCTCTCTATTTTCTACCTCTCCAATCCATACTTCAACATCTTGAGAAACATAGTCACGATACCATCTACATCACCTACTCTCACTCATCAGAAGTTTTGATTTGCATATACATTGGTATCTAGCTCTCCTACGATACCGTTGTATAGGATAGCTTGCTTGCGGATACTCGTGAGGTTTTTTTTATTTCCTCTTGCATTTTATCATTTTTTGTATATAAGTCAATTATAACAAAACACATAATTATGAAAAAAATAGCATTTTTAATTCTTGGAATAGGATTATTATTCACAATGAGTTACTGGTTCAATAGCTTTGAAAAAGACGCTTACAAGTTGGTTATGTCTTCAATGGAAGAGATAGAATATGATGTAAGACCTGAAGTAAAAGCTATTTGCTCCAAAATCAGAGCAGACAAGCACGATCAATGTCTTACTACTCTAAAAGAAGAGGATAGATATGAGGTAACAACAACAGTGAATGGATTTACAGCCACGATTTGGGGAGGAAACTCCTCTGATGTAAAATTTACCGAAAAGTCTGGTAAAGGTTGGGTGTTAAATCCAGCTGAAGACCTTATGGTAAGCAGATCCTGGCTCTGTCACTATGATGGATATCTCAATCATGGATAATCTACACTATTCTAAAAATTAAAAGCCCCGAGATATTTTATCTCAATGGGGCTTTTTTCTTATTCAAAGATTCTAATTCTTAATTCTAACTCTCATCTCTCTATTTCTCCAATCCATACTTCAACATCTTGAGAAACATAGTCACGATACCATCTGCACCACCTACTCTCACTCATCAGAAGTTTTGATTTGCGTAGACATTGGTATCCAGCTCTCCTACTATACCGTTGTATAGGATGGCTTGTTTGCGGATACTCGTGAGGTCAAACTCATCATATGACAGGCTCACTGGCTCAGGTCCATAAGTCTGTATAGCATCATAGTAGTCTCGTTTTGCTTGAGAAAATTTGATAAACTCTATCACTTGTGCTTCAAAATCAGCTCGAGTAATATCACCCGGTGGATAGAAGTGTGAGGTGATTTGGAAGTTGCCTCGTCCATTGCTAGGATTGAAAAACTTGCACGTATGCTCTCTAAACCATGTCGCAATAATCAACTCGACCGGGAAGTCATATTTTTTTGCTATTATATCTATCTTATCATAGTATTTGGTACATAGATCCAATAACTCTTTGTTCTTGCTATCTACTAAGTGTCGATATTTATCCAAAAATTGTTGTTTGGAAGATGAGGTGTCGGCCTGCGGCGCTGAGACAGCAGTACTGAGATGATGTGTAGGAGCTGGTGTATCAGCTAGGTGGACATAGTCCACAGCGATCCATCACTCTCTCCCAGCAAAATCCACGCGAAAATATCCAAACACCTCATCAAGCACGTCTATCTGTCATCACACATCTATCGACCCGATCACTTCTGCATCACTGCTTGGTCCACCTCTCACACGCAGACTCCCTACGTCATTTGGTGATACTTCGATTCTTTTTATGATCTGATTTGCTGGAGCTGGTTCTACTATCGCCACTACTACGTCTGCATCTATATCATCTGCCTTATCTCATAGATCTGCATTTATCACTTCTACATACTCACTAGACACCCATCCATCTGGTCAGTCTAGATCTATCTTATACCGATCTCATGTATCCTGTATCACAGGCACTTGATCTCACTCTACCAGTGTGTCGATCACTTGGGTACTAGTACTAGGACCAGATCTTATGTTGAGTGCTCAGAGCCCATCTAGTATCACCTGCACATCAAACAGTACATCTATCTCGTCCTGCATCTCAATAGATATATCATCAACTATCTCAGTCGTAGCATCAAGAGGTTTGAGCTGTATATATTCTAGTACCTGCTGGAGTATCCAGATCATGCGTTCATCATCAAGCTGCTCAAGATATGCTGCTATTTTTGTGGTGTATAGAGCTGTCTGCTTGTTTGATCGATTGTCTCGATACCTGTCCACTAGCTCCTCCTCGAGGTAAGTCACCAACGACATATCATCTCGATCAGGTTGAAATATTTCCTCATCTCACCACACAAAAGATCATATAAGCAATACACCCACTACTCAGAGTATATATCAAAGATATTTCATTATCAAAAGTATCTAAAAATCGTTAATTCTACTTATAAGTTTGGATTCAAAAAAAACTTGGATTTCTTACTTGAGTAGAAAATTTATGGAAAAGTGTAGTCGAAGTCAAGTTCTATAAAATAATGCTTCGCAACTTTGATATTGCATAATGATCAACAATCAATTCTATGGTGTTATTTAACCACTAAACAACA
>ENA-ORXM01003520-ORXM01003520.1-marine-metagenome-genome-assembly--contig:-NODE-3520-length-15394-cov-3.329111_pt1 | contig 15394 bp, 16 predicted proteins | sample MGYA00237867_ERZ511480 | MGnify/ENA primary metagenome ERZ511480 (study PRJEB26309, sample SAMN06266103) | marine metagenome | isolation source: Algal blade | place: United Kingdom:Sidmouth, United...
AAATAAAGCATTATGCCAACTACACAATCGTTCTTTTGTCAATGACTCAACATAATTTTGTGTAGCATCCAACATTAGTTCAACTACGCCATCTTCCTTGAGAATTTTATTTGAGACAACGCCAATGTCCATGCCTAGTCGCAAAGCAACCGAAGATCTTACTTCTTCAGGATTTAAAAACTCCCCTTCAATTTGACTTTTTACTTTATTTGCTAGTTTTAAATTACTCGATGTTTTCAGTCCTTTTATCGGTACTAACAATATTTACCGGAACTTCTATATCCTCAGAACTTCTGATAAGTTCCCAAACATAATTTAAATTTTCATTCTGTTTTTCATTTTCAGTGTGATTAAAAAATTTTAAATCATCAAGTTGTTGTTGTAAATTTGAATTGCGTTCTTCTAGTGTGCTTTGTTCACTTTTACTTTTAAGTTTAGAAATAAGCATACCTAAATAACCACCAATAATTGCAGAAATTAAAATAGATATTATTAAAATAAGATTGTCGTTCATTTAGAAAAGAAATATAATCAAAGATAATTTTTTTAGAATGAAGACAGAAGCTTGAAACGCAATGTTTTTTGGTTTTAAATTTATTTTGCTTAATTCTTATTTTTTACTCTAAAACTTCCCGTTTTCTTATTAAAAGCAATTAAATCTTTTGGGAATAAATTTTCAAAAGTTCCTTTAGTAATAAGGTTGTGGGGTTTATCTGAAACGACTTCATTATCAGTCATAACAATTAAATTATCACACAATTGAATCGCTAAATCTATTTCATGTGATGAAAATAAAATGGTTTTATTCGTTTGTCTAGCCAGTTTTTGAAGTAATTTTAGAATGTATGCTTTGTGATACATATCTAAATGCGTTGTAGGTTCATCTAGAATAATGAGATCGGTATCTTGAGCTAAGGCACGAGCAATTAATGCTTTTTGCAACTGTCCGTCGCTTAACTCGAAACACTTTTTATATTTTAAGTCTGCAATATTAGTTTGTATAAGAGCTTTGTAGACTATTTCGATATCATTTTTAGAAAGATTACCAACCCAATTTGTATAAGGTTGTCTCCCTAGTGCAACAAGTTCTTGAACAGATAAGTTTTTTGAAGCTAGAGGTTCTGTTAAAACTAAACTTAATACTTTTGCTAAATCAACTGGTTCATATACTGATAAACTTATATGATTAATTAAAACATCTCCGCTTATTGGACTTTGCACATTCGTAAGTGTTCTTAAAAGTGTTGACTTTCCAATACCGTTTGCACCAATTAAGCCTACAAGTGTTCCTTTATTTAATTCAATATTTATATTTGAAGCAATTACAGTTTTTGCTTTCTTAGCAGTATAACCTATAGATAGGTTTTTGGTTTCTAAAATGATTTGTTCGGTTTTATCTGCCATTAAAACACTATTTTTCGTTTACGCACTAATAACCAAATTACTACAGGAGCACCGACTAAAGATGTTATTGCGTTAATAGGTAGTGTAAAATCACTATTTGGTAATTGTGCAATACTATCACAAATTAACATCACTATGGCGCCAAATAAAAAAACTGCGGGTAGTAATATTTTATGATTGGAAGTATTAAAAACTTGCCTAGTTAAATGCGGAATAGCTAAACCAATAAAAGCAATTGGACCAGTAAAAGCAGTAATAGTTCCTGCTAACAAACTCGTTGCTATAATTATTATTAAGCGACTTTGTTTTAAATTTAACCCTAAACTTTTTGCGTAGTATTCTCCCAAAAGTAGTGTATTTAAAGATTTGATAGCTAAAATGCTCATTATAATACCTAGAGCATAAATTAAAAATAGAATACCAAGGTCTTCCCAAGATAAATTACCCAAACTACCAAAGCCCCAAAAAATGTATTGTTGCAATTGTTCCGCAGAACCAAAATAAGAGAGTACGCTAACTATAGCTGTGGTTATGCTCGCAAACATGAGTCCTATAATAAGTATAGCCATGGTGTCTCGTACTTTTAGTGAAACCATAAGAACTGCCAATAAAACTAAAAAACTACCTAAACTGGCAGCAATAACAATGCCCCATTTAGAAACTAAAAGCGAGGCTAAAACTCCACCAAAAACCCCAGAACCCAATATAACCAAAGCGACACCCAAACTCGCACCAGAACTTATACCCAAAACAAATGGGCCAGCAAGTGGATTTCTAAATAGGGTTTGCATTAATAAGCCAGAAATACCTAAACCAGAGCCAACAATAATAGCAGTTAGTGCCTTTGGTAATCTATAATTTTTAATAATAAATTGCCACGTTTCTTGTTCTGTTGGGTTTCCAAAAAGGCTATTGAAAACAACTTTAAAGGGAATGGAAACAGAGCCTAAACTAATGTTAGCGAAAAAGCATACTATCAAAACAAGTATTAGTACAAGAAATGAATGTGTATAGTTTTTCGTCATTAAAATTTATTTTGTAATTGGATTATTTTAAAGTTAGTTTTGTTTTACACCCCTAAAGTCCCCTTAAGGGGATAACATACCCTGTTGAGTTTTAGGATTGTCCCCTTGAAGGGACTTTAGGGTGTTTTATTTGTTATTTTTATTCTCAATTACTCTAAACGTTTAAAAAAATAAGGTTCGTAATTTTCCAGTAATTCAGGATGGCAAACTTTAATAATATCCTTTAAAACTAAGTCTGGTCTGGTCATTCCTAATTCATAATACAAAACACCTCCAGTTTCGCCAGTAGTATTTGTAAAGGTATACATGTTTTTATTTTTAAATGCATCAAATAAGGTATGGTTTTCATTGCCGTTTTTTAAAGCATCTAATGTTATGTAACTCGACGGACTCAACCAAATATCTGCTTGTTTAGCTTTAACAAAAACCGATTCAAAATTCAGCTTTAAACTTCCATAACCTTGAGAATCGCTCCATAAATAATTGACGTTAGCATCTCTTAAAAGCTGCGCTTCTGTACTTGTTCCATTTGGTAAATACCAAACATCGCTATGCATAGCGCCACTTAAAACTGTAGGCTTTGTATTTGCTTCTTTAGCTAATTGCTTCACTTTTAAATAGTTTTTTTCAATAGTATTAAAAATAGAATCTGCCTGTTTTTCTTTATTATAAAGTACTCCGAAAAATTTTATCCACTCTGCTTTTGCAAGTGGAGAACTTTCAACCCAATCGCCATTAAAAATAACTGGGATTCCTGATTTTTTAATGGTTTCTAAAGATCTATTATTTCCATCAATACCAAAACCGATAACTAAATTTGGATTCAATTCTAAAAGCACTTCGGTATTTAAACTTTCGTTTTTACCGAGTTCTCTTACGTACCCGCTATCAATTTTTTGTCTTATTTTTTCAGAAGAAATATAATCCGTTCCTGGAAATCCAACTAAGGTGTTTTCAACGTTTAGTAATTCTAAAGCTGGAAGATGAGTTGTGGATGTAACCACTATTTTATTAATTGGTTTTATGATCATACCATCAAATTCATCCTTCATAAAAGTTATTTTTGCGGCATGCTCTTTATCTATTAATATGTATTTATAATTTTTTTCAGCGTTAGGCCAAGGTTTTGTTATTTCTAGAAGAGTATACTGTTCGTATTTAGTGGTGCTAAATCCCTCGGCATATTTGTTTTCTATTTTTTCAACATTAGAGGTTGGAAGTTTCTTTAAAAACGTTTTATTTTCTTTACAGGATAAGATTATTAAAAAGAGTAATAGGATCGTAATTTTTTTCAAACCATAAATTTTATGAAATCAAAAGTAATATTATTTAATGTTTTTAATGAAACATTAAACATAATGTTTACTTTCGCACCGAAATTTGGTTTTGCTCGCTTATAGCGAACAAATTAAAAGGGAATCTGGTGAGACTTTAAAAGAGTCAATTCCAGAACTGTTCCCGCAACTGTAAGTTTATGCTGAATTTATTTCAGTACTTCTATAGAAGATGTTATTAACTGCACACCACTGGTCATGTACTGGGAAGGTAAAGTAACATAAAACGAGTCAGGAGACCTGCCTTATTTTGTTAATTCAAAAAAGCTTTCGGGAGAAAAGTATTTGATATTATGAGACTATTAGTTTGTGTTTTTTTTATTTCTGTTTTCAGCATATCATTTTATGCTCAATCGCCGTTGGATTCTATTCAAAAACTAGATGAGGTCGTTTTAAGTGATGTTAAGTTGAAGCGTAACGCTAAAGGGTTTAAGGTAACGGTTTTATCGGATTCTATACTTAACAAAAATAATACATCTTTAACTGATATTTTACGTTATAATTCTAGTATTTATTTTAAGGAAAATGGATACGGAATGGTCTCTTCACCATCATTTAGGGGAACAAATGCTTCTCAAACTGCTGTTATATGGAACGGTATTAATATAAACTCTCAACTCAATGGTCAAGTAGATTTTAATACTGTTAGTTCAAGCAATTACAATTCTATAGCGATACGAAGCGGTGGCGGAAGTGTACAATACGGAAGTGGCGCCATTGGCGGAAGTGTGCATTTAAACAATGATCTGAAATTTGGTCGTCATTTTGATAATAGATTGAAATTATCTTACGGTAGTTTCAATACAAAAGAAACTGCTTTAAATTCTTCTTTTGGTGAGCGGTTATGGACAGCAAATATAGGCATAGCTTATAGAGATTCTCAAAATAATTACAGGATTTTAGGCACAGACAGAAAAAATAGAAACGGTGCTTTTAATAATTTAGACCTAAATGCCAATCTTGGTTTTGTGATTTCTAAAACTGATGTGATAAAATTATACCATCAAAGCTTTAAAAGTGATAGAGCGTTTTCTGCTACATTAGTTGCCCCATCCAACAGCAAGTATTTGAGTGACGATTATAGGACTATGATTGAATGGGCTCGTGTTTCAGGTAGTTTTAGTAGTAAGTTAAAGGCAGTTAATTTAAGAGAAGAATATAAATATTTTGAAAATAAAAATACTGATAATTTTTCAAAAGGTGCTGCAACAACTTGGTTATTAAAATATAGTGTAAACTACAAATTTTCAAAAACCTTGGCTTTAAATACTATTGTAGATTATACTATTATAAAGGCCCAAGGTAATAGTTTCGATAACCCTAAACGTGATGTGTTTTCGGTTACTGCTATTTTAAGTCATAAGCCTCTTCCTAAATTACAATATGCGTTTAGCGCGCGACAAGATGTAAATTCCGATTTTAAAAGTCCACTTGTTTTTTCAGCGGATGCTAATTTTAAGGCATTGGAATATTATACTTTAAAACTAAATGCATCGAAAAACTTTAGAGTGCCAACATTTAACGATTTGTATTGGCAACCAGGAGGAAATTTAAATTTGAAACCTGAATCCTCTTTACAGTTAGATTTAGGTCAAGTATTACGCATTAATAATTCAGAAATACGTCTAAACGCATTTTATATAGACAGTTCGAACTTAATACAATGGCGTCCCAATAGCGAAACAGGCTACTGGAATCCAGTTAATGTAGCCCGTGCTGCGAATTATGGATTGGAATTAGATACTTCAATAAGAAAAGAATTCGATAAGCATATTATTGCGTTAAATTCTAATTATTCTTATACCATAGCAAGAGATTTGGATAAGAATGTGGATTTGTTTTATGTGCCCATGCATAAGGCCAATGTCTCCATATCTCATAATTATAAAAAGTTCACAGCCTTTTACCAACACTTATACAATGGCGAAGTAAACATCATAGGCGATAAATTAACCAGTTTTGATGTGGGGAATTTAGGGATGGCCTACCATTTTAATGCAAATGGAAACAATCAATATTTATTAGACTTTAAAATAAACAATTTATACAATACATATTACGAAAATGTGTCTCTTAGGCCTATGCCTAATAGAAATTTTACTTTACAATTAATAATAAAATTTTAAAACGATGAACTTAAAAAAGATTGCAGCATTATTGGTATTAACGACTTTTATTTTTACATCATGTACTAATGATGATGATGTAAGCCCACCATTACCAAAAGGAAATTACGATAACGGTATTTTAGTATCTCATGAAGGGAATTTTGGAAAAGGAAATGCTTCTGTATCCTTCGTGTCTTATGATTTGGATACTGTTGAAAATGATATTTTTAATGCAACAAATAGTAGACTTTTAGGAGATACTGCTCAAAGTATGGCTTTTAACAACGATTTAGCATATATTGTTTTAAACGTTTCTAATACTATTGAAATCGTTAATCGCTATACTTTTGAATCGATCGCAACAATTGATTCTGGGTTGAGTAATCCTAGATATATTGCTTTCTCTAACGGAAAAGGCTATGTAACAAATTGGGGAAATGGTAGTGACGCAACAGACGATTATATTGCCGTTTTTGATGTAGCAACAAATACATTATCTAGTACTACGATTTCTGTAGTTGAAGGTCCAGAAGAAGTGTTAGCTATGGATAATACTATTTATGTAGCACACCAAGGCGGTTTTAATCAGAATAACAAAGTTTCTGTTATTGATACTGCATCTGATGCTGTTAATACAACAATACTTGTTGGAGATGTACCAAATTCATTACAGGCGGATGCATCTGGAAATGTTTTGGTTTTATGTGGTGGAAAACCATCATGGACAGGAAGCGAAACAGGAGGGCAGTTATTTGAAATTAATACATCTGATAATACAACGACTTCAATAGATTTTGCATCTACAGATCATCCAAATTTCCTTAAAGTAGTAAATAATGATTTATACTATTATTTAGGAGGCGCTTTATATAAAATGGATAGTGCAGAAACAACATTGCCAACTGCTACAGAAATTACAGGTCTTAGTTTTTATGACATGTCTATAAATAATGGCATATTATACGGTGTAAATGCTGGAGATTTTACAAGTGAGGGAACCTTATCGTCTTATGATTTAACAACCAATACTTTAGTGAATACGGCCACTGTAAATATAATTCCAGGAGGCGTTTATTTTAATAACTAATTATAATTTTTATTTCAAACTAGACAATAGATAATGGCTTATAATTATTATTTACTTGCTGCATCACTTTTAGTAAGTTTTATTCTATCAGCACAATCCTACGCGCCACCCGCAGGGCAATCAGGAACAACAGCTATAAATGAAGATTCGGATGTTTTTAAAGCTTGGGTATCAGGAATAACTGTTGTTAGAGGACCACAAAATGTTACAAACCCCTTTGGTGCAAAGGCTAGTGCTGGAAGTCCTCAAAATGGTATAGGTGAAGCTAACGGACAAATTGTGAGTTTAGGTGATGGCGGAACAGCTGTTCTGACATTCGCAAATGCTATAGCGAATGGTACTGGTTTTGATTTTGCCGTTTTTGAGAATAGTTTTAGTGATACTTTTTTAGAATTGGGTTTTGTGGAAGTAAGTTCTGATGGTTCAAACTTCTTTAGGTTTCCTGCACATAGTGAAACACAAACAGACACTCAAGTTGGCGGTTTTGGAAGTGTAGATGCTACTTATATAAATAATTTAGCAGGAAAATATAGAGGAGGATTTGGTACGCCATTTAATTTGGATGATATTGTAGATGATCCTTTATTGGATAAAAACAGTATTACACATGTTAAAATTATCGATGCCATAGGAACTATTGATCCTGCTTTTGCAACATACGATAGTTTTGGGAATATTGTAAACGAGCCGTACGCCACACCTTTTGGGTCTGGTGGATTCGATTTGGATGCTGTTGGCGTAATTAATCAAAATACGTTAGGGTTAAAAGGTTTTAATAAGCGTAATGTGTTGTCGTTAAATCCAAACCCAGCAACATCAAAATTCAACGTTTCAAAAAAAGGGTCCCTAACTATTTATTCAGTAACAGGAACGTTGGTTGTTAATAGAGTTCTTATAGATAAAGAAACTTCTGTTTCAATTAAAGAGCTTAGATCTGGTATATATATTGTTAAATTAATAAATACAGAGGGTGTATTTACCCAAAAGTTAATAAAGAAGTAAATACATTTTTAGTCTAATTTTTAGACCTCATAAGTTTTAGGATTTATGAGGTCTTTTTTTTGAAATAAACAAAAAAAATTCACCAAACTATTTGATTAGAAAGACCTTGCAGGTTTTTATATTCAATACCTAAAAAGTTTTAAAGTTTCAAAGGATTTATATTACGAATTAAGTTTTTATAATTTTAATTAGTTTGTTATTTCTAATAATTAACTTTATAAATGAAAGTTTTATATTTAACACCGACTATAAAACTCCAAATTACTATCTATGAAAACACTTGAATACTTAACAGGTCAAGGCGGCGTAATGATTCTAGGCTTAATCGCTATAACTATATTTATATTTAGGAAATATAAAGAAAGACGCTATTTTAAAGATGTTGAAAAGCGAATGCATAATAGAGATAAAAAGCGGGTTGATAAATAATATTTTGTTTGCTATTTATGGAACCAAATCACAATACCATACTCCATATTTCTCTGAATCACTTTTACAAACAGAATCGTCGTCGGTTTTAGGAGTATCATATTCGCGATATACTTTTTCTCCTATTGTAAATGGAATGGGTTTTTTAAAAATAGGCCCATCGAAACAAAAGGTGTGGAATTCTCCGTTTTCGCCACAAGGATCTACACCTTTAGGTAGGTTTTCTATAAAGTTTTTACTTATTACGGTACCCACAAAATCTTCGTCAAAGTATTTAGAATTGGCACAAACAACAATGGTTTTGAACCCTAAATCTAAAAACTCATTTAGGAGTTCTTTTGTGTCTCGTTTCCAAATAGGGAACACGGCTTTTATATCTTGTTTGGCGAGTTGCGCTTCTCTATACATCCTTAAGTCTTCCAAAAAAATATCGCCAAAAGCAGTATGCGTAAAACCATCATTTTTTAATCTAGAAACGGTTTCTAGCATTTTTTGTTCATAAACTTCCATACTTGGCATTTCTGGAAGTTCTATTATACTGGCGGGAATATTTATGGCGTTGGTTTGAGCGAATAACAGTTCCTTTCGCAAACCGTGCATGGACACACGGTTATAGTGACTGTTTACTGTTGTGATTAATTCATCAACAGAAAAATGGTTGTCTTGCAATAAATGGTATAACGCTAAAGCGGAATCTTTTCCGGAACTCCAGTTAAAGTAAGTTTTGTATTTATTCAAATACGATATTTTTAAATAACTCTGTTGGAATTTTTTTATCTGAATACATACCTAATTCTGAAGGTATATAATCTTTACTATGACTTGTAATTTGAATTGAGTTTGTTTTTTGTGATATAAAACGTCCTGTATTTCCTGTAATATCTCCTATTGCTGCTGCGAGTAAAGGTTCGTTTTCATTACCTAACACACCTAAATTATTTATAGTTTCTGATAACGTGATATCTGGTGCTAACCCATCAAAATAATCAGTAACACCATTCACATTTAATGATTTATATATTAATGGTAGCATGGCATAGGTATGTCCTGGATTTGCACCTTGTCTTTTATAATCAGGAGAATCATAAATTACGGTAGAGGCTTGGTATTTTCCCGTTGTAGTTGTACCAATTTGAACCACTTGAATATATGGTCTTAATGCGTTTATAATAAGTTCGCTTGCAGAAGCACTTCTGCCAGTGGTTAAAATATAAACTTTAGATAAACCTAAACTATTTATCGGGGACTTATCGTAACGGTCTATAAATCTGTTAATAAGAGCTTCTGGATTTCTACTTTGAAAGAAAGCCTGAATTTCAGAATTCCATTCTTCAGTAATCATTATCTCTCCAGTAAATTGTCCTGTTATTAAACTTGCTAATAAGGTAGCACTAGCTACGGAGCCTCCAGAGTTATATCTTAAATCTAAAACCAATTCATCGATATTCGAACTTTTGAACGTACCAAAAACAGTGTTTAATTCACTATCATACGGACTTACAAATCCATTGTAGATTAAGTACCCAATTTTTTTACTTTCGACATTTAAAATATTGTTTTTGAAAATGGGATTTTCTGAATATTGAGATTTACTTAATGTAATTGTTTCTGTAGTATTATCTATGAAATCGTCTGAAGAATCATCAGGTGTATTATTATCATTATAGTTACCTATATTAATAGTGTAACTACTTGAACGTGTTAATTGCGAACGATTTGAACTTGTAAGCTGTGTACCATTAACACCATAAAAAATATCACCACGTTTTATACCTTGAGATGCTGCACTAGTATTCGGTAATACGTGTGTTACTATGGCATATCTATTAGTATCTGTTGAAGAGAATGAAAATAATTGATACTCCATACCATTGGTTATAAATACACCATCTAAAAGTTGCTCTAGAGTTAGATAATTACTAAAAAGCCTACTGAATCTATCAACACTTTTTGGTTGAAATATTAATTTCTTAAAAAAATCTTCTGGAGAATTGAAATCATTTAAATAGGTGTTATATTCTTCATTATTTCCGTTAAAACGATTATTTTCTAAATCTGGCACATCATCTTTATATAAATAAAATGCGTTTAATCCGCTCCATATAAAATCGTTGATGCTTCTTTTGGTTTCAGGAATATCATCATCATCTTTATAACAACTTGTTGTAATAATTGAAACGAGACATAGTAGGATTAGGGCTTTACAATTTTTCATAGGTCTTTTTATTTCTACAAGGTTAGTCCTTGAAACCCTAAATTTACTTACATTATTTTTGAATAAAAAAAATATTGATTAAATTTTAGCTAAAAGTTAGTAAATACGCCCGCGTAAGGGATTGTATTGGAAAGCCCACAGCGACCATTTGGGAGCGAGGACTTGTAAAGTAAAGCCCGACCCCTTGCGGGTTACGCCCAAATTTTATTTATTTTTAATGGCTGTGTAACAAAATGAATACATGCTCGTCGTTATAGAAATAGCAGTAACCAGCTAATTTAATTAAAACCAAACCAACTAAGTTTCTCCTTTGGGGAAATGTCTGAAAAGACAATGGCTTAAACCAACCAAAATGACTCAAAAGGAGTTTTTAGATATTGTAATGCCTTTTAAGGATAAAGTGTTTCGTTTAGCAAAACGATTGCTAGTATCTTCGGAAGAGGCTGAGGACGCTACGCAAGAGGTGTTGTTGAAATTATGGAATAATAAAACGAAGATTGCGGAATATAAAAATGTGGAGGCTTTTTCCATGACGATGACTAAGAATTATTGTTTTGATAGATTAAAATCGAAACAGGCAAAAAATTTGAAAATTGCACATAGTAATTATGAGGAAAGAAACACACCGTTACTAAAGCAGGTTGAATTAAATGATAGTGTGAGTTGGGTAGCGAAAATCATAGAAGATTTACCTGAACAACAAAAAATGATCATTCAATTACGTGATATAGAAGATTATGATTTTGATGAGATTGCAAAAATGCTGGATATGAATAATACAGCGATTCGTGTATCTTTATCGAGAGCACGGAAAACAATAAGAGAAAAATTAACAAATACACATAATTATGGTGTTAAATAATATAGAAAAGTTACTTGAAAAGTACGAAAACGGAGAAACAAGTCTTAAAGAAGAGCAGGTATTAAAAAGCTATTTTACAAGTGATACTGTTGCACCACATTTAGAGGTTTACAAATCGATGTTCACATATTTTTCGGTAAACAAGCAAGCGCAATTTACTAAGGACATTCCATTGACTTTGATAAATAAAAAGGGAACTCGTAATTTTAATTACAAATGGATTTCTGTTGCTGCTTTAGCGCTACTTATGCTAGGTTTTTATTTTGGAACTTCGTTACAAGATGGTGATTTAGGTACTTATGAAAATCCGCAATTGGCTTTTAATGAGTTTTCAAAATCTATGGAAATGATTTCTACAAAATTTAATAAAGGTGCAGTAACGGTAAGTTATCTTAACGAAGTAAATAAAGGCACGTCGACTTTAGGATATCTTAACGAAATTGAAAATGCAACAAGTATAATTTTTAAATAAACAAACGTGTGCTGAACTTGTTTCAGTATCAAAAAAAATAATTTATGAACACAAATACTCAAATAATAAAAAAAATAAAAACGATGAAAAATAAATTAATAGTACTAATCATGGCCATTATGTTATTACCATTTATGGGAATGGCTCAGAAAGATATTTTTGAAAAATATAGTGATAACTCTGATGTTACTTACGTATCAATTAAACCCAAAATGTTTCAGATGATTGCAAAAATGGGTATTAATATTGATGATGCCGAAGCAAAGGCATATATGGATATGGTAAAAAGCATTACGAGTTTTAAAACTATTGTTACGGATAGTAAGTTGATTTCTGCAGATATTTCCAAATGGGTATCGTCTCGATCTGGAGGCTTAGAAGAATTAATGGAAGTGAAAGATGATGGTTCTGAAGTTAAATTTTATGTGAAAGAAGGTAAGGATGCAGATCATGTTAAAGAGCTTTTAATATTTGTAAATGGTATTGATAAAATGATGGATGATAAGATTGAAATTAATGGGAAAGAACGTAAAATTGAAACCGTAGTTGTTTCTATGACTGGAGATATAAACCTTAATGAAATCTCCAAACTTACAGATAAAATGAACATACCAGGTGGTAGCCATTTGGATAAAAAGTAATAAGTAAACCATCAATCATGCAACGAACAATCAAATATTTAGCATACACATTATTTACTGCAGTTTTTTTTATAAGCTGTAGTAATAATGTTAGTTTGCAACGCTATTATGTAGATAATCAGGAGTCTAGTAATTTTATATCGCAAGATATTCCGCTTTCTTTATTAAATATTAATACATCTGTTTTTACAGAAGCTCAAAATGAAGCTTATAAATCGGTTGATAAGTTGAATTTTTTAGGGTATAAAATAAGTGACACTGATACTGAAACTTTTAAAGCTGAACTTATTAAAGTGAAAACTATTTTAAGCGATAGTAAATACAACGAGTTGATGGAGTTTAGTGATAAAGGCAATAAAATTTCTGTTAAGTATATTGGTACAGAGGATGAAGCTGATGAGATTGTTGTTTTTGGAACCTCTATGGATATGGGATTTGGAATTGTTAGAATTTTAGGCGATAATATGAGTCCTGATAAAATGGTGACTTTAATTAGTGCATTACAAAATGCAAATATTGGAGAAACCCAAATAGAAAATATTATGAATTTCTTTAAGTAATTTATAGTACTTTGTTTATTGTTAAAACCCCTTGAATATTTATATTTAAGGGGTTTTAATTTTTTTTGTATTTGGTTTTCCAAAAAGAAAGTTTGTTTATTTGGAATCTGGTGAAGAGTTCTCTTTATTTTTTTTACTTATATAATCTTTATTAAATTTATGATAAAGAATATTTAAAATAATAACAAAAAAAACAACTGTAAGTGCTGTTAAAATCATGAAATTCTCCAAAAGATGGAGTAGCCCAAAAACAAAAATACTACCAGCCATAAGTCCCGTAAGCACTAAAGATTGTGTGTCGTTTAACATAATTTGTTTTAAATTCCTGTATAGTTACTAGGAGATATAAGCTTTAATTCCTTTTTTATTGTGTTTGATACTTCTAAGGTATCAATAAAATTAGAAATAGAATCTTGATTTATTTCAGCATTCGTTCTAGTTAACCCCTTTAAAGCTTCGTATGGATTAGGATACCCTTCGCGACGCAAAATGGTTTGAATAGCCTCGGCAACAACCGCCCAATTGTTTTCTAAATCTTGAGCAAATTTACTTTCGTTTAATAACAATTTTTCTAAACCTTTTAAAGTGGATTTAAAGCCAATTAATGTATGGCCAAAAGGGACACCAACGTTTCTTAAAACCGTACTATCCGTTAAATCACGTTGTAATCTAGAAACTGGTAGTTTCGCTGAAAGGTGTTCGAAAATAGCATTAGCAATACCTAAGTTTCCTTCAGAGTTTTCAAAATCTATAGGGTTTACTTTATGTGGCATAGCAGAACTACCAACTTCTCCAGCTTTTATTTTTTGTTTAAAATAGTCCATAGAAACATACGTCCAAATATCTCTATCTAAATCAAGAATAATCGTATTAATACGCTTCATAGTATCAAACAAAGCCGCCATATGGTCGTAATGTTCAATTTGCGTGGTGGGAAAGGAGTGTTGCAAGCCTAATTTTTCTTGAACAAATTCGCTGCCAAAAGCTTTCCAATCAATATTTGGATAAGCAACATGGTGTGCGTTAAAATTCCCTGTTGCACCACCAAATTTAGCAGCACTTGGTATATCGTTTAGCAAATTAAATTGTTCTTGTAAGCGCACCACAAAAACTTCAATTTCCTTGCCAAGTCGGGTAGGCGATGCAGGTTGCCCGTGTGTTCTAGCCAACATGGGGATATGCGCCCAATCTTCAGACAAAGCTTTCAGCTTATTTAAAACGATAAAATATTCAGGAACATAAACGTCGTTCATAGCTTCCTTAATACTTAAAGGAATAGCGGTGTTATTAATATCCTGAGAGGTTAGTCCAAAGTGAATAAACTCTTTATACTCACTCAAATTTAGCTTGTCAAATTGTTCTTTTATAAAATACTCAACCGCTTTAACATCATGGTTGGTAACACTTTCAATTTTTTTAATGGCAAGCGCATCTTCAGAAGAAAACGCTTTATAAATAGCTCTTAAACTATCAAAAACATTACTGTCAACAGATTTAAGTTGTGGTAAAGGAATTTCACAAAGCGCAATAAAATATTCAATTTCTACTAAAACACGATATCTTATTAAAGCTTGCTCAGAAAAATACGGCGCCAATTCATTCACTTTACTTCTGTAGCGTCCATCAATTGGAGAGATGGCATTTAATGCTGATAATGACATAATTTTGGTTTGATTTTAAGAAGTTGCAAAGATAGGAAAGAAAGTTATAAATTTAGAAGTTACACCTGTGAAGTTATTAAAGCAAATTCACAATAATTTGGGCGTTACCACAAGGGTCGGGCTTTTCGCTCCAAGTCCTCGCACCTCCTAAAGTCGGGCTGTGGGCTTTCTACTTCAATCCCTAACGCGACTTAATCCGCTAAAGTTCATGTTTACACTATGAAATCGTTTATCTAACTCATTAAATTATTTTTGTTTTCGCTTAATTAATTATTACTTCCCTCAGCGTACAATATCCATTGATTAAAAATTTATTGAAGTGCATTTAAGTATAGTCTATATTATAGATTATTCCCCAAATTAACCTAAATGCTAATGAATACTTATACCCTAACTAAGTATATAGTTTTTTTCTGTTTATTAATTATCCATAATAAATCTTATGGTTTAAAAAAGAGTGATACTGTAGACTCTTTAAGTCACTTGGATGCTATACTAAACCCAACAGAAGCACTAACTTTTAATTCAAAAACGTTTTATAACGTTACTGGATCATTAATGCAAACGCCTGCAACTTGTGCTAATAATGGATCT
>ENA-ORXM01003521-ORXM01003521.1-marine-metagenome-genome-assembly--contig:-NODE-3521-length-15392-cov-4.799478_pt1 | contig 15392 bp, 14 predicted proteins | sample MGYA00237867_ERZ511480 | MGnify/ENA primary metagenome ERZ511480 (study PRJEB26309, sample SAMN06266103) | marine metagenome | isolation source: Algal blade | place: United Kingdom:Sidmouth, United...
GAGCAGGAACGGGGCAGTTTGCTATGGCTGTTGCCCCTTTTTGTGTGCGCGTGACCGCCGTAGATGTGTCACCCATTATGTTAAAAGTGCTAAAAGCAAAGATTGATAAGGCTCGCTTAGACAACATTGATGTTGTTCAGGCAGGCTTTTTGACCTACAACCATAAAGAAGAATTAGCGGACTTTGTCTACTCCCGTTACGCGCTCCACCATCTCCCAGATTTTTGGAAAGCAGTGGCTTTAGCCCATATCCGTAAAATCCTTAAACCTGGCGGTATATTCCGTCTGTGGGATGTTGTTTATAACTTTGACCCAGTGGAGGCAGAAGAGCGTATAGAAGCTTGGTGTTCAAGCTATGACACGGCTGGCGATGAAAATTGGGTAAGAGCTGATCTTGAAGAACATGTACGTGATGAGCATTCGACATTCACCTGGCTGCTCGAGTCAATCATTCAACGAAGCGGTTTCGAAATTGAGGATGTCAATTACTTGGATGACGGCATGTTTGCAAAGTACGTTCTTCGTGCCTTGGGTAATACGGTAACCACACAGCATAAGAGCATTGCAAGGGTAGGACGGACTTGAATCGTAACCTTATATTTTATCGAACTCGGACATTTGAAGGGCACGTGGCGCTATGAGCACTGAATCCTTACGAATCGGTATAGACGTCGGGGGCACGTTCACCGACTTCGTAGCCTATGACCCTGTTCAGGAAAAGTTTTTCGAGAACAAAGTTTTGACTACCCCAAGCCACCCCACCGAAGCGATTCTGGCAGGGCTAAAAACCTTACTTGATGAAGCGGATTTATCTACGGATGATTTAGAGCAAGCCACCATCATCCACGGCACCACGCTCATTACCAACGCTCTGATTACCCGCACAGGCAAATCACCTGCTCTCATCACGACCAAAGGCGCAGGCGACATTATCGAAACAGGTAAGGGCAACCGCTATGACCCCTACGACAGGATGCTCGAGCGCCCCACCCCCTTAGTCCCAAGACCCTTACGCAAAATGCTAAACGAGCGCGTCCTTGCAGATGCCTCGGTTTATCAAGCGTTAGATGAAGCTGAAGTCAAAGAGGTTTTTCAAACGTTGCTAGATGAGGGTGTCGAGGCTGTCGCCGTTTGCCTCTTACACAGCTACGCCAACGCAAGTCACGAACAGCGTATCAAAGCTATTGCAAAAGAGATGGGCTTAAAACTCTACCTGAGTTTGTCTTCTGATATTGCCCCCGAACTTGGTGAGTATGAACGCATGACCACCACAGCCGCCAACGCTTACATTCAACCCATTGCTGAGGGCTACTTAGCCGAACTGCAAGATGCCCTTAGGGCACTTGGACATGAGGGTGCCTTTTACCTGATGTGGTCAGATGGCGGATTGGCATCGGTAGACGTAACTTTGCAAGCCCCAATTCGCTTGCTCGAGTCCGGCCCCGCAGCTGGTGCCCTAGCGGTCAGACATTTTGCCCAAAGCCTAGACATTGACCGCGCCCTGGCATTTGATATGGGCGGCACCACCGCTAAGATTTGCCTCATCCGTGAGGGCGAACCGAGCCGCAGCCCTTCGTTTGAAATAGGCCGCGTTCACCGCAATAAACCAGGTAGCGGCACAACCGTAAAAGTACCGAGTATCCACATGATGGAGATTGGTGCAGGTGGGGGCAGCATCGGCCATGTGGATGACTTAGGCTTTCTGAAAGTCGGTCCCAAGAGTGCAGGCGCTGACCCTGGTCCGGCTTGTTACGCTCTGGGCGGTGAGCAACCTACCGTCACCGATGCGAACCTACTGCTCGGCTATTTGTCAGAAGATGCGACGCTAGCGGGTGGGCTGAAACTTGACAAAGCAAAAGCTGAACAAGTTGCCAGCCAGTTAGGGCTCGAGGTAAACTTGAGTGCTCATGAGGTTGCCGTAGGCATCCGCCGCATCATCACCGAAAATATGGCGCAAGCGGCGCAACTTCACGTAACAGAATCAGGTGAAGACCCCAGAGACTATACACTCTTAGCCTTTGGTGGTGCAGCGCCTTTACACGCTTTTGACATTGCCAAAGCGTTGGGTATCAGGCAAGTCATCCTTCCGAAGCGGGCGGGTGTACTTTCGGCCTTTGGCTTTCTTACAGCTAAGGTGGGCCTCGAGCAAGTACAAAGTTTTGTGATGAGTCTCGAGTCTCTTAATAGAGAGGCCCTACAACGCACCCTGAACGACCTAAAAGATAGGGCCAGCCAAACACTCGCTACGGGCGATGTTCTAGAGCGTGACATGTCATTTGAGTTTGCGCTGGACATGCGCTATAGGGGACAGGGCTACGATGTGCAAGTACCTGTTCGTCCCGACAACTTAGACGCAGACGCTTTAGAAACAGCTTTTAGAACGGCTTACTGCTCGCGTTACGGTGAGGGGCAAGAGGGCGTTGTTGAGATTCGCGCTTGTCGCCTGAGTGCGTACGGCGCTGAGCCCGACTTGAAGAGTTCAGAGCAAGCGGCTAGTACGAAGCAGCTTATAGAGAGTGAGCGTCGTCAGGTTTGGTTTGCCGCTGAAAACGATTGGCTCGAGACCACCGTTTTAAAGCTCGAGTCATTACAGCAGGGACAAGACTACGCGGGGCCTCTGCTAGTCGAAGCGCCGCACACGACGTATGTGATTGGGCAAGGGGGCAGCTTGACGCTCAATGCTGAGGGTGACCTACTGATGACGGTTCCCAAAGCTAAGCAAGTTGTCTTAGCTGACGAGCAAAGTTTAAGCCCAATTGACCTCGAGATTATCACTGCGCGTCTGCGCGCCATTGCTGATGAGGCGGATCAGGCACTTTTGAAAACTGCTTTCTCGAGTGCGGTGCGTGACGGGAAAGATTACTCACTCGTCATTGCTGACCCGCAGGGACGTTGCATTGCTATGCCGACAACTTGCATGCCGCTTTTTGTCACCTGCATGCCGCGCACCATCGGGTTGATTACAGAGATGTATCCGCCTGAGAGTTTTAAACCTGGCGACATCGTGATGACGAATGACCCCTGGCTCGGTGCGGGGCACAAGTCGGATGTTGCGCTTATTGCCCCTGTCTTTAAAGGTGCTGAGCTCGTTGCCTTTATCGGTACGATTTTGCATGTTGCCGATGTGGGCGGCACCCTCGGTGACTTTCGCGCTTGGGATATTTACGAAGAAGGATTGATGCTGCCGCCCTGCAAGCTCTACGAAGACGGCAAGATTAATGAGGCTTTGGAAGCCATCATTCGCGCCAACGTGCGCGTGCCTGACATGGTTTTTGGGGATATCAACGCGATGCGTACTGCGATTGAAGTTATCTCGAGACGCCTTGAAGAAATGTGGCAGACTGCGCCGCAAACCAATCTAAGTCAGGTTGCCGATGAGGTGAGTAGCCGCGCCCGCAGCGCTTTCTTAGAAAAACTCCGCGTTATACCCGAAGGTAATTATTATGCTGAACTCGAGGCAGACGGGATTCTCGAGGGTAATGAAGAAATGCGTAAACCCATTCACTTAGCCCTCACTGCCAAGATGACGGGGGATGAACTGGTGCTGGACTTTACAGGCACCGACCCGCAACGCCCCAGACAAGCTATCAATGTTCCCATCTCTTACACCCTCGCCGACGCGATTTACGCCATGCAGTATATGCTCGCCCCCGCCGTGCCCAACATCGGGCCGCAGTTCAGCCCCATCCGCGTCCACGCGCCGGAGGGCTGTATTTTGAACGCCAAAGCGCCCGTACCTGTTTACGCCCGTACCCGTACCGGCATTCACATCAGCACACTCGTAAATGCTGCTTTAGCGCAGGCTGTGCCCGACTGGGTACAAGCAGGTTGCGGACACAACATCATCTATCACATGACGGGTAACCGCGAGGACGGCAGCTATTTCGGTATGACCTTTATGCCCAAGGGGGGCATGGGGGCAACGGGTGGACGCGACGGTTGGGACTGCACGGTTTACCCGACCAACTGCACCATGATTGCCACAGAAGTCGCTGAAACCTTAGCCCCTGTTTTAATCGAGCGAGAGATTGCCCAGGACACGGGCGGACCAGGGCGAGAGCGGGGCGGTTCGGGGCAACTCGTTACGCTGACCTCACTGTCAGAGTCGCCGCTGACGCTCGGGTTTAGACCCAACTTCATTCAGCACACGCCTGTTGGGTTGAACAAAGGGCAAGCAGGTGCGGCGGCGTTTGTTGAGGTCAATGGCAGCAGGGAGCGCGAAGACCCTGTGCTGCTTCAAAAGGGTGACATTGTAAGGGTGCGTACTGCGGGTGGTGGTGGGGTTGGCGATCCCAGGGAGCGTTCTAAAGTCAAGGTTCTAGAAGATGTCCGTGCAGGAATCATAAGCGCCGAGCACGCTCAGCAAGTTTACGGCCTAAATGCGAGTCAGCCTGAAATGTTGGTTGATTAGTAAAGGGTCAATCACAAACAAAAGCTTGTCATTTCGAGCAAATGCGAGAAATCTTCATGCGGCACAACGAAAACCGATTTCTTTAGCGTTTGCAAAAAGTATGGCAATGTTGCCAACCTTTTTGAGCGTTAGCGGTTGTCACGAAGTACCGAGCGTAAGCGTCCCAACCGACGTATTCAGAGTGTCGGAGGATTTGCTGCAAGTGCTACTTATAGGGTTAAGCCTCGAGTGGATTCTCGCTACGTGCGGAAAAGGGGCTCACGTCAGTAGAAATGATACGGGGTTTATAGGTCAATCGATTTTTAGTTTAAGAGAAGCTCGAGCCACCGCTCGACTAGCGTTTAGCCTGCCTCCATCTCAGCATCGCGCGTCTTTGCAATGTGAGCGGGGCGCTGATATTTTATGAGGTAGATAGTTACCCCAATACCTGTCAGGAGCGCCGCAATGCCCAAAATGGTTGCGGTACTGTATTTTTCTACGTCGAGGATAATCACCTTGCGGGCAATAGCGATAAGGGCGACCTCAAGAACAATCTCGACGTGAACAACGTTGTCAATCAAATAGGCTTTGACCGTTTCTAAGAGTTCGACACCAATTAAAATGAGTAAAAAGAACCCAAACAAGTTGAGCATATCGTCAATTTCTAAAAGGCCGACGGGGGGGGTTGTAATATCTCGGAATAAAAACCAGGCGAGTTCAATAGTGGTCAGGGCAATGACCACCATCAGCATAATGATAATAGCGTAGACAATCATCCGTTCGAAATTTTTAAGAAGAGACATCATAGTTTTACACGCTCAGCGTACTGCACAAACAGGTTCCTCTCATATATTCAGGCTGACATCTACTGGCTTGACGCCTACTCAACTGAGTTTCAGGGGTGTTTCAATTCAGCTTGACAAGATTACGTTAGCGGGGTATCGCTGACGTAATCTTGTCACAAGCTCAAACGTCTGTATCGGCGGGAACCTTGACCGGAGTGGGTGGGGGTAGCGGCGACCTGTTCTCGACTTCGGCAAGCAGTTTTTGATTTCTGGCGTCTGATATGAACCCTTCGGATAGCCCTAACAAAATGGCGCCGAGAAGCCACCAGAACCAGCGCAGCGGGTTAAGCACAATATTATTTGCGCCGATAGTGATGGGGGTGGGATTAAATCCCCAGAGTGTTAGACATAAAACACCTAAGAACACCAGACCAAAGCCAATAACTCTTAAAATGACTCTCGAGCCTGTAAAGGCTTCGGGTAGGTATTTTGCATTGAGCCAGTACGCGCCGTAAATACTGGCGGCATAAATGGCAAGAAAAATTAAAGCTCCTATGATGTGTTGCACTGTTTCCTCCTTGGAATAAGTGGGTTTAACTAACAGTTCCCCCTATTTTAAAGGTTTTACTGATATTCATGGTATGTGAAACTATGTTTAATGCCGCATTCTTAGTACTATATTTTTCACAAACTCAGGTTTGAAGACAGCTTTTCTCACCGGGTTCAGGTTCGGTTTGAGACGCTGAGGTCTGCCCTAACGTGTAAGCTGCGTAGTCATCGAACTGAGTACGGTGCCATAGGGGTACGCCGCTCAAGTAAGCGGCGCGCCCAATCGCGTGCGCTGCCACCGGCGCGGTTAAGAGCAGAAAGCTAAAGACCGCAAGCGCCTCGACCACTACGCCCAGACCCCCAAAATAAACGGCGAGTGCCATGAGCATAAACCCAGCTCCCAGCGTACCTGCCTTGGTTGCCGCGTGCATCCGCATGTACACGTCCGGCATGCTCAGTACGCCAACCGCCGCAATAAATGCAAAGGCACTGCCTAAAAGCATGAGTACCCCTGTAATTATCTCAGTCATTTTGTTCCTCATTCTTATGCTGCGCACTGAGAAAGCGTGCGAACGCTACCGTACTCAAAAAGGCGATAAGGGCTAAGGCGGTGGCGGCGTCTAGATAAACTTGTTGCCCTGTCGTTACGCTGTAAAGGGCGATAAAGGTAACAGCGATAAAGGCTGTCAGGTCGAGCGCCACCACGCGGTCAGCTAAGCTTGGCCCGCGCACCAAACGCACAAAAATAAGTATGAGGGCGAGCGATAGCAGGGTAAAACTGAGAAACGCCGCCACGGTGATAAAGCTCGTTTCGCCCAAAAGCAAGTTCATGTCATCACGCCCCTGACGCGGCGCTCGAAATCGTGTTTGATACTGCGCCTAAACGCGTCGGCGTCGTCAACGTACATAGCGTGAACAAAGAGTGTTTTTTTATCCTCGGAAACGTCTAGACTAAGCGTACCGGGTGTAAGAGAAATAAGGTTGGCAAGCAGGGTAATCTCGGCGTCGCTGCTTACGTCGAGTGGCACCGCCACGACGGCGGGGCTCATGTTATGTCTTGGCGTAATAACGTCCCAGGCCACCCGAAAGCTCGAGACTAGCAGTTCCCATAAGAAAAACAGCGCGAGCCCCAAACCGCGAAAAAGTCTGGACAAGTAGCCTATGTCCCCGACAGCTCTACCCACAACGGCAAGTACCCCGGTGCCAATCAGAAAGCCGACGGCTAAATTGGCCAGCGTGACGGTGCCGGTTACAGCGGCCCAGAGCAGTGCCAGCAGCAAATTAAGCGAAAGTAGGTTCATGCGGTTCTCCCCACGTCAAATAGTACGAGTCGGTTTTGGGGTCTCACGGCAGGTCTCCTAAGACTTCGCGCCCACCTAAGACTGCCTCGATATAAGTGCTCGGCTCGAGTAAACTGTCAGCTGCTAAAACGGCCGTGTCAAAAACAGGCGCAATCCAAAGCCCCATCATAACCGTAAGGAGCGCGAGCCCCGCGACAGGTAGGTAAAGCGGACGTGAGCCCGCCGATAGGGTCTCAGGCAAATCTGTCGGATGCGGTTTCCAAAACGCGCCGCGCCAGATTTTGGTCATGGAATAGAGCGTAAGTAAACCGACGACCAGGCTAACGGCGACAACAGGGTAGGCCCCCGCCTCGAGCCCAGCACGAATGACAAAAAGCTTGGCCCAAAAGCCTGAGAGGGGTGGAAAGCCTGCCAGGGCAAACGCTGAAATAAGAAAGAAAACCGAGAGCAGGGGTCGTCCCGCATAAAGTCCGCCTAGCTTTTTCAAATCGTAAGACCCCGCTTCGCGTTTCATGATGCCTGCGATTAAAAACAAGTTGGCCTTGGCGAGAATGTTATGCAATAGGTATACGGTCGCGCCCGCTAAGCCCAGCGGCGTAAACAGTGCTAAACCCATGAGGATATAACCAATTTGACTCACAATATGAAACCCCAAAAGTTTTCTAACATCGCTCTGCGCCGCCGCCCCCAATACGCCGACGAGCATGGTAAACCCTGCTAGCCATAGCAGTAGTGTGTGAGTGTAGCCGACGTCTTGGGTAAACAGCAGGGTAAAGACGCGTATCAGTGCGTAGATACCGACCTTGGTCAGCAGTCCTGCAAATAGCGCCGTTATAACCACGGGCGGCGTGTGATACGAACTCGGCAACCAGAAAAAGAGCGGGAAAATCGCGGCCTTGATACCAAAAGCAACCAGAAATAGCATGGCGACGGTTGTGACAAGGCCTGAGGGTAGGGCGTTTAAACGACTCGCTAAATCCGCCATGTTAAGCGTTCCTGTCATGCCGTAAATTAAGCCTACAGCGGATAGAAAAAGTGCCGAGGAAACCAGGTTGATGATGACGTAGTGAACGCCGCCTTTGAGTTGCGCCCTCGAGCCGCCCAGGGTAAGCAGCACAAACGAGGCAATCAGCAAGACCTCGAACCAAACGTAGAGGTTGAACAGGTCACCCGTTAAAAATGCGCCGTTGACACCTCCCACAAGTACCTGAAAAAGCGGGTGGTAGCCGAGGCGCTCCATATCCTCCCCAATATCACTACGGGCATATAGAGCAACTGCCAAGGCGATAACGCTTGTAATCGTCACCATGACGGCGCTTAGGGGGTCCGCCACGAGTGAAACTCCAAAGGGCGCGTCCCAGCTGCCCATTTGTGCAACGAGAATTCCTTTGGCAACAACCTGCCACAGCAGGCTAGCTGACAGTAAAAGAAGCAGGGCGCTACTAAGCGTACTCAAGCGCCGCTGAGCCTCTGGTACATTACGTAAGCAGAGAAAAACGGCGGCGCTCAAAAGCGGCAGCGCAATGGGCGCTACAATGAGCCAACTCATAGCGCGACCTTCTCAGGCTCGGCGGGTTCAGTAACGGCCGAGTAAGCTGGCGCGTCTAAGACCTCATTAGCTTCGTCATCAGGTTCATCATTATCTGTCAGGGTCGCTAGCAAGTCTGTATTGATGGTTCCCAGCTCGCTGTAGGTACGCATGAGCAGTACCAGGGCAAAGGCGACTAAGCCGAACCCAATCACAATAGCGGTCAGGACGAGCGCTTGCGGCAGCGCGTTGGCAACCTCTGCTACGGGTACCTCTGCGTCCTCAGGAATAAGTGGGGGCGTCACCCGGGTCAAACGCCCCGCCGTAAAAATGAGCAAGTTTGCGCCGTTACTCAGCAAGATAAGCCCGAAAACAAAGCGAAGTAGATTGCGGCGCAGCATTAGGTAAATGCCGCAAGCAAAAAGAACGCCGACGACCAGAGCGAGTAGCGGTTCCACTAGGCTTCCTCGAGGGCAAAAATCATTTTCAGCACCACGCCTATGACGACGAAATAAACGCCGATATCGAACAGGAGCGGGGTGCCGACTTTAAGTTTGGCTACGGGCAGCTCGAGCCACTGACCTGTTAAAAACGCCTCCCCCACGAATGCGGATAGAAAACCACTCAGAATGGCTGTGAGCATACCCGCCCCGATGAAGAACCAGGGGTCGAAGCGCAGAACGTAACGCGCCGCACTTGCGCCGTAAGACATAGCGTAAAGCGCGAAGGCCGACGCGCCCACTAGCCCGCCAATAAAACCGCCACCCGGAACATTGTGTCCGCGCAAAAGCAGATAGACGGAAAAAAGTACCAAGAGGGCAATGAGCACCCGCGTGGTACTGCGAACAATGACAGAACTCATGACGTTTCCTCACTCATGGCGTCTCCTCTGGCGGCGCGGGGTTTGGCGCGCCCTTTGAGAAGGGCGTGGACGCCTAAAGCTGCCACAGCTAAAACCGTTATCTCGCCTAACGTGTCAACAGCGCGGAAGTCCACTAGAATCACGTTGACAATGTTACGTCCTGAAGCTTGTGTCCAACTGTTTTGTTCAAAAAAGGTGGTGAGTTCACGGTTAAAGGGCAGCGCGCTTAAGCTAAGTAATAAGAGGGTAACGAGCGTACCGCCTGCTAGAGCAATAGCCGTGTCACGCACTCGAGACCCTGCGGACTCGTCTTCGTCAGGCCGCAGTTTCGGCAAGCGCAACATGACCAGAACCAGAATAATTACAAGTAGCGTTTCTACCAAAAATTGGGTAATCGCCAGGTCGGGCGCAGCAAAAATAACGTACAAAAGGGCGACGCCAAAGCCCGACACGCCAAGCGCCGTCACCGCCAAGAGGCGTTTGCGCGCCATAACAGCAGTTAGGGCGCCGGCGACGATAAGAATGACCAAGCCGTACTCATGCAGATAAGCTGCCCCAGGCGCTACTTCAAAGCGGAAGCCCCCTTTTAGCGTGGCTGTCAAGCCCACGAGCAGCACGGTAAAGCTGAGAATGCTCAGCAAGTGGCGGCGCAAATTCGTCCCCTGGATGAGGCGTGTCTGCGTTTCTGCGAGCCACACCAGGCCGTCCAGCGCTAACGCGTAGCCCTTAGCAGGTCCCCAGTCTAAACGGGTCTCGAGACCTGAGAGAAATCTATAAATAGGCCGCCACAGTAGATAAGTAATAATCCCTAGGGCAATTGTCAAAATACTTAAAGCGAGGGCGGGCGTAAACTCAGAGGGAATCAAGTAAAGGTCGAAGTCATAAGGTTTTGCCAGCACAGCGGCGACGGCGGGTAACTTTGTAATCTCAATCAGGTTGGGAAAGGTTCCAAAAAGAAGACCCAAAAGGGACAAGACAAGGGGGCCGAGCCACAGACTGAGAGCCGCGCCGTGTACGTTTTTATTGGGAACGCTCAGCTTACCCGTAAAGGGTTTAAGCGCAACGAGCGCCGCCACCACGAACATGACCGCGTTGCTCAAAACGGCGGCAACGAGCAAAAGGGGTGTTCCCAATAGACTTTCGTAAGCCAACTCTTTGCCGATAAAGCCGAGCTTGGGGGGTAGCCCCGCCGTTGAAAAGGCGGCAAACAGCGTGGCTATAAACGTTATGGGCATAACGCGCATAAGCCCTGAGAGTTGCGTAACGTCACGGCTACCCGCCTCGTGGTCAATGGCGCCTGCCACCATAAATAAACAGGCTTTATAGAGTGAGTGGGCCAGCAAGAAAACCATCGCCGCTTTGACCGCCGCGGGTGTGCCCACACCTAAGAGCATGGTCAGCGTGCCGAGGGCGACCAGGGTCGAATAGGCGAGTAATTTCTTTAAGTCGACTTGTTTGAGGGCCAAGACGCCTGCGACCAGCACGGTAAACATACCTGCCCCGCCCAGTAACCACAGCCACAGCGTCGTTCCGCCCAGCGCAGGTGAAAGACGGGCCATAAGATAGATACCTGCTTTGACCATAGTGGCTGAGTGCAGATAAGCCGAAACGGGTGTGGGCGCCGCCATCGCATTGGGTAACCAAAAGTGAAAAGGAAACTGCGCCGATTTGGTAAACGCGCCGAGCAGGATTAAAACCAGTAGCGACGCGTAGAGTGCGTGTTCCTGAATAGCAGCCGTTTGGCCCAGAATATCGCTAATCGTATAGGTGCCTGCCGCACTGCCCAGCAAGATAAATCCCGCCAGCATTGCCAGCCCCCCTGAACCGGTTACCAGCAGGGCTTGCAGCGCTGAACTGCGCGAGGTTTCATAGTTATGTTTAAAGCCAACCAGGAAAAACGAACTAATGCTCGTCAGTTCCCAAAACACAAACAGGGTTATGAGGTTATCAGCAAAAACAAGGCCGAGCATCGCCGCCATAAAGGAAAGTAGGATGAGGTAAAACTTGCCCAGGTTGGGGTCGCCCCGCAGATAGCCGCCTGCATAAATAACGATAAACATGCCAATGAAGCTTATAAGCAGGGCGAAAAGTAGGCTCAAACCATCGAGGTAGAAAGCTACGTCGACCCCCAGGGCAGGTAGCCAGGCAAAGCTTTCTGAAAACCTCGAGCCTCCACTAACCTGAGGCGTCAAATAACCAAAGTAAACGGTAAGCGCTAGGGGTAAAAGGGCTAAGAGCCAACCGCTCGAGTCTTTCGCAAAACGCACAATCCAGGGGGCAAGGAAAGCAACACCGAAGCTCGCCAACACAGCTAGCAGCATGTCAAATAACTCCCGTAAGCTTTTTTAAATTTGGCTCTATCTTCTTGGCAAATCATCCACCTATTATTACGGGTTAAGTCAGAGAACTCTGTTATTGAGTGGAACACCCTGAAAAGAACATTTTGTCTCTTCGCATAAAAAGATTCTCTACAATTTTCTGTTAAGGTTTTTTGGGTTCGACTATCTCCTGAAAATGAAGTTTAGTGAGCATTAGGATTTCGCGTGTTTGGTGGGTAGTTGGACTCGAGCCCAAAAGATAAAGCCCTTTACAATCGCCTCCACAAGTTTCACGGCGTAATATAAAGTAGCATCATCAAAAAGTGACATGAGCCGCCTGCTAAAACAAACAGGTGCCAGAGTTCGTGGTGTTCTAAAACGCCTGGATAAAGGTTAGGTCGCTGCAAAACAAACACAACTGCACCCACCGAATAAAAGATGCCCCCCGCAAACATAAGCGCCATAGCCCCTGCTGGCAGAATCTGGCTCATGGGGGAGAGGGCAAAAATTGCGGCCCAGCCCAGTAATAAATAAAAGCCTGTTGATAGCCAGTGCGGTGCGTCTAGAAATCTGAGTTTTAGATACATGCCCACCATGGCTACTGTCCAAACACTTATAAAAAAGCCCCAGCCGAGGGTTGGGCTGTGCATGGTTAGCGTAAGTAGGGCAATGGGCGTATAACTGCCTGCAATAAGCATAAAAATGCCCACATGGTCGAGCTTCAGCAGAAAACGCCGCTGCTCAGGGTCAACCTTGAGCCCGTGAAACAGGGCGCTCGCCATATAAAGCAAAACTGAGCTGACGCCATAAACGGCAAAGCTTGCTATATGAAGCGGTTCGCCCTGCGACACGGCCAGCAAAATAACCATACCTACCAAACTGAAAACAGCACCCAAAAAGTGCGTAAGGCAGTTCACAGGTTGATGAATGTGGACGTTAAGCGTGTCGACTAAAAGATGTACCCGTTCCATAGTCCATTATGGCAAATGGTACAGCTTTGTTTGGTGCGTGTGTCACAGCAAAACTTCACTTTCGCTTCAGAGATTAAGAAGTGGTTAAGGCTTTGGCTTTCGGCACTCGATTATGCAGTGTTCAAAACTCAAGTCAGAGTCATTCTCTTCATTATAGAGGTCGCTGTTCCTAAGATGTGATGGGTCTGCAAACCCAGAGTTCATTTACTTGTTAATCTGCTCCAAATACTAGAGGACGCAAAAAGTAGGACTGTGTTAAAGTTTCCAAAGTTCAACGAAGCTTAACTAGCTCTTGCGCCTCTGTTCATCAGGTGCTCGAGAGTAAAAAACTGGAGGTATAGGTGTTTCATCGTCTAAAGGGTAGTGGTAACGGTACGGTTATTGCCACTATCATCATCGTCATTCTCTCACTAGCACTTTTATACTTTTTCTTTTCAAACCGCTCTGGTGGAACAGGAACGGTCGACGGAACGCTCAGCCCTCAAGAAACGCAAGCCGACCCTTCTGAAAGTCAAACCGAGACCGAGGCCGATACCCAAGCTGATACTCAAGCAACGCCTGAAAATAGTCAGGAAGATGCATCGTCCGAAAGTGAGACAACAGCTGAGAATCAAGCGTCATCTGAAAGTGGGGCAGAGGTAGAAACCGAAAACCAAACAGAGGCCGAATCTGCGCTTGATACGGTGACCGGGGCCGCATCTGACACCGCATCTGACACCGCATCTGACCCAGCAGAAGGTCAAGCAGCATCTGAACAAGCTCAGGAAGGCTCGTCCGCTGAGACTCGAGCAACATCTGAGCAAGCTGAGGGCACTCCGGCAGCGAAAGACTATACGGTTTCTGAGGGTGACACGCTAGCGTCGATTGCTCGAGAGCACGGCACGACGATTACGGCACTCACCGAAGCGAACGCACTTGCCAATCCGAACCAACTCAGCGTAGGGCAGGTTATTACGATTCCGCGGTCACCGGACCAGCAAGAGGATGCTGACAGAACCTATACTGTCAAAAAGGCAGACACGCTATATTCCATAGCGAGGCGCTACGCTACCTCGGTTGAAGCTATGAGGGATGCTAACAACATTGCGGACATCACTGCGATTAAACCAGGACAGGTATTAAAGCTTCCCCCAGATGCGTTGACCATTCCTAAATAAATGCGTATTTGACGAAAGCACCCCCAAAGCTATATTTCTGAGGTCTCGAGCTGCTATCTCATCAACGTTGATTCAGCCCTATTTCAGATGGGAATAAGCCTCGAGTTCGTGTTATATTGTGGTTCTGGTTTGGACTACCAACGGACCAGGTAGTGAGCGTTTTTACGTCTCAGACGGAATTTGGAATTATGCCGAGGTGGCGGAACTGGTAGACGCGCATGGTTCAGGTCCATGTGTCCGCAAGGACTTGGGAGTTCGAGTCTCCTCCTCGGCACCATTTAGAAATCTCTTTTAGAGCAAGATACAACCCCTAAACTAATTAAGTATTTTTTGGATTGTTTATTATCACTAGTTTGTCCGATACGGTATGTTCGATAATTTGACTGCATTATTACTGAATCCATCAACTCCTGGTTGTCGAAATAGAAAATCAGAAATTGAGTCCTTAGCAAGCTCCTTGTTATTCATTGGCCCTACCGTTACTTCTATTCCGTCTTCGCTGAGGTCATACGCATTAAAAGACATTACAGTGTAAGGGATAAGGGTTTGTGGTCCTGCACGAAACTTCCTATCCAATATGTAAGAAATCGTTGGAAAAATGGCATCTGTATTAACACAACGCCATTCTTTTTCCTCTGCAAACCCCTCATGCTTGAAAAAGGGGGCAAACCTTGCAAGGGTACGACCTACAGTGTCTTGCCAATTGGTCCATAGGTTCCACAAATTTCTTTCTTCCCCTATCCAATCATCATTGGATAAATTACTGATGTTTACGAAATCGGGATTTCCGTCATGCTTCATTTTCATTCCCCGATTTCTTAGGTTTAGGTAGCTCCTCATAAAAGTATAGAAGATAGAATCGAGGAGCCTAATTTTGCGACCATTAGAATAAAGGCATTCTCCAAGTACGAACAGAGGCGATACTGCATTCTTAAGTTCTACCGCTTTAAATCCAATAGAATAGCCTCCGTTTTGGCAGTATCCTCTCCACTGCGACAGTTGGTCACGATTCTCTGAGAATGATGTCACATAACAAGGAGGACTATTATGTAACCGATTTTCGATAAACCATTGAATGGCACTGTTAAGGGCGGTATAGAAACGCCACCTTTTATTATTCCTAGCCATGTATTGCAAGGTGCGCTTATACCTGTCTAAAAATGTTTTTTCTGTGTTAGTGAGAACCGACTCATCGAGCCGTTCTTCGGAGGCGGCTATAATTCTCTTTTGTTCGCTGTTGGAAAAACCGTTGTCCATGACATCTTCTAGTAAAGGAGTATGTGATATGTGGGCATTTACTTGAAATTTCTCCGATTCATTTTTCGTATAGTTGCTTGCAAATTTAAAAAGAGCAAGACAAAGTAATTCGAAGGTAGAACTAAAAGATGCATTAAATGAATTGGCAAATTTTTATTTTTACTCTCCCCGTTACATGAAATGTATTGAAATTTTTGGTGAAATAATCCTGATGCAAAGTGAGACTGAAAATATCTTTTTAGATGCCGATGCCGAAGAACACCGCCATCGTGACC